>Ga0209415_10004252_pt1 | contig 26358 bp, 22 predicted proteins | sample PeaSoiSIISIP2007_FD_187696 | JGI IMG/M metagenome (GOLD analysis project Ga0209415, IMG submission 187696) | Peat soil microbial communities from Weissenstadt, Germany - SII-SIP-2007 (SPAdes) (version 2) | ecosystem: Environmental > Terrestrial > Soil > Wetlands > Peat | place: Germany... | reverse complement strand
CGGCCGCCGCCGCCAGGTTGGCGTGCAGCCGCCGCGCAACGACGTCGCCGGCGCGCACATCGTGATGCGCCGGCATGACGAGGTGCGGCAGCGAGAGCTGCGCCGGCTCGGGGTGCGTAGCGCCCGGTCTCGACCGCGAACCGGCATCCAGCGTGGAGAATTGCCGGACGACGCCGTCGGGCCCGAGGGAGGCCAGCAGATCGAGCTGGCCGCGGCGCGAGGCTTCCGCCCGCCGGTCGGTGAGGTTGACGATCTCGCCCTGCGCCGGCCCGTCGATGGCGGCATGCGGCTCGTCGACAAAGCTCGTCAGTCCCGCCGAGAGCCAGTGGTAGCGGCGGGCCTGCCGGCGGTCGCCGTTCATACCCTGCTGAACGACGACCCAGCGGCCGTCGTCGGTGACGATGAAGCCGTGCAGATAGAGATCGAAGCCGTCCTGCAGCGCCGCGCTGTCGACCTTGGCGACTAGGCGGCTCGCCTTGGCCAGCGCACGGCCGTCGAAGCCCACCCGCTCGCCGATGGCGACGAGCTCGTCCGGGGTCCGCCGCGAGTGCCGGCCGCGTCCGCCGCACACGTGGATTCCGAGCTCCGGCTGCAGCGGCGCGAGGCCGCGCTTGAGCGCGCCGATGACGCTCGTCGTGATGCCGGACGAATGCCAGTCCATGCCCATGACGGCGCCGAACGCCTGGAACCAGAACGGGTGGGCGAGGCGGCGCAGCAGCTCGTCGCGGCCATAGTGGTGGACGATCGCCTGGCTCACCACGGCGCCGAGCCGGCTCATGCGGTCCGCGAGCCACCGCGGCACGCGTCCGTCGTGCAGCGGCAGGTCGGCGCTTCCGGTCCTCTGCGGCATGTGCCTGTCCCCGACGGCCCCTCTGGTGTGTTGCAGGGCGGGCACGTCACGCCATGGCCCGCCAACACGGGCGTTCGATTTGAGAACGAAAAAAGAACAAAGCCGGCCGGATGTCAATGATCCAGTGAAATCAACGACGATATCATCACCGCTGACGGCGGAACGGTCGGCGCGTTCATTTGTTTTGATTCGACCAAACCGCAAGACCGCTTCGCTGGTCACCATCCGGCTGATGGCGTACTCAATGCAGCCGGAATACGCCGTCGATCGCCCGGATCTCGGCGGGCCTGATCAGGCGCGAATGCGCCACCCGCACCGAGTGCAGGGCGCCGTCGAGATTGTTCTTCCAGAACGCGAGGAAGCGCTCGAGCGTCGGAAAGCCGGGACACAGGTCGTAGTCCTGCCACAGGTAGGTCTGCAGCAGCCAGGGATGGTCGGGGCGGCGGTAGACGATCTCGGCGGTGGTCAGTCCGTAGCCCGCGAGCTGTCGACGGAAATCCTGCGAAACCATGACGTCCTCCTTGTGGTGGGGCATCGCACACTTGGAGAATCGTCGCGTCAGGGGGCCGCTCGGTTCGGCGCCGCGCGCACGCGACCGCCGCCGTGTGACCGGGATCACGGAAGGCGTCCACGGCGGCGCAGCGCCTTCCGGCCGGCAAGGGCGCGCACCCTACGGACGTGCAGCCTCAATACGTCAATCTGATCCCGAACACCTCGAAGGCATAGAAATAGAGCTCGGCGTCGAGCGCGCGCTGGATGTTGCCGGCCTGGCGGAAGCCGTGCTGCTCGCCGGCGAACAGCAGATAGCCGACCGGGATCTTTTGCCGGCGCAGCGCATCGACCATCCGCTCGGTCTGATCCGGCGGCACGATCCTGTCCTCGTCGCCCTGGAAGAAGATCATCGGCCTGGTGACGCGATCGGCGTGCTCGACCGGCGAGCGCTCGCGGTAGCGCGCCTCCTCCTGCGGATAGCGGCCGATCAGCCAGTCGAGGTAGCGCGATTCGAACTTGTGGGTGTCGCGGGCGAGCGCGGCCGGGTCGCTCACGCCGTAATGGCTGCCGCCGCCGGCGAAGAACGTTCGCGACGTCAGCGCCATCAAGGCCGTATAGCCGCCGGCGCTGCCGCCGGTGATGACGACGCGCTCGCCGTCGACGCGACCCTGGCGGGCAAGAAACGTCGCGCCGTTGATGCAGTCGTCGACGTCGACGATGCCCCAGGCGAGGTTCAGCCGGCCGCGATACTCCCGGCCGAAGCCGGTGCTGCCCCCATAGTTGACGTCGAGCACCGCGATGCCGCGGCTGGTCCAGTACTGGTTGCCGAGGTTGAGCGCGCTCGAGGCCGCCGAGGTCGGCCCGCCATGGCATTTGATCACCAGCGGCGGCGTTTCCCCGGGCGGCCCCGCATGGTCGGGATTGAACGGAGGATAGAACAGGCCGAACGCCGTCTTGCCGCCCTCGGTCGGAAACTCCACCGGCTCGACCGTGGTGAAATACCTGGCGATGGCCGGATCGGCGGCGACCTCGGTCGAGCGCTTGAGCACCTTGTGGGCACCGGAGGCGAGGTCGAGCTCGACCACGCTCGTCGGGCGGTCGGGCGCCGCGCCGACGAACACCACGCGATCGCCGCCGTCGGTGCGCACCGATGAGAACGCCGAAAACGGCAGGTCCAGATCGGTCAGCCGGCCGGACCCGAGCATGATCAGCGCGAGCCGTCCGAGCCCGGAGGCGCTGTAGGCCGCAACGATCCGGTCGCGGCCGGCAAACGCATAGGTCGACATGCCGAACACCCATTGGGGCTGGCCGAACTCCGCCGCCATGGGGGCCAACGGCCGGGCGGTCTCGGTGCCGAGATCGAACGCGTAGAGGTTCCACCAGCCGGTGCGGTCGGACACTAAGGTCAGCGCCGATCCGTCCGGCGACCACTCGGGCTGGAAGATCGATTCGGCCGGGCCGCCGGCGACCGCCGTCGGCGCCGCCCGCAGCATGCCGTCGTCGCCGAGCTCGGCGACCAACAGCGTGGTGCCGACCCACGGCATGTTGGGATGATCCCAGGCGAGCCAGGCGAGGCGGCGGCCGTCCGGCGACAGGCGGGGCGAGGCGACGAAGTCGTGCCCGGCGGCGAGGACCGTGGCGTCCGATCCGGGCCGTGTCAGATCGACGGCGACGATCGCGTTGTCCGGGTAGGGCTTCGCCGAGTGGTCCTCGCGCACGCCGATCCAGCGCTGGCGCGAGGCGTCGATCACGCCGTCCGCGTAGCGCCACGGACCATCGGGCGTCACCGCCAGCGGCGTCGCCGAGGGGGCCTGACGGTACAGGCGGCGGTCGGGCGGCTCGGCGCCGGGTCGCGCCCGGTCGTTGGAGAAGTAGACGGTCCCGCCGGCGACCGTCCAGGCTCCCCCGCCATATTCGTGCACGCGGGTGCGGGCGCTGAACGGCTGCGGAGTGACGTCGCGGGCGGCGCCGCCGTCCGCCGTCCCGCGCACCACCACGCAGCGGCCGTTCTCCTGAGGCCGCAATTCCAGCCACCAGACGTCGCCGGCGTCCAGCCGGGGCTCGGAGAGACCGATCGTCCGCGCGACGATCAGGCTCGACGTGATGGGCGATTTCCAGGAGCCGTAGGGAGAGATTCGTGCCGGCGTGGCTGTCATGAGCTTTCGGTCCGCGCGTCCGACCATGCATCTAAGTGTTCGCACGGACGCGCGGTTTATATCGCATTAAGCGGTTCCGGCGAAAATCAAAGAATTGTTTTCGCGTTTTCGCCTGCCCCATCGCGGTCCAATCGATCGGCGATCAGAAGACATCTTGCGACCTTCCGGCGTGCGGAGCGGTTGACTGAAACTCTGCGCCGACGACGTCGGCGCCAATCCAGGGGAAACCGATGAACCTCCTTCGCCTCGGCCTGAAGCCTCGTCTGTTTGGCGGTTTCGGCGTGCTCGTTCTGCTCGGACTGGCGCTCGCCGGCTACGGCGCGTGGCAGCTTTCGGCGGTCGGCGGGCAGGCCGGCAGGGTGAACCGGCTCGCCGACAACATGACCCGGTTGGTCGAGCTGCGCCAGAAGCTCGAGATCATGCGCCGCGCCGCCTTGCGCTTGACGACCGTCGTCGACGAAACGGCGATCAAGGAAGGCGCCGCCGCCGAGCAGGAAGCAGCCGAGCTGCTGGACACCGGCGTCAAGGTCACGAATTCCGAGGACCGGAGCCGGAGCTACGCGAGCATCGCGGGCGGCGTTGCGAGCTTCCGGAGCAAGCGTGAATCCCTGATCGCGCTGGCCAGGCAAGCCCAGGGCGACCGCGGACACCTTTTTGCTGCGGAAGACGAACTGACCGCGGCCACCGTCAAGCTGGTCGAAGCCAGCCGTACCGAGGCGACCCGGAGCGGAACCGCCCAACCTTACACCGGCCCCGCCAACGAGGTCGAATCCGCGATGCTGCTGGTGCGGATCGCCAGCTGGCGCTTCCTCGCCACCACGGATCCGAAGGGTCCGGCGACTTTCGCGACCAATGTCGACCGGGCATCGGCGGCGATCGCCGCGTTGGAGAAACTGGAGCTTCCCGGTGCCGTCAGGGCGTCGATCGCGCCGGTCAAGGCGGCGCTGGCGGCCTACGTGACGAGCTTCCAGTCGGCGTCGGCGATCATCAAGATCAGCGACCTGTTCGAGAAGGAGATGCGGCCGCAGATCATCGAGCTGAGCGCCGCGGCCGATACGGCCGCGGCCTCGCTGCGCAGCGAATCCGGTGCGGTCAGGAAGCAGACCGAGGAGACCATCGCCGCCAGCATCTCGACCCAGGAGATCATGGCCGGGCTTGGGTTGCTGATCGGCGGGCTGATTGCCTTCCTCGTCGCCCGCAGCATCATCCGCCCGGTGTCCGCCATGACCACCGCGATGGAGAAGCTCGCCGGCGGCGACACCGCGGTGGACATCCCGTCGCGCGACAGTACCGACGAGATCGGCGCCATGGCGAAAGCGGTCGAGGTGTTCCGGCAGAACGCGCTGGAGCGCGTCCGCCTGGAATCCGCGCAAGCCGAGACCGAACGGCGCGCCGCCGAGGCCCGCAAGGCCGAGATGCAACGGCTCGCCGCCAGCTTCGAGGCCGCGGTCGGAAACATCGTGAACAGCGTGTCGTCGGCGTCGACCGAGCTGGAAGCCGCCGCGACGACGCTGATGCAGACGGCGGCGACCACCCAGCAGCTGTCGACCGTGGTGGCCGGCGCGTCGGAAGAGGCCGCCGCCAACGTCCAGGCCGTCGCGTCGGCGACCGAGGAGCTCACCAGCTCGGTCAGCGAGATCAGCCGGCAGGTCGGCGAGTCGAGCCGGATCGCCAGCGAGGCGGTCAACCAGGCGCAACAGACCGACGCCCGCATCAACGAGCTGTCGCAGGCCGCAAGCCGCATCGGCGAGGTGGTGAAGCTGATCACGGCGATCGCCGAGCAGACCAACCTGCTGGCGCTCAACGCCACGATCGAGGCGGCGCGCGCCGGCGAGGCCGGCCGCGGGTTCGCGGTGGTCGCCCAGGAGGTCAAGGCGCTGGCCGCGCAGACCGCCAAGGCGACCGACGAGATCAGCACTCAGATCGCCGGCATGCAGACCGCGACCCAGGTCTCCGTCGGCGCCATCAAGGAAATAGGGACGACGATCGGTCGCATCTCGGACATCGCCGCCTCGATCGCTTCCTCGGTGCACCAGCAGGGCGCCGCCACCGAGGAGATCGCCCGCAATGTCCAGCAGGCCGCGTCCGGCACCACCCAGGTCGCCGCCAACATCCTCGAGGTCAACACGGGTGCCGGCGAGACCGGATCGGCGTCGAGCCAGGTTCTGGCATCGGCGCGGGCGCTGTCGGGCGAAGGCAACCGGCTCAAGATCGAGGTGGACAGGTTCCTGGTCACGGTGCGCGCCGTCTGAGACGGCACCGTGCCGGCGATGCTTGCGTATTTCGGTCCAATCTCCAATCAATTGTCGGCAATTTGTAGCGTGTAAACACGAGCTTCGTTCATCGCGCTCTTTTACTCGCCTTTCATGCGCCCACGGTCACGGTGGTCCGTCGGATCGACCGCCGTCTATCAGGGGGCCATGGCCATGTTGTCGCTGCTCGATCGGATCGCCGGCCGGCTGTCGGCATATTGTTCCGCGCAAAGCGGCAATGTGGCCATCGTATTCGCGCTCTCGCTGATCCCGCTGATCGGCATCACCGGCGCTGCGGTCGACTACAGCCGGGCCAGCGCGGCCCGGGCCGAGATGCAGGCCGCGCTCGACGCCACCGCTCTCATGCTGTCGAAGAACACCGCGGTGCCGGGCTGGCAGCAGGCGCAGCTGACCAGCGCGGCGCAAGCGACCTTCACGGCCCTGTTCAACCGGCCGGCCGTGACCAACGTCAACGTCACGTCGAGCTACAGTTCGACGGTGCCGGCGACCGTGACGGTGTCGGGAAACGCGACGTTGAACTCGCTGTTCATGGGCGGCATACTCGGCCTGCTCGGCAACAACAACGCCGCCACCATGCCCATCTCGGCGACCGCTACGTCGACCTATGGCAGCCCGCAGACGCTCCAGCTCAATATCGTGTTCGACAGCTCCGCATCGATGATCGTCGGGGCGACCGGGACCGACGTGACCTTGATCACCAGCTGGGTGAAAAAGAACTGGAACTCGGTGAAGCCCGGTGATCCGGCGCCGAACTATCCGGGCGGCGACAATCCGCCCTGCGCGTTCGCGTGTCACGACGTCGGCTCCTCGACGCAGGCGAGCGATATCGCCACCGGGCTCGCCAATGCCCACACGGCCGGGGCCACGACGCGCTTCGACGTCATGATCTCGGCGGGCCAGCAGTTGCTCAGCCACATCCAGACAGAGCAGGCGAGCAATCCCATGCTGGCGAACAACACCTACCTGTTCAACGTGATGTCGTTCGATACCTCGCTGCACCAATGGGGTCTCAACAACATGAACTTCAACACCGCCAACCAGGCGGTGCAATCGGTCTCGCCCGGCCTCGACACCCACATGTATTCCGCCCTCTCGCAGCTTGCCCTCCAGGTCGGATCCCAGGGCAACGGCACCTCGGCGTCGTCTCCGCTCAAGTTCGTGATCCTGATCACCGACGGGCTGTCGTCGGATCGCGGCGGAAACTGGAGTTGCGGGTATTGGGGCTACGACAGCGCCTGGAAATGGCAGAACACGTGCTTCAACAGCTCGCCCTATCCGACGACGATCGATTCGGGACAATGCCAACAGATCAAAGGCAACGGCATCATCCTCGCCATTCTGGAAACGCCGTATGTTCCATTGACCGGCGAGTCGCCGAACGTCCAGCCCTATGAGGACACCGTCCGGCACGTGATCTATCCGGGCGGTGCGAATTCCCCGAGCTCGGTCAGCGCGGCGCTGTCGAGCTGCGCGTCGACGGGCTACTATTTCCAGGCCTCCAGCTCCTCCGACATCGCGACCGGCTTCACCACCCTGACCGACAAGTTCATCTACAATACGCCGTACCTGATGAAGTGAGAGCTCGGAACGCTCGCCTTGGATGCATTCAGGTTTCCACCGGGGCCGAGCCGCCGATCGTGGGAGCCGCCGGCCGCGGTTTCGGCCGCGCGAGGCCGAAGGCGATCGAGGCGGCCACCGCCGGCTGCCAGACCAGGAACAGCGGCAGCATGCTCTCGATCACGGAGTTGCAGGCGAGCAGCGTGCCGGCCGCGGTGCCGATCGCGATCGTCCGTGCGCAATTCGCCACCGAGCGGAAGTCGCGGCGGACGATGATGACGCCGAGGACCGTGATCGCGCTGCCGACCAAGCCGGCGACGAGGCCGGTGATCGCCAGCCGCGCCGGCGCCAGCACGCTGGCGCCGGCGGACCCGATCGGACCCGGATGATCGCGCTCGAGGCGCTCGTAGAGCTGGTATCCGGTCTTCCAGGCGCAGACCCAGGCGACGACGATCATGGCGAGCAGCAACGCCAGCGACAGCGGATTCCGGGTCCCGGTCAGGAAGCCCCCGACGCAGACGACGAGGCCGAAATAGATTCCCGGCAACAGCGGGATGGCATCGAGCCGCGGCCCAATCTGCAGCACCCCCCAGGGCTCCAACGGGGCGAAGTTCGACAGCAGCGCGGACCCGATCGCCAGACCTGCCGACAGGCCGGCAGCGCGCGCCGGAGACAGCGTCGATGTCACGTCGGGGCTCCGCTGCACGACATTCGGATGAGCAGAGTAGCACAGCCGGCGCCGTGCAGAATTGTCGATTGCGGCGACGAATTCGGCGCTATGATCGCGATCGCGGCCGCGTCGGCGGCCGATCCGACATCCAGGGAGGAAGCCATGGCCAAGACCAGGCGCAAGGCTGCGGCAGCACGCACACGTCCGGTACGTGCGAAAGCCAAGACCACCGCCCGCCGGCCCCGCACGCATGCCAAGTCGAAGGCGACCGCAAAGGCGAAGCCGAAGGCGGCGGCCAAGGCGCGGCCCAGGCACCGATTCACGGTGAGCCACCATCGCGACGAGGACTTCAAGGCCGACGGCCTGCGCAGCTACGCGACCTACCGCAATCTCGGGATCGATGCGGCGACCGACGGCATGGCTGTGGCGCAGGTGATCCGCTTCGTGCCGCCGTGCCGCCCCGAGGAGGTCTCCAAACTGCACTATCACGACGTCGACTTTCAGATGGTCTACGTGCTCAAGGGCTGGATGACGTCGGAGTTCGAAGGGCAGGGCGCGATCACCATGAAGGCCGGCTCATGCTGGATCCAGCCGACGCGCATCAAGCACAAGGTGGTGGACTACTCGGACGATTGCGAGGTGCTGGAGATCGTGCTGCCGGCGGAGTTCGAGACCGTGACGCTCGAGCCGTAGGGCGCATTGCGCCGCTTCGCGCTCTTTTTCACCCCGCCGCCCGGCTCCGCGCTGGCGCGGTTCGGCGCTGCGGTGCTGGGCTACGATTGCGACACCGGCGCCGAGGTCGCCCAGCCGGCGCTGCCGGGGATCCCCGAGCTGGCATCGGCGACCAGCGAGCCGCGCCGCTACGGCTTCCACGCGACGCTCGCGGCGCCGTTCAGTCTCGCCGGCGGACAGACCGAGGCCGACCTGCTGGCGGCGATCGCATCCTTCGCCCGTGCTCACCCGCCGGCGGCGCTGGGAAGGCTGGTGACGGGTGTCATGGGCGGCTTCATCGTGCTGACGGCGTCGACATCCGATGCGGTCGCGCTCGCGGCCGATTGCGTGCGGGAGTTCCACCGGTTCCGCGCGCCACTCTCGGCCGCCGACCGCGAGCGGCGCGTCGCCGCCGGGCTGACGGCGAGGCAGGTCGAGCATCTCGATCGCTGGGGCTATCCGTATGTGTTCGGCGAGTTCCGCTTCCACATGACGCTGGCGGGCCCGCTGCCGGAGGCGCGGCGCGATCCATGGCGCGCCGCCCTCGCGGCGCTGTTCGCGGCGGAAGCCGACCGTCCGATGCTGATCGACGCGGTCTCGGTGGTGCGCCAGGACGACGCCGCCGCGCGGTTTCGCGTGGTTCGCCGCGAGCCGTTACGCGGGTGACGCGGCGCCTCCCGCCGGTCAGCGGACTGTGGTAGATATGCCATGGAACGGTGGCGCAGTGGCCTTGGCCGCGATGCGCACTGAAGCGAGGCGCACGTATGCTGGTCCTCGACGGCGTCACGCGCCGTTTCGGCGATTTCACCGCCGTATCGCATGTCTCGTTGACCGTCGAGGCGGGCAGCTTCGTCGGGATCGTCGGGCGCTCCGGCGCCGGCAAGTCGACGCTGCTGCGCATGATCAACCGGCTGGTCGAGCCGACCGACGGCCGCATCGCCTTCCGGGGCTCCGACGTGACGGCCCTGCGCGGCCGCCGCCTGCGCCAATGGCGCGCCCGTTGCGCCATGGTCTTCCAGCAGTTCAACCTGGTCGGGCGGCTCGACGTGCTGACCAACGTGCTGGTCGGGCGGCTCGGCGAGGTCGCGGCCTGGCGCGCGATGCTCGGTCTGTGGAGCGAAGAGGACCGCGCCATTGCGCTCTCGGCGCTCGAGCAGCTCGACATCGGCGGGCTCGCGGCGCAACGCGCCGATCGGCTCTCCGGCGGCGAGCAGCAGCGCGTCGCCATCGCGCGCGCCCTGGTGCAGGAGCCCGACGTGGTGCTCGCCGACGAGCCGATCGCGTCGCTCGACCCCCGCAACACCCGGGTCGTGATGGACGCGCTGCGGGGCATCAACCGGGATTTCGGCATCACGGTGATCTGCAATCTGCACTCCCCGGATCTCGCCAGGTCGTATTGCGGACGCATCGTCGGCATGGCGGCCGGGCGGATCGTGTTCGACGGCAAGCCCGAGGCGCTGACCGACGCGGCGGCGCGTGATCTCTACGGGGTCGAGGCCGGAGAGGCGATGGATGCCGCCGAGCCCGGCCGCGATCCCGAGAGCGTGCCGTTGGGCGTCACGGCAGCGGCCTGATTGGTTCCATGGGAGAACAGTTCATGCTCGATCGTCGCACGTTGCTCGCCGCGATCGCCGGCGCGGCGCTGGTGGCCGGCGGTGCCCAGGCGCAAGGCTGGAAGGCGCAGTACCCCGAGCTCGTGTTCGCCGTCAGTCCGGCCGAGAACGCCTCGGGCGTCGGCGAGCGCTACGCGCCGTGGGTCGCGTATCTCTCCAGGGAGCTCGGCGTGAAGGTGACGCTGCGTATCGCCAACGACTATGCGGCGGTGATCGAGGGGCAGAAGGCCGGCAACATCCACATCGGGTATTATGGCCCGGCCGCGCTGGCGCGCGCGCTCAAGGTCACCAACGGCGGTGTCGAGCCCTTCATCACCACGATCAACCACGATGGCACCGTGGGCTACTATTCGGTCGCCTACGTGAAGTCCGACAGCCCGTACCGGCGGATCGAGGATCTGAAGGGCCGGAACGTGGCCTTCGTCGATCCCAATTCGGCATCGGGCAACAACGTGCCGCGCTTCGCCCTCGACAAGATGGGGATCGATCCCGATCAGTACTTCGCCAAGGTGGTCTATGCCGGCAGCCACGAGAACGCGGTGATCGCCGTCATCCAGGGCACCGTCGACGTCGCGTTCAGCTGGTGGAACTCGGACGTCGACTCCAACCTGTCCCGCATGGTCAACAAGGGCATGGTGAAGCAGGACGACGTCCGCATCATCTTCAAGTCGCAGCTGATCCAGGGCGCGCCCTTTGCGTATCTGACGTCGCTGCCGGCCGACCTGAAGCACGCCATCGTGACCGCCTTCGTCGAGGGGCCGATGAAGGACAAGGAGGCGTTCGACAAGATGTCCGACGGCCACGATCTCGGATTCGCCCCCGTCACCGCCGCCGACTACACCTCGACCATCGAGCTCATCGAGTTCGTCGACAAGCTCAGACGCCGGAAGCAGCCGTCCTGACCGGCCCGCACCGGCCGCCATGGCGACCGCAGTCCCGCGCCGTTCGGACGCGCAGCTCGCGCAGCTGATCGCCGGCTACCGCCGGGCGGTCGCGGCGCGGCGGCGGCGGACCACGCTGATCGTGCTGGTGATGATCGCCGCCTCCGTCCTCGCCGGTGCTGCCGGCGAGGTCGACGTGACGACGTTCATCGCCAATATTCACCGGCTGCCGAGCTACCTGCGCGACATCACGCCGGCGCTGACCTTCGCCAACCTCGGCGCCGACCTCGCCGACTGGTACTGGAATCTCGGCCACTGGCTGAACCTTCTCGCCGACACCTTGCTGATCGCCTATCTGGCCAGCCTCGCCGGCGCGGTCGGTGGGTTTCTTCTGTGTTTCGCGGCGAGCGCCAACCTGACGCGCAGCCGGATCCTGCGGTTCGCGGCGCGCCGGTTCCTCGAGTTCTGCCGCACCGTGCCGGACATCGTCTTCGCCCTCGTCTTCGTCGTCGCCTTCGGCCTCGGTGCCATGCCGGGCGTGATGGCGATCGCGATCCACACCACCGGAGCATTGGGCAAGCTGTTCGCCGAGGTGGTGGAGAACATCGACATGAAGCCGGTCGAGGGCGTGACCGCGGCGGGCGGGACGTGGGCCGAGGTCGTGCGCTTCGCGGTGGTGCCGCAGGTGCTGCCCAACTTCGCCTCCTACGCGCTGCTGCGCTTCGAGATCAACGCCCGGTCGGCGACCGTCATCGGCTTCGTCGGCGCCGGCGGCATCGGCCAGGACCTGCTCGAGGCGATCCGCAAGTTCTACTATTCGGATGTATCGGCGATCCTGCTGCTGATCATCGTGATGGTGATGATCATCGACATGACGACGGAGCGCGTCCGCCACGCGCTGATCGGCGCGGAGCCGCGGCGATGAGCAGGCTGCGCGATGCCGCGCTCGCCGACCGGGCGGGGCTCACCGCCCGGCATCCGGCGGTGTTCGCGCCGCCGCTGGGCCGCCGGGCGCTGGCCGCGATGGCGACCGCGAGCCTCGGCGCGCTCGCGCTCTACGCGGCCTGGCGGCTGGAATTCTCACTCGCGCGGTTCAGCGCCGGCATCGTGGAGCTCGGCCATTTCGTGTCGCTGATGGTGCCGCCTTCCGCGGGCGGGCGGCTGCCGACCTATGTGAAGGCGCTCGGCGAGACGCTCGCCATCGCGTTCCTCGGCACCCTGCTGGCGGCCCTCCTTGCCCTGCCGATCGGGTTCCTGGCGGCCCGCAACGTGGTGGCCAGCCGCATCCTGCATTTCGCCAGCCGGCGCGTCCTCGACACCATCCGCGGCATCGATGTGCTGATCTGGGCGCTCGTCTTCATCAACGTGGTCGGCCTCGGCCCGTTCGCCGGCATCCTGGCGATCGCGGCGTCTGATATCGGCGCCTTCGGCAAGTTGTTCTCGGAAGCATTCGAAGCCGCCGATCGGCGGCCCGTCGAGGCCGTGGTGGCATGCGGCGGCTCGCGGCTCGAGGCGATCCGGTTCGGGCTGCTGCCGCAGACCTTTCCGGTGATCGTCAGCCAGGTGCTGTATTTCTTCGAGTCGAACACGCGATCGGCCACCATCATCGGCATCGTCGGCGCCGGCGGCATCGGCCTGCACCTGGTCGAGCAGATCCGCGTGCTCGAATGGCGGACGGTGGCGTTCCTGGTCCTGATGATCCTGGTCACCGTCGCGATCATCGACTGGCTGTCGACGCGGCTGCGGCTGGCGATCATCGGCCGCGGAAGGGTGGCGGGGTGACAGGGGGAGCAAAGCGCTCTTAAAACTAAGGGCAAGGGTGGAGCATGTCCCGTGGGACCGGGAGATGCTCATTGCCGTGGCGCTTGGTCGTGGCGGCGCAGCACGAGCGACAACCGACTTGTCAAATCAACTCTCGCGATCGGGCTCGCGGTCGCTGCCACGCAGGCGGGCGAGCGGGTATTTCTGCTCGACACCGCCGGCCGACATCGAGGCGACGCACCCGACCCTGCTCGCGATACGATCCGCCGGTTGGACAAGGAGTTCGCCCTGCAGCACCTGCCCTTCGTGACTTGGCTATTGGTTTCTCGACCCGCGCCCGAGGCGTGGATGGCCGGCCACCGGGACGAAGTGCCCGGGGGCCGGCCATGACGCGCTGAGCGATTCCCCGCGAGCGGAGGGCGGCCCGAGTGGCGCCGGGCTCCGCGCCGCCCGATCTCTCCGGGCGACCGTGCTCAATCCGCCAGATGGGTCGCATCCTGCGACCACGTCTCGAGGAAGTTCGGGATGATGCCGGTGTCCTCGTTCGGCGGTTCGGCATCGAGCAGCGGCACCAGCGCCGTCTTGGCACGGATTCCGCCGTCGGCGGCTCCCTGCGCATAGAAGCGGATGCAGTCGAGCGCATCGAGCAGCTGCCGCTTCAGTGCCGAGTTCTCGTCGATGAGACGCCCGACGGCAGTGCCCATGCGGTAGGTGTAGAAGCGGCTCAGAACGTCCTTGACGATGGGGTCCCGGCTTCCCGCCATTCCGGGTATCCAGGAGTCGGTCCGGGCCGCCGTGACGGCCCTGATCTGCCAGTCGACGATGGCGTCGACGATCTCGGGCGTCGCCTTCCACCCGTGGTTACGCAGCACAAAACGCAGCTCTGTCGTCAGTCGCTCGCGCCCGCGTCTCCAGTTGACGTCGCGCGCGTCGTCGGATGCTCGTACCATTGCACATACTCCACACCCCCCACGAGCCCGGCAGGATTAGCGATTCCGAATCATTAACCAAGCGTTAATTTCGGGCCTAGATTGCCGGCAATCTCGCGATCAACCGGCAGGATCGGACAGCCGCTCCCTGGACGTCCGTGCGGAGAGCGGCAATCAGGTCAATGTCTTGTGCCGGTGTTTTGAACCGATGACCGAGAGTTGGCGGCCAGCGGCGGCACACCCCCAGTGCAAAGCGCCGCAAAGGCGTGGCCCGCGCAACGCCGATGCCATAGGCTGAGACGCGGGGAGACCGGGCGGCACCGGACATGAAGCGGGTCAGTCCAGCCGCGCTGAAGCCGGCAAGCCAGACGGGAGGAACCACCATGACGATCGCCACGTCGGCAGCGCGGAGCGGGGCGCTCGGCGCGCTGCTGTGGTGCGGCCTGGCGCCGGCCGCGACCGCCGAGACCATCACGGTGACCCACTGGGGCGCCGCTTTCTATGGCGCGCCCTACGCGGTCGCGATGGAAAAAGGGTTCTTCAAGGCGCACGGCGTCGACGTCACCGGCGTGCTCACCTCGACCGGCGGCGGGACCTCGGTGCGCAACACGCTGGCCAGCGATCTGCCGTTCGGCGAGGTCGCGCTACCGGCCGCCATCGAGGCGATCAGGGCGGAGCAGCCGATCAGGATCGTCTGCGCCGGCGTCGAGAGCGTCGCCGACATCCTGTGGATCGCCAAGCCCGGGTCGCCGATGAATTCCATCAAGGACATCGTCGGCAAGAAGGTCGGCTACACGTCGCCGGGCTCGGTCACCAACATGCTGATCCTGATGGCGATGCAGGCGCAGGGCGTCGACCGCTCGGCGGTGACGCTGGTGCCGGCCGGCGGGATCGGTGCCAACCTGGCGGGCGTGCTCAGCGGCGCGCTCGATGCCGGAATGACCGGCGAGCCGGTGTGGTCGCAGCAGAAGCACAAGGTCAAGCCGGTGTTCTGGACCAAGGACGTGCTGCCGGCGAACATGACGCAGACCGTCGGCATCGTCACCGAGGAGTTCGCCAGGGCGCATCCGGAAAAAATCCGGGGGCTGATCGAGGGGCGCCGCGAAGGCGTGAGATACATCCTGGCGCATCCCGACGAGGCGGCCGGCATCGTCGCCAGGGCCTATGGCATCGACGATGAGCTCACGCGCGAGGTGTTTCGTCATTTCCTCGAGATCCGCTACTGGAGCGAAGGCAACTTCGACCATGCCGCCATGGACCGGATGGTCGAGGGGCTGCTGATCGTCGGCAAGCTGAAGGAGCCGATGGACTGGAAGAAGGTGGTGGAGGCGAGCTTTCTGCCCCCGGACCTCCAGGCCAGGAGCCGCTAGTTTCCCGGAATGCCAGAGCTCCGTGCACGCCTGAGCGGGGTCGCCAAGGTTTTTGCCGACGCCGGGCAGGGCGCCGTGCATGCGCTCGGGCCCATCGACCTCGATCTTGCGGCCGGCGAGTTCTTTGCCGTGGTCGGCCCGTCGGGCTGCGGCAAGACCACGCTCCTGGAGACGCTCGCCGGCCTCAGCGTCCCGAGCGCCGGCACGGTGACGTTCGACGGCGCGCCGGTCGGCGGCGAGGTTCCGGACGGCGTCGGTGTCGTCTTCCAGGAGGACGCCAGCTTTCCCTGGCTCACCGTGTGGGACAACATCGCGTTCGGCCTGCGCGGTGCCGCGGTTGCGGCCGACGAGGCGCGCGCCCGGGTCGACCGCGCGGTCGCCTTCATGGGGCTCCAGGCATTCGCGCGCGCCTACCCGGCACAGCTCTCCGGCGGCATGCGCCAGCGCGTGTGCATCGCCCGCACCCTGGTGCTGCAGCCGCGCCTGATCCTGCTCGACGAGCCGTTCGGCGCGCTCGACCAGCAGACCCGCCTGCTGATGGGCGACGAGCTGCTGCGGCTGTGGCGGGACAGCGGCGCCACCGTCGTGCTGATCACCCACGCGATCGACGAGGCCGTGATGCTGGCGGATCGCGTCGGCATCATGTCGGCGCGGCCCGGCCGCTTCATCGAGATCCTGTCCACCGGATGGCCGCCGTCGCGCTCCTCGGAGATCGTGGCCGACGAGGCGTTCGGCAGGCTCACCGGCCGTGTCTGGTCGAAGCTGCGCGCCGAATCGATGCGCGCGCTCGGCCGTGATGCCGGGGGCTAGCGCAGGGTCTTGCCAAGCTCTTACTAGGTCTGTCGTTCGCGGCCGCAAGGTGAACCAGTTCACATCTGGCCACGGGACTGGGCTATACTTTATTTTCGAACTCTGGAGCGGGACCGCCAAGCGAAGGATCGAGAGGCCGGCCGGAGGATCGCCGACTCGCGCGTGGTCTCGAAGGCGAAGCGACAGTCGCGCGGCACAGTCGGCTGCGCAAACGTTTGAGCGTGTTGCGCGTTCCCGCTTTTGACAAACGGGTAGCAAGAGATGGACGTTGCGGACTGGCTGCGGCGGCTTGGGCTCGAGCAATACGAGCCTGCGTTCCGCGAAAACCACATCGACTCGTCGATCCTGGCAAAACTCGACGCCGGCGATCTCGCCGACCTTGGTGTTCGTTCCATTGGGCACCGTCGCAAGCTGATCGACGCTATCACAACCTTGCGCGCGGGCACTGCGGGTAACGACATCGAGGTGGCCGCCACGACCGCGCCGACTGCCGATCTGGCCGTCGCCCAGCGCCGGCAACTCACCGTGATGTTCTGTGATCTCGTCGGCTCGAGCGCGCTGTCGGCGAGGCTCGATCCCGAGGAATTGCGTGAAGTCGTCGGCCGCTATCATCAGCGCTGCTCCGCGATCATCGTCAGATCCGGCGGCTTCGTCGCCCGCTACATGGGCGATGGTTTGCTCGCATATTTCGGCTTCCCGCGGGCACATGAGGATGATGCGGAGCGCGCGGTTCGCGCCGGGCTCGAGCTGGTTGCCACCGCCTCGACGCTCGACGACGGCGCCGGCAGCGCGTTGCAGGTGCGGGTCGGCATCGCCACTGGGCTCGCAGTCGTCGGCGATCTCCTTGGCGAGGGCGCGGCACGCGAGCAGGCCGTGGTCGGGGACACCCCCAATATCGCGGCGCGACTACAGGCGCTTGCCGGGCCCGACACGGTGATCATCGACGGCGGCACTCGCCGGCTGCTCGGCGAGCTGTTCGAATACCGTGCCGTCGGCCCGGTGACCATCAAGGGCTTCGACGAGCCGCTGCCCCTGTGGCAGGTGACCGGCGCCAGCGCCGTGGTCAGCCGCTTCGCGGCGCTGCGTGCGACCACCACGCCGCTGGTGGGGCGCGACGAGGAGGTCGATCTGCTGATGCGCCGCTGGCTGCAGGCGAGAGGCGGCGACGGCTCCGTCGTCCTGATCTCCGGCGAGGCGGGCATCGGCAAGTCGCGCATCGCCGAGACCATCCTGGAGCGGCTGAGCGGCGAGCCGTACACCCGGCTGCGCTACTACTGCTCGCCGCATCATCAGGACAGTGCGTTCTACCCGGCGATCGCCCAGCTCGAGCGGGCGGCCGGGTTTCGCCGTGAGGACACCGCGGAGCAGCGCCTGGACAAGCTCGAGGCCGTGCTGGCGCTCGGGACCGGCAATCCTCGCGAGGCCGCGCCGCTCCTTGCGGCCCTGCTGTCGATCCCGACCGGCGAGAGGTACCCGCCGCTCGATCTCAGCCCGCAAAGGCAGAAGGATATGACCCTGAAGGCGCTTGTCGCCCAGGTCGAGGGGCTGGCGGCGCGACAACCGGTTCTCATGGTGGTCGAGGACGCTCACTGGGGCGATCCGAGTTCGCGGGATCTGTTCGATCTGATCATCGATCGGGTGTCGACGCTCCAGGTCCTGGCGATCGTCACCTTCCGGCCGGAGTTCACGCCACCGTGGGTCGGCCGGGCGCACGTGACTTTGCTCAGCCTCAGCCGGCTGCGGCCCCGGCAGCGCGCCGAGATGATCCAGCGCGTGACCCGCGGCAAGGCGCTGCCCCCGGAGGTCGCCGATCAGATCATCGATCGCACCGACGGCGTCCCGCTGTTCATCGAAGAGTTGACCAAGGCGGTGGTCGAGAGCGGGGTACTGGCGGATGCCGGCGATCGCTGGACGTTGAGCGGACCGCTGCCGCCGCTCGCCATCCCGACATCGCTGAGCGCCTCGCTGCTTGCACGGCTCGACCACTTGGCGCCGGTGCGGGAAGTCGCGCAGATCGGCGCAGCACTCGGACGGCAGTTCTCCCACGAGCTGATCAGCGCGGTCGCAACGATGCCGCAGCGCCAGCTGGACGACTCCCTGTCGCTACTGGTGAACAACGAGCTGATCTTCCGCCGCGGCAGCCCACCACACGCCGAATACACCTTCAAGCATGCGCTGGTGCAGGATACCGCCTACAGCACCTTGCTGCACAGCACCCGCCAGCAGCTCCATTCCCGGATCATCGCCACGCTGGAAAGCCGGTTTCCCGAGATCGCCGCAACACAGCTCGTCGACATGGCGCGGCATTACGCCGAAGCCGGCCTGATCGAAAAGGCGGTCGGCTATCTGCTCGGCGCGGGACGTCAGGCCATCGCCAAGTGGGCGCTGGCCGAGGCGGTGGCGCAGCTGCGCAAGGGGCTTGAGCTTCTGACCGGCCTGCCCGAGGGCGAAACCCGTCATGAGCTCGAGCTCAATCTGCAGCAGGCGCTCGGAAGCGCGCTGATCGCCACCAAGGGATACTCGGCGCTGGAGCCAGGGGAGGCTTACGCCCGCGCGCGTCAGCTGTGCGATCAGCTGAAGCGGCCGCCGAAGCTCGGCGTGCTGGTGGGACAGTTCACCTTCCGCCTGGTGCGCGGGGAGCTCGAGCAGGCTGAGCGCCACGCTGACGAGATCAGCCGGCTGGGCGACGCGCTCGGAGACCCTCGCTGGAAGCATGTCGGCGCGACCTGCAGTGGCGCGATCTGCTCCTGGCTCGGCAAGTTCCCGGATGCGCGTGCCTATCTGGAGAACGGCGTTGCCAGGTGGAACCCGGCGCTGCGCGCGGGGGCTTCATCTCCAGAGGACAATTACGTGACGATGCTGCTGCATCTCGCCCGCACGTTACTTTGTCTCGGGCATGTGGGCGAGGCGCGTCGCCGGAAGGCTGAGGCCCTGGCAGAGGCGCGAGCGCTGTCGCCCTACACTCTGGCCTACGCGCTATGCCAATCCTGGGACGACGATTGGGCGATCGACGGCGCCAAGTCGGCGCATGCGATGTTGCGCACGGCCGAAGAGCTGGTGGTGATCTCGCGCGAGCAGAGCTTTCCCATGTGGTTCGGGTTCGGCAGCATGATGCGCGGCTGGTGTCTCGGCGTGACCGGAGCGGCCGGGGAGGGCATCCCCCTGATGCTCAAGGGACTGGAGATCTGCCGCGGCACCGGCACCAACCTGGGGACGCCCTTCGTCCTCATGGCGCTCGCCGAGGTCTACGGCATGGCCGGGGAACCCGAGGTCGGGCTCGCCCGACTCGCCGAAGCAACAAGGCAAATCGAGACGACCCAGGAGCGCTGGGCCGAAGCGGAGATCCACAGGATGCGTGGGACTCTTCTGAGCTCGATGCATGACCGCGGCGGCGCCGAGGACAGCTATCGCGCGGCTCTGGCCGTCGCACGCAGCCAGGGTGCGAGATTCTGGGAGCTGAGGGCCGCCGCTGATCTGGCGCGGCTTATGCGCGACCAGCGACGAGACGCCGAAGCCCGCGACGTGCTGTCGCCGCTCTGCGATTGGTTCGGGGAAGAACCCGATGCGCCATCGGTCAACGACGCGAGCGCGCTGCTCGGCGACCTGCGGTAGGATGCCCCGATGTCCAAGGTCGCCCGCGCGCAGCTCGCGCTCATCGTCGGCTTCGTGGCGCTGCTCGAGCTGCTGACGCGGGCGGGCGTGATCGGCCGCCTCACCATGATCCCGCCGAGTCAAATGGCGTCGCACCTGTTGGGCATGCTGCGGGCCGGCGATCTGGACTCCGCCATGGCGCAGACCTTCGCCAACATCGCGATCGCGTTCGCTCTGTCGGTCGTGGTCGGTTGCCTCGGCGGCATCGTCATCCACGCGCTGCCGCGATTGCGCCGGGTGCTCGATCCGCTGCTCGCCTCGTACTACGCGGTGCCGTTCTTCGTGTTCTATCCGCTGCTGATCGCGATCTTCGGGCTCGATCGCTGGCCGCTGGTGCTCATCGGTTTCGCCTTCGGCTGCGCCGCGATGGTGATCGCGACACTCGACGGCCTCGACCGCGTGCCGGCGGTGCTGCGCAAGGTGGCGCGCGTCCATCGCCTTGGCCGCGCCGAGGAGGCTCTTCGCATTGTGCTGCCCTCGGCGGCGCCGCATCTGCTCGGCGGCCTGAAGCTCGCGCTCGCCTATGCGTTCATCGGCGTCATCGCCGGCGAGTTCATCCTCTCCGGCGAGGGGCTCGGCCACGCCATCGCCTACGCCTACGACAGCTTCGACAATCAGACCATGTACGCGCTGATGCTGTTCGTCGTGATGCTGGCGACCAGCCTCAACGTCGCGCTGCATGTGCTGGAGCAGCGTGTGCTCCGCCGCCGGCGGCGGGCGTGAGATGGACGAAAGGCCACTGCATGACCGGGGATATTGCTGCGCGCATCAGGCCATGTCGCCTGCTCGATACCGCTGTGCTGATCCTCGTGATCGTCGTCGCCTGGCAGGCACTTTACGAGGCGGTCGGCGACGTGGCGGTGACGCCGCCGCTGGCGACCGTCGTGCATGCCGGAAGGCTCGTCCAGTCTCCGGTGTTCTGGACCCACGCGCAGGCCACGGTCTCGGCGTTCGCGGTGTCACTCGTCATCGTGGCGCTCGGCGGCGTCGCGGCCGGGCTGGCGCTCGGCTTCCACCGGTTCTCCGGCCTGGTCGCCGAGCCGATCCTCGCCGCGCTCTACACGCTGCCCAAGGTGACGCTCTATCCGCTGGTGCTGCTGGTGTTCGGCCTCGGCCTGTCGGCCAAGATCGCGTTCGGCGTCATGCACGGCATCATCCCGGTGATCCTGATCACGCTCGGTGCGGTGCGCAACATCGACCCGGTGCACCTCAAGACCGCGCGGGTGCTGAGGCTGACGCCGCTGCGCACCGCGACGACCGTGCTCGCCCCCGCGGTGACGCCGGAAATCTTCACCGGCCTGCGCGTCGGTTTCTCGCTGACGCTGCTCGGCGTGATCATCGGCGAAATGTTCGCCTCCCAGCGCGGGCTCGGCTTCATGCTGATCAACGGCATCAACACCCACGACGTGCCGACCATGACGGCGGTGGTGCTGCTGATCGTGCTGTTCGCCGTATCCGCCGGCAGCCTGCTGCTGGCGGCCGACCGCAGGCTGCATCGGCGGTGACGCCGGTCCGCCGCCGCATGCTCGGCGGTGCCGCACCGGTGGGCACGGGGCATGCGCCCCTTTGCCCACCCTACGGGCCGAGACGTTGTGATGTCACAACCAGCTCACCTCGCCGGCCTGCCGCTGCTCGAAGGCCGCGATCGCATCGCCGTGGCCGAGCGTGAACGCGATCTCGTCGACGCCCTGCAGCAGGCACTGCTTGCGGAAAGGGTCGATGTCGAAGTGGTGCACGGCGCCGGACGGGGCGGTCACCGTCTGGCGTGCGAGATCGATGGCGATCCGCGCGCCCGGCTTCTCGGTGATCTGCCGGCGCAGGTCCGCCACCGCGTCGGCGGGCAGCACCACCGGCAGGAACCCGTTCTTGAACGCGTTGCCGAAGAAGATGTCGCCGAAGCTCGGCGCGATGACGGCGCGGAAGCCGTAGTCATGGAGGCAGTAGACCGCGTGCTCGCGCGACGACCCGCAGCCGAAGTTCCAGTCGGCGAGCAGAATGCGGGCGTTGCGCCAGGCGGGCTGGTTGAGCACGAAGTCCGGCTTCTCGGCGCCGCTGTCGTCGAAGCGCAGATCGTGGAACAGATAGCCGCCGTATCCTCTCTCGCGCGGCCGGCTCAGGAAGCGGGCCGGCACGATCTGGTCGGTGTCGATGTTCGGCGTGGCGATCGGCGCCGCCACGGCGTCGAGCGTCTCGAATTTCTCCATTCTCATGCCCCCGTCAGCAGCCGGCGCACGTCGGTGAGCCGGCCGGTCACCGCGGCGGCCGCCGCCATGGCGGGGCTCACCAGGTGGGTGCGGGCGCCTTTGCCCTGGCGGCCGGCGAAGTTGCGGTTCGACGTCGAGGCGCAGCGTTTTCCCGCCCCGACCGTGTCGCCGTTCATGCCGACGCACATCGAGCATCCGGCCTCGCGCCATTCGAAGCCCGCGGCCTTGAACACCGCGTCGAGGCCTTCGGCCTCGGCCTGCCGCCTGATCAGCCCCGAGCCGGGAACGACCCAGGACGGGATCACCGCCTTGCGTCCCTTCACCACCGTCGCGGCGGCGCGCAGGTCCTCGATGCGGCTGTTGGTGCACGAGCCGATGAACACCCGGTCCATCGCGATCTGGTCGATCGGCGTCCCGGGTTTGAGATCCATGTAGGCGAGCGCGGACTCCCAGCCGGCGCGGCGGTCGGCGTCGGGCGCGCGGGCGGGGTCGGGCACGGTCGCGGTGATCGGCGCGGCGTGCTCGGGCGAGGTGCCCCAGGTCACCATCGGGGCGAGGCCGGCGGCATCGATCACGACCTCGCGGTCGAACGCCGCGCCGTCGTCGCTCGGCAGGCCGCGCCAATACGCCATCGCGGCATCCCACGCGGCGCCCTTGGGCGCATAGGGCCGACCCGCGAGGAAACGGTACGTGGTCTCATCCGGTGCGATCATGCCGGCGCGGGCGCCGGCCTCGATCGACATGTTGCACACCGTCAGGCGACCCTCGACGGAAAGCCCGCGGATGGCGGAGCCGGCATATTCGATGGCGTGGCCGACCCCGCCGGCGGCCCCGATCCGCGCGATGATCGCCAGGATGATGTCCTTGGCGAACACGCCGGGTGCGAGCCTGCCGTCGACGGTGATCCGCATCGTCCGCGGCCGGCGCTGCCACAGCGACTGCGTCGCCATCACGTGGGCGACCTCCGAGGCGCCGATGCCGAAGGCGAGCGCGCCGAGCGCGCCGTGGGTCGAGGTGTGGCTGTCGCCGCACACCATGGTGAGGCCCGGCTGGGTCAGGCCCTGCTCGGGACCGACCACATGAATGATGCCCTGGCGCGGATCGCGGATGCCGAACACGGTCACGTGGTGCTCGCGGGCGTTGCGCTCGATCGCGGCGACCATGTCGCGCGCGTCGGGGTCGGTGATGGTCGAGGGATCGCGGCTCGACGTCGGCACGTAGTGATCGGGCGTGCCGAAGGTGCGGTCCGGCCGGCGCAGCTTCAGGCCCCTTTCCTCGAGCAGCCGAAAGGCTTGGTTCGAGCCGTCGTGGATCAGGTGGCGATCGATGTAGATCAGCGTGTGCCCGTCGCGCTCCAGAACCTTGTGGCGATCCCAGATCTTGTCGAACAGCGTGCGCGGCGCTTCGGTCATGAAGTCCTCCTACTCGGCCGCGCTCTTCTCACCGGCGGGCTCGCCGGGCGCCGGCTCGCCGCGACCGGGCGCCCGGAATGCGTCGCGAATCGCATCCCATTGGTCGGCGCCCATGCGGCGGAACAGGTCCTTCGGAGACCCCTGGCGGCTCGGCTGCCTGCGCTCGCTCCTGACCGTCCCCAGCACGGCGTCGAAGGCCGTCACCGCGGCCGCGAACAGCAGGCCGGGCAGGATGGTGAGCCGGAAGCCCAGCCGCCCGGCGGCGTCGAGATCGAACATCGGCGTCTTGCCGCCCGCCACCATGTTGAGCAGGCACGGGCCTCTGATGAGCTTCGGCACCGCCTCGACCTCGGCTTCCGACTGCGGCGCCTCGAGAAACGCCATGTCGGCACCGGCGGCGAGCGCCGCGTTCATCCGCGTCACCGCCTCCTCGAAGCCGATGACGGCGCGGGCATCGGTGCGCGCGATCAGCAGGAAGTCCGGGTCGGTCCTGGCGGCCACGGCGGCGCGGATCTTCGCCAGATAGTCGTCGAGCCCGATGACCACCTTGTTGTCGAGATGGCCGCACTTCTTGGGAAAGCCCTGGTCCTCGATGTGCATGCCGGCGACGCCGCGCCGCTCGTATTCGCGCACCGTGCGGGTGACGTTGAGCTCGTTGCCGTACCCGGTATCGGCGTCGGCGATCACCGGCACGGTCACCGCCGCGGCGATGCGGCCGGCATTGTCCGCCATCTCGCTCATGGTGACGAGGCCGTAGTCCGGATAGCCGAGCGTCGCCGCCGTGCCGGCGCCGGTCATGTAGACGGCCGAAAACCCCGCCTGGTCGATGGTGCGTGCGCCGATGCAGTCATAGGCGCCCGGCGCCACGACCATCGCGTCCTGCCGGAGCAGGGCGCGGAGGCGGGCCGCCGCCGAGGGTCGATGCGAAGCCATGGAGTCCTCCCGCTCGTTCCGCCCCCGGTCCGGCGCCGGGTGGACGAAGCGAGGCACTGTCGAGCCTCCCCGTCGGGCGGTCAAGCAAGCGGCCGGGCCGAGCCGGCGGCGGGTTCACGGGCGATGGCCTGCCATGCGAAGCACGCATTGCGTGCCCGCGATCCGGACAGTCGGCTGTCCACGACGAGTCCTTGCGCTGATTGCCCGCGCTGAGGTTGCAGCCAGGCAACGCTCACACTTGACTCAGGATCATGTCGAGCGCACTCGTTACCGATCGAATCTGGTCCGCGACATGAAATCCGGGCATCTGCCCGGAATGTCGGAGGAAACCTGAAAGAGGGAGGAATGCCCATGCGCGTGAACATCGTGTCGCAAGCGATTCTGCTGCTCGGACTGATCGCCGCCCCATCCGTCCCGATGGCCGCCGAGCCGGCTTTCAAGGAGGGATTCATCACAACCAACGACGGGGTCAAGCTGCACTATCTGGAGGCCGGTTCCGGCAGTCCGCTGGTGATGATTCCCGGCTGGTCGCAGTCGGCGATGGAGTTCAAGCACCAGCTGGCGGGTCTGAGCGACAAATACCACGTCTACGCCCTCGACATGCGTGGGCACGGCGACTCCGACAAGCCGAACCACGGCTACCGCATTCAGCGGCTGTCGGCGGACGTCCACGAGTTCCTCGCCGCCAAAGACCTCAAGGGCGTGACTTTGGCCGGCCACTCCATGGGATGCTCGGTGATCTGGGGCTATTGGGAGCAGTACGGCGGCGATCGCCTGTCGAAGCTCATCCTGGTCGATCAGATGCCGATGATCACCAGCAATCCCGCATGGTCGCCGAAGGAGCTCGAGGACGCCGGCGCGATCTTCGACGGAAAGTCCCTGTACGAGGCGGTCAATGCGCTCGCCGGGCCCGACGGCGTGAAGACGACGAATGGATTCGTCAGCGGCATGTTCACCAAACAGTACTCGCGAGACGCGGTCGACTGGGTCATCCAGGAGAATTTGAAGTTCCCGCGGGAATATGCGGCGCGGCTGCTGTTCGATCACGCCACCAACGACTGGCGCGACGTCATCCCCGCCATCAACATTCCGACCCTGGTGGTCGGCGGCAAGGCGAGCCTGGTGCCCTGGAAGTCGCAGATCTGGATCGGCAGCCAGATCAAGGGCGCCAAGACCGAGATCTTCGAGGAGGCCGAGGGCGGCGCTCACTTCATGTTCATGGAAAACCCCGACAAGTTCAACAAGCTGGTGAAGGAGTTCAACGGCTGAGACCGCCGAAAGGCGCGAAGGGGCGCCGGCGACGGTGTCAAGCGACTTCATGCTTCCGCGCTTGCCGCGGAAGCATGAAATTATAGACGCGATCCGTATGCGCACTCAGCGCTGCATTTTGTTCTGGGGAAGACAATGCACTTCACACGTCTTTTGTTTGCAGCGACGGCAGCTCTCGTTCTCGCCTCACTCAATGTATCAGCTAAGCCCGTCGTGCCCGGCGTCTGGGCACAAACGTCGTCGACCGCGGGGGACTGCCCGAATTGCCAGATAACCATTACGGAAAGAACGCCACATATCATTGAAATTACTGCCAACAATCAATGGGTCGGCTATGCCTATTATTCCAAGGCGACCGACAACTATATTGGTGCGTTCGAATGGAAGGCTGGTAGCGGCAGTGAATACGAAGACGTCGTTTTCAAAGTGGAGTTCGTGTACGAAGGGTCGACGCTGACAATGAAGGCAAAGTCCGACAAGCTCAGTTTCAATGCGACTTTCCGAAGAGAATAGTGGATTTCCCGCAACGACTGCAAACTGGTTCTTCGTCTGCTTGACTTCTTCCAATGCCCGTTCAGGTGGGTGCAATCCCCACCCGGCAAGGCAACGACACGTCTGGAGCCTTCGGTTGGCCGAGCCATGGGCGCGGCGACCGCAGGTATGGCGTTATTTGGCGTGCAGCTCGGCGTTGATGAATTTCACCACCGCGGCGGTCTCGGCCGCGGTGCGGCGCGTCACCGTGGCCTGGACGTGGCCGCCGGTCGGCGGCGACCAGCCGAAATTGCGCACGTTCCACGAGCTGCCGGGAAGGAAGGC
>Ga0209415_10004250_pt1 | contig 26359 bp, 23 predicted proteins | sample PeaSoiSIISIP2007_FD_187696 | JGI IMG/M metagenome (GOLD analysis project Ga0209415, IMG submission 187696) | Peat soil microbial communities from Weissenstadt, Germany - SII-SIP-2007 (SPAdes) (version 2) | ecosystem: Environmental > Terrestrial > Soil > Wetlands > Peat | place: Germany... | reverse complement strand
GCTGACCTGGGTCGTGACGGTCGGCGCTCGGGTTCCTCCGCCAACGACGACGGCCACGACGACGATTCCGACCACGACCACGACGACGGCCACGACGACCACCACGACGACGATTCCGCCCACGACCACGACGACGATTCCCCCCACCACCACGACGACGATTCCCCCCCCGACGACGACGACGCTTCCCGCGTCGGAGCCTGGCTACACGTCGTTGAACTGGTCCGGCTACTTCGTGCCGACGGTGGCGGGAGGGACGACCGACGTGCAGGGCACCTGGGTCGAGCCAACGCTCAATTGCAGCGCGACGCCCGATGCTCAAAGCGCCGCGTGGGTCGGAGTCGACGGAGCCTCCAACGGCGATCTCTTCCAAACAGGGACTTCGGCGTCCTGTAGTAGCGGTGCACAGAGCGACTTCGCCTGGTTTGAGGAGCTGCCCTACGCCGCTGATCCCTTTTCGTTCCCGGTCAGTCCCGGCGACACCATCACCGCCCACATCTGGCAGGTGACGCCCGGCAACTGGGAGTTCACCATCATCGATTCGACTTCGGGCTACGAGGGCTACTCCGGTTCGGGAGGAGTACTAGAACCCATTTCCTATAGCGGACCAGGCGAGTCAGCCGAGTGGATCGAGGAAGACCCGCTCAACGGGATAAGCGACACGCTATTTCCCTTCGCTGACTTCCAGACCATCACCTTTTCCAGCATCAGCGCCGACCTCTCCACGCCTACCCTCAGCCTTGGCTCGAACGGCATCGAGATAGTCCAGAGCGGCACCGCTCTTGCGGTGCCTTCGGCACCGTCGGGCAGCAGCTTCACGGTCACCTACGGGTAAGACCGGACATTGGTTCGGCCGCTGCCCGACTCGATGGCGCCGCAAGGCACCTAACGGGGACCCACGAAGCGTTGTCCAGCAGCGTCCACTTGCGCTGCTGGGTGGGCAATTCAAGCTCGCTACCGAGGTGATTAGAGGCGCCGCAGAACCGTGACGACCTTCCCGTAGATCGTGACGTCGTCCGGGGCCAGCTCCATCTCCTCGAAGTCCGGGTTCGCCGGGACGAGGACGACCTTGCCCCGCCTGCGGCGGTAGGTCTTCACGGTCGCCTCGTCGCCGGGGAGGCCGGCGACCACGACGTCGCCCGGCTCGGCGACGGGCTGGGCCCGCACCACGACGTAGTCGCCGCTCAAGATGCCGGCGTCGATCATCGACTCGCCGCGCACCCGGAGCATGAAGAGCTGCCCTGGCCCGGTGAGGTCCTCCGGGAGGGGCAGGACCTCCTCCACGTTCTCCTCGGCGAGCACGCCGGTGCCGGCCGCGACGTCGCCGACGAGCGGGACGTGGGCGACGCGCCCGACGGGCAGCGCGGCCCCGGATCCCGGCTCGAACTGGACGGCGATGGCGCGCGGCTTGGTCGGGTCACGCTTCAGGTAGCCCTCGCGCTGGAGGACCTGGAGGTGCGTGTGGACGGTGGACGACGAGGTGAGCCCGACCGCCTCGCCGATCTCCCGCACCGAGGGCGGGTAGCCGCGGTCGCGGATCTGCGCGGCGATGAACTCGAGGATCTGCCGCCGTTTCCCGCTGAGCGCCGTGTCCGACATCTCGCCTCCCCGCCGTTGCGCCTTCCCGCCGGGCGATGGCCGCCCGATCGCCGGACCGCCCGGCTGCCGCGGTCCCCGGGTCGCCCCGGGGCTGACCGACGGGGCCACCGTACTGCGCAGTCACAGCCGGATGCAAACATCCGTTCGTGGAACACACGTTCGTTCCCACGTTGACATCGAACACATGTTCGTGCCAGCATCGCAGACGGACAGCGACGGACGCGTGGGCGGCGGGTGGCCCGCCGTTGGGAGTGGCAGCAGCGTCGACGGAGGTGGACATGGCAGCGATCGCGTATCCGATTGGCGGAGGTGGGCGGTCACGGCGGCGCCAGGGCCGGCCGGGCGGAGCGGCCGCGGCGCGCCAGCGTCCGGACGTCGCCTACCTGCGACTCGTCGAGGCCGGCGAGCACCCCGTCGCCGTCCGGGCGCCGATGGGCCCCGAGCGCCGGGTGGTCGCAGGCCGCCGGACGGGGCACGCCACCGGCGTGAGGCGTCTCGGCCGCTGGCTCCCTGGCGTCGCGACCCTCGTCGTGCTCGGCGCCCTGTGGGCCGGCGCCGGTGCGCTCTCGTCCGCGAGGCCGCACGCTCTGGCCGCCCTCCCAGGCGCCCGGCGCGTGGCCGACGGCTACGTCTACGTCGTGCGTCCGGGCGACACGCTCTGGGCGATCGCGACGAGGATCGACCCGAACGGTGATCCGCGTGCGGTCGTGGCCGAGCTGAGCTCCGAGCTGCACGGCGCGACGCTGCAGCCGGGCGAGCAGCTCCGCCTGCCCTGAGCCGGCGCGCTCTTGTCCCCCCGAGCGATCGGGAGAGTTCTGGCCGCAATCTGGGCCCTCCCGCGTGGAGCTAGCCTCCGGCCGTGCGTTGCCCGAACTGTGCCGGCATGGACGACAAGGTGGTGGACTCCCGAGAGGTGGAGCAGGGAGCTGCGGTGCGGCGCAGGAGGGAGTGCCTCGTGTGCGGGCAGCGCTTCACCACCTTCGAGCGGGCGGGCGGCGCGACGCTCGTCGTGGCGAAGCGGTCGGGCCAGCGTGAGCCCTTTGACCGCGAGAAGGTCGTCGCCGGGGTGCGGGCCGCGTGCAAGAACCGCCCGGTCGACGAGGCGCAGGTGGAGCGCCTCGCCGGCGAGGTCGAGGAGATCGCCAAGGCGGCCGGCTCCGAGGTGAGCAGCCAGCAGCTCGGCGTCGCGGTGCTCGACCGCCTGCGAGAGCTCGACCACGTCGCATACCTCCGGTTCGCGAGCGTGTACAAGGGCTTCGAGGACGCCGGCGACTTCGCACGCGAGGCGGGGCTGCTCACGAAGCGCACGGCCCCGAAGCGCCACAGCCGCCCGAAGGCGGGCACGTCGGTGGCCGGCTCCGATCCCGCCCCGGGCGACCGCCACCGGGCGCCGCGAGCGCCCGGCGCCGCCGAGGAGCGCTGATCCCGATGGCCGCCGAGGTCGCCGCCGGCGTGCCCGAGCGCGCCCTCGCGATCTACGCGCACCCGGACGACGCCGACGTCTCCTGCGGCGGCACCCTCGCCCGCTGGGCCGACGCCGGCTGCGAGGTCCACGTCGTGCTCTGCGCGCTCGGTGACAAGGGGTCGCTCGACCCGTTGACCGATCCCGACGCGCTGGTGGCGACGCGGGCGGCCGAGGTCGAAGAGGCTCGGCGCGTACTCGGCATCGCCGCGGTGATCCAGCTCGGACGCCGCGACGGCGAGCTCGAGAACGACCTCGGGCTCCGTGCCGAGCTGGTCGGGGTGATCCGCGACCTGCGACCCGAGGTCCTCGTCTGCCCGGACCCGCTGGCCGTGTTCTTCGGCGAGCACTACTACAACCACCGCGACCACCGGGTCGTCGGTTTCGCCGCGCTCGACGCCGCGGCACCAGCCGCCGCCTCGCCGCTGTACTTCCCCGGGGCCGGCGGGGCGTTCGCCGTCGAGGTCGCTTACCTCTCCGGCTCGCTCGAGCCCACCATCTACGTCGATGTGACCTCCACCATCGAGCGCAAGGCCGAGGCGGTGCTCTGCCACCGCACCCAGCTCGGGGAGACGGGTGAGCACTTCCGCGACGTGGTGCGCGAGCGGGCGGAGGAGGCGGGGAGCACCGCGGGTGTCCGCTTCGCCGAGGGGTTCCGCCGCATCCACCTGGGACGCTGAGCCGTGGCCCCGGCCGGGGAGCGCCCCGCTCGTCCCGAGCCCGGGGACGGCGCGACCCCGACCGACATCCTCCACCTCGACATGGACTGTTTCTTCGCCGCGGTCGAGGTGCTGTCCGACCCCGCCCTCGCCGGGCGCCCCGTGGTGGTCGGTGGGACCGGCGGTCGTGGCGTCGTGGCGTCCGCCTCCTACGAGGCGCGCTGGTACGGGATCCGCTCCGCGATGCCGACCGCCGAGGCGCGCCGGCTCTGCCCGAACGCCGTGTTCCTGCCGGGGCGCCACGCCGAGTACGGCGCCGTGAGCCGCCGGCTCCTCGAGATCCTGCGTTCGGTCACGCCCCTCGTCGAGCCGATCTCCCTCGACGAGGCATACCTGGATGTCTCCGGCGCCCACCGCCTCGGCGGGTCGAGCCGCCGGATCGCCGAGGAGCTGCGCCGGCGCGTCCACGAGCAGCTCGGCCTGTCGTGCTCGGTCGGCGTCGGTCGGACCAAGCTCGTCGCCAAGCTCGCCTCCGAGGCGGCGAAGCCCCGTGCCGGCCCCGACGGGCCCGTGCCCGGGCCCGGGGTGGTCGTCGTCGGCCATGACGAGGAGCTCGACTTCCTGCACGCCCATGCGGTGCGGGCGCTACCGGGCGTCGGGCCGCGCACTGCCGAGCGGTTGAAGCGCTTCGGTGTCCAGAGCGTGGGCGACCTCGCCGTCGTCGGCCGGGAAAGCCTCGTCCGCCTCCTCGGTGCCTCCCACGGCGGCGCGTTGCACGACCTGGCCTGGGGACGCGACGCCCGGGCGGTGGAGCCGGACCGGGCGACCAGGTCGATCGGGCACGAGGAGACCTTCGCGGCTGACGAGCGCGACCCCGCCTCGCTCGCCAGCAGGGCACGTGAGATGGCCGTGGCGGTGGCCGCACGCTGCCGGGAGGCGGAGGTCGCCGGGCGTACGGTCACCGTCAAGGTGCGGTTCGGCGACTTCTCGACCGTGACCCGATCGCGCACCCTGTCGAGGGCGGCGACGACGGCTGCCGAGATCGGCGACGTCGCCGGCGAGCTGCTCGCCGCGCTCGAGCTGCGCCAGGGCGTGCGCCTCCTCGGGGTCCACGTGTCCGGGCTCGTGCCGGCCGACCTGGCCCAGGCGCGCCAGCTCTCCCTCTTCGCGGGCGAAGGCCGTGGGGAGGGCGGCGAGGAGCTGGCCCGCCGGGGCGGGGTCGAGTCCGCTGCCGATGAGATCCGCCGTCGTTACGGCAGCGACGCCGTCACCTCGCTCGCCTCGGCGGCGCGCCGCGAGCCCGCGCCGCGCCGCGAGGCCGAGGAGGGCGACGGGCCGCGGTCCGGCTCGTAGGGCGGGCCGGCGGGGGACGCGAGCGGCCCGTCGCGCCCACCGGCCAGCCGCCGCCGGGGCTCGGTTCGGGCCGGGTGGCAATGCTGCGTTGTTGTCCCCGATAGCGTGCGCGAGAATGACTTGTCGGGCGTCACGGTGGCGGGCCGGCCGCGCAGGATGCCGCGGATCCGATGCACCTGGAGCGGAAGTGCGATCGGGAAGGGGGAGAGGGTGCCGCTTTCCGAAGAGGAACAACGGATACTCCACGAGATGGAGCAAAAGCTTTACGAGAACGACCGTGCCTTCGTGGACCGCGTTCGTTCCGAGGGTCCGCACTCCATGGCCAAGCGGGCGCTGCGCTGGTCGGTGCTGATCTTCGCCGCAGGGTTCGCGATCCTTCTCGTCTCCTTCCGCTCCTCGCTCGTGCTCGGGACCTTCGGATTCCTCGTCATGCTCCTCGCCTCGTTCCTCTTCGAGCGAAGCGCCCGCCAGGCCTACGGGACCCGCGGTGAGGCGTCCACCGGCCGCCCCCAACGCGGACGGGTGCTCACCGAGGAGCTGTCGATGATCGGCCGCAAGCTCCGTTCCCGCTCGAAGTTCCGGCGCGACCACTGAGCTCGGGCGCTCGCGACGGCGACGCTGCCGGGCACGCTGCGTCGGCCCCGCCCCCGAAGCCGCACGGCGTGGCGCGTCCCGGTGGCGCGCCCGTACGTTCGATCCTCGTGGTCTTCCCCGCCGTTCTGGCCCGCCCGGCGCTGTGGGCCAGCTCACTGCGGACCGCCATCGGGCTCGTCCCCTCCAGGTGGTGGTGCCGGCCCCCGTTCCTCCCCCTGCCCGATCGGGAATGGCTGGCGTTCCGGATGGAAACGGCCTACGGCGACCCGGCGGCCGCCCCGAGCGCCGAAGACGTCTTGGACTTCCTTGCCTGGGCGCGCGACGAGCGTCGGCGGGCGGCCGGCCTCCGCGACGGCACCGGCAGCGCGCGCTAGCCTCCGAGGCAGTGAAGGAGGGCGACACTCCAGGGGATAGCGGGGCCTGAGGTGACGGCACGCGCCCTCGTCCTGAACGCCACCTTCGAGCCGCTCTGCGTCGTCTCCGCCCGCCGGGCGCTCGTCCTCGTCCTCGACTGCAAGGCTGAGCTCGTCCACGACACGGGCAACGTCTACCGCTCCGAGCGGGCGAGCCATCCGGAGCCCTCGGTCGTGCGGCTCGCGCAGTACGTGAAGGTGCCGCGCCAGACCCGCATCGCGATCTCCCGCCGCTCCGTGTTCGCACGGGACGGCCACCGCTGCCAGTACTGCGGCAATCAGGCCGAGAACATCGACCACGTGGTCCCGCGCAGCCGAGGGGGCACGCACACCTGGGACAACGTCGTCGCCGCCTGCCGCCGGTGCAACGCCGCGAAGGAAGACCACCTCCTCCACGAGGCCGGCTTCGTCCTGCGGCACCCGCCGCGGGCCCCCCGTTCGCGCGTCTGGCTCCTCGTCGCGAGCGGCGAGGTGCGCTCGGAGTGGGAGCCCTACGTGGCCCCCGTCCTCCGGCACGGGCACGTCCTGGAACGGGCGGTCGGGCTCTAAGGGCGCAGCGGCTGGGCGCCGGCGCCACGCGGCAGCCCGAGGACGGGAAGGGACGTGCAGGTGGACGAGGAGCGCGGCGTGCCTGGCGCGCCGCTCGGCTTCGCCGTGGTCACGCGCCAGGGCCCGCCCGGCGAGCTCGTCTCGGTGATGCCCGATCCCGGGGGGCAGCGCGTGGCGTGCCTCGTGCGGCCTGAGGCCCGCGCGCTTGTCCTCGGCAGCGCCCAGCCGCCGGAGGCGGCCGACGCCGCTGCCTGCGCGGCGGCCTCGGTGACCGTCGTCCGGCGCCGCAGCGGCGGGGCGGCCGTGCTGGTCGCCCCTCGTGCCCAGGTCTGGCTCGACGTGTTCGTCCCGGCCGGCGACCCTCTTGCGGACGCCGACGTCGGGCGGGCGGCATGGTGGCTCGGGGCGGTGTGGGCGGAAGCGCTCCGCGCCGTGCTGCCCCCGGGGACGATCCTCGCGACGCACCGGGGCGGCATGGTCGCGAGCCGCTGGTCGCGCGCCGCCTGCTTCGCCGGCCTCGGTCCGGGCGAGGTGACGCTCGGCGGCCGGAAGGTCGTCGGCCTCTCCCAGCGGAGGGACCGCTTGGGGGCCTGGTTCCACACGATGGCGCTCCAGGTGCTGGACGCTCCCGGCTTCGCGGCGTTGCTGTCGCTCGCGCCCGAGGAGCGGCGCAGCCTCGCCGCCGAGCTCACCGCCGCGACGGCGGTGCTCGACGTGGCGCCGGCCGTCCTCGAAGAGGCGCTCGCCGAGGCGCTCGCCTGAGGCGGTCCGGCCGCGCGACGTGACCTCCGCGCGGGCCGAGGCGGTGCGACACTCCAGGGCGTGGGCGCCGACGCGGCCGACGGTCTCCGGGACGTCGCGGTAGCCCGGGCGCGCCCGCGCGGCGCCGTGGCCGGCGCGGCGGCGAGCGTGGTGATGATCGTCGCGATGGTCGTCGTGCCCCAGGTGGGTGGGCGCGCCGACCTGCATCCCCCGACGAGCTCGCCCGCCGGCCGCCTCGCGAAAGGGGAGCCGACCACCACGAGCTCCGTCGCCCGCAACTCCAGGCGGCGGGCTAGCTCTGCGTCGCGCTGCCCGTGGGCGACCGCCGAGGCGGCGCGGACGCACACGCCCGCCGAGCTCGCCCGCGAGGTGGTCGCACACATGGACCTCGCGCAGGAGCTCGGCCTCGTCGACCTCGCGAGCGCGCACGGTTACGAGAACCGCACTCGGCCGGAGCCGGCGCTCTGCCTGCCGGCGCTGACCCTGCAGGACGGCCCGAACGGGATCGCCTTCCACGCCACCGGGGTCACCCAGCTGCCTGCCTCGCTCGGGATCGCCGCAAGCTTCGACCCGTCACTCGCCTACTCCTACGGCCGCGTCGAAGGCAGCGAGGCGCGACGCCAAGGGGTCGACGTCGTGCAGGGACCGGAGCTCAACCTCGACCGCGTGCCCGAGAGCGGCCGGGCGTTCGAAGGCTACGGCGAGGACCCGCTGCTCGTCTCGGCGATGGGCGTTGCCGACGTCGAGGGCGTCCAGTCCGAAGGGGTGATGGCCGACGCGAAGCACTTCACGGCCTACAACCAGGAGACGGACCGCATGCACCTGGACGAGATCGTCTCGAAGCGGGCGCTCGAGGAGCTGTACCTCCGGCCGTTCCGCGCCGTCGTCGAACAGGCGCACGTCGCCTCGATCATGTGCGCCTACGGCGAGATCGACCACCGGTCGGTCTGCCAGGACGGCGCGCTGTACCGGCTCCTCTACGACAAGTGGGGCTTCGACGGCTTCGTCCGCTCGGACCTCGGGGCGGTCCACGACCCGGCGAAGGCCTTCGCCGCGGGCCTCGACATGATCAAGCCGGCGGGCGCCCCGGCGCTCGCCTTGGCGGTCGCCGACGGGAGCCTCGGGCGCTCCACGCTGAACGGCGCCGTCGAGCGGATCCTGCAGACGATGTTCGCCTACCACCTGATCGGCCACCCGCCGAGCGGGAGGATCGGCCGGCGTGTGGACACTCCCGCGCATCGCCGGTTCGCGCTCGCGGCGGCCGAGCAGTCGATGGTGCTGCTGAAGAACGCCAAGGGGGTGCTCCCGCTCGCCCGTGACGGCGGGTCGGTCGCGGTGATCGGGCTCGACGCCGCCTCGAAGGCGATGACGGCAGGCTTCGGGAGCGCGCACGTCACCGCACCCTTCGTCTCCGAGCCCCTCACCGCCTTGCGGCGGGCGCTCGGCCCCCACGTCCGGGTCTCTTACGCCCAGGGCGGGACGGCGATCGGGGAGCTCGCGCCGATCGCGTCGCGCTTCCTCGGCCCGGCACGCCCCGCGGCGGCACCCACCCGGCGCCTCGTGCCGGCGCGCTTCGCCCGCGACGACCGGGCACGGCTGATCGCCGCCCTCGAGGCCGACGGGTCGGCCAGCACGGGCTCGATCCCCTCCTGGGCCTGGCCGGAGCTGGCGGGGGAGGACGAGACGCTCACGCCGCCGCGGACCGGGCTGTACACGTTCTCGCTCACCGACGACGGCGACGCGGCGTTGCTGATCGGCGGCGGCGTCGTCATCCAAAGCGTCGGGGTGCACGGGCGCGGCACGTGGTCGGAGGCCGTGCGCCTGGTGGCCGGTCGCCACTACCGGCTAGAGGTCCGGTGGTTCCCGTTCCGTCACGAGCTGCGCCCCCGCCTCGGCTGGCAGTACGACGGCGCGTACGTGGCGCGCGCCGTCGCCGAGGCCCGCCGGGACGGCGTCGCCGTCGTGTTCGTCCGGGACTTCACGAGCGAGGCGTTCGACCGGCCCACGCTGGCGCTGCCGGGGGACGAGGACGCGCTCATCTCGGCCGTCGCCGCGGCCAACCCCCGCACCGTCGTCGTGCTGAACACCGAGGGGGCGGTGCTCATGCCGTGGTTGTCGAAGGTGGCCGGCGTCGTGGAGGCGTGGTACCCGGGGGAGGAGGACGGTGCAGCCACCGCCGCCGTCCTGCTCGGCCGCTACGACCCCTCCGGCCACCTCCCCGTCACGTTCCCCGCCTCGAACGACCAGACGCCGGCCCACGTGCAGGCGCGCTGGCCGGGTGTCGATGGGACGGTCAGCTACGACGAGGGCCTCGACGTCGGCTACCGCTACGTCGACGCGCACCACCTCCAGCCGCTGTTCCCGTTCGGCTTCGGGCTGAGCTACACGACGTTCGCGCTCTCAGCGCTCAGCGTGCACGCGAACCCGAGGGGCTACGCGCTCGGCGTCCACATCACCGACACCGGCGCACGTCAGGGGAGCGAGGTCCTCCAGGCGTACCTCGGCTTCCCCGCGTCCGCGGGGGAGCCGCCGCGCCAGCTCGCCGCCTTCACCAGGGTCTCGCTGCGCGCGGGGCAGGGGGCGACGGCGCGCTTCGAGCTCCCCGCCTCGGCGTTCTCCTGCTTCCTGCACGGCCACTGGACGACGGTCCCGGGCGACTACACGCTCTTCGTCGGGGACTCCTCGCGCCATCTACCGCTGCGGGCGGAGCTGACGGCTCCCTGAGCCGCCAAGCCGGGCGGGCTCAGACGGGCGTCCCGGTCGGGTCGGCGGGGATCAGCCGGTGCTGGCGCCCGCCGCCATGTCCGGAGCTGCCGTCCTGACCGTTCCCCTGGCCCCCGCCTTGGCCTCCCGGACCGTTCGGGTTCCCGTCGTTCGTCTGGGGCGGTGCCGGCACCGGGAGGTCGAGCGACTGGTCGAGCCCGGCGATCGCCGCCTGCAGGCTGTCGACCGACGAGCCCGTGATGTCGCCCTGCTGGACGTCCTGGACGAACACCTGGTCGAGCTGCTGGGCTGCCTGCGCGAGCTGGCCCGGGTCTGTCCCCGCGGCTGCGAGCGAGCGCAGGGCGCTCTCGAGGTCGCCGGCGGCCTGGTCGTCGATGGTGCCGCCGGCGACGCCGCTTTGCAGCGCGCTGTCGAGCGCGCTGGCTGCCACGAGGGTGCCCTGGGCGGGAGCCGACGTGGTGGTCGGGCTCGTCGTCGTGGTCGGGCTGGTCGTGGTCGTCGTCGTGCTGGTGGTCGAGGTGGTAGCCGCCGCCGTCGACGTGCTCGAGCTGGCGGGCGCCGTCGAGGCGGTCGTCCGCGTGGCGTTCGCCGGGTGGGCGCTCGTCACGGGCCTCGAGGATCCTGCGCGCGCGCCCGGCGTGAGCAGGAAGTGCTCGACGCCGAGCCCGGCGACGACGCCACCGAGCAGCAGCGCGAGGCCCACGCCGAGGAGTCGACGAGCGGGCGAGCGCGCCGGGCCGCCGTCCGGTGGACGCCCGACGCCGGCCCCGTCGGCCCCGTGGTGCGCGCGGCGCCCCGCGGTGTCTCGCGCGTGACTGGCGCTGGCGAGGGTGAGCCCGTCGCGTACCCCGAGCACGACCGGCGCGGTCGCCTGGCCGGCGGGGTCGGTCGCGTCGCCCATCGTGGCGAGCACGGCGCCCACCTCGCGTGCCGTCGGCCGGTCGAGCGGATCGGGGCTCGTCATCGCCTCGAGCAACGGGCGCCACGCCTGCGCCACGTCGTCGAGGGCGGGCGGCACCGCGCCGATCCGCGCCGCCACCGCCTCGGCGGCGCTGCCCTCGTAGCGCCTGCGCCCGATCAGGCACTCCGCGAGGACGAGCCCGAAGGCGTAGACGTCGGCAGGCGGCCCCGCCGACCTTCCGGTCAGCTGCTCGGGCGCCAGGTAGGCGGGGGTCCCGAGGACGAGGCCGGTCCTCGTCATGGCCCCGGCTCCGACGAGCCGGGCGATCCCGAAGTCGGCGAGGCGGACCCGTTCGTCGGGGCCGAGCAGGATGTTCGCCGGTTTGACGTCCCGGTGGACGACGTCGCGCTCGTGCACGTACGCGAGCCCCGCGGCGACCCCCGCGCCGATCGCGGCGACCTCGGGTGCTTCGAGGGGGCCCGAGCCGCAGCGCGAGGCGAGCGTGGTGCCGTCGACGAGCTCCATGACCAGGTAGGAGCGACCGTCCGGCGCCGTGCCGGCGTCGAGCAGCCGGACGATGTTCGGGTGCTCGAGGCGGGCCAAGGTCCTGATCTCGGCCCCGAATCGCTCGGGGTCGGCCGCGGGCGAGTCGCGCAGCAGCTTCACGGCGACGTGGCGGTGCAGGCGCGTGTCGAAGGCGCCGCGCACCTCGGCCATGCCGCCGGCGCCGAGGCGCGAGCCGAGGCGGTACCGCTCGTCCAGCACGAGGACCTCCGCGCCGGGCGCGACAACGTCGGCGTCGGGCTTGCGCCCGTGTCCGGTCATGACCCCATTCTGCCGCTGATGCCTCCTCGGGTTGCCCGCGCCCCCTATTCGGGCTGTTGAGCCGGTACCCTCATCGCCCGTGGCCGACACTCCTCCTGAAGGATCCCTACCAGCGGGCGGCGACGCCGCCGACACGCCGAGCTCGCGCGCCGGCGGCGGCGGGGAGCCGCAAGCCCCCGCGGGCGGACCCGATGCCACCGGCGATAAAGCGCCCGGAGCTGCGCCCGAAGACGTCGCGGCCGCCTACGCCGCGGCGCCGGCGGCGCCGGGCGGTGCCACCGGGACCTCGTGGCGGGCGCGGCGGCGGACCAAGAAGGCGCGCAGGAGCAAGCTCCGGCGCAGGTTGACGCGCACCGGCCTCGCGCTGGTGCTCGTGATCGTGCTCATCGTCGGCGGCGCCGTGGGCTACGCCGTCTACCGGCTGGGCCAGATCCAACGGATCACGGTGAAGGGCCTGCAGAAGGTCGCGTCGAGCGGCAGCCACGCGAACGTCGAGGACATCCTGATGGTCGGCTCGACATCGCGCTGCGCGGTGAAGAGCCAGAAGAACTTCCAGAACTTCGTGAAGGAGTGCGAGCAGGGCGTCAACGGCATCAACAGCGACGTCGTGATGATCCTCCGGCTCGACCCCAACAACCACCGGGTCTCGCTGCTGTCCATCCCGCGCGACACCTTCGTCCCCGACGCCCGGGCCGGCGGCCTCTACAACAAGATCGACGCAGCGCTCGCCGACGGCCCGAGCCAGCTCGTGCAGGCGATCGAGCAGGACTTCGGGATCCCGATCAACCACTACGTGGTGCTCAACTTCGAGAGCTTCGCCAACGTGGTGGACGCGCTCGGCGGCGTCGACATGTACTTCCCGACCCAGGTGTACGACAACCAGTCGGGCCTGACCCAGATGCAGACCGGCTGCGTGCACATCAGCGGCCTGGAGGCGCTGGCCCTCGTGCGGGCGCGCCACATGTACTACCACTACGACCGCAAGACGAAGCAGTGGCTCGGCTACGACGGGTCGGGGGACCTCGGCCGCATCGAGCGTGACCACCTCTTCTTGAAGGTGCTCGCCAAGGCGGTCGCACAGCGCGGTCTCGGCAACCTCGCGACCGACAACTCGCTGCTCGGCGCAATCGCCCCCCAGCTCACGGTCGACACGAGCTTCGGTGTCCGCGAGATGGCGCACCTGGTGCTCACCTTCCACTCGGTGAACGTCGGCACCTCGCCGCAGTACACGGTCCCGATCATCAACGACAGCCAGACCTACATGTACAAGGGCTACTCCTACGGCGACATCGTCTTCCCGGCCGAGCCACAGGATCAGCAGGCGATCGACGCCTTCACCGGCTCCGCGCCTCCCGGGCTGACGCTGCACCCCGGCTCGATCACCGTCTCGGTCGAAGACGGGACGGGTTCGCCGGCAGCCGCCGCGGCGACGGTGGCCGCGGTGCGCGCGCTCGGCTACAAGGTCGTCGCAACCGGCTCGGAGACCCCGGTCGGCCCGATCTCGGAGACCACGGTCCGCTACTCGGGCCCCGCCCACCTCCAGCAGGCGGAGAAGGTGCTCTCGGATCTGTCCGGGACCGTGGTGCTCGGACAGGGCCCCACCCTCGGCGCCGCCGACGTGACCATCGTGACAGGCACGTCGTTGGCGGTCGCCTCCGCAGGCCGGGTCTCGACGGCGACCAGCGCCTCCTCGGCGGCGACGACCACCGGCTCGCTGCGCAACCCGGCGGGCGCGACCGTGAGCAGCGACGACGCGGTGCTCACCGCGCTCGTCACGGAGCTGGCGATGGCGAGCGCCGGCACGTCGTCGGCGCTGCCGAGCACCGACGGCGGCGCCCTCGGTGCCCCCACCCCGGCGACGTCGGGCATCCCCGCCTACGACCCGAGGGGCTGCCCGCCCGGGGCCAAGGTCATCAAGTAGCGGCGCCCGGCGGGGCGTGTCCGCCGGTGGCGGGCGGAGCGCCAGGGCCGTACACGGGAACGGCGTGGTGGTAGGCGGAATCGAGCAGCGGCGAGGAGATCAGGTAGTCGGCTGTCGCCCGGTTGCAGGCGACCGGGATGTTCCACACGACGGCGATGCGGAGCAACGCCTTCACGTCGGGATCGTGTGGCTGGGGCTCGAGCGGGTCCCAGAAGAACAGGAGCAGGTCGATCTCGCCCTGGGCGATCTTCGCCCCGAGCTGGAGGTCGCCTCCGAGCGGGCCGCTGTGGAGTCGGGTGACCGACAGGCCGAGCTCGGTGGCGAGCAACGCGCCGGTCGTCCCGGTGGCGACGAGGTCGTGGCGCCGCAGGAGCGCGACGTTGTACCGGGCCCACGCGAGCAGGTCCTGCTTCTTGTGGTCGTGGGCGACGAGGGCGATGTGGCGCCGGTGCTTCGGGCCGGCCGTCGCCGGTCGCGCGCCGGTCTGAGGGACGTGCGCAGCAGTGGTCACGCCCACTTCCTAGCGCTTCCGGCCACGCCTCGACGGGTTGGAACCAGACCGTGCCGACACGGCTCAGACGACCTCGACGCCGGCGGCCCGCATCGCCTGGAGGGCGCGCGCACCGTCGCCAGCTGCGAGGTCGACCGCCCGGGTGCAGCCGGCGAGCACCGTCGCGGCGAAGCCGAGCCTGACCGCGTCGATCGCGGTCTCCCGCACGCAGTAGTCAGTCGCGATCCCGACGACGACGACTCGCCGGACTCCTCGCCTCGCGAGCTCTGCGGCGAGGCCCGTGGGCCATTCGGCGGCGGTCGTCGGGTCGCGCACCGTGAAGCCCGAGTACCCGTCCTCGCCCCCGGTGCCCTTGCGGACCACGAGGTGACCGGTCTCGAGCCCGGGCAGGAACTCGGCACCCCAGCTGCCGGCGACGCAGTGTGGCGGCCAGGGGCCGCCGCCCGAGGTGAAGTGGGCGGTCTCGGCGGGGTGCCAGTCCTGGGTCCACGCGACGACGGCGCCGGCGGCCCTCGCGGCGCGCACCTCGCCGTTCACGAGCGGCACGATCTCCTCGGCGCCGCGCACGTAAAGACTCCCGGCCGGGTCGGCGAAGTCGTTCTGGACGTCCACCACCACGAGCGCGCTCTGCGGGTCGTAGCGAATCCGGTGCCCGTCGGTGCTAGCGGCATCGTCGCCGCGGGCGCCATCCTCGCCGCGCAGGCTGGCCATACGTGAGAGCGTAGAGCCGTGAGGCTCGCGGCCCTCCGAGCGCTCGCGCCGAGCGCTTTCGCCGGGCGGGCACGGGCCCGGCCGGCCGGTGATGACGCGCCGTCCGCACCGGGCGGCGCGCTGCTGCGGCTCCGGCTGCACGGGTGGCTCGATCCTGTGGTCGTCGCCCTCGCGTTTACCTCCATGGCGGTGGGCTTCGGCCAGTTCGGTGCCGTCGCGGCGCTGGGCGACGTGGCGCGCAGCTTCGGGCGTGTCACCCACGGCGCGACCATCGCCGAGCAGGCGGGCCTCTCGGGCACCGAGCTCGGCATCGGGCTCGCCATCCTCCGGCTCGCCTCCGTGGCCAGCTTGCCCCTCACCGGCATCGCCGACCGGTTCGGACGGCGCCGCATGCTCTTCGCGAGCTGCGCGCTCGGGCTGTGCCTCACCGTGGCTGCCGCCGCGAGCCCGGGGTACTGGTGGTTCGTCGCCATCTTCGCCCTCGGCAGACCGCTGCTCAGCACTGCCAGCGCGCTCGCCCAGGTGACTGCCGCCGAGCAGACTGACACCCGCAATCGGGCCCGGGCCATCGCGCTGATCGCTGCCGGCTACGGCGTCGGCTCGGGCCTCACGGCCGTGATCAACTCGCTCGCCTCCTCGTCGCTCGGCTTCCGGGGCCTGTTCGCGCTGGCTGCGGTGCCCTTGGTTCTGCTCCCGCTCGCCGCCCGCCAGGTGTCGGAGCCGGACCGCTTCGTCGTCGCCGCGACCGCCGCCGAGCGTCCGATGCCCGTGATCGGCGCCCTCGGTCCGGAGTTCCGCCGGCGGCTCGTCGTGGTGGCCGCGATCAGCTTCACCATCGCCGTGATGACGGGACCGGCGAACAGCTTCGTCTACCTCTACAGCGAGAACGTGCTTCGCGTTCCGGGACTGGTCGTGGCGCTCATGGTGGTCGCGGCGGGCGTGACGGGGTTCGGCGGGCTCGTCCTCGGACAGTGGCTTGCCGATCGCGCGGGGCGCCGCCCCACCGGGGCACTGACGATGATCGCAATGGCCTTGCTCGCCATGCTCACCTACAGCGGCTCGCGTCCGGCGCTCGTCGTCGGCTACGTGCTCGGTGTGATGGCCGCCTCGGCGTTCGCGCCCGCCGCCGGCGCGCTTGCGAACGAGCTCTTCCCGACCTCGGTGCGGGCGTCGGTCGCCGGCTGGGAAGTGGTGGCGAGCGTGCTCGGCGCCGTCGTGGGGTTGCTCGCTTTCGGCGCGATCGCCGACGTCGGGAACCGCTTCTCCATCGCGGCCGTGGTGGTCTTCGCGGTGGCCATCCCGGCGGCGGCTCTCTTCTGGTTCCTCCCCGAGACGCGGGGCCTCGAGCCCGAGGAGCTGTGGCCGGAGCCGGGCCCGGGCGCGCCCGCCGGCGACGAGAGCCCCAAGGTCGCCTCGAGCTAGACGACCCGCGGCGGCTCCCGCCGATGCGGGGTGGGGGCGGGCCCAGGCGACGGCGAGAACGTTGCCCGATCGAGCCATTTCGCGCGCCTTCCCACGCGCCGTCGGCCCAGCCTGGAGGGGGTGCCGTCGCCCGCTCGCGTCCCCGCGCGGGCCCGGGAGCTGGCCCATCGTGCATCGAAGTGGTTGACGGTGGAGGGCAAGATCCTTAAAGTGGCGCGAAATGGTGGACCGGGGAGGCGATGCGCCGCCGCGCAGACCAGACGGATGACCAGCAGGAAGGACGCCGGCGTTGGCGCTGGTAGCGAGGTTCTTCGGGAGGTACGAGCACTCCCTCGACGCCAAGGGGCGCCTCATCCTGCCTGCGAAGCTGCGTGGCCACTTCAGCGGTCCGGGGTACCTCACGCCGCACCTGGAGGGCTGCCTCGCGCTCTGGACCGAGGAGGAGTTCGACAAGGAGATCCAGCTCCGGCTCGCCGCCGCCGAGGGCGACGCGGCCTCGCGCAACCAGGTCCGCGAGTGGGCGGCGGCCGTCTTCGAGGCCGAGATCGACCGCCAGGGACGCATGGCGATCCCGCCCCACCTCCGCTCCTACGCCGAGCTCGAGCAGGAGGTCCTCGTCATCGGGATGATCAACCGGGTCGAGCTCTGGGCGCCCGCCGCATGGGCCGGCAAGGAGCTCGACACCGCCGACGGCACCGTGGCGGCGCCCACCGCTTCCGCTGCACCCCCGGCCGGATGATCGCCGACCGTGTCCGCTGTGAACGCGCCGCCCGCCGCCCGAGCCGCGACGGACGGCCGGCGCATCGCGCCCGCCCCAGCTCCTGGCTCACCCGCAACCCCCCGATCGCTGAGCCGGATGGTCAAACGACATCCCTCTCCGCCGATCTCCATCCCCTCCACAGGGCGCGCCACGCGCCCCTGGCGGTCGGGGGGCTGCGGATGAGCCAGGAGTTCTGCCACGAGCCGGTGATGCTCGCCGAGGTCCTCGCGCTGCTCGACGGCTACGACGACGGCGTCGTCGTCGACGCGACCCTCGGCGGGGCCGGCCACGCCAGCGCGCTGCTGGCCGCCCATCCCCGGCTCCAGCTCGTCGGCCTCGACCGCGACCCCGACGCGGTCGAGGCCTCCCGCCGCCGACTCGCCCCGTTCGGCGCGCGCGCCCGCGTCCACCACGCCCGGTTCGACCAACTGCGCGAGGTGGTCGAGGCCGACCTCGGCGCCTCCGCGCCGGTGGTCGCCGTCTTCTTCGACCTCGGCGTCAGCTCCCACCAGCTCGACGTGGCGGCGCGTGGCTTCTCCTACCGCGAGCCCGGGCCGCTCGACATGCGGATGGACCCCGGGCAGCCGATGACCGCCGCTGAGCTCGTGAACTCGGCGAGCGAGGCGGAGCTCGCCTCGCTCTTCGCCGAGAGCGGTGAGGACCGCTTCGCGCGGCGCATCGCGCGCTTCATCGTCGAGCGGCGCCCGCTCCACACGACGAGCGAGCTCGCCGAGGCCGTCGCCGCCGCGGTCCCCGTCGCGGCCCGCCGGCGCGGGCACCCGGCACGTCGGGTGTTCCAGGCGCTGCGCATCGCCGTGAACGAGGAGCTCGGACAGCTCGGCGACGCGCTCGACGACGCGATCGACCTCCTGGTGCCTGGTGGGCGCTGCGTCGTCCTCGCCTACCACTCCGGTGAGGATCGCCTCGTGAAGGCGCGCTTCGTGCACGCCGCGACCGGAGGGTGCACGTGCCCGCCGGGCCTGCCGTGCTCGTGCGGCGCCGTGGCGAGCGTGCGACTCCTCACTCGCGGGGCCCGGAAGGCGTCGGCGGCCGAGGTGGCGGCGAACCCGAGGGCCGAGAGCGCTCGCCTGCGCGCCGTCGAGCGTCTCGCTGACGCCGGCGGCACGGCCGACGGGCCGCCCCGGACCGGGGCCGGCTCGTGACGCCGGAGGCGCGTGGCGCGCGGGCGACCGCGGCGGCGCCGGCGCAGCCGGCAGGCCAGCCCGCGCGACGGCACGCCGGGGGAGCCCGGTCGCGTCTGACGGTCGTCGACCCGCGCCGCCTCCGGCTCCGGGCGCGGCAGCGGCGCGCCCGGGTGCTGGTCGCCGCGGCCGCCGTCGTGGCCCTCGGCTCGCTCGGCGTCGTCGCTGCCGGCCAGGCGCTCGTCACCTCCCAGCAGGTGCGCCTGGACAACCTCCACCAGGCCCTGTCCGCCGCGGTGGCGCAGGACCAGGACCTCCAGCTCTCCCGAGCCCAGCTCGCCGCGCCCTCCCGGATCCTCGACGTCGCAGAGCGGGAGCTGCACATGGTGGCGCCGGCGAGCGTGACGTACCTCGTGCCGGTCAACCCGGGCCCGCCGGTGTCGGCCGCGGCTGACACGCAGCACACGGCGAGCACCACCCGAGGCGGGACCAATCGGTGAGCGCCCCCGGCGACCGGCCGCGAGGCCGGTCGGCTGGCCCGTCGCGCCGCGCCGGCACGGTCCCGGCCCGGACACCCGCAGCGCCGCGGCGAGACCGCCTCCCGCCGGGGGCGCCGGCGCACCGCCTGACCGGCGGCCCAACAGGCGCTCGCCAGGCGGCGCGGCCGGGCGCGGCGCGCCAGACCGCCGGGCACCGCCGCGCCCGTGCCGAGCGACGGCACCGCCGGCGCCTTCGCCTCCTCGGCACGGGGATCACCCTCGCCCTCCTCGCCCTCGTCGCCCGGCTCGCCTTCGTCCAGGTGCTCGACGGCTCCCGCTACGCGGCCTACGCGTCGGGCGAGACGCAGCACGAGGTCGTGCTGCCGGCGACGCGGGGGGCGATCTACGACCGCTCGGGCGACCTCCTCGCCATCTCCGTCCCACGGGCCGACGTCATCGCCGACGACTTCCAGATCACGCGCCCGAACGCAGAGGCCGACGCGCTCGCGCCCGTGCTCCACCAGTCGGCGACGAAGCTCGCCCACGAGCTCTCCGAGCGCAACGGCTTCGTCGTGGTGGCGCGCGAGGTCTCCTCGTCGGTCGAGACCCAGGCCGAGAAGCTGGGACTGGCCGGCATCACCTTCCAGGCGGACACGATGCGGGTCTCGCCCGACGCCTCGCTGTTCGAGCCGCTGCTCGGAGGGCTCGATTACGCCGGTCACGGCGCCGCGGCGCTCGAGCTGAAGTACGACGGACTGCTCTCGGGAAAGGTCGGGAGCGAGGTCGTGCCCGACGCGCCGGGCGGCGTGCAGCTGCCGGGTAACGCCACCGACGTCGTGCCGCCCCGCCAGGGGACCGGCCTCGTGCTGACGATCGACGAGCCCCTCCAGGTCGAGGTGACCAGGGACGTCGAGGCCCAGATGATCGCCACCCACGCCCAAACGGGGCTCGCCGTGGTGGAGGACGTCCACACCGGGGGGATCCTGGCGATGGTCGACCTGGTCGCCGGGCGGAAGGGCAAGATCACCGAGGACCCGGTCAACCTGGCCGAGGCCGGGATCTACCAGCCGGGCTCGGTGATGAAGCTCGCCACCTTCTCCTACGCCCTGCAGACGGGCCTGATCACGCCGACGACGGTGCTCACCGTGCCGTACACGATCAATGTCGGCGGCTACACCTTCGTCGATGCCGACGTCCACCCGACCGAGCAGCTCAGCGCGTCGAGCGTGCTCGCGCAATCCTCCAACGTCGGCACCATCGAGATCGCCCAGCGGCTCGGGACGCCGACGCTGTACGAGGCCTTCCACGCGCTCGGCTTCGGCCTGCCGACGGGGCTCGACTGGCCCGGCGAGTCCGACGGCATCCTCGGCTCGCCCGCCACCTGGTACGGATCGGCGGAGGGCTCGGTGCCGATCGGGACCGGCGTCGCGGTCACGCCCCAGCAGATCCTCGACGCCTACACCGCAGTCGCCAACGGCGGCATGTTCGTCACCCCCCACGTCGTCGCCGGCACAGTGTCGAGCGGCGGCGTGGAGCATCTGCTCGGCGCGACCAAGGAGCACCGGGTGCTGGACGCGTCGACGGCGGCGGAGCTCGTGCCGATGCTGAACGGCGTCACGAAGCAGGACGGCACGGCCCCGCTGGCCGACATCCCGGGCTACGACGTCTCCGGCAAGACGGGCACCGCGCAGGTCCCCATTCCGAACGGCGTCGGCTACGTCCCCGGCGACTTCAACGCGACCTTCGTCGGCTTCGTGCCCTCAGAAGCGCCCGCGCTCTCGGCCATCGTTGTGCTCAACCATCCGAACTCCATCTACGGTGGGACGGTGGCTGCGCCGGTCTTCTCGAAGATCATGCAGTACGCGCTCCGCCGCTTCGACATCGCCCCACCGGTCACGACCCTGGCAGGTGCGTCCACCACCACGGTGACCACCACCACCACCACGACCGCTCCTCCCACCACAACCGTGGCCAGCGTGCCGAGATCCGCCGCCACGGTCAGGCGCCCCGCCGACACGGCGGGCGCGGGCAGCGCGAGCACCGGCTCGCGGTGACGCCCATGCCCGTGAACGACGGCGGCACCCGCGTCCGGCTCGAGCGCATCGTGGAGCGCGTCGCGCCCCTCGCGGTGCTCGGCGACCCGACGGGGATCGAGCTGTCCGCGGTCGTCTTGGACCACCGTCACGTCGTGCCTGGCGCGCTCTTCTGCTGTGTCCCCGGGGAGCGTCGCGACGGCCACGACTTCGCGGCAGCGGCGCGTGCGGCGGGCGCGGTGGCGTTCGTGTGCGAGCACTCGCTCGGTCCCGATCTCGCACGCGCGGTCCAGCTCGTCGTCGGTCCGGGAGAGTCGCGCGCCGCGATGGCGAAGGCCGCCTGCGCCTTCTTCGGCAACCCCGCGGCGTCGATGCACATGGTCGGTGTGACGGGCACGAACGGCAAGACGACGACGACCTACTTGCTGCGGTCGATCCTCGAGCGTCACGGCTGGCGCACCGGCATCGTCGGCACCCTCGGCGGCGCCCGCACGACGCCAGAAGCACCGGACCTCCAACGGCTCCTCGCCCAGCAGCGCGACGCCGGCTGCGCCGCGAGCGCCGTCGAGGTCACCTCGCACGCCCTGGTGCAGCACCGGGTCGACGGGATCTGCTTCGACGTCGCCGTGTTCACCAACCTGACACAGGATCATCTCGACTTCCACAAGACGATGGAGGCCTACTTCGCCGCAAAGGCCTCGCTCTTCACGCCCGCGAGGGCCCGCCTCGCCGTCGTGTGCGCCGACGACGAGCACGGGCGGCGTCTGATCGACCGCCCGGAGATCGAGACGGTCGCCTACTCGCTCGACGACGCCCGCGACCTCCGCGCCGGGCTCACCCGGAGCACCTTCACCCTCGACGGGCGACTGGTCCGCCTCGGTCTCGGCGGCACGTTCAACGTCCGTAACGCCCTTGGCGCCGCGGCCGCGGCCCGAGCGCTCGGGATCGGCACCGACGCGATCGTCGCGGGCCTGGAGGCCGCCGAGCGGGTGCCGGGCCGCTTCGAGACGATCGAGAGTCTCGACGGGCTGATCGTCGTCGTCGACTACGCCCACACGCCCTCGGGGCTGGAGGAGGTGCTCGGCGCGGCCCGCCAGGCCACGGCGCTCCCCGGAGGCGTCGCCGGGGGCCGCGTCGTCGTCGTGTTCGGCTGCGGCGGCGACCGCGACCGCGGGAAACGCCCCAAGATGGGCTACATCGCCAGTCGCGACGCCGACCTGGTCGTCCTCACGTCCGACAACCCGCGCGACGAGGACCCGGCGGCGATCGTCGAGGAGATCCGTGCGGGCGTCTCGGGGCCGGCCGAGTGCGTCGTTGAGACGGACCGGCGTGCCGCCATCGCCCGGGCCCTGCGCTCGGCGGGCCGAGGCGACGTCGTCGTGGTCGCGGGCAAGGGCCACGAGCGGACCCAGGAGTTCGCGACCACGACCGTGGCCTTCGACGACCGCGACGTCGTCCGCGAGGAGCTGGCGCGGCTCGGGCGCGCGGTGCGCGGCCACCGGGACCAGCGGTCGGAGGGGACGCCGGCGTGATCGCCATCTTCACCTCGGGTGGGATCGCGCTGCTCGTCGCGGGGTTCGGCACGCCGATCCTCCTCCGCTGGCTGACCCGCCGGCAGATCGGCCAGCAGATCCGCGAAGACGGTCCCGCGATCCACCTGGTGAAGGCCGGGACGCCGACGATGGGCGGGATCACCATGATCCTGGCCGCGGTCGCCGGCTACGTCCTCGGTCACCTCGGGACACACGTCTCGTTCTCACGCGACGGCGCCCTCATCATCGCGGCGGTGGTCGCGACGGGCTGCATCGGCCTCGCCGACGACTGGCTGAAGGTCAGGCGCCAGCGCAGCCTCGGCCTGAACAAGCGCGCCAAGTTCCTCCTGCAGGTGGCGGTCGGGACCGGCTTCGCCCTCGGCGCGTTCTACTGGGGCCACGCCCACACCACGCTCTCGTTCACCCGCTACGACGTGCCGGGCGTCGAGCTCGGCACCGGGCTGTGGATCGTCTGGGCGGTCTTCGTCATCGTGAGCGAGTCGAACGCCGTGAACCTCACCGACGGGCTGGACGGGCTGGCAGCGGGCTCGTCGGCGTTCAGCTTCAGCTGCTTCGCGATGATCGGCTACTGGCAGTTCCGCCAGATCCACCTCCACATCTACCTCGTCCCCGACGCGCTCGACCTCGCGCTCGTCGCCGTCGCGATGGCCGGGGCGTGCGTGGGCTTCCTGTGGTGGAACGCCGCGCCGGCCCGGATCTTCATGGGCGACACCGGCTCGCTGGCGATCGGCACGGGGCTGGCCTGCCTCGCGCTCGTCATGAACGTCCAGCTGCTGCTCCTGATCATCGGCGGGCTCTTCCTCGTCGAGACCCTCTCCGTGGTCATCCAGGTCGTCAGCTTCCGGTGCTTCCACACGCGCGTGTTCCGCATGGCGCCGCTGCACCACCACTTCGAGCTGATGGGCTGGCCCGAGACCACGGTGATCGTCCGCTTCTGGATCTTCTCGGCGCTGTGCACCGCACTCGGTCTCGGCATCTTCTATGCCGACTTCTTGAGCCTCGGGACCGTCCGGTGAGGCGGTCGCCATGAGCGCGGCGCGACCGGTGCCCCGGAAGGCGCCGGGCCTGGAGATTCCTCGCCAGGCCCTGATCGTCGGCTTCGCGCGCACCGGCCAGGCCGTCGCTCGCGTCCTGCGCGAGCTCGGCGCGGCGGTGGTAGCGCTCGACGACCACCCCCTGGCCGGCGCCGGGGCGCTAGCCGGCGCGCTCGGGGTGGAGCTCGTGGAGCGCCCCTCGCCCGAGCTCGTCGGCCGCCTCGCCGGCGATGCCGAGCTGGTCGTCGTGAGCCCCGGCGTGCCCCCGGCCCATCCGGTGTTCGCGGCGCTCGCCCCCGCGCGGCCGCTGTCGGAGATCGAGCTCGCCTACCGCCTCGCCGAGATACCGATCGTCGCGGTGACCGGCACGAACGGCAAGACCACGGTCACCTCCCTCGTCGCCGAGATGCTCGTCGCGTCGGGTGTGTCGGCCGCCGCGGCGGGCAACATCGGCTACCCGCTGGTGGAGGCGGTCCGCAGGCCCGGACTCGAGGTCGTCGTCGCCGAGGTCTCCTCGTTCCAGCTGGCCCTCACCGAGGCGTTCCGGCCATCGGTGGCCACGTGGCTGAACCTCGCCGAGGACCACCTCGACTGGCACGGGGACCTCGACCACTACGTCGGCTCGAAGGCGCGGATCTGGGCCAACCAGGAGACGGGCGACGTCGCCGTCGCCAACGCCGAGGACCCGGTGGTCGCCGAGGCGGCCCGCGACGCCCGCGGACGCGTGCTCACCTTCGGGCTCGCTGCCGGCGACTACCACAAGGACGGCGAGCGGCTCGTCGGCCCGGACGGCCGCGAGCTGGCGTCGGTCGCCGACCTGTCGCGGGACATGCCGCACGACGTGGCGAACGCCCTCGCCGCCCTGGCGACGGCGATGGCCGCCGGCGCGACGGCCGAGGGCTGCCGGGCGGCCCTACGCGGCGCGCAACCGCTCGCGCACCGCGTCGAGCTCGTCGGCCGCGTCGGCGGCGTCGGGTACTACGACGACTCGAAGGCGACCACGCCCTCGGCCGTCGCCGCGGCGCTCGCCGGCTTCGAGGTCGCCGTGCTCATCGCCGGGGGGCGGAACAAGGGCCTCAACCTCGGGGCGCTCCGGCGGGGCGCCGAGGCCGGCGGGGCGCGCCGCGTCCGCGCCGTCGTCGCGATCGGCGAGGCGGCAGCCGAGGTCGCCGCGGCGTTCGACGGCTACACCGTCGTCAGCGCCGATTCGATGGATGCCGCGGTCACCGAGGCGTCGCGTCTGGCCCAGCCTGGCGACGCCGTGCTGCTCTCACCGGGCTGCGCGTCCTTCGACTGGTACGCCTCGTACGAGGAGCGCGGGCAGGACTTCGTCCGGGCCGTGCAACGCCTCGGCGCGCGCCCGGCCGGCGGCGCGCTGACTCGGGCGGCGGGGGGCTGACGATGGCGAGGAGCGTGCAGGCCGACCGGCGGCCGGTTGGCGCGCCGGCGCGCGCCGGCGCGCCGGTGCTGCGCGTCGTCGAGGGCGGCGCCGGCACCCGGCCGGCGACCCGCCCGGCCAGGGCCGTCGCCCCCGAGGTGGCCGGTCGCAAGGACGCGCTCCGGTTGGGCGCGCTCACCGCGGCGCTCACCGGCTTCGGCCTCGTGATGATCCTCTCGGCCTCCCCGGCGGTGGCGATCGCCGACTACGGCTCGCCGTGGGCGCTGTTCGAGCGCCAGATCATGTGGATCGCCGTCGGCGGCGCCGGCTTCGCCGTCGCGGCACGGTTCGACCTCGCCCGGGTGCGTCGGCTCGCGGTGCCGGCGCTCGTCGTCGGGTTCTTCCTGCTCGTCGTGGTGCTGGCGCCCCACATCGGCAAGACGGCCGGCGGGTCGAGCCGCTGGATCGGCGCCGGACCGGTCCGCATCCAGCCCTCGGAGCTCATGAAGCTGGCCTTCGCCGTGTTCGCCGCCGACCTCGTCGCCCGGCGCGAGCACCGCAGCGACCACTTCGGGTCGTTGGTCCGCCCGCTCGGCGTCGTGCTCGCCGCCGCCGGGATCCTCATCTTGAAGCAGCCGGACATGGGCACCGCCATCGTGCTCGTCTGCATCGGCGCCGCGGTCCTCTTCGCAGGCGGGGTCCACGGCCGGATGCTCGCCGGGGTCGTCGCCGTGCTGGTCGGCCTCGGCAGCATCGTGGCACTGGCCGCGCCGTACCGCCGCGCCCGCCTGCTCTCGTTCGTCGACCCCTTCGCCCACGCGTCGACGACCGGCTACCAGGTCGTCCAGTCGCTCTCGTCGCTCGGCTCGGGCCATCTCGCGGGAGCTGGCATCGGCGCCCCGTTCGCCAACTGGTTCCTGCCGAACGCGCAGACCGACTTCATCTTCGCCGTGGTCGGCAACGACCTCGGATTTGCCGGCGCCGCGCTCTTGCTGGTGGCCTTCGCCGCGTTCGGCTGGCTCGGCATCCGCATCGCGGCGCGCACCCAGGACCGCTTCGCGAGCCTCCTCGTGACGGCGATCACCTGCTGGGTCGTCTTCCAGGCGCTGATCAACGTCGGCGGCGTGATCGGGATCCTCCCCGAGACGGGCATCCCGCTGCCGTTCCTGTCGTTCGGCGGCTCCTCGCTCGTGGTGGTGCTCGTCGCGACGGGCCTGCTCGTCAACATCGCCCGGCGTCCGCGCGCGCTGGTCGGCGAGCGGCCCCGCGCCGCGACGTCGCCCTCCTCCCGCCGGCGTGCGGACGCTCCCGAGCGCCGGGCGGCGCCACCGCCGTCCGCCACCGTCCGGGGGCGCCCGCGCGCCGCCGGGCCGGCGGCGCGCCGCAACGGATCCGCGCCGCGCCTCGGGACGGCGTCGAGATGAGGGGCCTGTCGCGTCGGGGGCCTGCGCCGAGAGGTGGACGATCTCCGGACGGGCCAGACGAAACGGTGTCGAGATGAAGGCTGTCGAAATGAAGGCTGTCGAAATGAAGGCTGTCGAAATGAAGGCTGTCGAAATGAAGGCTGTCGAAAT
>Ga0209415_10004249_pt1 | contig 26359 bp, 18 predicted proteins | sample PeaSoiSIISIP2007_FD_187696 | JGI IMG/M metagenome (GOLD analysis project Ga0209415, IMG submission 187696) | Peat soil microbial communities from Weissenstadt, Germany - SII-SIP-2007 (SPAdes) (version 2) | ecosystem: Environmental > Terrestrial > Soil > Wetlands > Peat | place: Germany... | reverse complement strand
CGCTCTACCCGTACGGACAGGTGCCGGCAACGCAGTGGGGAAACTGGCTCTTCCACGTGGATTCCGAGATTTCAGCGGGCAGCTACCTGTTCTTCCCGCCGGATTCCCGTTTTCGACTCGCAGCCTCAGCCGGGCTCGGAGTCATTCTTTCCGAGGCGTCCGGCAGCGGCGGAGGCCTGCCCCTGTTCGTTGACAGCTACCTCAACATCATCAGCGTGTCGGGGGAGCTGAGCCTGCCTGGCGTGATCTTCTTCCTGCGGCCCGAGCTGAAGATGGCACTCGGCATCACGAGCCCGAATCTGCTGGGGAGAAATATCGTTCTTGCAGGCGGTGTGCTCCCGCCCGTGACGCTCGGGGCAGTGTTCAGATGGTAGTCGCACGGAGTGCCCGCGCGGTCATAGCGGCCTTTCTTTTCGGCCTGGTGAGCTCGTGCGGCTTTTTCAGCGCCTCGACGTTTCCGCCTGTGGCAACGCAGCTCGCGGCCCAAAGGGATTTTTCGGCCGACATCCCGTCGGATTTTGCCGGGAGCTTTACCCTCAGCACTCTGACGGCGAACGGCGTGGACCTGGTCTTCCTTGCCGATGCCCAGCCGTACGACGGCCCGCACCTTTTTGTCATGGATCAAAACCTGAACGTGCTCCAGACGATCTCGTACCAGGACCTCAGCTTGCTTTCCGCGTCCTTCGCGAACACGCGGGCATTCCTCGGGGCATCCGGCAGTGTATTGATTCTCGGATTGGATTGTCCGGCGGGGCAAACGGGGATTTTCGGCTTCGTTGCCCGCACTTTTTCCCCTGGCCCCGGCAACTTCGGCTTTTCTGACGGGACGTTGAATTACGCAGGCTTCAACGTTTCCGGAAATCAGCTCAGTTACACGATCTACAGCAATGTCTGGGGCTATGCAAGCTCGTCAGGGGCAAGCATCAGCGCCAACCCTTCCTTCAACTTCCAGATCGTGGACATCACGGCAGACACAGCTCTGTCCTTTGCGACCCTTATTCTGGAAGAGACAACGACCGGTCAAGACTACTATTTTCATATTCCTGCCGCGAGCTTCGGTGGAACGCTCACCTCCCCCTTGACCTCATACGGCTCATTTACAGCCCCAAGGGCGGACAACGGGCTGGCGGCCTATTCCCAGAATGGATTCATTTGCTTTCAACGGGCCAGCAACGCGCCGGGGGGGACCTTTGTCCGGCTCGACGTCTCCGGGAACACCTTGCCGTTTTCCCTGCCCTACAACGGCAGCACTGACGTTCAGATGGCCACTCGCGTGAGCGGCGGCTGGTACTACGTGTATGACAGGACCTCCCGGGTCGTCTCCAGGATCAACGCGTGGTGGGGACAGTGATCGTGAAGAAGACCCCGCTCATCATCGTCATACTGCTGCTGGCCCGGGTGTGCTTTGCGCAGACGTCCTCGGAGGCCGCAAACGTCCCGCGGCGGCTCCTGGTGTCGCTGGAAGCGCAGCCGGAAAGCGGCTTCACGGCCCTGGAAGCGGTTATCCTGTCGAAGTCCCTGGTCTTGTCCCTCCAGGAAGGTCTTCCAGGATTCAGGGTCATCGAGTACGGACCGTTCGCGTTCCCGCCGACGCCGGCGGCGCGAAACGACGAGGCAGCCCGGCGAGGCGCGGACAGCTGGCTCTGGGTGGCAGTCTCGGGAAGTCGCGGCTCTCCGGCCATTCACGTCGTGTCCTTCGATCTGCTGACGCAGAGCACGATCATTGACCAGGGCTTTTCCGCCGTGCAAGACCTCGCATCCGCGGATGTCTCCCGGGTGTCCTGGGAAATGGTCGTCTCTCTGGCAAGGGAAAAGTATCAGCCCGCCGTGAGACGGACCGTAAAGCTGACGATCCATGCCATCCCGGACACGCGGATAAGCGGATTGCCCGGCGGCCCCGTGCTCACGAGCCCGTATGGAGCGGCAACAGTGAATCTCGAGGCGCCCTCCTTCTACCGTGTGCGGGCCACCCGGGCAGGGTATTATCCCGCGCAGATGGAGCTGTACGTCGACGCGGATCGCGACCTTCAGATACCACAGCAGCCGGGATCCTCTTTCTCCGTGGAGGGCTCCTTCTTCAACGCCCTTTTCATCGGCGGAGATGCCGGATTCTTCCTGCTCCCGGACACGGCATTCCTCAAGGTCGGGGTCACGAGCTTCCTCGTGGGGCTTGCTCTCAGCCCTGATTCCCTTCTCTACAGCTTCCCCCTGGTGCACGTGAACGTTCAGCTGGGATCGTACTGGTCTCCCGAGGATGCATTCCTGCGCTGGTACACCTCGGTGGGAGGGTTCCTTCGCGTCGTGCTCATCCCGGGATTCCCGCCCCACCTTGACGCCATCTCTCCGGGCGGGCTGCAGCTGAACCTCGGCGTGGAGTTTCCTCTGGCGGGCAGGAGCAGGCTCTTTGTCGAATACGTTCCGATGTTGTATCTGAGCGCAATGACCGACCTCTTCCTTGATTCTCTTGGTCCAAACAGTGTGCCTTTCGGCTACGCGCCGGTGTCCTTCGGCGCCTTCGATTTCGCGAACATTCGATTCGGCGTGCGGTGGATGCTATGAAGAAGCTTTTCGCGGCCGCTGCCGGGATTGCACTTCTGGTTTCGTGCGCGCCTCCGTTCGACCTGGCCTACAGCTCCGCGGCGGTCATTCTCAGCAAGATGACAAAGGAATCGCAGCTGGGACCGCTGAATAACTACTCCACCGGATCTTATTCATCCACGCCGGCCTTCTACCCCGAGAAGACCGCGAGCGGCGTGGACGCTTCTCGGGGGTTCTACTACATGACTGACCCCGGCAACTCCCAGGAGTTCCTGGGGTTTGTGCAGCCTGACGGCCTCGGTGGATACTCGTCATTTGTCTCCGCACCGGGAAGCCTGTATCACCAGGACCCCAATTATCCTGCCGCTGTCGCTGTTCCCGTGAAAGCGGGAGACTTTACCTCGCTCACTTCGTTCGATTCCACGAATCCTTCGAACACTGCACTCGCGGTCGTGCAAGCGGTAGTTGCAACAACGAGCGACACGCTGATCTACGGGCTCAGCTTCTCCGCGCTCGGGGGTTATGGAACGGCGCCGGTCGCCGCCATCGGAGTTTCGGTCTCTCCGTCCGCTGCAGCCACAGACACGCTCTATTTCCTCATCAGGGACTCCGGAGGGAAGTTCTGGGAGGGCCTGGCGACCATGAGTTCCACCGGTGTCATTGCAACAAGCTTCGCGTACGTGGTCCCCTCGCCGCCGGAAACCCTGGATTTCCTGGCCGCGGGAGCCGTCAGGGTGCTGTACTATCACGATCCGACATCCGGGGCCAGTTACGCGAGCTTCAACGCGGGTGGGTCCTGGCAGTGCTGGAAATGGTGGGTGGATGCACTCGGCGTTTTCCACGAAACCCAGCTCACAGGCGTTGTATCGCGCATAGATGCGCTTTTGACCACGGGAGAGCTCTTCTCCACGCAGGGAGGGATCGGGCGGGTCTATGACTCCAACGGAAACGTGGCGGCAAGCTTCCCGATGGGAAATCTCCAGCTTGCCTATGAGGAATACGTCAGCGGCACCCCGCGCGTGTTCTTCTCCCTGCCCATTGTGACTGGCGACAAGCACGTGTCGTTCGCCGTGTATTCCATTGCGACAAGCCAGATCGATTCGCTGAAATACTGAAGGAGCCGGCGCTCCTCACTTCATGAGGGACCGCAGCCCTTTCACGAGGTCCGTCATGTCCTTGTCGCTGCTGTAGGCCTTCTGCTCATCCGAGAGAAACTTCGCGCGCGCATCGGGAGTCGCCTGCTTGGACATCTCTATCACGACGTCCAGGACCTCCTGGATGGCGTTTGCCCTGCCCGCGGACAGGAACCCCTCATCGTATCGCTTGATCCGTTCGAAGAGGCCCGGGAACGTCTCTTCCATGGGCTTGGATCCGAGAAAATCGTCCAGATAGGCCTTGGTGTCCACGAGGCCCGTGTCTCCGCGCGCCGCGAGGAGTGGATCCTCGCGGGACGTGTATGCGGAGTACCCGCTGCTCAACGCCGCCAGCCTGGCGCGGAGGGTCGCAAGGTCCTGCGACGACCCCGGGGCGGATTGCTGCCCGGCCGCCGCCACCTGCCGTGCCGCCGCGTCCGCAGCCGCCTTGTCCGCGGCTGTCTTCAGCTTCTGGTTCTCGGCGGCAAGCGCATCGATCTTTTTCTGGAGAGCGACTGCGTTGTCTTTGGACCCCTGCAGCGCGGCAACCTGCAGGCCGAGCTCTTTCTCCTGCGCAGACAGTCGGGCGTCCGCGCTGTCGCTCAGCGCGGCGGCTGCCTTCGAGATTCCCTTTACCGCCGCGGGGGCCTGCGGGCTCTGCGGGTAGCGGTCCAGGATGGTGAGATAGCCGGACAACGCATCCGCCGGCTTTCCCCTGGAAAGACTTGCCTCCGCCTGGCTCAGAATGGGAGCGGCGGCCCTCCCCTGGTCCGCCAGGGTTCGCGTCCTGCCCTGCTCGGACCCCGCGGAAAGGATGTTCGACAGCGTTGTGTCCAGCCTCACGGAGGTCTCGGGAAGATAGCTCAGGGCATCCTTGTAGGCGGCCAGCATGTCAGGGTAGCGGCCGGCGTCAAAAGCGGCTTCCGCGCGGGTGAGCCCGGCGTTGAGGACCTGCTCCCGCGCGGACTGGGCGTCACGCGCTTTTGTCGTGAAGTAGGCGTAGCTCCGTGCAATCTCCGGGATCACGGCAAGCGCCTTGTCGTAGAGCGCTTCCGCCTCCGCGATATTCCCTGCCCGGGCCTGCGTGTCCGCCTGGGAGACCGCGGTCCTGACCTCGGATATCTGTCCTGCCGCCGCCACCAATGAGCTTGTGTCCATGGCCGCCGGGGAAAGCTGGCCCTGCACGTAGCTGGAGAGCGAATCCACGACAAAGAGGTCGACGTCCTGCCTCTGCTGAATTGCCGGAAGGACGGCAACGTCCGCGCGGGTGACGTAGTCGCGAATGGCCTGCAGGCTCGCAAGCGCCTTGGGGTAGTCCCTGGCGGAGATGTCGGCCTTGACCACGGTGTACAGGCCCACGAGCTGGCCCGCCACGAGGTCTTCCTGCTGTTTCTGCGACTGGAAGGCCGCCAGAGCCTGCTGCGAGCTCGCCTGCGTTGAGGCGGCTTCCTTTGTCTTCTGCTCCAGCTGGGCCTGGAGGTCCGCCTCGCGCTTCTTCGATTCATCCAGGACCTGCTGGCGCTCCAGGTTGGCCTTGGACAGGTTCGAGTTGAACTCCGCCTGGAGTGCCTTGAGGTTTTCATCCGCCTTCTGCCTGTCGGTCTCCGCCTGGGCGCGAAACGCTTCAAGCTGCCGGGAGGATTCCGCGTTCCTCTGAGCCTCCAGAGCTGCCAGGCGGCTGTTGATGTCTTTTTCAGACAACCCCTGCTTCTGGAGCCGGGCCTTCTCCGCCTCCAACTCGGCCGCCATGGAAGCCTTGAGCTGGCTTTCCCGCTCCTGGATCTTCGAATCCATGTTCGCCTGGAGGTCCTGGCGCTGCTTGTCGATCTGCTGCAAGCGGTCCTGGATCTGGTTGATCTGCTGGTTCTTCTCCAGGAGCCTGGCCTCCGACTCCTTCTTGAAAGTCTCGATGAGCTTGCCTTCCGCCGTGATGGTGCCGGTCTCGCTCCGGGAAAGCTGTGTTTCCCCTTTCTGGAAGAAGAAGTACAGAGCCCCAAGACCCCCGACCAGCGCGATGACGGCCACGAGGTTCACGAGCACAGGGAAAAGGATCCCGCGCTTGGCCGCCTTGACGGCAAACTCTTCAGGCCGCACATCCATCCGGTTCTGGGTGGCCACGCGCTCGATCTGCCGGAGGACGTCCTTCTGATCCTCTTCTGAAATGCCCGAATCCGGATCAAAAGCAAACTCGTCACGCCCGTCGGGAGGCAGTCCAAGGGACGTCCTGATCGTATGGGCCTTCCGGAGAAGGCCGAGCATGGCGCCTCTCATTTGGTCGTCATCTCGATGACACCGTCCCACGCGGGGGGCGGCGGGCTCTTGATGAACCGCTGAGAGCTCTGGATAAAGATGCCGGCGGGACCATCATGAGGCAGCAAGCGCCGTACATCCCTGAACAAGGACAGGGCCCGGGTGAAGCTCCTCTTGTAGTATGCGTCCATTCCAGCGTTGTGCAGGCTCCAGGCCTCTTTTTCCGCGGGGGAAGCGTCCTTTTTCGCGGTGTAGATCTTTACTCCCTGTTTTTTGCCCTTCACCGCGACCCTGTCGAGAAGCCGCCAGGGGAGAACGCCCTCCACTTTGGAGAGCAGGCTTTCAGCAAAGATGAGGGGTTGATGATACTGCTTGGTGAGCCCTTCCAGACGTGAAGCGAGGTTGACCGTATCCCCGATCACCGTGTAGTCCATCTTCTTTTCGGTCCCCATGTTGCCGACGGTGACCACGCCGTAGTTGATCCCGACACCGATGTGAAACGGCGGCTTGCCTTGCTTCTCCTGGCGCGCGTTGAACCCGTCCAGCGCCTCGATCATGTCCAGGCCTGCGAGCACAGACTGCAGGCCGTCGTCATCGTGGCGTTTCGGGGCGCCGAAGATCGCCATGATCGCGTCCCCGATGTATTTGTCCACCACTCCATGGTGGCGGTCCATGATGATGTCCACCATGAGCGAGAAGTAGCTGTTGAGAACGCTGACCAGGTCATCCGGGGTCATCTTCTCTGAGATGGATGTGAAGCTCCTGATATCAGAGAACATCACTGAGACGATGCGGTTGTCACCAATGAGCATCCTCTCCGGGTTCTTGAAGAACTCCTCGATGACGTCCTTGGGAACGTATTTCTGGAAGATGTTCCTGATCTTCTGCTCTTTCTTCTGGGCCAGCACCGCTTTGAAGGCGAACCCCTTCACCTGCCGGTACGCCTTCTCCAGCTCTGCCACCATCAGGTTGAAAGTCTGCGCGAGCTGCCCGATCTCGTCGTGGTACTCCACCACCACGCGCTTGGAGAGATCATTGGTGGAGATGATTGCCTTCATGGTGGAGGCCACGCGGGTCAGCGGCCGGGTGAGGTAGCCGGCAAAAAGGAGCACCAGGAGGACCCCGACCCCGATGGCGCCCAGGAGAATGATTCCCGTCTGGACGGTGATCTGGTTGACGAGGCTGTAAAACGCTGCCCGGTCCTCGGTGGTCAGGATGTACCACTTGAAAGGGTCGAACCAGAAGCCCTTGGCCACCCTGTCCCTGCCCCCGATGCTGATGGCGGGGATCAGGTCAGCGGTCCTCGCCTTCGCCAGGCCGGCAAGGGCTGTCTTTTCCGACGGGGAAAGGCTGACGTCGGCCGTGCTCATGGCCACTCCGCCGTCCTCCCCCACCGCGACAATCAGCTCGGCGGGGCTGCCGGCAATGCTGCGCGCGTACGCTTCCACCGCGGCTTTTGTCGCGGATACCATGTCCGGCTCTTCGGTGAGGTTGTTCTGCACGAGCAGGGACCACTGGCTTTCCGCCTGCTTGCGAAGCTCGTCAGCCTTGAAGCCGAGGAAGTCCTTGGCGATCCGCGTGATGCCGTTGCGCGTGGAGAAAAACGAGGAGCCCCCGGTGAGCCCCAGGGTCGCGACGATGAGAGGAAGAACGATCAAGATGATTTTCCAGCGGATGCTCATGACAGCACCTAGAGTGTCGGCGCGGGCGCGCATTGACCTTATCATGGTGCGCGGATACCCTCAACCCCGTGAAGGCCATGGCTGAGCTGGTTGCCGAAGCTTCCTACACGGTCCACCTCTTCGACACGGACGCCCACGGCTTTCTCTGTGTTCGAGGGCTGTGGGACCTCCTGCAGGAAACAGCGGGCTACCACACCCAGCTGCTCGGCGTAGCGCCGGAAGACCTTCGGCCTCGGGGGCTCGCGTGGATCCTTTCGCGCCTGCGCATGAAGGTGGAGAGGTATCCCACCCTGGGAGAGAAGGTAACGGTTCGCACGTGGCCCGCAGGCATCGAGAGGCTGTTTGCTCTCCGGGATTTCTCCGTGAGAGACGCCGGGGGTGCGCAGATTGCGTGCGCAACAAGCGCATGGCTTGCCCTGAAGCTGGACTCCCTTCGACCCGTGCGCGTTCAGTCCGTCTTCGATCCTCCCGGCATGAATGCTCTTCCCCGCGCTCTGGATGCGGACATGGAGAAACTGCCCGGCCCTGCGCGCGCTGAGAAGGAATGGTCGGCCGTGGTGCGCTTTGGAGACCTGGACGCCAACAGGCACGTGGGCAACAGCCGCTACGTCGAATGGGTGGTCGAAAGCGCTGGGCTCGACCTCCTGGACGGCAGCATGGTCACCGAGCTGGGGATCGATTTTCTCTCAGAGACGACCTACGGGGGGAATATCGTGGTGCGCACGCAGCACGACCCTCGTGATCCGGGAAGGCTTTCGCACGCCGTCCTGCGCACCGGTGACGGCGTGGAGGCGGCCCGGGCGCAGACCTGCTGGAGGCCGCGATGCAGAAGCTGATGATCATTCTGCTTGTCCTTGCGGGGTGCGCCGCCTCCGCGGGCGCCGCCGCCGTGCAGCGCATCAGGCTGGATGCGCCGCTTGTGAATCCCCGGACCACGGAGGCGCAGGGACAGGCGGCTGAGCTCCTGGACACCATGGCGGGAGTCACGAACAGGCTGTACGGGGACCGCATCCAGTGTGCCAGAGCGGAGGCCGGCGGGAGCTTCGACTACTCCCTGTCCCTGATTGCAAGCCTCGGGCCCGACAACCCGAGCGTTGTCATGCGCATCAAGCGCATCTCCGATGGTGCGGAATCAGCCGCCTACCCGTGGGTCGGCCAGCCCACCCCCGAGCTCCCGTCTCTCTTCGCCCATGCGGTCTTCATGCTGTGGGGCTCGATGACAGGGATGACGCAGCAGGCATCAGCCCCGGCGCCGCGGGCGGTGGATGAGCTGCCGGCCGCGCTGATTTCCCAATATGCGTATCCGTGGTCCCTGGCAACACGGCAGAACGGGAACCTTCTTGCCGCGCTTGGCAACGGCTGCGTGGAGCTGGATCCCTCAATGCGTGTGGTGGCCGAGCCGGGCAAAAGCCTGGGAGACACCGGCGTGGTCAACTACGCACTCGGAGTCTCCGTCACCCCCGGCGGCACGGTGCTCCTGAAACCGGCCCAGGGAAGCAGCCTGTACCGCGTTGACGCGGATTCCCCGGGCGCGCGGAAGATGCAGACTGGCGTCGAGCTTGCCACCGCACCTTTCGCCGCGCTTCCGGATGGCGGCGTGCTCGTGGTGGATTCTCCCGCGCGCAAGGCAGTCAAGATCACCGGAAAGAAGCGGGAAGATTTCCCGCTTTTCGCAAACGCCACTCAATACATCAGCTTCATCGGCGTCAGCCCGGATTCGACGGTCTGGGTCTATGACTACGTGCTGCGCGCCTTCCGCATCTATACCACGGAAGGCCGGCTTGTGGACTATGTGCTCCCCCTTGTTGACCCGGCCAAGCCGCTCGCGCCGGTCGCAATGGCCATCGGACCGGACGGAAGCTTCATTGTGCTTTCCAGCGGGCAGCTCCTGAAGTTCTCCCGGGACGGCAGCCTGGTCTGGAAGCTTGAAACACTGGCGGGTCTGGAGGTTGAGAAGCTGCCCCTCCTCGGCTCGGTGGCAGCAGACTGGAGCCGCGGCCTGGTGTACCTCTCGGACATGAACGCGCGGCGCATCGTCCGGCTGCTGGATACCGCCTATTGCGAGCAGAAAGGCATCCACAACCAGACCGAAGAAAAGCTGATGGCCCTCACGCAGGGCGCTGGAGCGGATGAGGCCTCCACCCTTGCGCAGGCTGCCGCTCTCTACGAGGCTGCCGGCTCCTCGCTCCTGGCTCGGGCTGCCTGGCAGAAAGTCCTGGATGCAGACCCGGGCAACCAGGCGGCGGAGGCCAGGCTGCGGGCCCTGGAGATTGTGGATCTGAAGCGCGCGGCCGCGGAGCTGGACAGGAAGGCCCGCGACACGCTGCGAGACCTCGGGCCGGAATCCGCCCGGCTCGCCTATGTGCAGGCCCTGCAGACGTACGAGCAAGTCCTGAGCAGGAACCGGGATGACCGGGAGGCCCGGGCGGCAATGGAAGATCTGAAGAAGCTCTTCGAGTCAGGTGGCCCGGCGCCTCAGCAACAGGCCCCCCTTGTGGTCCAGGACGTGAAGCTCCCCAGCCTTTTCCCTGCGCTCATGCAGTTCTACCTCACGCATCCTGCCGGGACCGTGACCGTCTCGAACCCCCTTCCCACGTCAGCCGAGAACGTACGCGTCAGCGTTTTCATTCCCCGGTTCATGGATTTCCCGTCGGAAGCCAGGACGCTGCCTATCCTCCCTTCGGGAGAGCAGGCTTCTTTCGACCTCATCCTGAAGCTCCAGCCCTCGGTCCTGGAGCTGCAGGAGGATGCCGCGGTCCAGGTGGAGGTGAAGGTCACCTGCACGGTGAACGGCGCGGAGCAGACGGTCAGCAAGATCGTGAGCGCCACCATGAACCGCAACACCGCCCTGACCTGGGATGACACGCGCAAGATCGCCGCATACATCACCCCGAACGAGGAAACGGTTGCCGGGTTCGCGCGGCGCATGCTGGACATCGGGGACTCTGCGCGTGGCCTGCAGATATCGCGCAAGATCTTTTATGCCATGCATCTATGCGACTCACTCGGGGCCTACGGGATGAGCTATGTTCCCAACCCCGAGACCCCCATCTCCAAGGTCCTCGGCAACGCCCAGGTCATAGACACCGTGCATTTCCCCCGGGTGACCCTTTCCAACCGCGGGGGGGACTGCAGCGACACGACGGCGCTCCTCGCATCGCTCCTGGAATCTGTCGGAATACGGACGGCGGTCCTCACGACTCCCGGCCACATCTTCCTGGCTTTCGACTCGGGTGAGCCGGCTGAGAACGCAGCGCTGTTCACGACGAAGGCCCAGGAGGTGATTGTCCACGGCACGGTGTGGATCCCGGTGGAAACCACGGTGCTGCGCCAGGGATTCATGGCGGCGTGGACAGCAGCTTCAGAGCTTGTGAGGAAGTATCGTCAAACCGGGTCCTTCGAGTTTCTTCCGCTGGCCGAGATGCGGGAGACGTGGCCGCCGCTTCCGCTTCCGCCGAGCTCCCTCACGGTCATCGACCCGTCTTCGACGGCGGTTTCGAAGATCTACTCGGCATCGCTTTCGGGCTTTACGGAGGTCGTCTATACCTCCCGTCTCTCGGAGCTGTCAGCCCAGCTTGCGGGGCTGTCCGGCAGGCAGGCCAGCCTGCTTCGCATTCGGATGGGGATCCTCCACGGCATGTTCGGGAACATGAAAGAGGCGGAGGCCGCGTTCCAGGGCGTGATTGCCGCTGACCCGTCGCTTGTCTCCCCCTACGTCAACGTGGCCAATATCAGGGTGCTTTCGGGGGACAACGAGGGAGCGCTGGCCATGGTGAAGAAGGGCCTTGCGATAAACCAGTCATCGCCCCTTCTCAACCTGCTGGCGGCCCGGATCTATTCCGCCGAGGGGGATTCCGGCGAGGCATCTGCTTATATGGCAAAGCTCAAGAGCGTGGCACCGGAGCTTGCGGCCCGATACGCGGACACAGTCAGCTCGGGAGCAACTGCGAAGCGAGCGGCCGCACAGGGTGAGGCGCCTGTTGTAGTCTGGGGGAACGAAAAGTAGCCCGCGGAGCCCTCCGGTCGTTACCTTTCGGACATGGCGGAGCGTGCCAGCGGGGACCCGGGACCCTGGGTCCTTTTCTCGACAATCTTTGCTTCCAGCATGGCGTTCATAGACGGCACCGCGCTCAACGTGGCGCTGCCGGCGGTCCAGGCCGGCCTGCATGCCACAGGCGTTCAGCTTCTCTGGATCGTCAACGCGTACCTTCTCATGCTGGCGGCCCTGATCCCGGTGGGCGGGTCCCTGGGGGACCTGTTCGGCCGCAGGAAGGTCTTTGCCCTGGGCATCGGCCTTTTCATGCTGGCGTCCCTGGTGTGCGGCCTGGCGCCGAGCGCTGAGTTCCTGGTGTGGGCGCGCGCCGTCCAGGGAATCGGCAGCGCGCTCATGATTCCCGGGAGCCTTGCAATCATCAGCTCGTTCTTCGGGCCGACGCGGCGCGGCCGGGCCATCGGAACCTGGTCAGCAGCGACGACAATCGTCACCGTGATCGGGCCCATCCTTGGCGGCGTGCTGTCCGGAGCGGGATTCTGGCGCGGCGTCTTCCTGATCAACATCCCCCTTGGCGTCGCTGCGCTCATCCCCCTTTTCCTGAAGGTGCCGGAGAGCCGCAACGAAGAAGCCGGCGGCAGAATCGATTTCCCCGGAGCCGGGCTCCTCATCATTTCCCTGGCGGGGCTCACGTACGGTTTCATCTCTGCCCCGGACTTCGGGTTTGGTGATCCGCGCATCATTGCCGCTCTTGCCGCGGGAGTTGCGGCTCTGGCCGGCTTCCTGGTCGTCGAGACTCGCAGCGCTCACCCCATGATCCCTCTCGGATTGTTCGCTTCCCGGACCTTCAGCGGGACCAACCTGCTTACCCTCGCCCTCTACGGCGCGCTGAGCGTCGGGATGTTTTTCCTGTCCTTGAACCTCGTTCAGGCGCAAGGCTACAGCATGGCCGTGGCGGGTTTCGCCTTCACCCCGTTCGCGTTGATCCTGACAGCGCTGTCCCGGTGGGCAGGCGGCCTGGTTGACAAGTCAGGCCCCCGGCTTCCCCTGGTCATCGGCCCGGCGATCGCCGGGCTGGCCTTCCTCTCAATGGCGTGGAGCGGCCTGACCCCCGGTCCGTCCCGCTACTGGGTCAGCTTCTTCCCGGGGGTCGTGCTCCTGGGGGTCGGCATGGGGATCACCGTTGCACCGCTCACAACCGCGGTCATGGGCTCCGTTGCCACGCACCTGTCGGGGACCGCGTCGGGCATCAATAACGCGGTGTCGCGAACGGCGGGCGTCCTGGCCATCGCGATCGTCGGTGCGCTTTCCCTTGTGCTGTTCTCGCACGGCCTGGATGCCCGGGCAACGTCAGCAGGTGTTTCCGAGCCCGTGCGGCTGGCCCTTTCCCAGGAGGCGAGCCGGCTCGGAGCGGCCGCGGTGCCCGCGGCGGCGGCGCCCCAGGAAGCCGCGGCCGTCCGGTCCGCAATCCGCATGGCTTTTGTGGACACCTTCAAGATGGTCATGATCGTCTGCGCGGTCCTGGCGTGGGTCGGCGCGGCCCTGGCGGGACTTTTTGTCGAAAGGAGCTTCCGGCCCGAGCGCTAGGTGCCCACGGACACCATTTCCCTCGGCTTCACCCGGTAGACGACCATTGCTTCCGACACTCCCCCGAGGTTCGAGCACATAGCAAATTCGCCTGCTGACAGGCAAACGCGGCGGGGATGCGTTTCCGCTTTCCCGCCGCGCAGCCTCGTCAGTCCCGTCACGCCGCCCTGGTGCCTGCTCCCGGGGCGGACAGCAGCCGCTCCCTGTTTGCCGCCAGCACCTCCGCGTAGCGCGCCAGGCGGGCTCCCATGTAGCGAGCCGCGGCCAGGACCGGCTCTTCCACGGACGTGCTTTCCCGGGCCGCCGCAGTGTAGATGACACCGTACGGGCTTCCTCCTGCCGCATAGATGCTCGAATCCGTGTAGCCGGTCGGGACAACAATGGTGCCCCAGTGCTGCATGACTGAGTAGATGGAGTTGATGGTGTTGACCTGGCCGCCGTGCGGGTTCATTGCCCCGGCAAAAGCGGTGACGGGCTTGTGCGAAAGCTTCCCCTGCCCCCAGAGCGGGCCGGTGGAGTCGAAAAACTGCTTCAGCTGCGCGGCCATGACGCCGTAGCGCGTCGGGCTGCCGAAGATGAACCCATTGGCCCACTCCAGGTCGGCGAGTGTCACCTCGGGAACATCCTTTGTCGCCTCCAGGTGGGCCTTCCACGCCGGGTTGGTCGCAATCACGTCGGGAGTGGCAAGCTCCTTCACCTTGCGGAGCCTGACCTCCGCCCCTTCGGCCTTGGCCCCCGCCTCGAAGGCCTTCGCGACCTGGTAGGCGTGCCCCATGGCGCTGTAGTAGACGATGGCGACTTTCGCCTTTTCACTCATGTGAGTCCTCCTCCGGGGCTCTCCGCCCCGATTCCTCATTCTCACTCGCGCTGCGCGCGAGTGACTTTCCGCAACAGGCGGGAAAGCGTTTCCAGCTCCCCTTCTGTGAGCCCGAGAAAGAGTCGGGCAACCGCACGCTCCTGCCCGGGCACAAGGCTGTCATGCAGGCTCCTGCCGGCGGCCGTCAGCCGGACGCTGTTGCACCGGCCGCTCGGCGGCCGAACGACGAGCCTCCTCTTCTCCAGCTTCTGCAGCAGCTGGGTGACATTGCCCGGCGTCACCACGAGCCGATCTGCAAGCTCTTTCTGCGTCAGCCCTTCGGATGCCCCGATCTGGGCGATGACGTCGAACTGCGCCAGGCTCAGTCCGGAGTCCCGCAACCGCGCCCCGAGGGCTGCGTGCTGCCCGCTCACGAGCTTCGCCAGCCTGAGCCAGGTTGCAACTGCGCGCCGTGTCCGCGCCGGCGAGCAGCGACCTTCCGAGCCGGCTCCCTGAGCCGCCGGTCCTCCGCGTCCGCCTGTGTTCATGCCATAATTTAGTACTAAAGTGTCGCGCCGGCAAACGGGAGATTGGGACCCGGGAGCGGCGAAGCGCGGCGCGGGGCTTCCGCTACGTGTAGCGGATTCGAGGGTTCAGCAGAGCGTAGAGGATGTCGGCCAGAAGATTGGAAAGGCTGAAGACAACGACAAGGAGCAATGTAATTGCCTGGAGGAGCGGCAGGGCCCTGCGCTGGATGGCAAACAACAGCAGCCTCCCGAGCCCCGGGTAGCTGAACAGGGACTCCGTCACGATCAGTCCCCCGATGAGCCATCCGATCCCCACGGCAATCACCGTCACCGTGGGAAGCAGGGAGTTTCGAAGCACGTGCGTGAACAGGACGCGCAGCGGGTGCAGGCCCTTGAGGTATGCGCTTCGAACGTAATCCGTCTCCAGGACCGTGGCGGTGCTGGAGCGCGTCATGCGCGTGATATATGCCAGGCTCACCAGGGAGACCGTGATGCCGGGCAGAATGAGGCGCGGAAGCGCGGCAATGAAACCTGAATCGGGCCGGATTGCGGAGCTCGCGGGCAGCCAGTTCAGGCCGATCGCAAAAATGGCAATGAGGACGAGCCCCGTCACGAACTCCGGCAGGCCGATGAATGCCAGGGACGTGATGGACACCACCTGGTCGAAGACCTTTGTCCGGCGAAGAGCGGAGAAAAGCCCCAGGATGATGCCCAGGGGGACGTACATGATGAAGGCAACGAGAGCCAGCATGCCGGAGTTGCGAAGCCGGGTCGTCACGAGGGGGAAAACCGGCTCTCCCGTCGAAAGGGACAGACCCCAGTCCCCCTGGACGTAGTGCATCAGCCAGCTCCCGTACTGGACCAGCAGAGGGCGGTCCAGGCCGAGCTTCTCCCTCAGGTTGGCGAGCGCCTGGGGCGTGGCAAACCTGCCGAGGATTGCCCGGGCCACGTCCCCGGGGAGAATCTGCGTCACCAGGAAAATCAGCACCGAGGAGATCAGCAGGGTGAGCAGTACCAGGCCAAGCCGTCGCGTGATGAAGCGCAGCATTCAGCCATCGCCCTTCGTCGTCCTGGCAATGGTGTCGGCCTGGAGCCGCCTGAGCTCCTCCAGCGGGATGTGGCAGTAGATACTGTGGTGGTTTCTCCCTTCCCGCCACGGCGGAGTCTCCGTCTCGCAGATCCTGCCGATCTTGCGGGGGCACCGGGTGTGGAACCTGCAACCGGAGGGAACGTTCGCCGCGCTGGGGACGCTGCCTTCCAGGCGGATGGGGCGCTGCCTGATGTCAGGGTCCGCCACGGGGATGGCGGAGAGGAGCGCCTCCGTGTAGGGATGAAAGGGCGGCGCAAAGACATCTTCCGCATCGCCCCATTCCATGAGGATCCCGAGATACATGACCGCGATCCAGTGGGAAAGGTGCTGGACAGCCGCAAGGTCGTGCGAGATGAAGAGATAGGAGACGTTGTTCCTCTCTTGCAGCTCGCAGAGCAGGTTGACCAGTGAGGCCTGCACGGAGACATCCAGTGAGGAAAGGGGCTCGTCGAGAAGGATGATCCGGGGGGATGCGGCGAACGCCCGCGCAATGGCGACCCGCTGCTTCTCCCCGCCGCTCAGCTCTTCCGGCAGCCGGCGGGAAAAAGCGAGGGGAAGGTTGACCGCCTGCAACAGCTCCGAGACCCGGCCGCGCGCCTCACGGCGGGAGAGCCCGGCAAGAAGGCGCAGCGGCCTCGCGATGGCGCGCCCAGCGGTGTGGCGGGGGTTCAGCGATGCCTCGGGATTCTGGAACACCATCTGGAGCATCTTCAGAACTTTCCGGGGGCGTCGCTGGACGCTTCGTTCCAGCTTCCGGCCATCCAGCAGCAGGTCCCCCGAGGTCCCCGGCGCCAGGCCGCTGATCACCCGAAGCAGCGTTGTCTTCCCGCATCCGCTTTCCCCAACCACCCCAAGGGTGTTCCCCTTGCGGACCCAGAGGGTGACGCCATCCACGGCGCGGACACTCATGCTCTTCCTGCCCCCCGACCCGAAGAGCCTCTCCGTCGGCGGAAAGCTCTTTTTGATTTCCACCGCTCGAAGGACCTCCGGCCGTTCCTCCTTATGAGCGGGGACGGCCGGGGTGGATCGCGCGTACTCCGCGGCAGTAGGCAGCTCGTCCCATCGCAGGCAGGCGCTGAAGTGGCCAGGGCGTACCTCCCGCAGGGGCGGGGAAGATGTGCGGCACCTGTCCTGGACGAACGGACAGCGCGCGGCGAAGATGCAGCCCGCGGGCAGCCTGTCCAGGCGGGGAATGGACCCCGGGATGCTCGCAAGAAGGTGCTTTCCTCCCTCGGGATCGAAGCGGGGAACGCACCCCAGGAGGCCCAGCGTGTAGGGATGAAGAGGGGCGTGGTAGAGCTCCCTGACGGGCGCCTGCTCGAAGAACTCCCCCGCGTACATCACGCCCACCCTGTCGCACAGCTTCGAGACAACTGCCAGGTCATGCGTGATGTAGAGGACTGCTGAATCGAGCTCTTTCGTGAGCTGAGCCACCAGGTCGAGCACCACCGCCTGCGTCGTCACGTCGAGCGCCGTCGTGGGCTCATCCAGGATGAGAAGCTCGGGCCGTGTGATCATCGCCATCGCAATGACGCATCGCTGCAGCATCCCCCCGGAGAGCTGATGGGGATAGCGCTGCATGATCGCAACGGGGTCCGGCATGGCCACCCGGGCAAGCATCTCCCGGGATGCCTCCCCTGCCAATCTGCGGGACAGGCCGAGATGCCGGCGGGCCACTTCGCACAGCTGCTCACCAATGCGCAGGGAGGGATTGAGGGCCGCGGAGGGGTTCTGGTAAACCATGCCGATGCGGCTTCCCCAGATCCTCCGCATCTGGAAGCGGCGAAGGCTCGTGATCTCCTGGCCGCGAAGCCTTGAGGAGCCGCCGAGGACTTCCCCGTTCTCGCTGAGATAGTTGATGGCACCCATTGCAAGCGTTGTCTTGCCCGAACCGGACTCCCCGACCACGCCGAAGCATTCTTTTTCGTGGACGCTGAAGGTGGCGCCCCGCACGGCGGGCAGGAGCCCCGACTCCGTGCGGTAGCCGATGGAGAGGTCCGCCGCCTGGAACACCGTTGCCTGGTCCGCCATGGCTACCGTGACCCCGGCTGCAGGACCTGCCGCAGCCCGTCCGTCATGAGGTTGGTGGCCACCACCAGGAGCGAGATGGCCCCGGCCGGAAAGAGCAGGATCCACGGGGCGGTGGCAAAAAAGCTTCGCGCCTCGTTGATCTGCAGCCCCCAATCGGGGGAGGGAGGCTGGACGCCCAACCCCAGGAAACCCAGGGAGGCGACAAGGAAGATCGAGTAGGAGAATCTCACCGAGATCTCCACCAGGATGGGGCCCAGGGCGTTGGGAAGGATCTCCCGGAAAAGGATGGCCAGGTCACGCTCCCCGCGGATGCGCGCCGCTTCGACGAACTCCCGTGTGCGGAGGTCGAGCACCGTGCTGCGGGCAAGGCGCGCAAGCATCGGGACGTAGAGGACAGATATCACCAGCAGCAGGTTGAGCGGGGAGGGGCCCAGGGTAGCGAGCAGAAGCAGCGCAAAGAGCAGGGGCGGAAAGGAGAGGAGCACGTCGAGGATGCGCATGAGGACCTCGTCCCAGAGGCGCCCGTAGAAGCCGGAGAAAAGCCCCAGGGAGACACCGATGAAGGCGGCCAGGAGGGTGCCCGTCCCGCTCAAGAGGAAGATCCCCCTGCTCCCCGTAAGGATCCGGCTCAGGATGTCCCGGCCGTACTGGTCTGTTCCCAGGAGGTGGGCCGCATCCGGGGGCCTGAGCCGCTGCGCTATGTTCTGGGCTTCAAAGCTGTAGGGTGCCACCAGGGGCCCGATGAGGGCCATGAGCAGAAAGAAGAGAAAGACCACCGTGCCGGCGAGGGCCGCCGGATTGCGCCGAAGGCGTCCCAGCAGGCGCGAGAGACCGCGGGAGGGCGAGGCTGTCCCTGGGTCGCTCATCGCGCGCTGGGAGACGACGAGGCTCTACTTCGAGAGCCAGGCGTTGGTGAACCGGGTCCTTGGCCAGTCAGAGGTCAGGACCACGCCCTGGAGGTTCGCGCTGAGGCCGGCAACCGCCTTTTCGAAATAGGCGACGATGACCGGACCGCGGTCGATGAGGATCTGCTGGGCCTGCTTGTACAGCGCAACGCGCCTGGCCTTGTCCATTTCCTTGTCGACCTTGCTCGTGATCTCGTCGAACTGGGCATCAGACCAGTGGCTCTCGTTCCACTGCGCGTCGCTCGTGTAAGCGAGCTTGAAGTAGGTGACAGGCGTCGCGCGCGAGCCCCAATCCGTGATGCCGAAGTCTGCAACGAGCCAGCTCTGGTCCCCGTTCCCGTAGTACACATCGGAGGGGACTATCTGGATGTCCACCTGGACGCCGATCTTCGCCAGCTGTTCCTTCCAGACCGTGGCAATCGGGACGACATCCAGCTGGTTCTGGGTGGCCAGGGTGATCTTCAGACCGTTGGGATATCCCGCCTCGGCGAGAAGCTTCTTTGCCCGCGCGATGTCGACCTTGGGCGGCTTGTCCAGGTAGTAGTCAGCGAACGCCGGGCCAACGGGCGTGAAGCCGTTGCCAACCGAAGCGAGCCCCGGCCTCACCGCGTCCACAATGGCCTGGTGATCAGTTGCCAGCTTGAAGGCCTCACGGATCCTGTTGTCGGAAGCAAGATGGCCCTTGTCGGAGCGCATGTGGATGACCCAGTGCATGTTCGACGTGTTCCTGATGATCTTTGTCTGCGGGTCTTTCGAGACGGCGTCAGCCAGCTGGGCGCTCAAGCCGGCAACGTAGTTGAGCTGGCCGCCGCGAAGAGCCTCCACCTGGCCACCCTGGTCAGGAGAGAAGATGATGTCTATCTCATCCAGGTACGGGAGGGCCTGGCCATTGGAATCCTTGGCGGCGAAGTACGGGTTCTTCTTCAGCACGATGCGGTCTTCAGGGGAATAGGAGTCGATCATGAAGGGTCCACTTCCTATTCTGTCCTTGCCCGGGTCCTTGCTGGATGCGGGGATGATGCACGCGTGGTAGTCCCCCACGTCGCTTGCGAACTCAGGGTTCGTGTCGGAAAGCGTGAACTGCACCCGGGAGGCGTCCAGCCCCTTGATGTCCTGGATACCCTTGAAAAGGCTGGCAGCGGGGCTTCCCACCTTGGGGTCACGCAGACGGTTGAAGCTGGCAATCACGTCGTCCACCGTCACCGGCTGCCCGTTGGAGAACTTCGCGTCACCGCGGATGGTGAACACCCAGACCTTGCCGTCCGCTGACTGCCACCTGGTGGCCAGGTCGGGAACGGCCCGGTTGTTGGGGTCGATGTAGGTGAGATGCTGGTAGACCTGCTCGAGCAGCGTAATGTCAGCAATGGAGGTGGCAAAGTGCGGATCCAGGTTGCTGACGGGCTGGCTGCCGATCTTCATCACGCCCCCGGGCGTCGGTGCCGCCTGAGCCAGGACAGCTGCCGACAAGAGCGCCGCTACGGCAAGAAGACGCATGGATAACTTGTGTGGCATGAGGATCATCCCCCTTTCACAGCGCCTCATTATAGAAGAAGACCATCCGAGTGCAAGTGCATTTTCAGGGACGAATAATTGCGCCGGGCAACCAATTCGCCCTGCCGATTCATCATGTTGTCTCGGGAGCCGATAGGGCGCTATGATGGGCACCTTGATGAAAGGGTCTTCTCAACCGCCTCACCAGCCTGCCCAACGCATTGTTCCCGGCAACTGCGGCATCTGCGCTTCGGGATGCTCCGTGACCATTACGCTGCAAAGGGACCGCATCATTCGCGTCGTCCCTGATCCCAGCCGTCCCAACGGCATCTGCTGCAGGCGGGTGAGCCGGGCCGCGGAGATCCTGTATTCACCCGACCGGCTCCTGTATCCTCTTGCCCGGGATGGAAACCGCGGAGAAAACAGGTTTCACCGGGTGAGCTGGGACGAGGCGCTGGACACGGTTGCCTCCCGGGTGAGCGAGATAGCCTCGCGGTTCGGCCCGGAGGCGCTGTGCACGTACACCGGCCGGGGCACGTTCGAGCGGTCGCTGTGGGAGATGCTGGCCCCTGCCGGGGTTCGGGAGAGCTGCGCCTGGAGCCTCCTCTTTCCCCTGGGATCTCCCAATACCACGGGGGCGGGCTCCAACTGTTACGTGAGCCAGGCGGTGATTGCGCCTGCCACCACAATGGGAATCTGGTGGGCAGATACCTATGCCGACCTTGAAAGCTCGGACCTCGCCGTGGTGTGGGGCACGAACCCGGCCAACGCGTCCCCTCCGGATCTGATGGAGCGGCTCCTGAAAGCACGAAAGCGCGGGGCCCGAGTCATCGCGATAGACCATCGGCGAACCGAGACCGCGGTGCGTGCTGACGCTCAATGGGTCCCCGTGCGGCCGGGCACAGACGGCGCGCTGGCGCTGGCAATGATCAACGTGATCGTCCGGGAGGGCTTGTACGACGAGCCCTTTGCCAGGGAATGGACCACGGGCTTCGAGGAGCTGCGCGCGTATGTTTCACGGTTCACACCGGAGCATGCCTCGTCGATAACCGGAGTCCCGCCGCAGGTGATCCGGTCCGTGGCCCGCGACATCGCGGCCGCGCAGGGGGCGGCGCTTCTTGTGTACTCCGGCCTCGAATATACGAACAGCGCGGTGCAGAACATCCGGGCCATCCTCATCCTGTGGGCGCTCACGGGTAATATCGACGTGCCCGGCGGGAACGTCTTCGCCTCGCCGGACGCCGGGTTCAGGGTGAGCACCGGACACCGGCTGGCTCCCCCCGTCGGGGCAGCTCCCGTTGGCTCGACCACCTACCCCCTCTACTACTCCTTCCGCAAGGAAGCGCAGGCCATGGACCTTCCGGCGGCCATCCTGGAGAGCCGCCCGTACCCGGTTCGCGGCCTGCTCGTGTTTGGCGCCTCCGTGCTGACGGGCTATCCGACCCCGGGTCTCTGGAGGCGCAGCTTTTCGGCGCTGGACTTCCTGCTCGTGGTGGACCGCTACCCGACGGCAGACTCGCGGTACGCCGACATCATCCTTCCGGCGGCGACATCTTTCGAGAGCGACTCGTACCTCGTCTCGGGGGACCGCGTGAGACTGCGCCGCAAGGTGGTGGAGCCTCTGGGAGAGTCGCGCAGCGACTGGGATATCGTTTCCGGGATCGCAGACCGGCTTGGCTATGGCCACCTTTTCCCGCGCTCATCCCGCCAGATGCTCGAATGGGCCTTCGAGGGCACGGGAATCGACCTTGATGCACTTGAGCACAGCCCGGACGGTGTGCCGCTGCCCGCCAGGCAGGTGGAATATCGCAAGTGGGAGAGGGGGCTCCTTCGCGCGGATGGCGCGCCGGGGTTCCCGACGCCTTCCGGAAAGCTGGAGATTGCTTCCACAATCCTGCAGAGCTCCGGCTACGACCCGCTGCCGGTCTTTACACCGCCCGCTGAAGGGCCGATAGGCAACCCCGAGCTGGCGGCCAGATACCCTCTTGTGTTGAACTCCGGGGCGCGGGCCAAGTCGTTTCTCAACTCGCAGCACCACAACATCCCGGCCCTGGTGCGCCAACGGCCGTGTCCCCTTGTCTGGATCCATCCCCAGGACGCCGCGGTCAGAGGGGTTTCCTCGGGAGACCCGGTGGACGTGGTGAGCCCCCGCGGACGCGTGCGCTTTCAGGCCTTCGTCACAGAGGACATCATGGCGGGCTCAGTGGAGGCGGACGCTCATGGAGGGAGTCCCATTGCCATGGGGGGCTGGAAGAGCAGCAACGTCAACGAGCTCACGGATGCCGACAACCGTGATCCCATTTCCGGGTTCCCCGTCTACAAGGCCCTTCTTTGCGATGTCATCAAGGCGGGGACCGCGGCCTCCTGAGGTCGAAGCCCTCTCCGCGCGCCTGCCAGCCTAGAGCTCCAGGACCTTCTCCACTTCCTTCCGCAAGGGATCGGACAACGGGGCGCCGGGGTGGCTCGCCATGATCTCGAGTGTCTTCTCCCGCAGCCGGGCCCGAAGACTCTTCGAGCCGGAGGCCTGCCAGCTGTCGAAACGCTGCCTGTCGAAGAGCTCAGGCTGCCACATCTCGCGGAAATGCCGGATGGTGTGCTCCTCACCGAGGTAGTTGCCTCCGGGCCCCACGGCGTGGATGGCCTCCAGGGCAAGATCTTCCGAGCTCATGCCGAACCCGTCGGTGAAGTGCCGCATCATGCGGATCATGTCTGCCGTGAACACCATCATCTCCGGGGACGTGATGAGACCCGCCTCCAGGTACCCGACGTCGTGGATGAGGTTTGTCCCGCTGAGAAGAGCAGTCTGGACGGAGAACACCGCGTCAGCGGCGGCCTGTTCATCGAACAGGATGCCGTCCGAATGGCCGGCGTACCCCCAGGTAGGGAGGCCGTAGTACCTCCCCATGCATGCCACCGCAACGCGTGCAATCTGGAACTCCGGCGCGCCATAGACGCTGATTGAGGTCTTCATGTCCATGTGATGAAGACCGCTTCCGTACAGGAACGGGGCGCCGGGCCGCTTCTTCTGGTGAATGACGATGCTGCTCAGGACTTCGGCATTGCCGAGGGCAAGACCGCCCGCAACCGTGACGGGGGCGGTGCTGCCCATCATGGGGGCGGGGGAGTGCACCACCGGAAGCCCGCGCGCCGCCATGAAGAGGAGCTTCTCCGTGGCCGTCGCGCTGTGGGAAAGCGGTGTTGTCGGCTCCGAGTACAGGAGCAGCGTGGGATTGAGGCGCAGCTCCTCCGTCCCGCCCGCCACTGCGGCAGCCGCCGCCGTGATTGCGCGGCAGTCAGCCGCGTCGTTGCAGACGAACACAACCGGCTTCCTGCTTCCCTGGATCAGGGTTGCATATTGCCGTCGGTACGCGTTGCCGCGATAGTCGCGGGGAATCCCCATGGACATGAGGAAAGAGATCTCGGGAAGGGCATCGGCCAGGCGAACGCAGCCATCCAGGTCGGCAAGCGTGAACGGGCGACGCGCCCCGTCCTTCGGGTCGAGATAGTTCGGGCAGTCAGAGCCCGGGCCGAAGCTGGACTCTCCCGGGGTCAGCCTGACGCTGGCTGTCGTCGAGCCCCGATCGCACAGAGCAATAGTGGAAGGGACGTGCGCAAGCGCCCACTCCACGGCTGCGGGGGGGATGCGAACCAGGTTGCCGTCCGTCACAAGACATCCGGCATCCTGGAGCAGCGCGCGGGCTTCGTCGCTGTACACTCGCACGCCGGTCTTCCGCAGTATCTCAAGCGATGCCTGGTGGATCTTCTCGCACTGCTCCCGGTCCATCAGCTCCAGGCGGGGGATTGCGCGCGCTGAATCGTTTCTCACGGTTTGCTCCTCGGAATGACGCGATGATGAATCTATAAACGGCCGTGTACGCCCTGTCAAGGAAAGCAGGCGCCACCACCAGGGCGCTGCCCGCCAGGATGACGAGAGTCCCCATCAGCATCCGCGCTGTCACGGGCTCCAGGAGCACCAGAGCCCCGATGACCATACCCGACACCGGGATCAGAAACGTGACCGTCAGCGCCTTTGTGGGCCCCGCGCTCGAGATGAGCCGGAAATACATCAGGAAGGCCACCGCGTTGCACAGGAACGCGAACACGAGGATCACCGGGGCCACGCGAATGAGCTCGCCTGCGGGGGGAGGAGCAAGAAAGACGAGGGGAAGCATGATGAGGCCAGCGGCCAGCTGGCTTCCTCCGGCCACTGCCATGGGCTTTACGTGAGGCGCCTTTTTCCTGATGTACACTCCCGCCAGGCCGTAGCACACGGTTGCCAGGACGCACGCCGCAACCGAAAGGAGCGTCGTCCCGTCCCCGGGCCCGGTCCCGAGGCCCGTGACCAGCGCTACTCCGGCAAGCCCCAGGGCAAGACCGACGATCTTGCGGACGGTGAATCTTTCTCCGAGCCAGATCGCGGAGAAGACAGCGCCAAACAGCGGCGAAAGCGCGTTCAGGATGGCTTCTACCGACGCAGGCAGGGACAGGGCGGCAAAGGAGTAGAGGAGGGCCGGGATCCCGGCATTCAAAAGGCCGATGACGACGAAATGGCCGGCGTTTCTGCGCCATCCCGGCCGAAAGCGTATGGCGAGGAAGAAGAACCCGAGGATGATCCCGGCGATGAGCGTCCTCATGTCCGCGGTGAACGCCGGACCGACCGCCGGGGCAAGGTACCTCATGAACATGAATGAGCTTCCCCAGATCGCGGAAATGGACAGGAGAAGCGCGACGTCAAGCGCGCCCATGTGCTGCCTCCGTGTGACGCACCCGGCGCCACAGGAGGAAGCTACGCGGTGGCCTCTTCCTTCTCAACCCGATTCTTGCGGCGATTCTTCTCGGCTTCGAGACGGCAGCGCGCATTGTGCCTGAACAGCTCGTGCAGGAGCCGGGAAAGCTCCGCATCCGCCATGCGCTCTTTCTCCACGAAGTACCTGCCGATGGGCCGCTGGCGCGCGCGCTGGATCCTGAGGATCCGTCGCACGTCCTCCACGGTGATGAGCCGAAGCCGTGAAGCGGTGGCCCCTGTCTGTTCGTGGAGCGCGCGGGACTGAAGGACGCGCATCATGTCGTTCTCTGATACCAGGCGCAGCTGACGCGCTATCTCGCCGAACCGGGGCCGTCCAGTGCGCTGCCAGACCAGCGCGCTGATCAGGGACTGCCAGGATATGCATCCCGAGTAGTAGAGAAACTCCGCCAGCCGAAGGCGCCGGCGAGGAAGCGGGCCGTGGTAGAACACTTCCCGTGTGCGCTGCCGCGAGGGGTTCGGACGCGCTGCCGATGGACGGGGAGGGCTTTCGTGCGTCCGGTGGGCGCGAGCATCGGCTGGAGTTGATCGGGCCACCAGGAAAGCCATGAGCAGCTCGTACGCTCGGGACACCTCGATAAAAAGCGTCCCGTCACGGGAACCCGCTGTCCTGTCGGGATGCGTGCGCAGCGCGAGCCTGCGGAATGCGGCTCGAACCATGCCGACAGTCAGCTGGCGCAACAGGGCCTGGCCTGCCCTTCTTGCCTGCGGTCCCAGCAGGACCGCGCATGCATCCAGGAGTTTCGCGTCCATCGCTTCCTACAGTATCGGTACTCCGGGCCTTCGTGGCAATCACTTGCTGGTTTTTCCCTTCCGCCGGGGATACACTGCCGCGCGTGACTGTCCTCGGCGTCCTCCTCACCGTCTTCGGACTGTCCCTTTTTGAATCGATCTCCAGCGTGGACAACGCCATCATAAACGCAACGGTCCTTTCCGGCATGGCGCGGCGGGCGCGTCGATGGTTTCTCCTCTGGGGAGTGGTTTTCGCGGTGTTCGTCGTGCGCGGGCTCCTTCCCTGGCTGATCGTCTGGCTGGCGCTGCCGGGGATAGGGCCCTGGGGAGCGCTCACCGCGACGTTTTCCAGCGACCCGCGCGTAGTCCAGGCGGTGCGCCTGTCCGCGCCACCTTTGCTCATGGGGGGAGGCGTATTCCTGGTCCTTCTGTTCCTCCATTGGCTGTTCCTGGAGCCGAAGCGTTTCAGCATCCCGGGAGAAAAGTTCTTCTACAAGAAGGGTTTCTGGTTCTATACGATCGCGTCCATCTTCCTGGCGGGAACCGTCTGGCTGGCCCTGCCCATGAGCGACATGGTTGGTTTCGCCGCCGTCTTCGGCTCCACCGTATTTTTCATCACGCACGGTTTCAAGGAGAACGCGGAGAGGAAGGAGCGGGAACTGGCAGGGAGCGGCATGTCTGATGTGGCGAAGATCCTGTACCTGGAGGTCATCGACATGACCTTTTCCATCGACGGAGTGCTGGGCGCTTTTGCTTTCACGCTCAGCGTGCCGCTGATCGTGGCGGGCAACGGCCTCGGGGC
>Ga0209415_10004248_pt1 | contig 26361 bp, 21 predicted proteins | sample PeaSoiSIISIP2007_FD_187696 | JGI IMG/M metagenome (GOLD analysis project Ga0209415, IMG submission 187696) | Peat soil microbial communities from Weissenstadt, Germany - SII-SIP-2007 (SPAdes) (version 2) | ecosystem: Environmental > Terrestrial > Soil > Wetlands > Peat | place: Germany... | reverse complement strand
CGCAGCCCGCACGAGAACGACCGTCTGCGATTCCAGACGAACGAGCCTCGAAGCGGTCGCGTCCCAAGAAGACGGCTCAAGAAGCAGTCCCATTCGACTCATACTTCAAGGCGTCCCTGACAACCCTACAGGAAGCAGGTTTAGTAAAGAGAGGCATCCCTGAAGAAATCCTGAAGACCCTCCCTCGCGCACCGCTCAAAGTCCTTCTATCAAAGCATTCGCGGTTCGTGACTTTCAAAGGAATCCAACGTGCAATCGCCTACGAGAATTACGCGGAGGGAGGGAAGCGAAAAGAGGTCCTTTATGCACCCGTGCCCCCTGCGGTCAAACGCAGGGCAAGGCCAAAGCCCAAGGCGAAGCCCAAAATCGAGGAGGAAGACGAATTCCAGAAAGACGAATTCGAGGCGGAACCCCAACCCGCGGTTTATCACCCCCTCAAGTCGGATTACTACTGCCCTCGGTGCGGTCGCCTTGAAATAAACGGATACTACCAAAAAGAAGTCCCTAACCAGCCTACAGGCTTTATGGCGGCTCATTGGGCGAATAATCCGATGCTCCCGATGGTCGCGATGCCAATGTACATCAATCGAACACGTCACGCGACTTTCTGCAAAAAGTGCGGGGAGGAAGTAAGGTACAGCGGCTGAAAGTCAGGGGTTCATAACTCAAAGGCCATGAGCATCCCCATTTGCCCCCCCTCACCAACCAGAAAAGCCCCGATTCCTGCCGCTTCAAGGGCAGGCTTCAGGGGTCCAGGTACTTGCGGAACCACTCGGTGTCTGGCACGGCAAAAACAACGCGGGTATTCAGGGCGCATTCCCCCTGCATCCTGAAAACGGTGGAGAACCCTTTAGCTACTCGGTCAAACACCTGGGATTCCGAGTACGGCTTTCCGTCGCGGTTACTCCCCTGCGTGGAACTAGTTGCCCCCTTGGCCTCTACCTGGCTTCGCTGGCGCGTGTCGGTGCCCTCGTGCCCTGCTGCGCTCCACCTTGACAGCCCCGCCCTCCGCCATGATGCGCCGCTAAAGAATTGGTGGTGAAGGAGTGCTTGGTTTGGAGAGCTGCCCGGGGCCACAAAGCGATAGCTGATCTGCCTGCACTGCGGTAACGTGCGAGTCGTGAACAACGCGCTCGCCACCGAGCGGCAGACCAGCTATGCAATTGGAGGTTAAGACGGTTCTCAACGACATTCAACCGTTGGGGTCTCCTGCAGGTTGCACTGGGCGTCAATCGGGCCATCCTCGGCGAGCCGCCCCTTGGGGCACCAGCCCCCCTGCGAGATGCCGTGCTCAATGGCCCAATCGAGGGCGGCTCCGTCCGCTCCCGTCTGGCCCCCGGACCCGATTTTTTCAACCAATGCCATCCGATTCGGCGGCTCCAGAAATCAAACTCGATGTTGAGCTTCAGTCGTTTGGCTTGTCGCCATATTTGAAACTCCAATCACTTCGGGCGTTGTGCTCGCCTGCCTTCAACGCCTCCTCCTCAGAGCCGCAGTGTTTGCTGCTTCCTCCGGTATGGCCATCCTGCAGGCAGACCCAATTGCCAAAGAAATAGCGATCTTCTCTGGCTGTGCTTATCCGATACTTGATTCCATTGATGTCGATTTCTTTCGTCATACGTCTGTTATTACACGTAAAATAGGCGGTTGGGCTTCAAAATCTGCGTTGGGTTAAAGCCCGTGCAAACGTAAGGGCATTGTGACCGCCGGCTGCGCCGATTTCCAGCGTCCGGGTTACGTTCTCCTGGCCTTTGACCTCGGCAAAATCCATTCCATCGTCGTCCTTGTGCTGAAAAACCTGCGCGATGTCGGCCATCGTCGGCGGGACCCTGGTCTGCCCTTCGAGGAAGCTGGTGGCTTCGCGCAGATTCTGGATCGGGATGACTTGCAGGCCCGAAACGACGGCTGCCTCGGCGGAGTTCTCGGGAGCAACGAAGACGCCGGTTTTACCTTCCGCCCGTGCTCACAAGGCGGTGGGCAGCACCCCTTTGACGAAACGCACTCCGCCATCCAGGGCCAGTTCTCCGACGATCATGAACTCGTCCAGCAGGTCGGTTTCGTTTTGCTCGCTGGCCGCCACCGTTCCGATGGCGATGGGCAGGTCGAACCTCGGCCCCTCCTTCCTCACGTCGGCCGGGGCCAGGGTGATGGTGGTGCGGCCGAAGGTGAAATTGAACCCGGAATTGATGAGGGCGGTCATGACCCGGTCACGGGACTCTTTCACCGCAGCATCCGGAAGGCCGACGATCCCGATGATGGCACCCCCGTAGCCGGCGTTCACCTCCACCTCGACCGGATACGCTTCGAGGGCGTTCACCGCCGCCGAACAGACCTTGGCCAACATGGGAAAGTTATGGCCGAGATTCGGTCAAAGAGCAACGCGGAATTGCGGGCGAGGTTCGGCGTGGGCGCAGGATGGGATTCTTCGCTGCCGCCTGAAGGCGGCGTTCCGAAGCCAACTGGAGCGCCGCCTTCAGGCGGCAGGGTGGGCGTTCGAAGAAAAGACGCACTTGAGCCTCGCGTTGTCCCGGAGCTGGCCCCAATGCGGCCCTGAGGCTTCCTCCAGTCCTTGCGCGACCGCGGGCGCAGGCGTAAGCTAGTGATCAAACTCACTTACGAACACAATATGTACCGCTTATGAAAACGACATCCTCCCGCCCGCAGTCCACGGCACGTTCCCCTAAAACAACAAATGGCAGGCACAACGGCAAAGGCGGCGTTCATCGCGGCCCAACGCAACCCGTTCCCCAGGTCAGTTCCAAGGTCAGCTCCTGGCTCGCGCGCCCGAAACACAACCTGATCGACGGCCAGTGGGTTCCGGCAGCGTCGGGCAAAACGTTTGCCTCGCCCAACCCGGCGGACGGTTCGGTGCTCGCCCGGGTGCCGGACGGCGATCGGGAGGACATCGATCGCGCAGTCAAAGCCGCCCGCAAGGCCTTCGAGCGGGGGAACTGGCGGCGCATGACCCCGAGCGAGCGGGGCCAACTGCTGTGGCGCGTCGGGGATTTGCTGCTTGAGCACGCGGACGAGTTTGCGGAACTCGAGTCACTCGACAACGGCAAGCCCCGGGCCGTGGCTCGGGCCGCCGATGTGCCCCTGGCGGCCGACCTTTTCCATTACATGGCCGGCTGGGCGACCAAGCTCGAAGGCAGCACCATCCCCATCAGCGTGCCGTACGCGCCCGGCGCGCGTTTTCACGCCTTCACGCTTCGCGAGCCGGTGGGCGTCGTGGGCCAGATCATCCCGTGGAACTTCCCGTTGTTAATGGCCGCCTGGAAGCTGGGGCCGGCGCTGGCCACCGGCAATTGCGTGGTCCTGAAGCCGGCCGAGCAAACCCCGCTCTCAGCGTTGCGGCTGGGCGAACTGCTGCTGCAGGCCGGATTGCCGGAAGGCGTGGTGAACGTGGTTACCGGCTACGGAGAGACGGCGGGAGCGGCCCTGGCGGCGCATGAAGACGTGGACAAGGTCGCCTTCACGGGCTCGACCGAGGTGGGCAAACTAATCGTGCGGGCCGCTTCGGGCAATCTGAAGAAAGTGAGTCTCGAACTGGGCGGCAAGTCGCCGAACATCGTGTTCCAGGACACGACCAATCTGGAAGCAGCGATTCAGGGAGCGGCCAACGCGATCTTTTTCAACCACGGCCAATGTTGCTGCGCCGGCTCCCGGCTGCTGGTGGAGAAGGTGATTTTCGACGAGGTGGTGTCCGGGGTTGCCCAAGCCGCAAAGCAGATAAAGCTGGGTCCGGGCCTGGCCCCCGACACGCAGATGGGGCCGCTGGTCTCAGAGGAACAACTCAATCGCGTGACGCGTTACCTGCACCAGGGCAAACAGGACGGCGCCTGTTATGTCACCGGCGGCAGCCGTAGCGGCGAGCAGGGCTATTTCGTGCAACCGACCGTGGCGACGGGCGTGAACCCGCGGATGAGCATTGTCCGGGAGGAGATTTTTGGGCCCGTGGTTGTGGCTGAACCCTTCACCACCCTCGAGGAAGTCATCCCGCGCGTAAACGCCACGCCCTACGGCCTTGCCGCGGGAGTATGGACCAAGGACATCGCCAAAGCCCACCGCGTTGCGGCTGAGCTGAAGGCCGGCACCGTCTGGATCAACTGCTACAACATCTTTGACGCGGCTTTGCCGTTCGGAGGCTATAAGCAATCAGGCTGGGGCCGGGAGATGGGGCATGAAGTGCTCGAGCTCTACACCGAGACCAAAGCCGTGGTGGTGAATATCTCGTAGCGGAAGAGGTTCAGACCTCAGGAAAACCGGTACGGGCTCCCGAGGCTCCGTAGCGCAGGTTTCCAACCTGCCGTATCGCCGACTTCCAGTCGGCAGGCTGTAGCTGCTTGGTCACATCTGCGGATTGGAAATCCGCGATACGGCAGACTGGAAGTCTGCGCTACGCCGATACCGGCCTCAGCCGGGGGCGGAATAGAAGGCATCGACCCTGGCCATGACGTCCTTGTAGCCGATGTCGACCTCGTAGATGAGCTTGAGTTGTTCGATGGCCTCGGCTTTCTTGCCGAGGGTTTCGAGGACCCCGGCAAGGTTGTAGATCAATTCCTTTTTCTCGTCGTCGAAGACCGGTTTTTCCTTGAGGGCCTCCTGAAACTTGCGGACGGCCATGTCGCAGGTCGCCTTTTTCTTGCCGAAGCATTGGCCCATGTAATTCAAAGCGGCGATGCGTTTGTGGGGGTTGGCCTGGGCTCTTTGGAACTCCTGAGTGGCCTCGTTGATTTTGCCGGCCTGAAAATAGAGCTCGCCCAACTCGAAGCGGAATTGGAGGTCGGTGGGGAAGCGCTCGACCCGTTTCTGGCACTCGGCCAACTGGTAGGCCTGCTTTTCGGCCTGGAGCGCCGCGGCGCGCTCGGCATAATCGGGCGCGGCAGCGTCGAGTTGGGAAACCTGGTAATCGAATTTGCGGGCGACGGTTTCCGCGATGGCGCAGTCCAGGGATGAATCCCCGCCGGCATCGGACTGCTTGATGCGGTCGTAAAGGCCGAGGGCGGCGTCGAACTGGTTTTTCTGCGTGTGCAACTCGGCGAGGTCGCGGAGGAGCTTGACGTTATTGGGCTCGTTGAGGAGGCGCGCCTCATAATCCCGGATGAGCCGCGCGGCCACGTCTTCGGTCTTGACCTGGCGGTTCTGCTGTTCGAGGGAGATCGCCTCTTCCTTGTCCTTCAGAATGTCCCGATAAGAGCCGGAGCCGTCGGCGAGGGCCTCATAACCGCCTTCGTCCATGGTTTTGCGGGCGGAGATATCCTTGAGCGCCTGGGCCAGGTCGGCGTCGCGCGGGAACAGACGGATGATTTCGATTAAGACCCGTTCGGCGTGCTGGGTCTCGCCGATCTCGGCTAGCGCATTGGCCAGCTTGATGGCGACCTCCTTGTCTCGAGGCGACAACTGGTTGAGCCGCTCGAGCGACAACACGGCCGTGCGGGGCAGTTCGAGAGCCGTGGCGGCTTCGACAATCAATTTGTGGGCCGCCGAACTGTTGGGGTCGGTGTTGAGGACTTGCTCGGCGATTTGGAGGGCCTCGGCGGGAGCTTTGTGCAACGCCATTTGGCCCTTGGCAATCAGGGGCGAGGAACTGGTCCCCCGGAGCATTTTCTTGAAAAACCCGCCGCCGCTGCCGCCGGAGCGGCGCAACTGGGCGATGCGCAACGCATGGCGGCCCTCATAAAACCGCGGCTCCCTCGCCAGCACCTGGTTGAACAGATCAATGGCATAGTCGACGTTCTCACGGTTGACCGCTTCCTTGCCCTTCTCATAAAGCCCCCGCACGTCGCGGGGGAGATCGTTTTGGCTCTTTTCTGCCATAGCCGAGTCTAATCAGACCCCCTGGCAAAATACCACATAAAACCTCAGGAGAGAATGTGCTGGAATCGGCCCAGCCGCCGCGGTATTGCTGTGGCGATTGTTTGCGATGTCGCTCGCGTTAAGATTATGCCTGCCAGCGTAGTGCCGATGCAGTATTTGCTGACGCTTCCGCCGCGCATGGCGGAGGCCTTTGAAGCGCTGGCAGGGCGCAGGCGGCCCGAGTGGTTTGCCTCTTGCGATCCGCCCGGGGCGGCGCTGGGTTCGGGCGGGGGCACCGCCAGCTTGCTGGCGGAGGCCTGGCGGGCGACGGGGCCGGGGGAATCCTTTGGCGAGTGGCTGCGCGCGAGCCGCAAGCTGATCCTCCACGCCGGCGGGCTGAGCCGGCGGCTGCCCGCCTACGCGCCGACGGGCAAGCTGCTGATGCCGATCCCGGTCTTCCGGTGGGGGCGCGGGCAGCGCTTCGATCAGACGTTGTTGGACCTGCAAGTGCCGGATTATGAGCGCGTGCTGGCCCACGCGGGCGCCGGCTGCGTCGCCATGGTGACCAGCGGCGACGTGGCGCTGCGGTTTGCGCGCGAGCTGCCGCCGTTTCCCGAAGTGGACGTGCTGGGCCTGGGGATGTGGGTGGCGCCGGAGAAGGCGAAGGATTTCGGCGTTTTCTGCTCGCCGCGCAGCCGGCCCACCGAGCTGGCGTTTTTTCTCCAGAAACCTCCGCCTTCCAGGATTCGCGAGCTGGCGGAGGATTATCTTTGCCTGGTAGATACCGGGATGTGGCTCTTGAGCCAGCGGGCGGTGGAGGCGCTGATGGAGCGGTGCGGCTGGGAGGGGGGGCGGTTTGTGGGCGACCGGGCGCGCACGTATGAGCTTTATGCGGAATTTGGCTTGGCTTTGGGCACCTCTCCCTCGGCCGAGGACCCGGCCGTCAGCGCGCTGAGCTGCGCCGTCGTGCCGCTGCCGGAGGCGCAGTTTCACCACTTCGGCACGAGCCGGCAGATGATCGAGTCGGTGGCGGCCCTGCAAACCTTGGTGCTGGACGAGAGCAAGGTGGGCACGGCGGGCGCGCGGAACCGGCCGGACCAGGTGACGCAGAACTCGCGCTTCGAGGCCGGCTTGCGCCGAGAGGAGAATCACACCTTCTGGGTCGAGAACAGTGTCGTGCCGTGCGGGTGGCAGCTTGCCTGCGAGCACGTGATCACCGGCGTGCCGGAGAATGATTGGCACCTGCGTCTGCCGGCGGGCGTCTGCCTTGATTTTGTGCCGGTGGGCGCAGCCGATTTTTGCATCCGGGCCTACGGTTTGGACGACGCCTTCAAGGGCAAGCTCGGCGAGGAGACCACCCGCTGGCTGGGGCGTCCGGCGCTCGAGTGGCTGCGGGCGCGCGGCCTCAAACCGGCAGACTGCGGGATCGATGCGGAAGCGGACATCCAGGAGTGCAGACTCTTTCCGGTGATGGCCGGGAGCGAACTCGAGCCCGGCTTCGTGGAATGGCTCTTCGCCTCCGCGCCGGAGGATTCGGCGCGGTTGGCGCCGCGCTGGCGGGCGTTGCCCCGGTTGTCGGCCCGGCAAATCGTGGAGCGAGTGAATCTCGAGCGCCTGCTGGACCAGCGGGCACGGTTGCGCCAGAACTGCCTGCTGCCGATGCTCCGGAATTTTCGCTGGAGCGTCTTTTTCCGGCTGGACCTCGACTCCACGGCTCGAGCTTTTGCGGCGGGCGGGGAGGCCCTGCCGGAGCTGGCCTTTAAGCCGCACGACGATCCCCTGCATCGGGTGCATGAGCGGATGTTCTGCTCGGCCGTGGTGCGGCACCGCCGGGGGGCGCATTGGCAGGAGTTGGAAGGCGAGGCCTTTGCGTGCTTGCGCGAGATGATTGCAGGGGAGGCTGAGCTCTCGCCGGCGTTCCCGCGGCGCAACGTGATGGAGGACCAAATCGTCTGGGCGCGGAGCCCGGTCCGGTTCGACCTCGCCGGGGGTTGGACCGATACGCCGCCCTACTGCATCGAGCAGGGCGGCAAGGTGCTGAACCTGGCAGCCGACCTCAACGGCCAGCCGCCGGTGCAGGTCTTCGCCAAGCTGGCCGAGCGGCCCGAGTTGATCATGCGCTCGATCGACCTGGGCATCGAGGAACGCGTGCGCTCCTATGCGGACCTAGACACCTTTGGCCGGCCGGACAGTCCTTTTGCCCTGGCCAAAGCAGCGTTTGCGCTGGCGGGGTTTCTCCCGCGTTTTCACGCCAACGGCGGCTTCGCCTCGCTGGAAGAGCAACTGCGCGATTTTGGCGGAGGGCTCGAGGTTTCCTTGCTTTCCGCCGTGCCCAAGGGCTCCGGCCTGGGCACCAGCAGCATCCTGGCAGCGACCGTGCTGGCGGCGCTGAGCGACTTGTGCGCACTGGGGTGGGACCGCAACGTGCTCTTCAGCCGCACCCTGGCCCTCGAGCAAATGCTCACGACCGGCGGCGGCTGGCAGGACCAGGCCGGCGCCATTTTCCGCGGCGTTAAGCTCATCCAGACCGCCCCCGGTCTGACCCAGAAACCGACCCTGCGCTGGCTGCCGCAACACCTCTTCGCCCACGAATACGCCAATCGCTCGATTCTGCTCTATTATACGGGCCTCACGCGGCTGGCCAAGAACATCCTCGCCGAGATCGTGCGCGGCATCTTTCTGAACTCGCCCTCACACTTGAGCATCATCGCCGATATTGCCGCCAACGCCGAATATGCGAGCGCGGCGATTCAGACCTGCGATTACGAGACGCTCGCGGCCGCCATCCGCAACAGTTGGCAGCTCAACCAGCGGCTGGATGCCGGCACCAACCCGCCGGCAGTGCAGCAAATCCTGGATTCCATCCGCAAATACCTTGCCGCCGCCAAGCTCCTCGGCGCCGGCGGCGGCGGCTACTTGCTGCTCTTCGGCCAGGACCCCGAGGCCGCCGCCAGGATCAAAGCCACCTTGACGCGCCGACCGCCCAACGCCCGCGCACGGTTCGTCGAGTTCAGCCTTTCGGAGACCGGCCTCCAATGGACCCGGAGCTGACCGGGCCGAACTGGTGTTCCCTGAGACCTAAAGCAACTCAGCACGCGCAAGCCGGCAGCACTGTGGTCGGGGCAACCACTAAGCGACGGGCCTCTGGTTCATCCCGGAGGGATGAAAGACGGTAGCCGGGGGTCGAAGCGCAGCGAGACCCCCGGTTCCGCGGCGTGGCGGCGCATCACGGAGGGACGCCAGAAAGCAACTCCTGTCCGGGGTCCTCCATTTCTGGCACTCCGTTCCGGGGTGCAGGCCCTTCGCCAAACGCAATTGGCTTCGCTGCCAAGCTAACGCAGGACTCGCGGTCTTAACTTTGGAACCTCCTGCGAATGAATGCTAGTCCACCCATTGCCACTCCGAGCATCCCGAGGGTCAAACCGCCGTCGGGAACAGACGTGATCGAAGCCGCCACGTCCTCATCTATCCCGAAGTCAGTACTAAACCCATCAGTGTTCCCGTATGCATAGATGCTAAACTCATAAACGTTGTTCGGGTTAACGCCGAACGTGTAATTGGCTGATGGAATCCCCCCGTAGCCAAGATAAAAGTTATAAGCCTCAGGCTGCACAAAATCCAGTAGAGTGGTGGAAGTAGTCATGTCTGTTAGCTCTACGGTAATACCCCCATCAGGCGGGTCCTCATACTGGGCTCTAATGGCGAAGTTTAGCTCTAGCAAAGCACCCGAAGGGCGGAAATCCCAAACGCCTTGAGCAGAGCTGCTGAATCTTCCCCCCACACTGTAAGCTCCATTGTAAACTCCTCCGATAATCTGCGACGGGGGAAAGATATAGCCGTGGTTGTCCAAGGAGAAATGGTCGATGCGTGCCCAGGCACCTTCACTCAAGTCGGCACTGGTGGTGGATGCGGCGAGTGGCGCACCGTCGGAACTGGACAGGCTGTAGCCGCCACTGGCGGGCGGCGGGGCTGGGCGGCCCGGATCATTAAGCCAGATTTCAGTCCACTGGGCGGTAATCTGATAGCTTTGCGAGATCACGTCAACCCCATTCACGAAGGCCCCCTGAAGCATCGGCGGGGACGCCAACAGGAGGAAGATGGCAATGACCAGTAACCGGAGCGAAGCGGGAGTTGCGCGAGTGGTTCCAAGGCTCGACACGGCTGTCAAACGCAAGCCGCCCAAGCCCGGTGGAGTTACTGTAGTCGTGTTTGCCATGATTTTGCTTTCGGCTAAAACCGCCGGACATTGTCGTTTCCCCTATTTCAGGATAACGGCCTGCACCCCAAGCCCCCCATCACCAGGGCAGACTGGCACCGAGTGCGGTTCTACAAGTGTTAGCCAAGTTGGCATTGTTAGCAGGATTTATTCCACAATCAGCACGAAGAGCTTCCCAAAGGCGCCAGCACAACATAAGAGACTCTGTACGAACTCCTTACATCGGAGAATATTTCCTCAAACGATCGGGAGAAGGAGGCCCTGGTTGGGGCGAAAGTGTAAGCTTTTCCGACGGTTCTACCGCCGCAAATCTGATTCTCATCCGCAAGACCTTGTGCCACAATAAGTTAGCAGGCATCCAGAAAATTGTAAGATGATCCGACGGTTCTACACCTTTTTCCGGTTCCAACAGGCTACCGCTGACCCACAGACCGCAAACCTCGGCTTGATGAATTCGCGTCAAGGGGTATGGGGTGGGGCCTGGGTTCAGGGCGGCAGCGGGAATGGGGGCCGAGGACCTTGATCGAAAGGCCGGTCTTGACGCAGTATTACGGCGAACCTGCCTCGATCCCGGTCCACAGACTTCAGCGCACCTTGGCGTTGTGGGCTGGCTTCAAAGGTCAAAAGGGATAAACCTCGGCACGGCCAGTGTAAAAGTGATCGGGAGCCTCATAAAGGGACTCCCACGAAATGCTGCTGGGAACACATGGCGTTCCGTCCTCAAGCCCACACGGTATCCGAATCTCGTCAAAAAACATTCTCAACTCCTGTTGCTCCGCCGCGTCCCACTCTCCCTGCTCGGACCGTATCCGCCAAAGATTTCCCTCCAGTCGTACTATTCGCTTTTGCATAGATTCCTTGCGTCATTTTAAAGCCGTCGGGGTCGTTTGGAAGGCCCGAGCAGCCTATACGATTTTGCAGTGGATCCAGGCGTCTTCGTTAACCACGTAGATGGCACACAGCCGATGGTAGCCATCCGCGATTACCAGCCTGCCGTTTTGTTTGTCTCTTACCAGGAGGAGAGGAGAGAGAGGTTTCCCCCTGCGGATCTTTGCCAGGTCCTTCTCCACGTGCGAATTGCTTACGCCCAACACCGAGAGTTGAGAAGCCCTGAAAATGTCCTTAGCTTTAAATTGAACTATGCGAGCCTTCCTAAGGTCACTGAGCATTTCGCCAACTCGCTTTTTGCTGTAAAGGAGACTGAGATAGGATGCAGCGGCAGGATAGTCTTGCTCTTCCACATCGGGAAGCCAATTGATGTCTCTCAGGTTTGCCATAAGCCGTTTGAATTGTTCACTTGCTTTCTCTACTCGCGGCCATCCAGGCGGAACTGAACAGTCGATCCAGTGTTGTCGCCGCTCCGAACACGCGCTCCCAAGGGGCGCATTGGTCCGGCCGTGTTGGGAGCCACACGGCCAGAATGTAACACGATTTCGGAGACCCGGCCTGCAACGGACCCGGAGTTGAGCGCGGGGGCCTGGCCGCGGGTTCAGCTTCGCTCCCAATGCTGCTCGGCGCAGACCTTGGTGCGGAAGTCGGCGCACCAGGCGGGCAATTCGGCGGCCAGGCGCTCCGCTATCGACGCCAGTTCCGACAGACGGTCAGGCCGCAAGGTCAGGTCATAAGCATGACGGATGACGTGGCGGAAGCCTTTGAGTTCGCGGACCTCGTCGGCCCGTCCGGGGGGGATGAAAGGGGGGCGGACGCCCTCCAGACGCAGGCTGAGCCGCTGGATGAGCTTTTCGTGGTAATCGCCTCGTTTTTCGAACTGGTTCTCGAAGGCCTCGCAGATCCGTTCGAGCATCTTCTCGAAGACATTGTAGAAGCGGGCCAACTCGTAGGCGCAGGCCTCGAGATGACCGGGAGACGGGTCGCGCAGCCTGAGGCCCGCCTTCCGCCCGGCGTCGGCAAGCACGGAGCAGTCCGCCTCCAGCTCAGCCAGCAGGATTGTCAGTCCGGCAGCGTCCATGTTTCCCCTTCGCGCAGGATCTTGTCCTGGAAACGGCTTTCGTGCAGCAGCAGGACATCGACCCTGCGCCCGAGGCGCTCGGCCAGCCGGCTGGCAAGCTGGTAAAGGCTCATGCCGGGCGGCTCGGATTCCAGCGCCAGGTCAATGTCAGACCCCTCGTTGAAACGACCGGGCTTGGTGAGGGAACCGAAAACGACGACCCGCTGGCCGGGGATGGTCTGGAGCAGAGCCTCCCGGAGTTGTTGGCGAACTTCGGCGCGCAAACGTTCGCGCCGCTGCAACCGCTGCTGCTCCATCTCTTGCAGCAATGTCGTCATCTCAATCCCCGTTTGCCGTTCGCGGACGGCAGCGGGGTCCCGCGGACTTGTTTCCGAACCTTGCGCACCTGGCTCGAGAGTTTCTTCTCGACCTGGTCTCGCCAGACGGCGCGACAGGGACACGACGGGTTCGGACAATCCTGAAGGCGGGCGAGTTGCGCGCGCCGTTCTCGAACCAAGGTGGCGAGCCGGAGCAACTCCGACTCGAGTTCGAGGACTTCGCGCTTTTTGCTCTTCATCATGGCGGACTTAACTTCGCATACCAGCCCCGGTTCGGCAAACGTCACCTAATCGTCGCAAAGGCTTCGCCCGCGCGAGCGCCGGTGCGCAGGTCATTGTCCCGAAGGGACATTCGAATTTCCGAAAGGCATTGGGGCTAGACTTCGATCCCGTAGGCCTTGATTTTGTTATAGAGGGTTTGGCGGCCGATGCCGAGGCGCTTGGCAGTTTCGAGCTTGTTGCCGCCGGTCTCGTGGAGCATCTGCACAATCGCGTTCCGCTCGACGCCTTCGAGCAGGGTGAAGTTCGTATCGCTGGCTTCCTCGGTGGCGGCGCGCGCCTCGGAGATCGAGAGATCGCTGGCGTCGATTTCGGCGCCCTCGCAGAGCAGGACGGCGCGCTGGATTTCGTTTTGCAACTGGCGGACGTTGCCCGGCCAGTCGAAGGCGGTCAACCGCTCGACGGCCGCGGGCTTGAAGGCGGTGAGGGAGCGGTTGGCCTGGGCGGCGAAGCGTTTGAGGAACGAGTTGGCCAGGGGCAGGATGTCTTCCCGGCGCTCGCGCAGGGGCGGCAGGTGGACCGAGATGGCGCTGATGCGATAGAACAAGTCCTCACGCAACTTGCCGGCCTGGATGGCCTCCTGGGGCTTGCGATTGGTGGCGGCAATGATGCGGCAGTCGGTCTTGTAGGTGGTCTTGCCGCCCACCGGCCGGACCTCATTGTCCTGCAGGACGCGCAGCAGCTTGCTTTGCGTGTCGACCGGCATCTCGGAGATTTCGTCGAGGAAAAGGGTGCCGCCCTCCGACTGGCGGAAGAGGCCCTCGCGGTCGGCGTGGGCGCCGGTGAAGGCGCCGCGGACGGACCCAAACAACTCGCTTTCGATGAGTTCGCGGGGCAGGGCGGCGCAGTTGACCTTGATGATTTGGCCTTTGCTGCGGTTGCCCAGGGCGTGCAGGAGGTCGGCGATGACTTCCTTGCCGGTGCCGCTCTCGCCGGTGATCAGGACCGTCACATCGCTCGGGGCGATGCGGCCGACGGTGCGGACCACCTCCCGCATGGCGGGGCTCTGGAAGATCGGCGAAGGGGTCCCGCTCATCGTTTCCAGCGCGCGCCGGAGCGTGCTGGCCTCCTCGTTCTGGCGCTTGTGTTCGACGGCGTTTTGCACGTCGGCCAGCAGTTTCTCCTTATCGAATTCGGCACTCTTGCGGAGAAAATTGAAGGCGCCGCGCTTGATGGCTTCCACGGCCCAGGAGACGGCCTCGTTGTCGGTCGGAGCGCCGGTCAAGACGATGACTTGGGTGTCCGGCCAGCGTTTCTTGAGTTGGGGCAGCAACTGCAGGCCGTCGGCGTCCGGCAGCTTGACGTCCAGCAGGACCAGGTCGGGCTGCTCCTGGGCAAAGGCGCGCTGCAGGGCGGCGCCGCTGTCGGCGGTCCAGACCTGGTAATCGTCCTCCAGGAACGCCGTCAAGACGGTGCGTTGACCCTGGTCATCGTCAACTATCAGGACTTTACCCTTCATAGGAACTAATCACGGCTCACAACACAGGCCCGCGTAAACGCCCGGAACAGCGCCCGATGCTCCGGCGCGCGGTCCGCCAGGCGTTCCGGATGAAACTGCACGCTCAAGAGAAACGGCAAAAAATGCGCCGCCGCCGGCTTGAATTCCAGCGCCTCAACCACGCCGTCGGCGCTCACCGCCACCGCGTGCAGCGGCGCGGCGATTCGGGCGACCGCCTGGTGATGTGTGCTATTCACACCTAGCTTCAGAGTTCCGGTTATCTTGGCCAGTAAAGAATCCGCTGTCAACCCTACTTCATGCACCACCTCGCCCTTGCGGTCCATCTGATTGTGGTTGAGCGCGTTAGGCAGTTGCCCCGCAATGTCAACCAGCAGCGCGCCCCCGAGGGCCACATTGAGCAGTTGGTGGCCCCGGCAGATCGCCATCAGCGGCTTGCGTTGGCGGAACACCTCGTCAATCAACAGCAACTCTCGCAAATCCCGTTGCCCGCCGTCGGGGCACACCGCCACCGTGCGGCGCAGCCCCCGGGGCAGCCGTTCCGTGTACAGGCGCGGCTCCAAGTCGCCGCCCCCGGTCAAGAGCACCCCGTCGCTCCGGCTCACACACTCCGCGATGGCCTCCGGCGCGAGCGTCGGCGCCAGCAACAGCGGCAGGCCCCCTGCGTCCAGAATCGCTCGCGCGTAGCGGAACGAAAGACTGATCGACAGATCCCCGAACTCCGGCCCTCGCTGGTCCACGTCCGGCGCGATCAAGATCAGTGGCATTTTGCTCATACCATGCACACACTAGGCGACCCGGCGGCCTATGTCAGGGAAAAACTAATCTCACCCCATTCCCCCTCTCCTGGGGGAGAGGGCCGGGGTGAGGGCGCGCCCTGTGTCAGCGAAAAACTAATCTCACCCCATCTCCGCCTCGGGAAACCGTTGCCGGATGGACTTGGTCACGCGCCCCTCCTCTTCGGGCCGGACGAGGCGCCGGTTGATACGGCGGCGGACCGCATCGAGCAGTTTGAGCCAATCCTCCAACGGCGGCTCCGCCACGGCCTGCCACTGATCGTAACGGCGCTGCCGGACGAAGAAGCGCCACTCCCGGCCCACGTGCCGGGCATAGACCTGGAGCCGGATACCCTCCGGGCTCACCCGTCTCCAACTGATCTCCGCTTTTGCCGCCACCAGCATCCTCCCCCGGTTTCAAGGCAAATCCACACTGGCCACCGCCAGCGCCGCAATGCCTTCCTCGCGCCCAATGAAGCCCAAGCGCTCGTTGGTCGTGGCCTTGATGCCGACCTGGCGGGGATGAACGCGTAAGGCGGCGGCAATGTTGGATTTCATCTGCGGGACGTGAGGCAGCAGGCGGGGCTGCTCCGCGAGGAGGGTGGCATCGACATTCACAATGGTGCCCTGGCGCGATTCGGTGAGGCGGGCGGCCTCGTTGAGAAAGAGCCGGCTGGGGGCGCCGCGCCAGCGGGGATCGGTGTTGGGAAAAAAGTGGCCGATATCCGCCTCCCCCAGCGCCCCCAGGATCGCGTCGCAAATCGCGTGCATCAACACGTCGGCATCGGAGTGCCCTTCCAGTCCTTTGCCGTGTGGGATCTCCACGCCGCCCAGGACCAGGCGGCGCCCCTGGGCCAGGGCGTGGACGTCGTAACCAACTCCAACATGAACCATGCGCCCACTATAGGACAAGCCCCGCCGGCAGCAATTCTCATTTTGGCTTTCGCGGCCTGGCCGTTCTCGCTTCGGCGCCTCGCTGCCGCCCCGCGTGCGTGGCGGCGTTCCGAACCCGGCCGGAGCGCCGCATTTATGCGGCAGGGCCTCGACATGAATTGCAAGCAGTACAGGAACCACAGATGCATGCGAAGGGAAGCGACGCGGAATTGCACCATTCGGAGCGGGGCAAATGCGGAGGTGGTTGATGCAGAGATGGTTGTGAAAGGCACCGGCCAAAAAGTGAGGCGGAAGCATTGATTTGGGAAACAAATTGCGGGTCTTCCTCAGGGATCACGATCGCCTGCTCAAGGAGTTACTCCGGCGTGGGCAAAACTCTCCTGGTCCAGCACTTCCTTAAATCCCTGCCCGACAAACGCTACCAGCCGCTGGTGCTCTCCCATTCCTCGGTCACCGGCCCCGGCCTGTTGCGCCTGCTGTGCCTGGAACTGGGGCAGCCAGCACGGATGCGCCGCAGCGACAACGTGATGTCCATTCGCCACGGCTGGCAACAACTGGATCGGCTCTGGCCCGTGGTCGTCCTGGACGAGGCGCAGAACCTGAGCGCTACCGCGCTCGAAGAAGTGCGCCTGTTGAGTTGCGACCGTCGCGATACCCAGCCGCCCTTTAGTCTGCTCCTGGTGGGCGACGAACAACTTCTGCCCCGGCTCCAAATGGGCATCAACGCGCCCCTGCTGGCACGCCTGAGCTTCTGCCTGCGCCTGGAGCCCTGGACGGCAGACGAACTTTGCCTGGCTTGAAGACCCGCTCAAGGCCCAGCGGCTCATGGACCGGCAGTTGCAGTGCCGCTGGCGCACGCACCTCAAAGGGCTGCTGGACCAGAATCACCCGCTGCATCGTGAAATCTGCTGCCCACTGGACTGGGAGTATTATTGGACCTGTTGCGAGAGCGGATACGCCACCGATGTAATGTTCCGGGAGCCGGAGCGTCTGGCGGCGCTCTATCCGCGCTTGGTTCAGCATGCCCTGCTGAGCTTTGGCAGCGCCGATGTCCTTCGGTTCTTACGCCACAAGGTCCCCCTCAGCGGAAAGATTCACCCCAAGTTCGAGGGCCAGGTGGTAACCGACCTGAACGCTCGACCCGAGGGCATTCGGATCAAGCACCGGGTGGACCACAACTCCCTCAAGATGTACGATAAATTTGGCCGGGGCCTGCGCATCGAAACCACCCTCAATCAACCCAAAGGTTTCCGGGTCTTCCGCCGGCCTGAGGGCGGACCCGATCAACCCAGGAAGTGGCGCACCCTGCAACGCGGCTTGGCCCACCTGGACCGTCGCGCGGAGGTCTCCAAGGCGGCCAATGAGCGATATCTGTTGGCGCTGGCAGCCGTCGAAGAGAAAACTCCGCTGCGTCAACTCACGGCCCAGCTTTGCCGTCCACTCAAGCGCAAGGGTACTCGCTACCGCGCGCTCAATTCCTGGTCGCCCTGCGACGGAGCCCTGCTCGAGGCGATCAACCGCGGCGAGTTTGCCCTCAACGGTTTGCGCAATCGGGACCTGCGCGCTCGGCTCTATCCAACCAAGGCCTCCCCTGAAGAGGAAGCCCGCCGTGCCGCTCGCGTCAGCCGCTTACTGGCCCTGCTGCGCGCGCACGGCATCCTGCGCAAGGTAACCGGCACCCATCGGTATCATGTCACTGCCAGAGGCCGCTCGGTCGTCACCGCCTTACTAACGGCGCGAGAGGCAGATACCGAAAAACTGGCCAAACTGGCCGCCTGAAATCCTTCGCGAAAATGAGAGATTTCAATATATAATGATACAGCTTCACGCAGATGAAAAGCAAATGAATGCCACCGTTTCGGCTTCCCCGGTTCCCATCTGCGAATATCTGCGTCATCTGCGGTTAAGAGGCCCCTTTCAAAGGCCAACAGAGCATCACCGTCTGATTGAAGGCACGGCGTTGGTGCGGGCGGGGGCGGGGTCTTCGGGAAGGAGTCCTTTGAGCGTCCGCAAGGGGTGAAGAGGGACGAGCATGATTCGAGGCAGGAGATAGAGGGGGTGGGTCTTGGGTTGGTTAATTGAACCGGTGACCTTGAATTCGAAGAGCTTGGTCATGGGCGAGAAGGCGAGGCTGACGAGGGGGCCGAAGAAGGGCATGTCGCGAAGGAGCAGGGCCTCGGCGCGAGCATCGAGGCGGCCTTGGAGGTCGGCGTTGCCCCAGTAGCGGAGACGCATGGGCGGGGAGTGGATGGCGAGGTCGTCGGAGTGGATGACGCCGTTGGTGATGAGGAACCTGGCGGCGCCGGCGCTGGCGCGGCTGCTGCCCAGACCGGGGACCAGGGAATCCAGAACCGGAGAGAAAACCCCGAAGAGCGGGATTTCAAAGATGAGCCCGTCGCGCAGTTCGAGGGCGCCCTGGCCTTGGGTTTGCCGCCAATCCTGGGAGTTGGCCCGGGTGATGAGCAGGTTGCCGCTGAGGCGGCCGGCGAGGTGATTGGTGCGGGTGGATAAATCGGCCATGAGGGATTGGAGGAGGGTGTTGGAGGTGCTCAGGGTAAACTGGTAATCGGTCCCGGGATGAAGCGGATCGAAATAAAAAGCGGCCGAGCCGTCGGCCTTGCCGCCATAGAAATCCATGCGCACGCCGGTCAGCAGGAGGTGGAGGCCCGCCCAGTGGAGGTTGGCGGCGACTTGCGGCACGGTGAAGTTCAACCAGTGAAAGCGCTCCGCCTCGACCTGGAAGTAGAGGTCGGCCTCTTCCTCGCCATGCATCGGGATGATGCCGTGGGCATGAACGGTGGGGGGCGCCGCGAACTGGAACGGCTCGAGGGCGCGGGCGGTTGGCGGGCCGATGGCGCGGGCGACGACCATCGGTTCGGTCGTGCTGAAACCGTTGGTGACAAAGACTTTCTGGACGTTGAAATCGGCAATGAGGCGGTCGGCGTTGATTTGCTGGCCGCCGCGCAGCAGGCGGGGGGCCTCGAGTTGCAGGACCTGGTTCGAGTAGAGCACGCCGGTTTGGAGACTGCTGGCAGATTCGCCGCGAAAAGTGAAGTTCGTCAAGGCCACTTGCCCTCGGATGCCAAGCTGCTTGGCGTCGTTGCGCCGGCCCCGGGCTTCGGCCTCGATGACGGGCGGTTGGGTGAAGGTGAAGAAATCCAGGGCGTTCTGTTCGCCCCGGCCGAGCAATGGGCGGGCGGCGCGCGGGTCCACGCTGCCGGCGACCCGCAAGTAGAATTGTTTGGTGAGCGCGTCGTCGGAGTAAGAGGCGAGGAGCTGTCCCTCAGGCCGCGTGAGCCGCAGGTGGGAGAGCCGCCAGCATTGATTAGAATAGCTGAAGTGGGACTGGAGGCCGCTGACGGACACCCCCTTCCAGGCGCCTCCCTCGGGGGCTTGGAGCTGGCCTTCTACCCGTATCGCGGGTGGGATTTCCGCGCGCCAATCCGGCTCCCGATTGGTCCAGGCCGGCAGCACCAGCGCGACGTCGGCGGAGAGGCGGGGCGGCTGGGTCCAGGCCACTTGCGCCACCCACTGGGTAGCGCTCTCGGGGAGAACGGAGGCCAGTTGGCGAGGGTCCACATCGGAGTTGACCGCGGCCTCGAGAGCGCGGGTGGCCACGTTCAGGGAGGCGCGGAGGCCGATCTGACCGTGGGTGAAGGTCGCCTGAAGATTAGTGAGCGTGAGGGTCGGCGCGCGCCAGGCCCCCGTGCAGGCGATCTGTTGGGCCGCCAACTCGTTGGCGCGCAAATCCGCGAGATGACACTCCCAGTCCAGCGAATATGGTTCGAGCGCCGCCCACCCAGCCCAGCCCGGATACGTGGGGACGGGCGGGGATTGAACGCCAGGTCCAGGACTAGCCGCCGGCAGGCGAGGCGCCTGGACCATGGGCTGCGGGTTCAAGGAGGCGCGCGCGAGGACCTGGGCCTGGGTGGCGCGGCCCCATAGGGTCTCGAGCGGTCCGCACTCGAACCGGCCTTGGGCGGAGAGAGGGATGGGGTTGGTGAGGGCCTGGAGCCATCGGGCGGTGAGCCGGGCCTTCGAGCCGCGGCCCCACTTTGACCTGAGCCGGTCCGCCCGGAGGGACAGGTCGCCGTTGAGGCGGCCGCTCTGGTCTTTAGCCGGGACGAGAGCTAGCTCGAGCCGGAGGTTGGCGGCGCTGGCCCATGGTGTAAGCGCGTCGCCGGCCTTGAAGGTCAGGTTGCCGATGATGAGGTTGGTCTGGCCCTCGAGCGAGGGCAGGTGGAGGAGGAGGTGGAAGTTGGTGAGATTGGCCCAACGAGTCTGCGCGCTGGCGGCGGCGAGGCTCAATTCGGCGCGCGACGATTGGTTGTTTGTCCCCGGCAACAGCCAGGCGTTGAACTGGGCTTGGGCGAGGGTGCCCCAGGGGGTTCGAGCGGCCGGGACGCCGGCCGAGAGGCGAATGTTGAAACTGTGCAGATCGCGCGCATCCCCGAAGGCGTCCAGCCGCAGCTCGGGGGGCGAGGCGAAGTGAATGTGTTCGAGGGCGTCCGCTAGCTGGCGAAGGCGGTCGGGCCACTTGCCCGGTTCCTGCGGCTGAGCCTCAGGCTGGAGGAACTTCCAATCGCGCGCGGCGAGGGCGTGCGCGAGGGTCCCCGACAACTGGACGTTCGCGCCGGCAAAGCCGGCCTTGAAGTTATCCAGGGCCCATTCGTCATTGGGCAAAAAGCGAAGGTGGGTTTGGATGTGCTCGAGCGTCAGTTGGCGGGGGGCCTGGTTGGTCTCGGGGATGGGCCAGACCAGGCGGCCTTGGCGCAAGACCAAGGCATCGACTTGGAATTGGCCCCGCAGCAGGGCGCGGTGATTGAGCTGGAGTTGGACCTGGTCGAAGGTGGCGTGAGGGGGCAATGGCTGGTTGGCCTGGCCGAAGCGGACGTTTTCGGCCAGTATCCCCCGATGCCAGGAAAGGCGCAGGCGCGAGAACTCGAGTTCGATGCCCCGGGCCCTGAGCTTATCCAGCAGCGGGCGCTTGACGAACCCGGGCAGGCCGACTCGGTCCAGATAAGCCAACGCGCCCAAGAGTGTCACCAGCACCAGCCAGAGGACGATGGTCAGCCGCCGGAAATAAACCCGGCCCTTCCGGCGCAGCGATGCAGGTCTCAAGGGGGCGAGAGGAGGTAGGCCTGGATCCAAACGGCGAGCCCGAATTCGAAGATCCACGGTTCGCCCTCGAGGGTGACGGCGCCGTAGAGGGACCCGGCGGGGGTGGGGCCGCCCAAGTCCAGCGTCGGTTTGCTGCCATTCCTCAGCTCGAGGGTAACTTGGCCGCCATTGTCTGAGAAGCCGTAGCGGACGCGGCTTTGGAGGCCATGAGCGACCCAGTTGCTGACGGTCAGTTGGGCCAGGCTGTGGACCGTTTCGCCTACGGCGAGGGGCTCGATGGTTCCGTCCGAGCCGGGGGCGAGGGCCCAGGACTGGCGCCCTTTGTCCGTATGCAGGAACTGGCGGACCTTGCCTTGCTGGCGAACGGTAACGCGGGCGATGTCGTCGTCGGAATAATTCCAGATTTGGCGCTCGCGCATCTGGAAGCTGGCCACGGGCAGACGTTGGACATCGGCCAGGTTGACGGCATAGACGAACTTTTCATCGAGGTAGGCGACGCAGATGAAGACCCGATTGTCGTTGGTGGCGCCGATGTCGACCTCCGCGATGGGGGGATTGGTGGGTCCGGAAGCGGGAGCGGGGGTCTTGAAGATATACTTGCGGGCTGGAGCAGCCAGGCCGTCACGGGCGAACTCCGAGTCGGTCACGGCATCGAGCGGCTCGAGGATTGGCAAATGGCCCAGGTCGGACAGCAGGTCTTTGCAGGCGGTGGCATCCGCCGGGAGGTTCTGAGGCACGACCCGCCAGTGGTCGGCGCCCTGCTGTTGGACTGAGAAGTGGTCTTGACCGTGGACCTCGACGGCGGTGATCGAGTCGGGCAAATCGATGATGTTGGTGGCGCGGAAGGCATTGACCTGGTCCCGCCAGCCTCCGAGGGCGTTGGTGGGGACGGCCACGACGGAGTTTCGTCCCCAGCGACGGGCATAGACCAGGGCGGCGTCGTTGGTGGGGCTCTTGCCGAACTGAAAGAGGGCCAGGGTGTTGGTGCCGTGGGCCAGGGCGAGTTCCAGTTGGGGAATCTGGAGGCCGAAGGTCTCGAGGTCCGCTTTGGGCTCGTCCGACACGAACTCTTTGACGTGCAGAGCTTCGAGCTGTTCGAGCAAGCCGCGGAGACGACTGGCGTCGGCTCGGGCCTTAATCGGAGGGTTGACGATGCGCCAGAGATTATTAGCGGGCTCGCGCTGGAGCTCGATGACCTTGGCGTCGTTGAGGTTATTGAGGCGGTTGGTAAGGGCGATGTGGTCGAAGGCCAGGCCTTTCAACTTAATGAGGGCGGTGTCGCGCCAATCGTGCTGCGTGCGAGGGATTTCCTTGAGCAACTCCGCATCCACGACATAGACCCCTGCCACACCGGCAACTTGCAGGTACAACTGGTCGCCGGGAGCGGTCTTGGCGCCAATCTCCAACTGGAAGACGGCGCCATCTTCTTGCTGGATGAACAGGCTGGCTTGCGGTGAGGTGAGGCCCTCGGCTTCATCGCTCTTGGGCAAGCTTCGGCGCTCATGCGCGGTGATCGTGGCGGCGGGGGTCAGGCGTTCGAGGGCGCGCAGCAGGCTCTCGATGCTGGCGGCTTGCGCCGAGTCGGACGCCGGCTCGGTCAACCGCCAGGCCCCGACGGTCCGCTCGGCGCGAATCAGCTTCTGGCCCTTGAGCTTGACCGAGATGTTCGTCACCGCCCCAGGTTTGAGGTCGGGCAGGACCCCGACTGGCCCGGTGGCCGCGGGCGGGCTAACTCGGTGGCGCGTCAGGATCGCGATGAACAGGACCGCCGCAACGGCCAGCCAAAAGTACGTGTTCCTGGCATTCATCGGCGGCGGCGCAACCAGACCAGGGCGCCCAGGAACAGCACCGTCCCGGGCATGCCTGCCAGCAAGAGCCAGCGGGTCGCCTGCATCTGCACCTTGGTCATCACGATGCGGTACTGCCCGATGGGCCTGGGGCCGATGCCGTGGAGCAGTTGGAGGCGGTCGAGCAGCCAGTTAACGGCGTAGCCCGTGAAGGCGCGGGCGGGCTCATCCAGGTAGCCGTTGGCCAGGAACAGCGAATCGCCGACCACCAGCAGGCGCGTCGAGCTGCGTTCCGTGCTCACGCCGCGGATGGTGTTCTCCACGGCCACCATAACCGGATAGGACTGCCGGCGGCCGGGTTGGTCGCGGCTATAGGAATCCCGGCCGGTGAAAGCCAGTTCCTCTACGTGCGGCGCATCGGCGCTTTGGACGCGCGTCTTGAGCAGGCCGACCTTTCGCGGCAGGATCATCAGCAGGCTTTCGGAGATCAACGGATTGACGACCGGGTGGGTCTGGCTGAAGCCGGAGACCGAGATGACGGCCCCTCCGCTACCGGCACTGTTGTTAGTGTCGACAATGACGCCATAGCCGACCTCGACGCCCCATTTCTGGAGGAGGACCTCCAGGCCGCACGAGGGGACCAAGCCCGTTCGGCGGTCCATCAGCCGCGGGTCGAATTTGAAGAGCGCCAGCAGCCGCCCCCCCTGGTCGAGGTATTGGTCGATCTTCAGGAGCTCGCGGGGAGTAAAGAGCTGCGTGGGCCCGGCGCTGACCAGGAGATTACAGTTGGTGGGCACGGTATTGTTGCCCAGGAGCGAAAGCGACTCGGCGTGGATGGCGTTTTGCTCGAGGATGCTCTTCAAGGTGCGGTAACCCAAGTCGGTTCCATCCTCGACTTGATGCTCGCCGAGGTGGTCCTCGAGGAAATAGGCATACAACTTTTTGGGGCTGGTGACGGCGAGGATGGCCGAAGTGAATGCCCGTTCGCCCAGGAATTCCGTGGGCCGGCGAAGGAGTTTGAAGGCGATGCGCCCGTGAACGGTTTCGGTTTCAGTTTCGGGTTCCACCGGGACCAAATTGGTGACGCCCCAGGTTAATTGCTGGCCGTCGAAGGGGAGCCGCTGGCCCGTGGCCGGGCAATCGAAGAGGATGAGGTCTTTGGCGCCGACGCCGAGGCTATACTCGGCGCGGACGACTTGAGCAAGGTCCGGGTTAAGCATCCAATCGACGGCCTGGACGCTAATCCGGGGATTGGCCAAGCGATATTCGTCGAGCAAGCTGGCGACAATGCCGTAAAGCGGGTCCTTCTTGTTATAGAAGAGGGTGACCTTGACCTGGTTGGTGAGGGACCGCAGGAAGTTGATGGTAAGCGGGCTCAGCTCGGCTTTGCCCTGAGCGCCCCAATAGGAGCGCGTGAAGTAATCGCGGCCCAGGTAGTTGACCATGACCACCACCGCCAGGACCACGAGGCTGGACAGGGTGACATTCAGGATAATGTTCCGCCGGCGGCGCGGCGAGAAGCTAGGTTCGGCTGCGGGTGGCTTGGGCATGGGTGGGTCGCCTCCTCATTTCCAGCGGCGGCTCTCGACCACCCGGAGCGTCAGGAACAGGGAAAACAGGGCCAGGCTGGCGTAGAGCACGACCGCCCGGGTGTCCACCACGCCCCGGGCAAAGTCGGACATCTGGTCGAAGAGGGTGAAGCAAGCCAGGACTTGGGCCTGCCAGTGCGCACCCGCGGCGAAGCGGTCGGCCAGGTAGGCCAGGAGGAAGAGGCTCACGCCGAAGACCAGGCTGATCATGGCGGCCACCGCCTGGTTGCGCGTCAGGGCCGAGGCGAAACAACCCAGCCCGACAAACATGGCGCCGAGGAGGAGGATGCCCAAAAAGGTGCTGGCGACCACGCCGGCATCCAGGGCCGAAGCATCGTGGGTGTAGTGCCGCACCACGAGCAGGCAGCCCAGCAACGGCAACCACATCACGGCATAGAACATCAGTGCCGCGGTGAATTTGGCCAACACGACTTCGAGGTCCTTGACGGGGCTGGTCATGAGGGTTTCGAAGGTGCCGGAGAACTTTTCCTGGGCGAAGAGGCGCATGGTGATCAAGGGGGTTGTCGGCAGCAGTATCAACCAGAAGAACTCGGTATTGAAAAACAGTTCGGTGACCGGGGTCGAGGTGGGATAGTATTGGAGTTTCGCCAACACCACGACGAAGCAGTTGCCCATCAGGAACAGCGCGGCCGCAATGATGACATAGCCGGTGAGGGATAGGAAGTAACCCCCCAACTCCCGGCGCGCGAGTGTCCAATAGGCCTGCATCAGGTTTCCTCTTCCTCCCCGGGCCGCGTGACCTGGACGTAAATGTCCTCGAGCGAATGCCGGCTCCGCCTCAACTCCCGCAACGGCCAGCCATGCTTGCACGCCAACTCATAGACCGAGGGGCGCAAGTCCACACCATTGCGCGGGGTCAGCGCGCAACGGAAATACTCGCCCTCACAGGGGGAAACATCGAACTGGTCGATTTGGGGCATTTGAGTCCAGCATTCGCGCAACTCCTCCGGCGGGGCGGCAATCTCGGCGATGACCTGGCTGTTGTGGCTCATGAGCCGCTCGAGGTTCTCCGGGGTGCCGGCGGCCAGAATCTTGCCTTCGTACATGATGACCATGCGGTTGCAGGTCATCTCGGCCTCCGGGAGGATGTGGGTCGAGATCAGCACGGTGTGGGCGCTCGCCAGGCCCTTGATCAACTGGCGGACGGAGCGAATCTGGTTCGGGTCCAGGCCGATGGTCGGTTCGTCGAGGATGATCAATTCCGGCTCATGCACCAGGGCGTCCGCCAGGCCGACGCGCTGGCGATAGCCCTTCGAGAGTTGGCCAATGATGCGGCGGCTCACTTCGGTCAGACCGCACTGTTCCATGACGGTGTCGACGCGGCGGCGGCAGCGGGTCCAGTTCAGGCCTTTGAGCCGGGCGCGGAACCGGAGGTATTCTCCGACGCGCAAATCGAGGTGGAGCGGGTTGTTTTCAGGCATGTAGCCGATGCGGCGCCGGACTTCATCGGAGCGCTTGAACACGTCCAGGCCGGCCACGCGCACGGTCCCCGAGGTCGCGGGCAGGTAGCAGGCCAGGATGCGCATCGTCGTGCTCTTGCCCGCGCCGTTGGGGCCGAGCAGACCGACGATCTCGCCGTGGCCGACCGTGAACGAGATGTTCGATACCGCCGTATGCCCGGCGTATTGCTTCGTCAGGCTGGCGACTTCTATCATCAATCCATCGCTCATGAATCCAATCCAGGTTCTATTGTAGCCAATCCCGCCGGCTTCCGGCGAATGAAAAAGTGAAATGTTTGCAAGCCAGCGGGGCAGTCCACAGACCACGGACCACAGTCCACCCGCCTGCGCTCGGCTACGGCGCGGCAGGCCCGCCCGGGCTGCGCTACTTAATCTTAATCTTAATCTTAATCTTAATCTTAATCTTAATCTTAATCTTAATCTTAATCTCGGCCGCTACGGCGCCGCAGGCCCGCCTGCGCTCGGCTACGGCGCGGCAGGCGGGGACAGTCCGCGTCCTGAGGCCAACAATCCTTCGTCGGCGCGCGCGAGGTTAGGATTGCTCATCATTGGTGAAAACTGCCTGAGGGGCCGTGCAGGTCTGACGCGTTACGCGATCGCCGAGGGCGACATCCGCGTCGGGCCGTCAAACAGGACCCGAACCTGACTGCGTGCCTTTTGGCCCGAGCCTTGAAACAGTC
>Ga0209415_10004247_pt1 | contig 26361 bp, 24 predicted proteins | sample PeaSoiSIISIP2007_FD_187696 | JGI IMG/M metagenome (GOLD analysis project Ga0209415, IMG submission 187696) | Peat soil microbial communities from Weissenstadt, Germany - SII-SIP-2007 (SPAdes) (version 2) | ecosystem: Environmental > Terrestrial > Soil > Wetlands > Peat | place: Germany... | reverse complement strand
GCGCCCCCGTAGCCGACCAGCGCCTGCTTCACCTCGTTGGCGGTGTACTCGGCCACCTCGCAGCCGTGGCCCGCCGCCGCCGCCAGGGCGAGTCCGCTGGCCTGGCACACCGACACGGCGGTGCGGACGTTCACCTGGAAGAACACCCGCTCGACGACGACGACCGACGGCGAGAACTCACGGAGCAGCGCGTCGATCTCCTGTTGAAGGATCCAGAGCCGCTCGGGCAGGGCGGTGGCGGGGTCGGTCTCGATCACCCCGGCCGAGCGGGCCGAGAGCGACCCGTCGCGCCCGTCCCGGGCGACCAGGCCGTAGCCGCAGCGCGAGACGCCCGGATCCACCCCCAGCACGAACACGCGTTCGACTGTAGTGGGCGCCCCCTGGGCCCGGGGGGATCCCCGGTCAGCCGTAGAAGCCGACCAGGACCTCGTCTGCGATGTCGTAATTGGCGTAGACCGCCTGGACGTCGTCGTGATCGTCGATGGCCTCGATCATCCGCAGCACGCGCTTGGCATCGCCCTCGTCGCCGACCGGGACCGACTGGGACGGCTCCAAGGACAGTTCCGCCGACTCGACGGTGAGGCCGCCCTCTTCGAGCGCGCTGCGCAGGGCGGCCAGGCCCGCCGGGGGGCAGGTTAGGACCCAGCGGTCGCCCGCGTCGTCCAGGTCGTCCGCCCCGGCGTCCATGGCGATCTCCATGATGCGCTCCTCGTCGAGCGAGCGGGGCAGCGACACCACCCCCTTGCGCTCGAACTGCCAGCTGACGGCCCCGGGCTCGGCTAGCGAGCCGCCGTTCTTGGAGAAGAGGTTGCGCACGTCGGCCCCCGTGCGGTTGCGGTTGTCCGTCAGGGTCTCGACGATGACGGCGACCCCACCGGGCGCGTAGCCCTCGTAGCTGACGGCCTCGTAGCGCACCCCCTCGAGCTCGCCCGTGCCGCGCTTGATGGCGCGCTCGATGGTGTCGATCGGCACCGAGGCGTCACGCGCCTTCTGGAACATCGTGCGCAGCGAGGCGTTGGCGTTGACGTCTCCCCCGCCCTCGCGTGCGGCCACCTCGACCTGGCGGATGAGCTTGGCGAAGAGCTTCGCCCGCGCCTTGTCCTGCGCACCCTTGCGGTACTTGGTGGTCGCCCACTTGGAGTGCCCTGACACGTCGACTCCTCTCTCTCAGGCGGCAGCCATCGACACGAACAGCTCGTGCAGCCGTCGGTCTCCGGTGAGCTCGGGGTGGAAGGCGCTGGCCAACGCGTTGCCCTGTCGGCAGATGACCGGCGCCTCGGCCGCGCCGGCGCCCAGGGTGGCCAGGACCTCGACGGTCGGCCCGACTTCTTCGATCACCGGCGCCCGGATGAAGACGGCCGGCATGGGGACGTCCTCGCGGCCGAGCTCGGCCGAAACCTTGGGCACCGCCAGGAGGGTCTCGAAGGACTCCGACTGGCGCCCGTAGCCGTTGCGGCGCACGGTGCAGTCGAGCAACGAGAAGCTCCGCTGGTCGTCGCGCCCGCCGCGCACCTCGGTCGCCAGGAGCACCAGGCCCGCACAGGTGCCGAACACGGCCAGGCCGGCGCGCAGGGCGTCGGCCAGCGGCTCGAACAGTCCGGAGGACTCGAGCAGCATGGAGAGCGTCGTCGACTCGCCGCCGGGCAGGACGATCCCGGCCAGGTCGTCGAGGTCCCCGGGCACAAGCACGGCGCGGGTGGCGACGCCCAGGTCATCGAACGCGCGGCGGTGCTCACGCACGTCGCCCTGCAGGGCCAGGACGCCAATCGTCATCGGCGCCGGAACGGACTACCAGCCGCGCTCGGCCAGGCGCTCGCCCAGGTCGGCCAGCTCCAGCCCGGGCATGGCCTCGCCCAACCCCTTGCTCACCTTGGCCACGTGCTCGGGATCGGCGAAGTGGGTCGTCGCCTCGACCATGGCGCGGGCGCGGCGGGCCGGGTCCTCGCTCTTGAAGATGCCCGAACCGACGAACACGGCCTCGGCCCCCAACTGCATGACGAGCGACGCGTCCGCCGGCGTGGCGAGACCACCGGCGCAGAACAAGGGGACCGGGAGCGCGCCGGTCAGCGCGATCTCCTGGACCAGACCGATCGGCGCCGACAGGCGCTTGGCCCACGCGTAGAGCTCAGCGCTGTCGGCTTGGGTGATCTGGCGGAGGTCGCCCAGGATCGAGCGCAGGTGGCGAACGGCCTCGACGACGTTGCCCGTCCCGGCCTCCCCCTTGGACCGGATCATGGCCGCACCCTCGGAGATCCGGCGGAGGGCCTCGCCGAGGTTGGTGGCGCCGCAGACGAAGGGAACGGTGAACGCCCACTTGTCGATGTGGTGCGCCTCGTCGGCCGGCGTGAGCACCTCGCTCTCGTCGATGTAGTCGACGCCGAGCGACGCCAGCACCTGAGCCTCGGCGAAGTGGCCGATCCGGGCCTTGGCCATGACGGGAACCGTCACCGCCTCCTGGATGGCCTCGATGAGGGCGGGATCGCTCATGCGTGCCACACCGCCGTCCCGGCGGATGTCGGCGGGCACGCGCTCGAGGGCCATCACGGCCACGGCGCCCGCGTCTTCGGCGATCTTGGCCTGCTCGGCGGTGACGACGTCCATGATGACCCCGCCCCGCAGCATGTCGGCCAGGCCTCGTTTCACGGTGAAGGTCCCCGTGACGCGGTCCCCGCCGGTGGCGTGTTCGGGCTGGTCGTCGGCCATGACCCCATCCTACTGGGGGTGGCTCAACCCGCCGTCCTGCCCCGGCCTACCACTCGGCCAGCGCGGCGATCCGCACGGCGGTCGAGTCGAGGTCGCCGTCGTCGACCTGGAGCCGGCGGCCGACCGTCGGGTCGACCCACAGCCAGCGCGTCATGAGATGGCGGCGGCCGGCGAACAGCGAGGTACGCAGCGCGGCCTCCGTGGTGACCAGGGTCTCGAGCGCGTCGTGCAACCCCGGCGGGTACCGGACCGACGCCACCGCCACCGAGTCCGCGCGCAGCTCCCGGCCGCGCCCGACCGCCGCGTGGAGCAGGCGGTCGCTCCCGATCAGGTAGGCCAGGGGGCCGATGACGGTGACGGCCACCGCGGAGACCACCGTGTCGTGGCGCTTCACGTGGGTGAGCTCGTGGCCGACCACGCCCTCGAGCTCGATGGGCCCCAGGCGATCGATGAGGCCGGTCGTCACGACGAGGACCGCGTCGGCGCCGCGGCCGAGCGAGCAGGCGTTCGGGACGGCGTCGTCGACCACCATGAGACGGGGCTGGCGCACGCCGAAGGTCGGGCACAGGCCCTCGACGGTGTTGTAGAGGCCGGGCGCCTCCTCCTCGGGCAGCGGCCGGGCCCCGAGGACGCGCAGCGCGATCCGCGCGGCCGACCGCCAGACCAGCACGGCCACCACGACCAGGACCCCCGCGCCGGCGGCCGCGCCCGCGACGAGCGAGAGCGTGAGGGCGACCGCCAAGCCGACGACGGCGCCCGGGACGACGCCGGCGGCGGCGCACAGCGCGCCCGCGCGTCGGCGGTTGGCGCGGGTCTCGGCTGGACTCACCCGGATGGCGGCCGTCGCCGCGGCCCAGCGCGCGTCGGCCACGGCCAGTTCCGCCGCAGTCTGCGCGGGGGCCCTGCCGGAGGCTCGTTGGCGGGAACCCGGCGAACCCGAGCGCCGCGGTCCGCTCTGGGCCGACGCGGCTCCGCCCGACCGCGCGCCCGATCCCCGGCCCCGGCGCCGCCGGCTGGGGGACGACCGGGCGCCCCCGCCCGAGCCGTTCTGGGCACCCCCCGACGGCTGGCCGCGCGGCGCGCTCCCGCGGGCCGGCCGAGCGCGATCCCTCGGTGCGCCGGACTCCGCGGCGGGGCTCACCGGACTCCTAGAACCGACGCGCTGGCCAAACCGGGGACGACCACCGGCACCCAGGCTACCGGGCGCCCCGGGGTCGCCAGGAGGAACCGGCCTCCTTGTAGATGTCGGTGTAGGCCAGGGCCAGGTGCTCGAGCGACCAGCCGTCCACGTGGCGGCGGGCCGCGAGGCGCGCGGTCTCCGACGCCCGGCCGCTCCCCGAGCCGGCGTCCGCCAGCGCGCCCACGAGCGCTTGGGCGAGCGCCACCGGGTCGCCGGGCGGGACCAAGAGCGCGTGGCCGCCCGCGGCGGCGCGGTAGCCGTCCAGGTCCGAGGCGACCACGATGCAGCCGGCCGCCAGGCCCTCCAACACCACGACGCCGAACGACTCGCCGAAGAGCGACGGGGCGCACAGCACGTCGGCCCCGGCCATGCGCGCCGCCAGCTCGTCGTCGGGCAGCTCGCCGATCCACTGCACGCGCCGCGACGGCGGGTGGGCCGCCCGCAGCGGTTCGGTGTCGGGCCCCTCGGAGGCGACCCACAAGATGGCGGGTGCTCGAACCGAGGCGAACGCGTCGAGCAGCACCCCCAGGCCCTTGCGCTCCTCGTGCCGTCCGACGTAGAGGACCGTCGGGCCTTCCGTCGGGTACGGCAGGGCGTTGGCGAAGCGCGCCACATTCACGCCGTTGAACAGCACGCGGTACTCGCCGCCCAGCGCGGCCTGGGCCGTCGCCCGGGCGGCCTCCGAGACCGCGCAGCGCACGTCGAGGTGCGAGGCGGCCCAGCGCGCCAGCGGACGCAGCAGGCGGTACCAGGCGCTCGCCCCGGACCGGTGGAACGTGCCGACGAGCGGCGCGCGGGCGCCGATGAGGCAGCCGTAGGGGACGACGGGGGCCAACGGCTCGTGCAGGTGCACGACGTCGAAGGACCCCTCGGCCACGAATCGGGCGGCCCGGCGCGCCGCCTCGGGGGCCAGCGCCACCGGTGCCACCGACCCATTGGTCCGCACGCCGGTCGAGCGCCCGACCACGTAGGTGCCGTCGGGCGCGACCTGGCCGACCGGGCGCTGGTCGTCGGGGGCGATGACGCTCACGTCGTGGCCGAGCTCTCGCAGCGCGTGCCCGAGCCCCACCACCTGGCCCTGCACCCCCCCGGGCCTCGACAGGCTGTACGGCGACACCATGGCCACGCGCACCGGAGCTCAGTCCGCGTCCGAGCCGGGCGCCGAGGTGGCGCGCTCGCTCGGCCAGTTGGGCTGAAAGAGATGCCACTGCTCGGGTGCTCTGCGCACCAGGTACTCGAAGTGACGCGCGATCTCTTGGGTGAGGCGCGCCACGTCCGCGCGCAGCGTGCCCCGCCGCGTGGTGTCGATCGGTTCGGAGATGACCGCCGTGTGGTAGAGCCCGGGGCCGCTGTAGACGGCGGTCGAGACGAGCGTGGCGCCCGAACGCAGGGCGAGGGTGGCCGGGCCCGCCGGCAGCGTCGTCTTCTCCCCGAAGAATTCGACCTCCACGCCGTTGCCGACGAGGTCGCGGTCGCACAAGAGGCCCACCAGCCGGCCGGCGCGCAGCGCCTTCAGCACGATCGCGCTGGAGCCTGAGTCGAGCGGGAGGACCGTCAGGCCCATGGCCTTGCGCTGCTCGATGAACCACTCGAAGAGTTCGGGCGGTTCGAGGCGCTCGGCAACGCTGATCATCGGGTAGCCGACCGCGTTCAGCCAGGCGCCACCCCACTCCCAGCTGCCGACGTGGGGCAGCGCCATGACCACGCCCGATCCCTTCTCCATGGCCTGTTGCAGGTGTTCGAAGCCGTCGACCAGCATCCGCGAGCAGATCAGCTCACGGCTGAGCGCCGGTAGGCGCGCGCCCTCCACCCAGTAGCGGGCGTAGGCGCGGTAGGCCCTCCGGGTGAGGCGGCGCAGGGCGAGCGGGTCGAGGCCGGTATCGGTCGCGTTCGAGGACTGGGTGAGGACGCGCCGAAGGTGGGCCGTCGCCAGATCCTGGGTCTCGCCCCGCCGGTGGGCCATGACCTCTCCCACCACCGCGGCCACCGCTCGCGCCACTGGCTCGGGGACCGTGCGCAACGCCGCGGCGAGGGTCGTGTAGGTCCGGAAGTTCAGCTGGGCCCGCCGGTCACGCACCCCGCGCCCCGAGCGCTCAGTCACCCGGTGACGACCGACCTCGCGGTCAGGTGCCCGAACGGCGGTCGCGCACGGTGCCCGAGCGACCCGCCGGTCGGGTCCGGCGCGCCCGACGGGCGCGTCCGGTGCGACTGGCCGGTGCCTCCTGGCGACGCGCCCGCCAGCGGCCGCCGGGCTCGCCGGCCTGACGGACGCGCGGCCGGGTCGAGGTGCCTTCGCGCCGGGCGCGCCAACGCGACTCCACGCGACCCTCGCGCCAGCGGGAGCGGGCCTCGATCCGGCGACGCCGCGCCGAGTCGGCGCCGGGGAACTCGGGACCCTCGGCCGCCTTCCACACGCGGACGAAACGTCCGAGCGCGGTCGCCGTCGTGAGGCCGAGCAGGACACAGAGCACCGGGACCAAGAACCCGTGGGCGAGGAAGCCGACGCCGAGGAGCACCATGCGCTCGGCCCGCTCCATGAGCCCGCCCTTGGCCTCGAGCCCCAGGGCCGCGGCCTTGGCCCGCTCGTAGGAGACGAGGGCCGTCACGCCGAGCACCGCCAGGGGCAGGAGGACGAGGTGGCCCTCGTGCGCCGAGACCAGGTACCAGGTGACGCCCCCCATGAGGACGGCGTCGGTCACGCGGTCGATGACCGAATCGAAGAAGGCGCCGCGCACCGACGCAGTGCCGGCGGCCTTGGCGACGGGTCCGTCGAGGAGATCGTGCAGCCCGGTCAAGGTGAGCAGCGGGATCGCCCAGTGCAGGTGGCCGGTCGCCACGGCGAACGCGGTGCCGAGGGCCGACAGGAGGCCGGTCGCCGTCAGGATGTCGGCCGTGACCCCGTGGCGGTACAGCGCCGATCCAACCGGAGCCGTGGTGCGGTCGACCGCTTCGCGCCAGCGACCGTCGAACATTTCGCTGGTCACGCTATCACCGGGTCCCGATCGGCCGAATCGGTAGGCACGGCGTCCCGCCGCCGAGCGCGCCCAGTGTGCCCGAACCTATGCTCACAACGGCGTGCCCGCGGCGGGGTCCGGGCGGCGTTGCCAGAGGAAGATCCCAGGGGGAGGTCGCTCGTGCCAAGCCTGTCGCCGTCGAACATCCGCAACGTGGCGCTCGTCGGCCACCACGCCGCCGGAAAGACGGCGCTGGCCGAGGCGCTGTTGGCGGCCACCGGGACGATTCCCCGCCAGGGTTCGGTCGAGAAGGGCACGACCGTGTGCGACTTCGAGCCCGAGGAGGTCCACCGCCAGCTGTCGGTGTCCTTCGCCGCCGCGCCCTTCACCCACGAAGGGGTGAAGGTCAACCTGCTCGACGTGCCCGGCTACGCCGACTTCGCCTCCGAGATGGCCATGGCGCTCGCCGTGACCGACCTGGCGGTCATCGTCGTGAGCGGCAGCGACGGCGTGCAGGCCCAGACCGAGGACGCCTGGCGCGCGGCGGCGGCCCTCGGCATGCCGCGCATGATCGTGATCACCAAGCTCGACCGCGAGCGCGCCGACTTCGAGCGCACGCTCGCCGAGGTGACGAAGGTGTTCGGGGCGGGCGTGGCGCCCGTGCAGCTGCCCATCGGCGCGGAGACGAACTTCCACGGCATCGTCGACCTGCTCGACGACACGGCCACCGTCTACCCGCCGGGCGAGGGGCCGCCGGTCGCCGGACGCGAGGGGCAGATGCCAGAGGACCTGGCCACCCAGGAGCACGTGGTGCACGAGCAACTGGTGGAGGGGATCGTCGTCGGCGACGACGACCTCATGGCCCGCTATCTCGAGGGCGAGACGATCGAGCGCCACGAGCTCGAGGTGGCCCTCGCCCAGGGCGTAGCCGACGGCACCGTCTTCCCCGTGCTGTGCTGCTCGTCGATCACCGGCGTGGGCGTCGACCGCCTGGCCCACGCCCTGGTCGAGCTCGTCCCTGCGGCCGACCGCCGGCCGCCCATGAGCGTCCGCGCGGGGAACGAGACGACCGAGGTGGCGCCCGACCCGAACGGTCCCCCCCTGCTCGCCGTCTGCAAGACGCTCTCGGACCAGCACGCCGGCCGCATCTCGCTCTGCAAGGTGGTGTCGGGGACGATCACGCCCGACCTGGTGCTAGTCAACCCCCGCACGCGCGCCGAGGAACGGCTGCACGTCCTCGAGGTCCTGCGCGGCCACGAGACCTCCGCCGTGCGCGACGCGGTGGCCGGCGACTTCCTGGCGGTGCCCCGCCTGGCCGGCACGAAGACGGGGGACACGCTGGCTCCCAAGGGCTCCCCGGTCGTCGTCGTCCTCCCCGAGCCCGAGCCGGCCTCGCTGGCGGTGGCCGTCCGCCCGGCCTCGCGCGCCGACGAGGACAAGCTCATGTCCGCCATCCAGCGCCTGGCCGAGGAGGACCCGTCGCTCACGGTCACCCGCGTCGACGAGACGCATCAGACGGTGCTCGGGGTGGCGGGCGAGGTGCACCTGGCCGTCACCTGCGAACGCCTGTCGCGCAAGTACGGGGTCACGGTCGAGCGCGAGGAGGTCCTCGTCGCGTACCGCGAGACGATCACCAGCAGCGCCGAGGCCGAGGGTCGCTACAAGAAGCAGACCGGCGGCCACGGCCAGTTCGCCGTGGCGCACCTGCGCGTCGAGCCCCTCGAGCGCGGTGAGGGCTTCCAGTTCCGCGACGAGGTGGTGGGCGGATCGGTCCCCCGCCAGTACATCCCGGCCGTCGAGAAGGGGGTTCTCGAGGCCATGGAGCAGGGCGGCGTGAACGGCTTCCCGGTCGTCGACCTCGCCGTCACCTTGGACGACGGCAAGTTCCACTCGGTCGACTCCTCCGAAATGAGCTTCAAGATGGCGGGCGGCATGGCCCTGCGGGCGGCCATGGAGAAGGCGGGGCCGATCGTGCTCGAGCCGATCTCGCGCCTCGAGGTGAGCGTGCCCTCCGAGCTCCAGGGCGACGTGCTGGGTGACCTGCACTCCCGTCGCGGCCGGGTCCAGGGGACCGACCCCGGCGAGAACGGCTACCAGACGATCGTGGCACTGGTCCCGACCGCGTCGCTCGCCCGCTACGCCATCGACCTGCGGGCCATCAGCGGCGGACGCGGGCGCTTCCGCGCCGCGCACGACCACTACGACCAGAAGCCCTAACGCGCCCCGAAGCGATCGCCGCGCGACGGAGCCGCGGTCGCGCCACTTCTAGGCTACGCCCGTGGAGGAGAACGACCACCCGAGCGACCCTTCGCTCGTTCCGGCGAAGCCCTCGTTGAAGGAGTTGTGGGACGCCATAGCGCCGGTCACGGACGCGACCCCGCCGATCGCGTCCGCCGCCGATCCGGTGTTTCCCTCCCTCGACAGTGCCACGCCCCGTCCCGAGGCGGGCCAACCCGAGGATCGTGGCAGAGACATCGCCGTGTCGGTGCCGATGGCTCGGAATGTCTTCGCCCTCGCCCTCCTGCCTCGGGACACCACCAAGGCCGAGTTCCTAGCCGACGCCGCGAAGACGCCGCCGGCCGAGGTCGAGGAGGGCTCGCCGGCCTGGCTGGATGAACCAGAGCGCGACCGCATCCGCGCCATCGCTGAGCAGTTCGTGAGGGACCACGTCCGGAGGATCGACCACCAGCTCACCAGCCGGACCAACCCGCGCTTTGGTGTCGGGACCCTCTTGGTCGCCGGACGTCCGGTCCCCCACCGTCGGCTTCGACAGGCGACGTTCGATTGGGCGATCACCAACGGTCGGGTGGTCGAGCTGGACGGCGCTCGGCTACCGGTCGCCCAGTTCGGTCCCTACGAGCGATCGACCGACGTCCAACTGCCCGACAACGTGCGCGGCGACCAGTACGGGCTCAGCTACCTCTTGGCCTACGTACTCGACATGCTGGAACTCGATCCACCGGCACCGATCGCGGCCATCGGAGCCATCACCTTCACCACCAACCATGCGGGGACGGTGAGCGACATCGGCCCCTACCTCGACGCGGCGCAGGCCGACGGGATGCACGACCTGGTGCTCCCCCAGGGCAACGCAGCCGATGTCCGCGAGAACGGCGTCCGCTACTGGTCCGTTCGTGACGCCAACGAGGCCGTCACCGCGGTACTCATGGCCTTGAGTTGCGAGGTGGTCGGCTGGAAGTTCGACCCATAGCGGGGCGCGGCGCGAGCGATGGCTGTCAATCCACGGCCACCATCATCAGAGCGGCCGCGCCCAGGATCACTAGCACCCTGCACAGCCCGATTCCGTAGCGCATGGCCCACACGTCGGCGGGTCTTCGACGCGGCGTCAAGCGCCGATCCGTCGCGATCACCGAGCCACCAGCGAGGTCGGCGACCGCGACGAGGAAGGAGTCAATCGCGCACTCGGAGCCGACCCCCGCGCGACCAAGCAGCTGCTATCGAGCCGGGGACCCGGAGGCGTCGGGCCAGGCGGCGTGAAGCTGCGACCAGCTGTCCGAGAGCGACTGGGGCATGACCCGCACGCCGGCCACCGCCGTCATGAAATTCGTGTCCCCGCTCCAGCGCGGCAGCACGTGCAGGTGCAGGTGCTGGGGGATCCCGGCCCCGGCCGCGCGCCCCAGGTTGGCGCCGACGTTGAGGCCGTCGGGCCGATAGGCGGCCTCGATCGCGGCCGCCGAGTCCCGGGTGGTCGACCAGAGCTCAGCCGACTCGGCCGCGGTCAGCTCGTCCAGTCGGTCGACGTGCCGGAGCGGCAGCACGAGCAGGTGCCCGTTGGCATACGGGTAGGCGTTGAGGACGCTGAAGCAGGTCTCCCCCCGCCAGACCACGCCGTTCTCGGCAGCCGGCGGGCCGCTCCGCGCGAGGCGGCAGAACACGCAGCCGTCCCCGGGACCGCCCGCCTGCTCCCGCTCCGCGTCGGTGGCCCCGGTCACGTAGCGGTGGCGCCAGCCAGCCCAGAGCTGCTCGAGCCCGTCGCTCATGCGGGTGGGTCGGGCGAGCCGTGCGCGGCCACCTCTTCCATGACCCGCCCGATGAAGGTGTCGAGTGCCACGCCGCGCTCGGGCGAGCTCGACCCCCGCGCGTTCACCCCCACCGTCCGCGCCGCCACGTCGTCGTCGCCCACCACGAGCACGTAGGGGATCTTGGCCAACTTGGCCTGGCGGATGCGGGCACCGAGCGGGGCCGAGGCCGGGTCCACCTCGGCCCGCAACCCCGCCCTCCGCGCCGCCTGGAGGACGTCGGCCGCGTAGGCGGCGTGGTCGTCGGCGACCGGGACCACCCGGACCTGCTCGGGCATGAGCCAGGTGGGCAGCGCGCCGGCGTAGTGCTCGAGGAGGATGGCCGCGAAGCGCTCCACCGAGCCGAACAGGGCGCGGTGGATCATGACGGGCCGGTGGCGCCCGTTGTCGCTCCCGATGTACTCCATGTCGAAGCGCTGGGGGTTCTGGAAGTCGAGCTGGACGGTCGACAGCTGGTGGGTGCGACCGATGGCGTCCCGGGCCTGCACGGAGATCTTGGGCCCGTAGAAGGCGCCGCCGCCCTCGTCGAGGGTCAGCTCCAGTCCAAGTCGGTCGGCGGCGGCGCGCAGGGCCTCGGTCGCCTCGGCCCACTCCTGATCGCTGCCCACGGCCTTGTCCTCGGGGCGCGTCGAGAGCTCGAGGTAGGTGTCCGAGAGGCCGAAGGCGGCCAGAAGGTCGAGGACGAAGACCAGGAGCGAGTGCAGCTCGTCTGGCATCTGCTCGCGGGTGCAGAAGATGTGCGCGTCGTCCTGGGTCATGCCGCGCACGCGGGTCAAGCCGTGGACGACGCCCGACAACTCGTAGCGGTAGACGGAGCCGAACTCGAACAGCCGCATCGGCAGCTCGCGGTAGGAGCGCTGCTTGGACTGGAAGATCAAGATGTGGAACGGGCAGTTCATCGGCTTCAGGTAGTACTGCTGGCCCCCGTCGAGCTCCATCGGCGGAAACATGTTCTCGGCGAACCACTGCAGGTGCCCGGAGGTGTTGAACAGGTCGGCCTTCGCGATATGGGGCGAGTAGACGAACTCGTAGTCGGCCTCGTGGCGCTGGCGCGAGTACTCCTCCATCACGCGGCGGACCGTGCCACCCCGCGGATGCCAGACGGCCAGCCCCGACCCGATCTGGTCGGGGAAGGAGAAGAGGTCGAGCTCGGCCCCCAACTTTCGGTGGTCGCGCCGCTCGGCCTCCTCTAGGCGCTCGAGGTAGGCCTGCAGCGCCTGGTCCGACTCCCAGGCGGTGCCGTAGATGCGCTGGAGCTGCTGGCGCTTCTCGTCCCCCCGCCAGTAGGCGCCGGCCACCCGCATGAGGCGGAAGTGCCCGAGACGCCCGGTTGAGGGCACGTGCGGCCCGCGGCAGAGGTCGACGAACGACCCGCCGTTGCGGTAGGCCGAGACGACCGCGCCGCCGGCATCGACCTCGTCGGCGCCGGCGCGGACCGCTTCGATGATCTCGCGCTTGTAGGGCTGGTCGGAAAAGAGGGCCAACCCCTCGTCGATGGTGTGCTCCTCACGCGAGAACGGCTGGTCCTCGGCCACGATGCGCCGCATCTCGGCGTCGATGCGCTCGAGGTCCGCGTCGGCGAAGTGGGCGCCGCCCGGCAGGGCGAAGTCGTAGTAGAAGCCGTCGTCGATGACCGGGCCGATGGCGTAGTGCGCACCCGGCCACAGGGAGCACACCGCCTGCGCGAGCACGTGCGCGCTCGAGTGGCGCAGGACCGAGAGCCCGGCGGGCGAGGTGGCCGTGAGGATCGAGACCTCGGCCCCGTCGGACAGCTCGGCCGACAGGTCGACCTCGGCCCCGTCGATGGTGGCGGCCACCGCCGCCTTGGCCAGGCGGGACCCGATGGACTCGGCCAGCTGGAGCGCCGTCGTCCCGGCCGCCAGCTCCTTGGTCGAGCCGTCGGGGAGTCGCACCGCGATGTCGCCTGCCATCGGAACACCTCTCGTGAGCGCGGCGGCCGCGCCGCCGGACGGCCGAGGTTACCGCCGCCCCTGCGGCCCCCCGGGCGGGCACCGCCCGGTCAGAGGGTGACGCCGAGCAGGGCCAGGCCGGCCGCGATCGATCGGCCGGCCGCCGCGCAGTCGTCGAGCGCGCGCAGGGCGCCCGCCGTGTCCAGGTCGTCGTCGAGCGCGCGGCGCACCGCGGCCAGCGCCTCGTCGGGCCCCCCGGCCGAGGACGGCACCGCCGGCCGCCAGCGCGCCAGGCGCTCGGCGGCGGCCGTCAGGTCGGCCTCCCCCCACTCCCAGTCGCCGCGGTAGTGGTGCCCGAGGAGCGCCAGCCGGACGACCACCGGCTCCCACTCCTTCAAGAGGTCGCTCACGAAGACCAGGTTGCCGAGGGACTTGGACATCTTGGTGCCGCCCAATCCCACCAGCCCCACGTGCAGCCAGTGGCGGACGAAGGGCTTCCCGGTCACGGCCTCGGACTGGGCCACCTCGCACTCGTGGTGGGGGAAGACGAGGTCGCGGCCGCCGCCGTGCAGGTCGATCGTCTCGCCCAGCTCGCGCATGGCCAGGGCCGAGCACTCGATGTGCCACCCGGGCCGGCCCGGTCCCCAGCGCGACTCCCAGAACGGCTCGTCGACGAGGGACGGCTGCCAGAGCACGAAGTCGAGCGGGTCGCGCTTGTTCGGGTCGTCCGGCCGCCCGCCGTGCTCGGCGGCCAGCACCAGCATCTCGGGGCGCTCCAGCCGGCTGAGGAAGCCGAAGCGGGGGAAGCTCGAGACGTCGAAGTAGACGGCCCCGCCCGCCTGGTAGGCGTGCCCGCGATCCAGGGCGGCGCCGATGAGCGAGAGGATCTCTGCGATCGCCGAGGTGGCGCGCGGCTCTGAGTACACGGGCCGGAGGCCGAGCGCGCTCATGTCGGCCTCGAACCGGGCCACCTCCTCGGCCGCCAGGTCGAGGTAGTGGACGCCCAGCTCGCGCGCCTTGCGCAGAATGTCGTCGTCCACGTCGGTCACGTTGCGGACGAGTCGCGGCTCGTGGCCGAGGTCGGAGAGACGCCGCGAGAGGACGTCGAAGGTCAGGTAGACGGCCGCGTGGCCGAGGTGCGCGGCGTCATAGGGCGTGATGCCGCAGGAGTACATAGTCACGACGTGACCCGGCTCGAACGGCACGACCCGGCCGGCCGCCGTGTCGTACAGGCGCATCGTCACCGGACTAGGTCGAGATCCCGCCGACCCGCAACGTGGTCGCGGCCTTGTAACGGATGTTCAGCCCGACGCACACCGAGGTGAACGCCTCGATGGCCGCGGCTCTTCCGAGTGACCCGGCGTCGAGGGCGCGGAGGCCCTCGATCGAGTTCACGAGCGCCATCGTCGCCTCCTTGGCGTCGCGGAAGTCCGAGCAGACGAGCACGTCGGCCACGAGGCCCGAGTCCAGGTCCTCCAGCTCGCCGGCCGGCAGGTGGTGGAGAGAGGCCGCCACGTGGGCGCCCGGGAGCGCCGCCTGCAGGCTGGCCGCCATCGAGCCGCGTCCGAGCGTCACCGCCTGGATCTCGCGGCCCACCTTCACCAGCGCGACCGCCATGGAGACGACGACCTTGCCGGCCAGCTCCTCGCGCAGCGGGCGCACGGTGGCCACCGCGCTGTCCCAGGGCGTCCCCACCACGACCAGGGCCGCGCCCGCCGCGCCCGGGTTGTCGGCCCCCGAGAGCGACAGCGCTCGATCGGGGTAGGCGCCGACCAGCTCGGCCGCCACCGCCTGGGCCCGCTCGGCGTCGCGCGAGCCGAGGACGACCTCGTGACCCGCCGCGGCCAGCCGGACGGCGAGCCCGCGACCGGCCGGTCCGGTTCCCCCGAGGATGCCGACGTGCACGGCCTTACCTTTCCATACCGGCGGTCCACACCCGGGCGCCCCGCCCGGGCGTCGCCCGGCGCCGCGTCGGTCGGCTTAGGTGGCGGCGATGAAGGCCGCGATCACGCGGGCCAGCTCGGGTCCCTTGTCCTCTTGGAGGAAGTGCCCGGCACCCTCGATGGCCGGGTGCTCCCGGCCGGCGGTGCCCGGGACGTGCCCGATGAACTGGCGCTCGCCCCCCCTGGTGATGGGGTCCCCGTCGCTGAAGGCGCAGAGGAAGGGACGGTCGAAGCGGCGCAGGACGGCCCAGGCCGCGAGGTTGGCGGCGTGGGCGGGGTCGTCGGGCGAGGTCGGCACGAGCAGGGGGAAGCGGCGGGCGCCGGCCTTGTAGGAGTCGTCGGGGAACGGGGCGTCGTAGGCGGCCACGACGTCGTCGGAGAGCTTGGTCAGGCAGCCGCCCGACACGATCGTGCCCACCGGGAAGTCGGGCGACTCCTGGGAGAAGCGCTGCCAGTTGCGGAACGCCTCGCCCGGGGGGATGTCCCCCGTCGGCAGGCCGGTGTTGCCGGCCACCACCCGGGCGTAGCGATCCGGTTGCGCGGCGAGGAGCCGCAGGCCGATCAGCCCGCCCCAGTCCTGCCCGAAGAAGGTGATGTCTGAGAGGTCGAGCCGGTCGAAGACGAGCTCGCGCATCCAGGCGACGTGGCGCGCGTAGGTGTAGTCGTCGGGTTCGCTCGGCTTGTCGGAGCGACCGAAGCCAACGAGGTCCGGCGCGACGCACCGGTGGCCGGCCGACACGAGCACCGGGATCATCGTGCGGTAGAGGAACGACCACGAGGGCTCGCCGTGGAGCAGCAGCACCGGGGGGGCGTCGGGCGGGCCCTCGTCGAGGTAGTGGACACGCACTCCGTCGGGCAGCTCGACGTAGTGCGGCTCGAACGCGAAGTCCGGAAGGGCCGCAAACCGCTCGTCGGCGGTGCGCAGGATCTTCATCGGGCACCCCGCGCGGTCCCGAGCAGCGCGCGCAGCGCGGCGACGAGCGCTGCCTCGGTCTTGGGGCGCGAGAGCCCCTGGTCGAGGCGGAGCAGCTCGTAGGCCTCGAAGGAGCACAACACGTCCAAGGCGGGGAGCAGCCCGCCGTGGCCCTGGTCCAGCTCCGGGGCGAATAGCTCGGCCACCTGGGCGCGCAGGAACCCCCGCCGCGCCGCGAGCTCGGTGGCCACGGCGGCGCGGCCGTGGGCGGCGATCCGGGCGGCCGTGGCCGATGGCCTCGTCTGCTCGTAGAGACGCACCCGGGTGGCGACCACCGCCCGGATCTTGTCGTCGGTCCGGGCCGCGGGCCCGAGGCCGATGTCGAGCAGCGGGCGCGCCCGCCGGACCTCTCGGGTGGTGGCCGCCCGGTGGAGATCGTCGATGTCGTCGAAATAGCGGAAGAGCGAGCGCGGCGACAGCCCGGCGCGCTGGGCGATCTCGGTCGAGCTGGGTTGGTAGTGGCCCTCGCGAAACGACGCCAGCAGCGCGTCGATGACGGCCTCGCGGTTCTGCTGGCGGCGGAGCCGCCGGCCGTCGACTGTCTCGGCCACCTGGGTCGCGGTCACCGCGCCGGACCGTAGTCATATGGCAGACCGTGTGTCAATATCTATTGACGCACACTCTGCCAGAAGGTTAGGGTCGCCCACAGTGCGGCCAGTCGGCAGTCAGATGAGGCGGCCCGGGCGGCGGCTCACGTGACGCGCCGGATCGCATTGGTGAGCGACGCGTCGTCCTACGTCGGCCCCCATCTCTGTCGGCTTCTGGCGGCGTGCGAGCACGACCTCGTCCTCGGCGATCCGGCGGACGGCCTGGTCGACGAACTACAGGCGCTGGGCGCCGCCGTCGAGGCCGTCGAGCGCGTGCGCAACCTGGCGGAGCCCGATTCGGCGGAGCGCCTGGTGGCGGCGGCGCTGGCCAGGTTCGGCCGCGTCGACTCGGCCGCCGCGTTCACCGGACGCATCGTGGTCGGGCGGTTCCTGCGCTCCTCGATCGAGGACCTGCGGGCGGCGCTGGTCGGCTGCGTCGAGGCGCCCTACTGCTTCTTACGTGCGGTCGTCCCCGTCATGGTCGACCAGGGAGCGGGCCAGGCCCTCGTGTTCACGAGCGCCGCCGGGGCTCGACCCACGCCGGGGGCGCCGCTGTACTCCTCGGCCCGCGCCGGGGCCAACATGCTGGTGCGCAACGTGGCGGCCGAGGTCGTGGGCCGCGGCGTGCAGGTCAACGCGATCGGGACCAACTTCATGGACTTCCCCGAGTTCCTGGCGGCGAACCGGGCCGAGGACGCGGAGGGCCGGGCCCGGGTCGAGGCCCTGGTGCCCATGGGCCGCCTCGGCGGCCTCGACGAGCTGGCGCACTTCTCGCTCCCCTACCTCGACGGCACCAGCCGGTTCGCCACCGGGCAGTTCGTGGCCTTCGCGGGCGGCTGGGCATGACCGGCGTGTCCCCGAACGAGCCGGACTTCGGTGGTCGCATCGGCCGGACCTACCGAGAGTCCACGCCGTGGTGGCCGGACCCCCCCGCCAGCCTCGGTGGGCCGAACGTCGTCCTCGTCGTCCTCGACGACACCGGGTTCGCCCACTTCGGCTGCTACGGATCCGAGCTCGCCACGCCCAACGTGGACCGCCTGGCCGCCGCCGGCCTGCGCTACACGAGCTTCCACACGACGGCCCTCTGCTCGCCCTCGCGCGCCGCCCTGCTCACCGGGCGCAATCCGCACGCGGTCGGCATGCGGGCGGTATCCAACTGGAACACGGGGTTCCCGAACATGCGCGGCGGCGTCTCGCCGCGCGCGGCCACCCTGGCCGAGCTGCTGCGCGCCCATGGCTACGCGACCTACGCCGCCGGCAAGTGGCACCTGGCGCCCCTCGACGAGTGTTCCGCCGCCGGACCGCACACCAACTGGCCCCTGCAGAAGGGGTTCGACCGTTTCTACGGCTTCCTGCAGGCCGAGACCGACCAGTTCTATCCCGAGCTCACGCGGGACAACACCCACGTCGACCCGCCGGGGCGGCCCGAGGACGGCTACCACGTGTCCGAGGACATCGTGGACGAGGCCACCGGCTGGATCAGGGACCTCCACTCGATCCGCCCGGACCGACCCTTCTTCTTGTACCTCGCCTTCGGCGCCACCCACTCCCCCCACCAGTCGCCGCCCGAGTACCTCGGACGCTGGCGCGGGCGGTTCGACGACGGGTACGAGGCGGCGCGGGAGCGCTGGTTCGCGCACCAGCTGGCGATGGGCGTCGTCCCGGCGGACACGACGCTCGCGCCCCGCAACCCCGGGGTGCCGCCGTGGGGGGACCTCACGGCCAACCAGCGGGCCTTCTCGGCGCGGCTGCAAGAGGCGTTCGCCGCCATGCTCGAGCACACCGACGCCCAGATCGGGCGGCTGGTCGAGTTCCTCGAGCGCTACGGGCTGCTCGAGAACACCCTCCTCATGGTCCTCTCCGACAACGGTGCCTCCCGGGAGGGCGGCCCCTACGGCGTCATGGACGAGTTCAGCCACTTCAACGCGGTGAGAGAGGACATCGACGACCTGGTGGCGCGCCGCCTCGAGGACATCGGCGGCCCGCACTCGCACTCCAACTACCCGTGGGGGTGGGCGCAGGCCGGCAACTCGCCGCTGCGCTGGTACAAGCAGAACACGTACGGCGGCGGCGTCCGCGACCCCCTCGTCGTGCACTGGCCGCGGGGCATCACCGACGGCGGGTCGTTCCGCCGGCAGTTCTGCCACGCGGTCGACATCGCGCCCACGATCCTGGCGGTCACCGGCGCCGGTCTGCCCGCACAATTCAACGGGGTGCCCCAGCTGCCCCTGCACGGCGCGCCTCTGACCGCTACCTTCTCGGACCCGGCGGCGCCCGCCCCGCGTCCGGTCCAGTACTTCGAGCAGATGGGCCACCGGGGCCTGTGGGCCGACGGCTGGAAGATCACCACCTACCACGAGGCGGGCGCGCCCTACTCCGACGACGAGTGGGCGCTCTACCACCTGGACGAGGACTTCTCGGAGTGCCACGACCTCTCGGAGCGCCACCCCGACAAGCTGCGCGAGCTCATCGACCTCTGGTGGGTGGAGGCGGGCCAGCACGGTGTGCTCCCGCTCGACGACCGCTCGATCGAGCTCTTCGCGGCGACGCCCCGGCCCGGGACGCCGCACGACCGCGAGGCCTACGTCTACCACCCCCCGATCGCCCACATCCCGGCCGACGCCGCGCCGCCCTTCGGCGGGCGGTCCTGGCTGGTCACGGCCGAGGTCGACGTGGAGGCGGGCGGCGCCGAGGGGGTGCTCTACGCGCGCGGCAGCCACAACGTGGGGCACAGCTTCTTCGTGAAGGACGGGGCCCTGCAGTTCGACTACAACGCGCTCGGCACCCACCACCGGGTCGCCGCGCCGCTGGCGCTCGGCCCCGGCCAGCACGTGCTGGCCGCCCGCTTCACCCGGCTGGGCGCGGGCGGGACGCTGACGCTGGCCGCCGACGGTTCGGACCTGGCGGCGATGGACATCCCGAAGATCGTGCGAATGCTCGGATCCACCGGCCTCGACATCGGCAGCGACGCGCTCTCGCCCGTGGTCGACGACTACCAGGGCCCGTTCCCCTTCACCGGGTCGATCGAGCGGATCACCTTCCTGCTGCAGAGCGCCGCCGACGCCGAGGACATCGCCGCCACGGCCCGGGCTGAGTTCGCCAAGGAGTGACCAGGGGCGATGCCATGGAACCACTGATCCTCGACTCGTTGCGCCGGCGGGTGCGGGCGATGCACTCGCTGTGGGAGGAGGCGGTGGCGACGATGGACCTCGACCAGGTGAACCACGTCGAGCGCGAGCCGGTGCTGCCGATCGCCTTCAGCCTGTTCCACCTGACCCAGATGGAGGACGGGACCACGACGGTCCTAGGTGCGGGCCCGATGGTCTACGACGCCGCGTGGGCGGACCGGATGGGCCTCGCCATCGCCGACCACGGCAAGAACAAGAGCGTCGACGAGATGGTTCACCAACGGATCGGCGACTACGGCGCGTTCACCGAGTACATGGGGCTCGTCTTCCAAAAGACCGAGCGCTGGCTGGCCGGCCTGGACCCGGCCACGCTGGAAGACGTCGTGGTGGCGCGACCGTTCCCGCCCGAGGTCGCGTCCACCTTCAGCGCCCGCGTGGCCGGCGAGCGCGGGATCACGCGGCTCGACGCCACGGAGTGCTGGGTGTACCAGCACGGCCTGCGCCACATGGGAGAGATCGAGCACGCCCGGGCCCTGGTCGGCTTGCAGGGCATGACCTCGTGAGCCTCCTTTGCGGCTGCCTATGCGTGCGGCCGCGCCGAGCCCGGTGTGGCGGCAGAAGGCACCTGCACAGGCATGGCGACAAGAGATCGAACGGGAGGCCGAGTCTCGGGATGCGGCGTCAGTACCGAGGCAGTGCGATGAAGGCGATCAGATAGGCGAAGGTCCCCGCTCCGATCACCGTGCACGCGTGAAAGATCTCGTGGAACCCGAACACTCCCGGCCAAGGATCAGGTCGCTTGCGGGCATAGATGAGGGCGCCGACGGTGTACGCAATGCCTGCGATGAGGATGAGGGCAAAGCCGGTCCAGCCAAGGCTGCGTATCAACTGCGGGGAGACGATCAGAGCGGACCAACCCACCACCATGTACGGAACGGCGACGGCCCACTGCGGTGCGTCGAGCCAGGCCTGGCGCACCACGATGCCCACTATGGCGCCACCCCAGGCCATGCTGAGGAGCAGCGCCTGGGGCCATCCTGACAGGGCCAAACACGCCACGCCCGTCGATGTCCCGGCGATGCCCACGAAAATGGCGCCGTGGTCGGCCCGCCGCATGCGACGCCACGCCGGTGCGGACCAGCGGATGCGATGGAACGACGCGCTGGTTCCGAACATGGCCAGCATGGCCAACACGTAGACGCTCAATGCCGCCCGGCTGCCCCCATCGGGAGCGGCCGCGATGAGGAACGGCCCACCGACGAGCCACGCCACGAAGGCTCCGACGTGCAGCCAGCCCCGCAGCACGGGCCGCATCCCGGAGCTGCCGTCCGACCGGCCCTGCTCAGTCTGGGTGACGGTCGTCTTGCCGACCACGCCTGGCCCTGTCACCGCCCCGTCATGGCCCATCAGCCTGCTCTCTGTGATCCGCCGACTCAATCTGGTCGGCGTCCCGTGTCACCCGTACGTCGAAATCATCGGAGGCGCCCAACTTTCAAGCTCGGCTGATACCAGCGAAGAGGTCCGTCTCGGGCACGGGCGCACCGGTGGTGTCGAGAACCCGGACGTAGGTCTCAGTGCCGAATAGGGCGGCGAAGTCGGCGTCGGGCATGTCTAGCCAGTGCGTGCCGTTGAGCTGACTGCGGTGACTGGCGAGGGCGGCCCGTCGGCGGACCAGGGTGCTCAACGTGTCTACGACGGTCGTGATGTCGGCGGTGGCCGTCGCCGGGGCCCGGAGCGCCGGTTGGGGCGCTCCTTCGGCGTTCGCTAACAGCTTGGCTTGCACTCGTTGCATTCGCTGGCGGAAGGCATCGGTGCGCGCCGTGAAGTAGAGCTTGTGCACCCGATCGACGTCGCGCACGGCGGCGATGGTGGCGCGATGGGCGTGGATGTGATCGGGGTGGCCGTAGCCGCCGTTGGCCGGGTAGGTGACGACCACGTCGGGGCGGTGCTGTTCGAGCAGCGCTGCGATACGAGCCGCCACCCGCTCCACGGGCACGTTCACGAACGCGCCCGGATCAGCATTGGACGACGCGCCAGCCATGCCCGAATCGCCGTAGCCGAGCAGCACGAGCTGAGAGACACCGAGGTGGGTACACGACTGCTCGAGCTCGACTCGGCGGACCCGCGCAACCTCGACGCGGTCGGCGCCGACCCCGAGGGCGCCGTCGGTGCAGGTGACCACCACCGTGCGCACGCCACGGTCGGCGTAGAGGGCAAGGATGCCGCCGGTTGAGATGGCTTCGTCGTCTGGGTGGGCGTGGACGGCGAGCAGTGTTCGCGGCCGGCTCACGCGCCCGGCACCTCACCTTCGGCGACCGTGTATTCGCCGGTCGCCACACGCAGCTTGTAGCCATGCTGGCCACGACCGAGGTCGACCATCGCCAGACCTCGCGCGGCGGCGAACTCGGCCAGGTCGAGAAGAAGGATCAGCCCAGGCGAATAGGGGCCGAGCTCTGGGTCGTAGGCGGGGAACCACCAAGAGAGGCTGGTGAGCCCGCCCAATCCGAGGTGCACGGCGGCGAGGCGCCCGCCGGCGCGCGTCGTGGCCAGCAGCCCGGCGCAGCCCGGGGCTCCCGAACCCTGCAGGTCCTCCAGTACGGCTCGGATCCAAGGTCGCTCGAATCGGTCCCACGTGCCGGTGGCGGCGTACTGTGCCGACTTCCAGGCCAAGAGGGCATGAAAGGGCTCCGCGGTCACCTCGGTCCATTCGGTGACGACGGGGCCGACCTCACGGGCCAGCTTCCGCCGCCGCCTTCGTACCTGAGCCAACACGTCCTTCGACACCGTGGCGACCGCAGTCAGGAAGGCGTCGTGGCCGGCGGCCAGATCGATCACCGGTGACCGGTGGAGCGCCCGGTGGAAGGGTCCGAAGGCCGACTGCTCGGTGCGCAAGTGGTCGAACTGCCAGCTCGCCAGGCCACACGCGCGCACCAGCCAACGGGGCTCCCAGTCCAGGTCGGGTCGGCAGACGAATGCTTGGGCGTCGCAGATCCCCGCGCCGATCGGTGTGCCGAGGTGATCGGGACCCTCCTGGAAGGCGAAGAAGCCGGCGTAGCCCGAGCTGTCCTCCACCACCGCCACCCGCGCGTCGGGCCGTGCCCGGCCCACCGCCTGGGCGAACTCCGGTGCCAGGAAGGGGCTAGACAGCCCCGGCTGGCCATGCTGGAGAGCCCGCCACCCGGCCAGTTCCGCCTGACCCAACTCATCTATCGGCACGACGCGCGCCTGCACCATCAGCTGACCCGGGGCCATGGCCGACCGGTGAGCGCCACTCGGTCCGTCGGTAAAATGAATCCCCAGGCCACGCGGCGAAGCGTACGACCAGCTGCGATTGGTGGTTGCCGAAAGGGGCCGGATGCGCCATCTCGTGATCGGTATCCCGGCCCGCAACGAGGCGGCCACCATCGTCGCCCTGGCCGAGGCAATCGAAGACGGGGTGGCGCTGCTCGGCGAGGTCGCCACCGTGGAGCTGGTGCTGGCCTACCAGGACAGCGACGACGACACGCTCGGCCGCTTCGTGTCTCGGCACAGTCGGATCCCCCAGCGTGTCCTCCGCTCGCCGGCCGGCGCCTCGGGCAAAGGACGCAACGTCAAGCTGCTCGTCGAACACGCTGTCGAGCGGGACGCCGACCTGCTCCTTGTCGACGGCGACCTGCGCGACTATGCCCCCGTTGACGTCGCCCGTTTCGTCGCGGCCGGTTACGACAACCGCTGGGATCTGGTGCTCCCCTTGTGGTGTCGGCCCTGGGGGCACGCCAACGTCACCAACTACCTGGCCGTGCCGCTCCTCTATGCCCTCTTCGGTGCCAGGGTCCGCCAGCCTCTCGCTGGCCAGCGTCTGCTCACCCATCCTTGGTTGCGTCGGTTTGCCCCCACCCTCCTCCCCGACGACTATGGCATCGACGTCGCCCTGACCATGGCCGTGCTCGACAGCGGCGGACGCGTCGGCCAGGTAGTCATGCCTCGCGTCGATCACGACGACCGGCAGCTCAACAGCCGAACGATCATGATCGAAGTGGCCCGCACAATGCTGCAACGCGTCGCCGCCGGACCCGCACGCGACCGCTCCGACCTCGTCGTGCCTGGTGGCTACGCGCGTCAGCTGACATGGCCCGAGGAGGAAGACGGCGAGGGCGAGGGCGCCGCCAGGCCGGCGGGGTCGGGGGGGTCGTCCGACGCCCGGCGAGCGTGGTTGGATGCCCTGGCGGCCGCGGTCCGGGAGGCGGCCGCCGGAGCGAACCCCCGGGCGCTGGCCACGGCGCTGACCGACCGGTTCTTCGACCACGCCGACCAGCGGCGGCGCGAACCGCGCCCCAGGCTCGCCGAGGCCGAGGCCTACGTCTGGGATCTCGCAGACCAGCTCGCCACCCTTCTCTCGTGAGCCCCACCATCGTCCTCGCCCCCCACCCAGACGACGAGGTGCTCGGCACCTCCACCATCCTCCGACGCGGGCCCACCACCGTGGTCCACGTCACCGACGGCGTTCCCCCATGGACCGACCCGACGGCCTGGGCAACCCTCCAGGAGCGGCGCCAGGCCGAGTGCGCGGCGGCGTGGGCCGTGCTCGGCGCCGACGTGGCCGGGTCCATCCAGCTCGGTTTCGACGACCTAACGGTCTGGCGCGCCGTCCCCCAGCTCGCCGACGTCCTCACCGACCACCTCACCCGGTCGGAACCCGCCACGGTCCACGTCCCCGCCCACCAAGGCGGCCACCCAGACCATGACGCCACCTTCGCCGCCGCGCTCATCGCCCGGCGGCGGACCGGTGACCGCCACCGTTGGCGGGTGTACGGCCTCTACGGCTATCCCTCGGGTGGGCGGCTCGCCTTCGGCGCCCTCGAGCGCAGCCACTACCAGCACGCCAGCCGTGTCGGGGACACCACCACCGAACTCGAACGCAAGGCGGCCGCCCTCCGCTGCTTCACCAGCCAGCTCTTCCCCGGGTCGATCGTGCAACGTTGGCTCGATGCCCCTGCCGCCGAAGGTGACGCGCCACTCCCGGATGGCCTACCGACGAAGGCCGCCGCCTGCTTCTACGACCAAGAGCTTGACTTCGCCCACTACGGCGTCACGGGAACCACCGTCCGCGTGGCCCTCGACCTCGCGCTGACGGACTCGACCGCGGGGGAGGCCTGAGGCGGGATGGTCGCGACGCGGTAGGGCATGACGCGGGCCGGCGATAGCCTCGCCCCCCATGGGACTCTTGGCCGGCAAGCGCCTCCTCATCACCGGCGTGCTGACGGACGCCTCGCTCGCCTTCGCGGTGGCCAAGCTGGCCCAGGAGGAGGGAGCGGAGATCGTGCTCTCGGGGGCCGGTCGCGGCCTCAACCTCACCAAGCGGATCGCCCGCAAGCTGCCCGAAGCACCCGAGGTGCTCGAGATCGACGTCACCCTGCCGGAGCAGCTGGCGGCGGCGGCCAACGCGCTCGGCGAGCGGTGGGGCCGGCTCGACGGCCTGCTGCACGCGATCGGCTTCGCTCCTCCCGACTGCCTCGGGCAGGGCATGTTCGCGGCGGGCTGGGACGACGTGAGCACCGCGCTGCACGTGAGCGCGTACTCTCTCAAGGCCCTGGCCGAGCACTTCACGCCGCTCCTCGAGGTGGGCGGGTCCGACGGCGGCGCCTCGATCGTGGGTCTGGACTTCGACGCCACGCTGGCCTGGCCCCTCTACGACTGGATGGGCGTGGCCAAGGCCGCCCTCGAGTCGCTCACCCGCTACCTCGCCCGGGACCTCGGGCCCAAGGGCATCCGGGTGAACCTGGTGGCGGCCGGCCCGCTGCGCACGATGGCCGCCAAGTCCATCCCGGGCTTCGACGCCTTCGAGGACACCTGGGCGGAGCGCTCGCCGCTCGGGTGGGACGTGCACGACTCGACCGCGGTCGCCAAGGCCTGCGTGGCGCTGCTCTCGGACTGGTTCCCGATGACAACCGGCGAGATCCTCCACGTCGACGGCGGCGTCCACGCGGTGGGCGCCTGACCGGCACCGGTCAGCGCGCCAGCGAAGCCGAGATGAGCTCCCGCAAGGAGCCTTCGGTCAGGGCGTCCACGACCTCGTAGCGCGCGCCCATCGCCTCGGCCAGCTCGCGCGCCAGGCCGAGCGCGCCGGCGCCGTCCTCGCAGTCGACCACCAGGCCGTCGATCCTGGCGCGGCGCAGCGCCCCGGCGGCGGCCACCGCGGCGGCCAGCGGATCGATCCCGGGCGGCGCCCACGTCGCCCGCCCGTCGGTCAGGACGACCACGAGGGGACGCAGCCCGTCGCGCGCGGCCGTCGCCGCCACCTCCATCGAGCAGGCGAGGCCGGCCGCGAGCGGCGTGCGGCCGCCGGTCTCCAGCCCGTCCAGCCGGGCCAGGGCCACCTCGGTGCTGCCGGTCGGGCGCATCACCACCCGCGCGCCCTCGCCGCGGAAGGCCACCAGCGCCACGCGATCGCGGCGCTGGTAGGCGTCGTGGAGGAGCGCCAGCGCGGCGCCGCGCGCGGCGGACAGACGCGCCGTCGCCCCCATCGAGCCGGACGCGTCCACCGCCAGGATGACGAGGTTGCCGACGGGGCGCTGGCGCAGCGCGTGGCGCAGGTCCTCGGCGCGCACCTCGAGCCGGGCTGCGGCATCGTCCCTCGACAGCGCGGCGGTGATGGTGGCGAGCGGCGCCAGCGCGACCCCCGGTGGCGCGTCGTCGAGCGCCACCGCCCCGACCACCCGGCCCCGACCCTCGAGCCGCGCCGGGCCCGGGCGACGCCCCCGGTCGGACCCGCCGGCCGGCGCGCGCCGCGCCGGCGCATCGAGCAGGCCCGGCGGGAGGGGTGCCGGTTCGGCCGGCTCCCCCAACCCAGGCGGCGGCTCGGACCCGAGGCCGTCGCCGTCTCGCCCGGGGGCGCCGCCGGCCTCGGGCCCGTCGCCCGCGCCGGAGTAACCGGCGTCGGTTCCGGCGTCGGTTCCGGCGTCGG
>Ga0209415_10004245_pt1 | contig 26364 bp, 24 predicted proteins | sample PeaSoiSIISIP2007_FD_187696 | JGI IMG/M metagenome (GOLD analysis project Ga0209415, IMG submission 187696) | Peat soil microbial communities from Weissenstadt, Germany - SII-SIP-2007 (SPAdes) (version 2) | ecosystem: Environmental > Terrestrial > Soil > Wetlands > Peat | place: Germany... | reverse complement strand
CTTGGCGGGGTCGGCGTCCACGTTCACCTGGAGCAGCACGGGCAGGACGTCACGGCCGATCTCGCCGGCGGTGCGGTCGAGCCGTCGGGCGAGCGCGAGCGAGTCGACCGTTTCAATCACGTCGAACAGCTCGACGGCGCGACGGGCCTTGTTCGACTGGAGCGGACCGATCAGGTGCCAGGCGATCGCTCCGCCAGCGGGGCAGTCCGCCGCCAGCTCGGCGAGCTTGGGCGCGGCGTCCTGGACCCGGTTCTCACCGAGGGCGGAGAAACCCGCGGCGATCGCGGCGCGCACGGACCTCACCGGGACGGTCTTCGTGACGGCGACCAGCGTGACCTCGGACGGGTCGCGCCCGACACGCGCGCAGGCCGATTCGATCCGCGAGAGGACGTTCGCGCGGGCTGACGCGTACCGGTCGACAACGGCAGGCCACGCCGTCCCGCCGTCCTCGTCGGCCGCCAGAGACCCCCGGGCCGGCAAGCCGGCGCCTGATCCGTTGCGGCCCGGCTCGGTGCCCCCGCCCGTGAGGCCGTCCGCCGCTAGCGGCTTCGGCGCAGGAACGCCGGGATGTCCAGGTCGACCTCGTCGTAGGTCGGGCGACGCGGGGCCGCGGTCGGGCTCGCGGCCGAAGCCGGCGTCGAAACCTCGAACGGACGCTCAGTGGCCCGGTCGGGCACGCCGAGCTGTTCCATCCGCTGGCGCTCGCGGTCGCGATCGCGCTCGAGCTCGCGCAGGAAGTCGCGGTTGTCCCGGCCGGCGCGCACCGACGAGTCCGCGGGAGCCATGGAGTACTCGCGCCGCTTCGTCGAGTCAAAACCGGTGGCGATCACCGTGATCATCACGTCGTCGCCCATGCGCTCGTCGATCACCGTGCCGAAGATGATGTTCGCCTCCGGGTCCGCGGCCTCCTTGATGATCTCCGCGGCCTCGTTGACCTCGAACAGGCCCAGGTTCGGCCCGCCGGTGATGTTGAACAGGAGGCCCTGTGCGCCGGTGATGTTGACCTCGAGGAGAGGGCTCGCGATGGCCTGGCGCGCGGCGTCCGCCGCCCGGTTCTCGCCGCTGGCGCGACCGATGCCCATCAGCGCCGACCCGGCGCTCTTCATGATCGTGCGCACGTCGGCGAAGTCGAGGTTGATGAGGCCGGGCACCGTGATGAGGTCGCTGATGCCCTGCACGCCCTGGCGCAGCACGTCGTCGACGACCCGGAAGGCGTCGACGATGGAGGTGTTCTTGCTGACCACGTCCTTGAGCCGGTCGTTGGGGATCGTGATGAGGGTGTCGACCTTGTCACGGAGCAGCTCGCTGGTCTTCTCCGCCACCATCCGCCGCTTCGCGCCCTCGAAGGAGAACGGCTTGGTCACGACGCCGATCGTGAGCGCGCCCACTTCCTTGGCGATCTCGGCGATGACCGGCGCGGCGCCGGACCCGGTGCCGCCGCCCATGCCGGCCGTGAGGAAGACCATGTCCGAGTCCTTCAGGGCCTCGTAGATCTTCTCCTGGTCGTCCTCGGCGCAGCGCTGCCCGATGCCGGGGTCGCCGCCCGCCCCGAGGCCGCGGGTGACCTTGTCGCCGATGCGGATCTTGTGGGGGGCGTCCGACTGGAGGAGCGCCTGCGCGTCCGTGTTCACGGCGATGAATTCGACGCCCATCATCTCGGCGCGGATCATCCGGTTGACGGCGTTGCTGCCGCCGCCGCCGATCCCGATGACGCGGATGAGTGCGAAGTTCTCGGAATCCGACCGCAGCGGCATGCGCGCTCCTCCGGGTTCACCTGCGTCGCCGACGGGCGAGGGCTCGTGTGGACGGCTGCTGTTCACGTCAGGGACCGCCACCGAACCACAAGGCGACGGCGCGGGCCTCGCCGGAGTATAGACCGGCGCGCGTCTACGGGAACAGGTTCCGGACCCAGTCCCGCAACCGGCCGATTGCGCCGCCCGCCGGCGCCGACTCGTATCGCCCCGGCTCGCCCTGGCGGAACTCGCGCTCCCAGAGCCGCAGCAACCCGATCGAGGTGCTGAACGCCGGAGTGAGCAGGTGATCGACCAGCCCGCCCACGCCGACCGGAGCCGCGACCCGCACGGGCATCTGGAGCACCTCGCGCCCGAGCTCGGCGACTCCCGCGAGCTGCGCGGCGCCGCCGGTCATGACGAGCCCGGCCGGCAGGATGCCGCCCTTGCCGGCGGCCGAGATCTGCTCGCCGAGCGCCTCGAAGAGCTCGCGCATCCGCGCTTCGATGATGTCGCAGGCCTCGGCGCGCTGGAGCGTCCGGCCCTGCTCCTCCCCGAACACGGTGACGGTGATGAGCTCCTGCGGCGCCACGGCCCGGAGGTCCGCGCAGCCGTGCTGCACCTTCACGTCCTCGGCGACCTGCAGGCTCGTCTTCAGGCCGATCATCAGGTCGTTCGTGACATTGTTGCCGCCGATGGGCAGGACGGCGGTGTGGAACGGCCAGCCGTCCATGAACAGCGCGAGCGAGCTGGTGCCCGCCCCGACGTCCACCACGGCCACGCCCAGGTCGCGCTCCGTGTCGGTCAGCACCGCCTCGGCCGCCGCCAGCGGGGTGGGAACCTTCTGCTCGATCCGGATGCCCGCCTGGCCCACGCACTTGGCGAGGTTCTGGATGGCGCTGACGCTGCCCGTCACGATGTGCGCGTCCACCTCGAGCCGGGTCGCGCTCATCCCGATGGGGTCCTTGACGCCCTCCTGGCCGTCCACGGTGTAGCCGCGCGTGATCACGTCGAGGATCTCGCGGTTCGACGGTATGGAGACGGCGCGGGCGACGTCGATCGCACGATCCTCGTCTTCCCGGCTGACCTCCTTCTCGTGGCCGCTGACGGCGACTGCCCCGTGCGAGTTCAGACTCTCGATGTGGCTGCCGCCGACGGCCACGAACGCGGACTCGATCCGGACGCCGCTCGTGCGCTCGGCCTGCTCGAGCGCGCTCGCGATCGACGCCACGGTCTGGTCGATGTTGACGACGACACCCTTCTTGAGCCCTGACGACGTCGGCGCGCCCTTGCCGATGATCGAGAGGCCGCCGTCGGTGCTGATCTCCGCGATCAGCGCGACGACCTTGCTGGTGCCGACGTCGATCGCGGCGATGACCGCTTCTCGCTCCACGCCCTATCCCTTCATCGAGCTGCGGGCCGGTCTACAGGAAGTGCCGCCGGATCAGGGCGACGTTCTGGAAGATCCTGAGGCCGAACGTGATCAGTGCCACAAGGTAGAGGTCCAGGCCCAACCGGTCGCCCACGAAGGTGAGCAGCACCGCCACGAGGGCATTCACGATGAACCCGGAGATGAAGATCCGATTGTCGTAGCTGCCGTCCAGCTCCGCCCGGACTGCGCCGAGAACCGAATCCAGCGCAGCCAGGATGCCGACCGCCGAATAGCGGGCGAGCTCGAAGCTGACGTCGATCCGCAGGACCAGGGCCAGCAGGACTCCGACGAGCAGTCCCGCCAGCGGGATCCACACGTTCTCCCCACCTCCTCGCACACGAACGATGACAGGCTAACCGACCGCGAGCGGCCGCGGCAAGGCGAGCGCGCGCGCCTACCGGGTCGTGTACGTGCCGCACTGGTCGCCCTCCGGGAACAGGTACACCGTCCCCACCCGCCGCTCGCCCACCTGCGCGAGCAGACTCGAGAGGCACTGCATCTGAGACGGGATCAGGTCCGGGGCGCGCAGCGTCGCCGTGTACATCCCGAACACCGCCAGCCAGCCCTTCGGCACGCTCGCGATCGCGAACCCGTCCGCGTCGTTGACCTCGAACGACAGGCCGCTCGCGGCGCTGCCGAGCAGGCGCGGGGTCAGCGCCCCGAGCCGGCGGGCGACGGCGAGATCCGTCGGGTCGAGCGTGCCCCCGGGAGCTACCGGCGCGCGACCCGTGCGGTCATCGGCGAACACCGGAAGCCCGGACGTCGCCGGGTCCGCCGGCGACGCCGCGGCGATCACGAGACCGGCGACGTCCACCAGCCAGCGCGCGCCCGAGGTGGCCCAGACCAGGATCGGCCGGGGTTCGGCGATGTGCACGACCAGGCGGTCCGGGAGCTCCACGGCAACCTGGGCGTCGCTGACCGTCGGCAGCGCCAGCAGCGACCGGCGCAGCCTCGCCGTGTCGAGCGAGAACAGGTTGGGATGCGGCGTGGAGGTAAGCCCGAGGGCGGCGTCGACCGCGGACTGCGACGTGTAGCGCGCCCCTTCGAGGTCGAGCCGCTTGAGCTGGAATGCGGGCGAGGCGGCGGCCCCGTAGATGGCCCCCGCGGCGGCGATGGCCACGACCCCGGCTGCGATCCGCCGGGCGGGGATCCCCGCGGACGCGCGCTGCACGGCCGGAGACCGGCGACGTACCGCGCGGCGGACCGGAAGCTTCACGGCAGGTCCGCGCGCACCAGGGCCCGCCGGGGCCGGCGCCGGTCCCGCTCGAGCGCGAGCGCCAGGATGTGCCGGCACAGGTCGGCGAACGGACGCCCGTCTGCCTCGCAGACGGCCGGGAAGAGGCTGATCGGCGTGAACCCCGGGATCGTGTTGAGCTCGTTCAGGTACAGCGCGTCCCCCGCGAGCAGGAAGTCGACCCGGGCGAACCCCTCGCCGCCGATGGCGAGGAACGCCTCGCGGGCCAGCGCGTGCAGCCGGTCGCGCAGCGACGGCGGGACCTCGGCGCGCTCCGCCGTCCGGGACACTCCCGCCGAGTATTTCGCGACGTAGTCGTAGAACTCGTGGCCCGGGAAGACCTCGCCCGGACCGTGAGACTCGACGTCGTCGGGGCCGTTGCCGAGCACGGCCATCTCGAGCTCGCGTGGGTGGTCGAGGTAGGCCTCGGCCAGCGCGCGGTCGTCGAAGCGGAAGGCGTCGGCCAGCGCGTCGGCCAGCTCGTTGGCGTCGTCCGGGTGCTGCACGATCCGCATCCCGATGCTGGATCCGAGGCGGGCCGGCTTGACCATGAGTCGCGTGTCGGGCAGGGACCGGCCGAACGCCGAGAGCGCCTCGAGCACCGCAGGCCTGTCGGTGTCGAATGCCTGGACGCCCACGTCGCGCCAGGGGACAACCGGCATCCCCAGCGCCGCCACCAGCCGCTTGAACAGGCTCTTGTCCATGCCGACGGCCGAGGCCGCGACTCCGGCGCCCGTGTAGACCAGCCCGAGCGCGTCGCAGAGCGCCTGGACGGTGCCGTCCTCCCCGAACGGTCCGTGGAGCGCGACAAAGACAACGGGCGCGGGGTCCCGGCCGGCCAGCGTTTCGAGCGCCTGGGCGGCCGCGTATGGGCCCTCCGCGCCGAGCGACGGCGGATCGTCGTACGCCGTCGCGGGCAGCGTCCGGTCGAGCGCGAAGGACGGCAGCCGCCACCAGCGGCCGTCGAGCCCGATCAGCCAGCCCTCGACGGTGAGACCACTGCCGGCAAGCGCTGCGGCGATCGCGCGCCCCGAGACGAGCGACACGTCGTGCTCCGCCGACGGACCGCCGAGCAGCACGGCGACAGGCGTGTGCGACAGGACATCCCCGCTGGCTCCGGCGCCCACACGGGCCGTCACGCCTCCTCCTCCCATCCCGACCAGTCGCCCGCGAACACGACCTCCGGCTGGAGGTCGACGCCGGACCGTTCCGCCACGGCCCGGCGGACCAGGTCGGCCAGGTGGCGCACGTTGGACGCGGAGCCGTGGCCGTCGTTGACGATGAAATTCGCGTGCCGCTCGCTGACGCTGGCCCCGCCGATCCGCGCGCCCTTCAGCCCGGCACGGTCGATCAGCTCGCCGGCCGATGGCCCCTCCCCCGGGTTCCGGAACACGCTGCCGGCCGACGGCATCCCCAGTGGCTGGTGTTCGCGACGCCAGCGCCGGATCTCGTCGAGCCGCTGGTCGATCACGGGCTGCTCGGCCGCCTCGAGCCCGAACGCGGCCCACGTCACCACGTCGGGGATCGGCCCGGACCGGTGCTTCAGGTGGCTGTCCCGGTACGCGAGCCCGAGCCCGTCGGCGTCCAGCGTCCGCTCGACGCCGTCCTCGCCGGAGATCACGCTGGCCTCGACGAGGACGCCTCGCACGTCCGATCCGTGCGCACCGGCGTTGGCCCACACTGCGCCGCCGACGGTCCCGGGGATGGCGAGGGCGAATTCGACGCCGCCGAGCGCGGCGTCCCTGGCGAGCGTCGAGAGCCGCGCCATGGGCACGCCGGCCTCGACGGTCACGCGCTGCTCCTCGATGCGCGACCCCTCCGCGCGGACCTGGACGACAAGCCCACCGATCCCGCGGTCGGAAATCACCAGGTCCGACCCCCGGCCGAGAATGAACAGCGGCAATTCCCGTCCACGGGCGAAGCGGACGAGCCCGCGCAGCTCGAACAGGTTGCGGACGACCGTGAACAGGTCGGCCGGTCCGCCGACCCGCATCGTGGTGAAGCGCGCGAGCGGCTCGTCGCGCGACGTCTTGACGCCCACGCGGCGCTGGATCTCGCTCCCCACCCGGAGCTTCTCCTCGTCCGTGAGCCGGCGAGAGGCGAGCGCCATCACGCCGCCACCCCGCGGCTGATCGACTCGACCTCCGCATCCGACGGAAGGGGGCGGCCGTCCGCGAGCGCCAGCACGAGCTCAGCGATCGCGTCACCGGCCCCCGGTCGGCCCATGGAACGGCTGGCGCTGCTCATCTCGCGGTGCCGCCTCGGGTCAGCGAGGATGCCGACCGCGTCCAGCAGCGCCGCGCCGTCGAACGCCTCGTCGGCTATGACGAGGGCTGCGCCGCACGCCGCGGCCACGCCGGCGTTCGCCGCCTGGTGGCCTGCGGCATGGGGATAGGGCACCAGCACGAGCGGCGTCCCGAGCGCCGTGGCTTCCGCGATCGTCGACGATCCGGCACGGCCGACGATCAGATCGGCGGCCGCGAGCGCGTCGGCCATCTCCTCGCGCAGGAACGGGTACGGCCGATACCGCTCCCGGAGCCGGCCCGGCAGCGCCTCGCGGCGCGCGAGGGCGGCCGCGTAGGCCGCCTCGCCGGTAACGTGCAGGACGATCGCCCGCTCAGCCAGCTCCGGCAGCGCCTGCTCGACCGCGGACTCGAACCGCTGCACCGCCTGCGAGCCGCCGAAGACCAGCACGGCCCGTGCGTCGGCGGGAATCTCGAAGTGGTGGCGTGCGGCGAGACGGTCGACGGACGAGAGATCCCGAGTGGGCGTCCCGGTGAGGACGCAGGGCTCGGGCAGGCGGCGGCACGTTTCCCGGAAGCTCACCGCCCGAACCCGCGCGAGCCGGGCGATGGTGCGGACGCTGCGGCCGGGGACCACGTTACCCTCCCATAGCACGACAGGGACCCGGAGCAGCCAGGCGGCAAGGGCGACGGGAAGCGCCACGTAGCCGCCGGTGGTGAAGATGGCGCGCGGCCGGGCCGCGGCCACGAGCGCCAGGGCCTGGGGGAACGAGGCGGCCAGCCGGATCGGATCCAGCAGGGTCGGCAGCGACGCGTCGACCGACCGCAGCGAACGAAGTGCCAGCCGGGTCACGGGGATGCCCGCGCCCGCGACCACGCGGGCCTCCAGCCCGCGGTGGCCGCCGATCCAGCGCAGGTCAAGGTCGCCGCGGTGGCTGCGCAGCGAGCGAGCGACGGCCAGCGCCGGGTAGACGTGTCCGCCGGTCCCGCCCCCCGCGATCAGAATCCGCATCGTTCCAGCTTCCTCGGGGCAGCGTCTCGCGTGAGATGGACAGGAGCACGCCGACGGCCGCGAGACTGATCGTCAGCGACGACCCGCCGGCGCTGATGAACGGCAGTGTGATCCCCGTGATCGGAACCAGCGCCACCACGACGCCGATGTTGATGATCGCCTGGGCCGTGATCCAGGTCGTGATGCCCGCCGCAAGCAGGCCGCCGAACGTGTCGGGCGCCGCCAGCGCGACCCGGAACCCCTCGTAGGCCAGGAGCGCGAAGAGCCCGATCACGACGAGCCCTCCAAGCAGCCCGAACTCCTCCCCGATGATGGCGAAGATGAAGTCGTTCGAGGCGTTCGGCAGGGTGAGCCCCGCGGCCACCCGGCTCGTACCGAGCCCGGAACCCAGGATCCCCCCGAGCCCCAGCGCGAGCAGCCCCTGGATCGTCTGCAGTCCCGAGTTCGAAGGATCGCTCCAGGGGTTCAGGAACGCACGGATGCGGTCCACCTGGTAGGGGTGCGACAGGATGACCGCGAACACGCCGGCCAGGCCCACGGGAACCAGCACGAGGAACTGCCACAGGTTGGCGCCCGCCACGAAGAAGACGGTGAACGCGGTGATGGCGATCACGCCGGTCGTCCCGAGGTCGGGCTCCTTCAGGACGAGCAGCACCAGCGGCGCCACGATCAACAGGAACGGCAGCGTGCCGTGTCGCAGCGTGCGCACGGCCGTGCCGCGGCGCGCCATCCAGTGCGCCAGGTAGACGACGAGGGCGAGCTTGGCGAACTCGGCCGGGTGCACGGCCGGGAGCGGCCCGACCTGCAGCCAGCGGGCGGAGCCGCCCACGTTCACGCCCACGCCTGGCAGCAGCACCAGCACCAGCAGCGCCACCGCTGTCACGTACAGGGGGATGGACAGGAGGCGCCAGTACCGGTAATCGAGCTGCATGGTGACGACCAGGGCGATCACGCCCAGCACCGCCCACACCAGCTGCGGCCCCACGACCGCGAAGGTGTTCTGCGACGCCACGTACGCGCGGACCGCGGAGCTCGAGTACACCATCAGGATGCCCACCGCGGTCAGCGCGACGACGGCGAGGATGATCAAGTACTCCGGTTCGTGACGCTCCCGCTGCAGCCCGACGCTGCGCGCCGCGGCCGGTCGTCCCAGCCACGAGTCGAGGGTCGCGCCGAGCCGCGTCCGGACGCCGGGCAGGCCGGCGGCCTGCGCACGCGCGCCATTGCGCGCGGCGGGTCGGGTGGCGCCCCGCGAACCCGCCGGCCGATCGCCGGCGGGCCGGCCGACAAGAGGTCGGGGCAGTGCGGAGTAGCCCTTCATGTCGCCTCCACACCCGTCCCGGCGGGCGCTTGCATCGAGTGCCGCTCCTCGGCCAGCGCCCGCACTGCCGCTTTGAACGCGCGGCCGCGGGCCGCGTAGTCCACGAACATGTCGAAGCTGGCGGCCGCCGGGCTCAGCACGACGGTGGCACAGTCCGTCCCGCGGGCGGCGGCCGCCTCGCGGGCCAGCACGGCCGCGCGCGCCACCGCGGCCTCTAGCGTGGCGGCATGCTCCACGTGGCCGTGCCCGGCGCGCTCGAGCGCCGTGCCGAGCAGCGGCGCCGACTCACCGATCAGCACCACGGCCGCAGCGCGTTGCGCCGCCTCCCGCGCCAGACCGTCGAGCGGCACGCCCTTGTCCCGCCCGCCCGCGATGAGCACGACCGGCGGCGGGAAGCTCCGCAGCGCGGCGATCACGGCGTCGGGCTGCGTGCCCTGCGAATCGTTCACGAACAGCACGCCGTCGATCACGTCCACCGGCTCCAGGCGGTGTTCCACGGCGTGGAACTCGGCCACCGCCTGCCGGATCGCGTCCGGAGCGATGCCGAACAGCAGGCCGACCGAGACGGCGGCCAGCACGTTGCTCACGTTGTGCTCGCCGGCAAGCGGGATCTCGTCGACCGGCAGCACGCGCCCGCCGGGGCCGAGCGGCGCCACGCCGCCTCCGGCCAGGGCCAGGCGGCCGACGCCGTCCGCGCTCACCCAGCCACCGCTGACTCCGACGCCACCAGGCATCGCCCGCCGGCGGCGGTACATGACCGTCCGGGTCCGTCCCAGCGCCGCGTAGGCCGCGCTCACGGGATCCTCGGCGTTCAGGACGAGGGCGCCGTCGGGGTCGACCAGCTCGGCGAGCCGGCGCTTGACTGATCGATAGGCCTCCACGGTCCCATGCCGGTCGAGGTGGTCCTGCGTGACGTGCGTGTAAACGGCCACGGTGGTTCCGCGCGACAGCGTGGAGAGCTGCAGCTCCGAGAGCTCGAGCACGACGCGGTGGTCCGCCGTCAGCTCCGGGAGCCGCTCCACCAGCGGCGTCCCGATATTCCCCCCGAGCAGCACCGGGTGGGACCCGCCGGCGAGCACGGCCGCGCAGAGCGAGCTCGTGGTGGTCTTTCCCTTGGTCCCGGTCACGCCCACGGTGGGAGCAGGGCAGAGCCGCAGGAACAGGTCGACCTCCCCGACCACGGGCACGCGGCCGCCGGCCTCGAGCGCCGCCAGCGCCGCCCGGAGGCGGGGCTCCGTCGTCGAGTAGCGGCTGCTGATCGAGGGCGAGCAGGCCACCAGCGCCTGTCCGTCCAGCGCCTCGGCGGGATCCACGCCGGGACCCGCCAGCAACCGGATCGGTCGGCCGCCGAGCGCCAAGATCGCGTCGCCGAGCTCCGTCTCCGGCCTGACGTCGTATGCGGTCACGAGGGCGCCGCGGTCCCGCAGGAAGCGTGCCAGGGCGACACCACTGCGGGCGAGTCCGAGCACGACCACCGGGCGCCTCGCGAACGAGTCCAGCGAGAGCCGCCCGAGATCGATCGGGTCGGCCGGCGTCGTCATCGTCGCTGCCTCGGCACGCACGTGGTCGACACCCTCACTGGAGCATGTGGAGCGAGGAGAGGAAGAACACGACACCCAGCATCGCGGCCAGGGCGGCCACGATCCAGAAGCGGAGCGTGATCTTCTCCTCGTCCCATCCACTGAGCTCGAACTGGCCGTGGATCGGCGTCCACCGGAAGATGCGCCGCCCGACCGTCTTCACGGCCACGATCTGCAGGGCCACAGACCCCGTCTCGATCACGAAGATGATGCCGATGATGGGCAGGATCAGGACCTGGCCCGTGATCAGCGCCGTCACCGCCAGCGCGGCACCGAACGAGAGCGATCCGGCGTCACCCAGGAAGATCTGCGCCGGGTGCACGTTGAACCACAGGAACCCGAGCAGGGCTCCGATCATGATGGTGCAGAGGATGGCGAGGTTCGTCTGGTTCGGCACGTTCAGCAGCGCGATGATCAGGTACGCGATGTAGCTGAAGACGAGCGTGCCGGCCGCGAGACCGTCCAGACCGTCGGTGATGTTCACGCCGTTGCTGGCGCTGATGATCGCGAAGGCGGCCACGATGACCCAGATGAGCGGACCAACGTAGAAGTCGCCGACGATCGGCACGCGGAACCCGGTGAGGTCGTAGTGCCGCTGCAGGTAGATCGCGGCGGCGATGGCGACGACCGTCTGCCAGAGGAGCTTCTGGCGGGCGGTGATCCCCTCGCCCCGGCGCGCGTTCAGATAGTCGTCGGCGGCGCCGAGGACGCCAACGCCGCCGAGAGCGGCGAGCGGCGCGTAGGTCGAGGCGTCGTAGATATTGAGCGCGAGCGCGAGGACGATCACGACCCCGATCAGCAGGAGGCCGCCCATCGTGGGCGTGCCCTCCTTGCCCGTGTGCGCCTCAGGCTCCTCGGCCCGGATGTGCTTCCCGAACCCGAGCCACTGCAGCAGCCGCATGTACGGCCGCATCAGGATCACCACGATCGCGAACGCCAGCAGCAGTCCCTCGACCAGCACGCTGTTCACGCCGGGACACCCACCGTGGACGCCTCAAGCGCGCCGAGCAGGTCGTCCAGGCCGAGGCCGCGCCGCGACCGCAGCCCCGGGTCCATCCCGAGGCCGCGGGACGCCTTGAGCAGCACGACATCGCCCGGCAGGAGGCGGGCCCGAAGCTCGCGGAGGGCCGCGGCGTGGTCCGGCACGGCGATCGCGCGGTCCGGCGGCATCCCCGCGCCGCGCGCCCCGGCGGCGATGGGGGCGCCGCCGTCCCCGACGGCGAACAGCAGGTCACACGAGGCGGCGGCGCGCTCCCCCACCGCGCGATGCAGCGCGGGCGCCTCGGGACCCAGCTCGAGCATCTCGCCCAGCACCGCCACGTGCCGCCCCGGCAGTGAGGCGAGAAGATCGAGCGCGGACGCCATCGAGTCGGGGCCGGCATTGTAGGTGTCGTCGACCACCAGCCACGGCCCGATCCGGCGCAGGGCGTCGCGGTGCGGCGCATGCCAGCCCTGTTCGAGCCCTGCGACGATGTCGACGGGGTCGAGCCCGAGGGCGACGCCGGCTGCGGCGGCGGCGAGTCCATTGTGCACACCGTGGCGCCCGAGCACCGGGAGCCGCACGGGGCGCTCCGGCTGCCCGGGCAGGCGCAGTCGGAACCGCATCCCGTCGAGGCCCGCCGAGGTCACGGCAAGGCAGCTCACGTCGGCCGTCTCGTCGAAGCCGTACGTCAGGACCCTGGCCCCCGTGCGTTGCGCCATGCCCCGGACGCGCGGATCGTCCGCGTTGAGGATCGCCGTGCCGGTCACCGGCAGCGACTCCACCAGCTCGCCCTTGCCCGCCTCGATCGCGTCGATGGACCCGGCGCGCTCCATGTGCACGCCGCGCACGGCGGTCACGATCCCCACGGCCGGCCGCGCGATGGCGCACAGCTGGGCGATCTCCCCCGGCACGTACATGCCCATCTCGAGCACGGCGACCTGGTGTTCGCGCTCGAGGCGCAGGAGCGTCAGGGGCAGGCCGATCTCGTTGTTCTCGTTGCCCTCCGATCGCAGCACGCGGAGCGACCGCGAGAGGACGATCGCCACGGCCTCCTTGGTCGAGGTCTTCGCGATCGACCCGGTGATCCCGACGACCAGCGGGTCGAGCCGCCGGCGCCAGACGGCCGCCAGCGCCTGGAGCGCGCCGATCCCGTCTCCCACCCGCACGATGGAGCAGCCGCCCCGGGCGGCCGTCGCGAGCGCGTCGAGCTCCGCGTCGGCCAGATCGCGGGTGACCAGGAGGGCAGCCGCGCCCCGCGCCACCGCGTCGGCAAGGAAAAGGTGCCCGTCCGTGTGTTCGCCGGGCAGCGCGACGAAGAGCATGCCAGGTTCGACGCGGCGCGAATCGACCGCGGCGCGGCGGACCGCGCGGGCAGAGGCACGGAGCAGGGATCCGTCAGCGATCGCCGCGATCCCCGGACCGTCCAGGGCATCGGGGGCGCTCGTTCCCGGGTTCGCGGCGTCACTCACGGTCAGGGGCCATTCTCGCATGGCGGCCCCGCTAGGGAGAGCCGGGGGAGGCGGTGGTGACGGGCACCTCGCCGCTCCACGGCGGAACGGTCGTGGGCGGCGGGGTAGGCAGGTCGGGGAAGCCTGGGGAGGCGGGCGGGACGCTCGCCGACCTGGGAAGCGGCGCCAGGTCGAGGGACTGGATCGCGTCGCGCGCGATCCGGCGGAACAGCTCGTTGGTGGTGATGTTCTGCTGGAAGACGCCCTGGGCGAGGATGTCCGGGTGGCCGTGGTCGATCTCGACGGCGATGACGTACTCAGGCCGCTGGCGTCCGAGATATCCGATGAAGGTGAAATCGAACTGGTTGGACATCCAGGCTCCAGCCCTGGGGTCCCAGATCTGGGCGGTGCCGGTCTTGCCCCCGACCAGGTAGCCGGGGATCAGCGTCCAGTCCGCGTACCAGGGCACCGTGGTCACCGTGTAGCGCATCAGCCTGGTAAGCGTCGCGGACAGCGAGGGAGTCAACACCTGCTCAGGAGCGGCCACCAGCGCCTGCTGCTGCCCGACCTCCTCGACGACGTGGGGTTGGACAAGCTTGCCGCCGTTCGCCATGGCCGCGTAACCGCGGGCCAGCTGCGCGAGCGTCACGGCCACGCCCTGTCCGAACGAATGGTTGGCCAGGTCGACGGCCGTCCACGGGTCGGCGGTCGGGTCGGTCACGAGCCCGGGAAGTTCGCCGGCGAGGTCGACGCCGGTCGGCTGGCCGATCCCGAGCTGTGTCCAGGTCGCATACAGGGACGCGGAGGCGCTGTCGACCGTCTTGCCCAGCATGGCCGCGACCCGCGCCGCGCCGACATTGCGCGAGTACGCGATGACCTTCTCGAACGGGATCATGCCCATGGCGCTGCGATTCGCGTCGGCGATCTGCACCGGTCCGACCTGCATCACGCCGCTGTCGTTGATCAGGGTGTTCGGCGTGACCACGCCCTTGCCGATGGCGGCCGTGGCGGTGAACATCTTCATTACGGACCCCGGCTCGTAGACGCGGCTGATCAGCGGGTCCACGAACGCCGCGGGATCGCGCTGCGCGACGGTGGCGTAGCTGTTCGCGTCGTAGGAGGGTTCGCTCGCCCAGGCGAGCACGGCCCCGCTGGAAGCGTCCATGACGATCGCGCTGGCGCTTGCGGCGCCGTCCGCGATCCAGGTGGCATTCAGCTCCTTCTCGACCGCGAGCTGGAGGCCGGCGTCGACGGTGAGCACCAGGTTCTGGCCGGGCTGACCGGGGTCCGTGACGGCCTCCGTGCCTGGGATGGCGTCGCCACCTGCGCCCACCTCGGCAACCTCCGTGCGAGGCTGCCCCGCAAGCAGCGCCTGGTAGCGCTGCTCGACCCCGTACTGCCCCTGGTCGTCGCTGTTCACGAAGCCGAGCAGCTGGCTGGCGAGACTCGTTCCGGGCGCACCGCCCGGGTTCGGGTACACGCGGACGGCCTCGGGTGCCAGCTCGAGCTCGGTCAGGGACCCGTCGTCAAGCCCGGACTGGACGGCCGCGCTCTGCGCGCTGGTCAGCTGGTCTGCCAGCACGACGTACGACGCGGTCGAGTCGAGCTTGGCTGCCAGGGCCGCGGTGGCGGTCGGGTCGAGCCGCAGGATGCTGGCCAGCCGCGCGGCGAGGCCGGCGCGTTCCGCGACCGGTATGTCGATCGGGTACGCGGCGAGCCGGTCGCGGTAGACGGTGGTGGCCAGGAGCACTCCCGTGCGGTCGTAGATGGACCCGCGCGTGGCCTGCTCCAGGATCGGCTGGCCCAGCTGCTGCTGAGCCAGGTCGACCAGCTGGTCGTGCGCCGCGACCTGCCAGTAGGCGAGCCGGACGCCGACCAGTGTCGCGAGCAGCACGAACGTCGCGAGGACGGCGACGAGGCGGCCGCGCCGGTCCGTCCGACCGAGCATGCCGGGCTATCGACCCCGGACCCAGAGCGGTGCACCGAGGGGGCTCAACCCGAATCCCAGCGCACGCCGCGTGACCGAGATCTCCGCGCCTTGCAACGCGATGTCACCCTGGAGCGACTGGATCTGCTGCGTCAGCTGGTCGCGCTGGGCGGCCAGGGTGTCGATGTCGTAGGTGGTGGCGGCGACACGCACGGTCTGCGTCAGATAGAACAGGCCGATCAGGAACGCCACGAGGACGGCGGCCGTTGCGATGCCGACCCGGTTGTTGCGCCGTCCGGCCCGCACCCGCGCGGCGTAACGCCGCCTTGGCAGCGCGGCCGGCCGAGGGAGCGGGTAGTAGCGCGTTCCTTCGTACACCGCCATCAGGCGGCGCCCTCGGCCCAGCCGACGATCGCAGCGCCGAACCCGAGCCTGCTCAGGCGCTCGGCGGCCGCGTCGAGATCCAGCATCACGGGCAGTTCGAGATCCTGGACAAGGATCGGATCCTGACGCTCGCGTCGCTCGTGGAGTTCGTGCTGCCGACGACCGTACGAGCGGCGGCGGCTCTGCTGGTGTCGTCTGCTCATCTCGCTCCCTCCCCCTGGGTCTCGGTCTTCTTCTTCGCGGTCACGCCGCCAGCCGTTCGGCGGCGCGGAGCCGCGCGCTGCGGGCGCGCGGATTGGAGGCGATCTCCTGCGACGACGGCGTGGCGGCCGCACCCGGCACGATCCGCAGCCTGGGCGCCCGACCGCATACGCACACGGGCACCTCGGGCGGGCACACGCAACCCCGCCGCTCGGTCGCCATGAACCGCTTGACGATCCTGTCCTCCAGCGAGTGATAGGTGAGGACGACGATTCGACCGCCGGGTCGGAGCAGCTGGAGGGCACCGGCGAGCGCCGGCTCAAGGGTCTCCAGCTCGCGGTTCACGGCGATGCGGAGGGCCTGGAACACGCGAGTCGCCGGGTGCACCCGCCGGCGGCCGGACGGGCGGCCGGGGATCGCCCGCTCGACGACGCCGGCCAGTTCCGCGGAGGTGAGGATGGGCTGCTGTCGGCGTGCCGACACCACTGCCCGGGCGACGCGACCGGCGAACGGTTCTTCGCCGTACCGGCGGAACAGTGCGGCCAGCTCGGCCTCGTCAAGGCGCGATACGAGGTCGGACGCAGGTCGGCCATGGGCGGGATCGAACCGCATGTCGAGCGGACCCGCGGCGCGGAAGCTGAACCCGCGGCCCTCGTCGGCAAGCTGGTAGGAGCTGAGCCCGAGGTCCAGCAAGACGCCGTCGCTGGGATCGAAACCGGTCTCGGCCGCGACGCGCCCCAGGTCCTCGAAGTTCGCCTGGCGGAGGACGGCCCGGCTGGCGTAGGGCGCCAGGCGGCGCCCCGCGCGGTCGATCGCGTCCGCGTCGGCGTCCAGGCCGAGCAGCCTGCCGTCCGGCGAGATGGCCTCCAGGATCCGGACGGCGTGCCCGCCGCCTCCGAGTGTCCCGTCGATCTGAAGGCTTCCGGGATGGGGAGCGAGTGCCTGCATGACCTCCTCGACCATCACGGGTACGTGCCCTCCCTCAGCCGCCGGGGAACGCGGGGACGGATCCCGTCCGGATCCTGGAGATGCGCGACGACGATCAGAACCCAAGGCCCTGGAGGTGCTCGGCGAGCACCTCGGGCGCGGACATGCCCGCGCTGTAGGACGCCCAGGCCGCGGGCGTCCAGAGCTCGACGTGATCGTGTCCGCCGACGATCACGGCCTCGGTGGTAAGGCTCGCCCACTCCCTGAGCGACGGGGGCACCAGCACGCGCCCCTGCCTGTCGAGCTCGAGCTCGAAGGCGTGCGCGAAGACGTGCCTGCGGAAGTTGCGCGCGTTCGGGTCGCCGAGGGGCAGCGACGCCACCTTCTCCGCCAGCCGGTCGAAATCTGCCCCGGGGAAGATCGCGAGGCATGAATCGAGCCAGCGTGTGATCACGGGCGTCTCGACCAGCTGCGCCCGGAACCGGGCTGGGACGGCAATCCGTCCCTTGTCGTCCACCGTGTGGCGATACTCGCCGATGAACACGACTGCCGACCTTCCGATTCCCCGCGGTGCCCCACTTCACGCCACTTGGCGCCACTTGGCAGCATCATACACATCGCGATGGCCTCGTCAATCCGTCCGCCTGCCGAAAACGCGGGGTCGGGCGCAGCATTCCGCGGGGTCGGAGTAGTACCAAACGGCCGGTAGGAATCGGCCCGGCGCGGTGATAGGCTCCGCGGTCGGAGGTTGACCGAACACCCGAGTGGCTCTCGAACAGCGGCTGGTCGATCCGGCGGGAGCGGTGGCGCTGCGCGACCACCTGCGGCGCTGCACGTTCCGGCGCCTGACGGTGCTCCGGCGCGGGCCCTCACGGCTGTACGCCGTTGACTGCCTGTACCCTGAGCGCGCCGTTCCCATTCCGCTCGGCGACCTCAGCGCAGCGCGCGGCATCTGCGACGCGTGCCTCGCCGCGCACGTCTTCCGACCCGACGAGGACTGAGCCTGCCCGTTGAGCTGGCCGCGTGGTAGGGCCCGGGCGTCAGCCGGACCCACGACACGCGTCGGCCGATACCAGGGCGCCAGCAGGTAGAATCCGTGCGTCGACGAGTCGGCCGGACGGTCGCGGGGGCGCCCGGGAAACCGGTCGATCTCGAGGAAAGTCCGAGCTCCCTGGCGCAGGGTAGCGGGTAACGCCCGTCCGCCGCGAGGCGAGGACCAGCGCCACAGAGACGAGTCCGGCCCTCGGGCCGGGGTGAAACGCGGCAAGCTCTACCCGGAGCAAGGCCGAATAGGAGGGCGATGCCGGAGCCCTGCTCCGGCGAAAGGTGCGTCACCGAGCCCTCGGGTAGGCCGCACGGAGCCGGCGGGTAATCGCCGTGCCCAGATGGATGACCGTCGCTCCGGCCTCGGCCGGAGCACAGAACTCGGCTTACAGGCCAACTCGTCGACACCACGCTCGGATACGGGGTGCGGAAGACGCCCAGCCGGCCGCACCTCGGAGCCGGGCTCCTCCGCTGGGCGCGTCCGGCGCCGCTCCGCCCCGGCGCCGCCCGGCTCGGCGCCACGCCGCTCCAGTGCCGCCTGCCTCCGGCGCTGCTCCCCCCGCCACCGGCCGGCTCCGGCGCTGCCCCGCTACTCCGGCGCGGAGTCGAGCCCGAGTGCCACGCGATATCGTCGTTCGGCGGCGGCCGCCGCGTCAGGATCGTCGAGGGCGAGGTTCGCCAGAGCATCGGCCGCGCGGTTTCGGACGCGCGGCTCATGCGTTGCGCTCCACCGTCGGAACCCTGCCAGCAAGCCGCGCGCCTCTTCGAACAGTCCCTTCAGCTTGATGTCGCGCACGCGCCAGCGCCCGTTCAACTGCTCGACGACCAGGTTCGAGTCAAGCACGAGGTCCACTTCCTCGGCGCCCAGACGGTGGGCCAGCCGAAGGGCCAGCACGACGCCCGCGTATTCCGCCACGTTGTTGGTCCGCGTGCCCAGGGGTCGTGCGATCACGGCGAGCGGCGTCGCGTCGGGCTCGAGAGCGTCCGGCCGGCTCGCGTCGACGAGGATCGCCCCGCACGACGCGGGCCCCGGGTTGCCGCGCGCCGCGCCGTCCGTGCGGACGAGCAACCGAACGTGGCGTCCGCCGCTGCCGTCCGGCACCGTTGCAGTCGGTCGCGCCGGCTCGGCTCGGCCGCTCAGGCCGACCGCTCCACGATCGCCGTCGAGACCTCGAGGATCGCCCGCGTGATGTTGATGCCGCGGGGGCAGGCGTCGACGCAGTTGAAGATCGTGCGACAGCGCCACACGCCGTCCCTGTCCGCCAGGATCTCGAGGCGTTCCTCGGTCCCCTCGTCGCGCGAGTCGAAGATGAACCGGTGCGCGTTCACGACGGCGGCCGGCCCGACGTAGCCCGGGCGGGCCCAGAACGACGGGCACGACGAGGTGCACGCCCCGCAGAGGATGCACTTGGTCGTGTCGTCGAAGACGGCGCGTTGCTGCTGCGACTGTCGTCGCTCCCGTGCCGGCGGGGGCTCGTCGTTGACCAGGAACGGCCGGACGGAGCGGTACTTGGCAAAGAACCCGTCCATGTCGACCACGAGGTCCTTGATCACGGGCAGGCCGGGCAACGGGGCGACCGAGATCTTCCGGCCGAGCTGATCCACCCGGATCTTGCAGGCCAGGCGGTTGCGGCCGTTGATCAGCATCGCGTCGGAGCCGCAGATGCCATGGCCGCAGGACCGCCGGAACGTCAGGGAGGCGTCCTGCTCCCACTTCACCAGGTGGAGCAGGTCCAGGACGCGCGCCATCGGATCGACGTCGACCCGGTACGTCTCCCAGCGCGGTGAGGTGTCGAGGTCGGGGTCGAAGCGCTGGATCCGGAGATTGACCTGCATGGATGCGCTCCCGCTGTCAGTACGTGCGCGGCTTGGGCGTGAAGCGGGTGATGCTCACGGGCTTGAACGTGAGGGTCGGGCCGTCCTCGGACTGGCTCGCCAGGGAGTGCTTGAGCCAGTTCGTGTCGTCCCGTTCCGGGAAGTCCTCGCGGAAATGCGCCCCGCGGCTCTCCTGCCGGGCGAGCGCCGCCGTCACCGTGACTTCCGCGGCGTCGAGCAGATAGCCCACCTCTCGCGCCTCGAGCACGTCCTGGTTGAAGCGCGTTCCGCCGTCCTGCACGCGAACCCGCGCGTAGCGATCACGGAGCTGGTGCACCACGCCCTGCGCATGGCGCAGCGTGACCTCGGTCCTGAAGACACTCACGTCGTCCATCATGACGTCCGCCAACTCGCGCCGGATACGGGCCGGGGGCTCGCCGTCGCGGCGCGAGCGCAGCGCCTCCAGCTCGGCTCTCGCGGGTCCGCTGGGGTCCGCCGGCAGGTCGGGCAGGTCGCTCTCGCGGGCGAAGCGGGTCATGTCCCGCCCGGCGCGGCGCCCGAACACGAGGATGTCGAGGAGCGAGTTCGTCCCGAGGCGGTTGCCGCCGTGCACGCTTACGCAGGCGCACTCGCCGGCCGCGTACAGCCCTGGCAGCACGGTGTTGCGCTCGTCCACGACGACGCGAGCCAGGACGTCGGTCGGCACGCCGCCCATCGCGTAATGGGCGGTGGGCTGGATCCCCACCGGCTGCGTGTACGGCTCGACGCCCTGGTAGATGCGCGCGAAGTCCGTGATGTCCGGCAGCTTCTCGTCGATGACCGCGCGCCCGAGGTGGTGGACGTCGAGCCATACGTAGTCCTTGCCATCGACGCCGCGGCCCGCCCGGATCTCCTCGTAGATCGCGCGACTGACGACATCGCGCGGCGCCAGGTCGAGGAGCGTGGGCGCGTAGCGCTCCATGAAGCGCTCGCCCTTGCCGTTCAGGAGGATGCCGCCCTCCCCGCGCGCCGCCTCGGAAAGCAGCACGCCGAGACCCGCCAGGCCCGTGGGGTGGAACTGGTAGAACTCCATGTCCTCCAGCGGCACGCCGCGGCGATACGCGAGCGCCACACCATCGCCCGTGAGCGTGTGGGCGTTGGACGTGATGCGGAACATGCGCCCGAAGCCGCCGGTCGCCAGCAGTACCGCCTTCGACCGGAGCACGTGCAGCGAGCCGTCCGCCAGCCGGACCGCGACAGCCCCCCGGCTGAGCCCATCCTCGATCAGCAGGTCGACCACGTGGTACTCGTCGAAGAAGCGGACGCCGTGCTTGATGCACTGCTGGTACAGCGTCTGCAGGATCATGTGGCCGGTGCGGTCGGCCGCGTAACAGGCCCGCCGGACGGGCGCCTCGCCGAAGTTGCGGGTGTGCCCCCCGAAGCGCCGCTGGTCGATCCGCCCGTCCTCGGTGCGGTTGAACGGCAGCCCCAGGTGCTCGAGTTCGATCACCGTCTCGATCGCCTCGCGCGCCAGGATCTCCGCGGCGTCCTGGTCGACGAGGTAGTCGCCACCCTTCACGGTGTCGAACATGTGCCACTCCCAGTGGTCCTCCTCCTGGTTGCCCAGCGCCGCGCAGATCCCGCCCTGCGCGGCGCCAGTGTGGGAGCGGGTCGGGTAGAGCTTGGTCAGGACCGCCGTCGGCACGCCCTCACGGGCGAGTTCGAGCGCCGCGTAGAGGCCGGCGCCGCCCGCGCCCACGATGAGCGCGTCGAACTCGTGGATGATCGCCTCGTCCGCCATCGTCACGCACCCACCCGGAATGTCATCACGACGCCCGTGCCGGCGGCGAAGAGGACCACGGCCACGACATAGAGCGCCGACATCGAGAGCAGCCGGGCGCGCGCACCGTGCACATAGTCCGTCAGGACGGTGCGCACCCCCATGAAGCTGTGGAACAGCACGGTCATGAGGAGGGTCCAGTCAAAGACCCGCCACGCCAGGCTCCCCCAGCGTGCGGCGATCCACGACGCGTTTTCCTGGGAAGGATCGAACAGGAAATGCATGATGCTGAAGTGCGCGAGCGCGAGCACGAACAGCATCACGCCCGAGATACGCATGAAGTACCAGACGAAGATCTCGAAACCGCTCCCCTGCGGGCGGCTCCGGCCGGCCGTCCGGTGGTCGATCATCACCATCGCGCGCCTCCTACGCCCCGATGCCCAGGGCCGGTCCGATGACCGGTCGCAGGATGATGAAGGCGCCGGGGATCCCCACCGCCACGAAGATGATCCAGCTCGCGTACCACAGCGCCCGGTGGTACACGGTCATGACCGGCCAGAGGTCGATGATCAGGATCCGCAGGCCGTTGAGCGCGTGGTACAGCAGCGCGGCGCCCAGCAGCACCTCGGCGACGCGGCCGGGGGCGCTGGCGTAGACCTGCAGGATGGTGTTGTAGGCCTTCGCGTCACCGCCGACCAGGTAGATGTCGACGACGTGCAGGACGACGAAGAGCCAGATGGCGACGCCACTGATGCGGTGGAACGCCCAGGCCAGCATCCCCTCTCGTGGCCGGTATCGGAGCAGCATGGCGCCTCCGCGGTGTGCGAGCCGTCCGGCGATCAGGCCGGGGAACGACCACAGGCCGGCGCTGGACGGGATCGTCGATCCGTCGGGCGCCGTGCCCGGACGAGGTTCCCGCAGGTGGTGGCGGGAAGCGATCGGGCGTGACCTGCCATATCCCGGCATTCTAGCCAGGCGCGTCACCCCGCTGACGACCTGGCGCGCACCCGCGCACTCCGCCGCGGGCTATGCTGGAACGGACGGGCGCTCGCCCCGGGCAGTTCACGGAGGCCCCCGCTGGTGAAGCTCCAGGAATTCCACGCGCGCGACTTGCTGGCCGCCGCTGGGCTCCCGGTCCCACCGGGCCGCGTGGCCGCCACCCCCGGGGAGGCGGCAGACGCGGCGCGCGAGCTGCTGTCCGCCGGCGCCCATGGCGTCGTGGTGAAGGCGCAGGTCCTGGTGGGTGGGCGGGGCAAGGCGGGTGGCGTGAAGCTCGCGGCGACGGTCGACGACGCGGAACGCGTGGCGCGCGAGATCCTTGGTATGACGATCAAGGGCATCACGGTGCGCAAGGTCCTGGTCGCGCCCGCGTCCGAGATCCGGCACGAGTACTACCTGGGCGCGGTGCTGGACCGCGGAGCGCAGTGCGTCCTGGTGATGGGCTCGGCGGAGGGCGGCGTCGAGATCGAGCAGGTGGCGAAGGCGAACCCCGACGCGATCGTGCGCGTGCACGCCCATCCGCACCTGGGGCTGCTCGACTTCCAGGCTCGCCAGGTCGCCATGGCGCTGGGGCTCGCTGGTCCCTACCTCGCCGACACGGTGGCCGTCGCCCGCGGCCTTGTCCGCGTCATGCTCGACAACGACGCCGACCTCGTGGAGGTCAACCCGCTGGCGATCGTGCGCGAGCGAGTTGCCGACGGGACCCAGAGCGACCGACTGGTCTGCCTCGACGCCAAGATCACCATCGACGACTCGGCACTCCCGAGGCACCCCGACCTCGAGGCGCGGCGCGACCTGGACGAAGAGGACCCCGCCGACCGCGAGGCGCGCGAGCAGGAGATCAACTTCATCCACCTCGACGGGACCATCGGTTGCCTCGTCAACGGCGCCGGGCTTGCCATGACCACGATGGACCTGGTCAAACGGGCTGGCGGGGAGCCCGCGAACTTCCTCGACATCGGCGGCGGCGCCCGGGCGGACACCGTCGCCGCGGCCATGCGCCTCATCCTCGCCGACCCCCGCGTGCAGGTGATCCTCGTCAACATCTTCGGCGGCATCACCCGCGGAGACGAGGTCGCCCGCGGCCTCGTGGAGGCCCGCGCCCGGCAGTCGCGTGCCGTGCCCATGGTCGTTCGCATCGTTGGGACGAATGCGGACGCCGCCCGGGTCATCCTGCACGAGGCTGCCTTCCAGACCGCGGAGAGCCTGGAGGCCGCGGCCGCGCAGGCCGTGGCCGCGGCTCGCAGCGCGGGGTCGATGCCTGAAGGAGCCGGGCGATGAGCATCCTGGTCGGCCGCGAGACGCGCCTCGTGGTGCAGGGCATCACGGGGCGCGAAGGCGAATTCCACGCTCGCCAGATGCAGGCCTACGGCACCCAGGTCGTCGCCGGAACCCGCTTCGGCAAGGGCGGCCAGCGCGCCCTCGACGGCTCGGTGCCCGTCTTTGACACGGTGCACGAGGCGGTGCGCGCGACCGGGGCAAACACCAGCATCGTCTACGTCCCCGCACCCGCCGCCCCCGACGCGATCCTGGAAGCGGTGGACGCCGGGATCGGACTGGTGGTGTGCATCACCGAGCGCATCCCGGCACTCGACATGGTGAAGGTGATGCCGGTCGTACGCGCGGCCGGCGCCCGGCTCATCGGGCCGAACTGCCCCGGCGTCACCTCGCCAGGTCGTGCAAAGGTGGGCATCATCCCGGGCTCGATCCACCTGGAAGGCCCGGTCGGGCTCGTCAGCCGCTCGGGAACCCTGACATACGAGGTCGTGCAGGCGCTCACCGACGCCAGCCTCGGGCAGTCCACGTGCGTGGGGATCGGAGGCGATCCGATCATCGGCACGTCGCACCTCGACATCCTGCAGCTCTTCGCCGGGGATCCCGAGACGCGGGCGCTGGTGCTGATCGGCGAGATCGGCGGCAGCGCGGAGGAGGAAGCCGCAGCGTGGGCCGCCGACCATCTACGGGACATCCCGAAGGCGGCGTTCATCGCCGGCCGCACCGCGCCCGAGGGCAAGCGCATGGGCCACGCAGGGGCGATCATCAGCGGCGGTACGGGTACAGCAGCTGCCAAAGTCGCGGCCCTCGAGGCAGCCGGGTTCCGCGTGGCGGAGACGCCGGGCCAGATCGCACGCCTGCTGGTCGAGCAGGGCGTCGCGGCGAGCTGACGGGCCGCGTCGGAAGCCGACGCTGGCTCAGGGCGCGATCGCGGGTCCGCCGTCGCCGTACAGGCGTCCCCAGGCCGGACCGCCGGGCTCCTCGATCAGCTCGACGAGGACGCCGTGGCAGCTCCGGGGGTGGAGGAAGGCCACTGGTCCCTCCGCACCCGCGCGGGGCGCGTGGTCGATGACCTCGACGCCTGCGGCCTCCATCTCCGCGAGGGTCCCGGCCAGGTCGGGCACCTCGAAGCAGACGTGGTGGAAGCCCTCGCCCCGGCTCTCCAGGAAGCGCGCCACCCCGGTGGACGGGTCCGAGGGCTCGACCAGCTCGATCCGGCTCGGACCGACCGGCAGGAATGCGATGCGCACGCCGTCCGACGGGATCGGCACCACCGAGCCGAGCGCCAGGCCGAGCGTGTCGTGGTAGAAGCGGACCGCGGCGTCCATGTCGCGCACGACCACCGCCACGTGGTGGATCGCGCCGAGGCGATGGCGCCCGGCCAGTTCCCGCGGGGTCATGCTCCCTCCTGTCAGATCGTGATGGACTCGCGGTGCTCGCCCCACACGGATCGCAGGGCGTCGCTCATCTCGCCCAGGGTGGCTTGGGCGTGGACGGCCTCGACGAGGGCCGGCATCACGTTCTCCTCGCCCTGCGCGGTGGCCACGAGCCGGTCGACCGCGCGCTGCCATGCCGCGGGATCGCGTCGGGCTCGGACGCGCCGAACACGGTCTGCCTGGCGGCCCTCCTCGTCGGGGTCGATGCGCTGCAATGGCGGCGCCGGTGCGGGCCCGTCGACGAATCGGTTGACACCGACGACCACCTCGTCGCCGGACTCCACCGCACGCTGACGACGGTACGCGGCTTCCTGGATCTGCCGCTGCTGGTACCCCGCCTCGATCGCGGCCAGCGTGCCGCCCATCGCGTCGATCTCGTCGAGGTACTCCGTGGCCGCGCGCTCCAGCTCGTCGGTGAGCGACTCGACGAAGTAACTCCCCGCGAGCGGGTCGGGCGTCTCGGTGACTCCCGCTTCGTGCGCGAGGATCTGCTGCGTCCGGAGCGCGAGCCTCGCGGACGGCTCCGTCGGCAGGGCGAGGGCTTCGTCGCGCGCGTTGGTGTGCAGGCTCTGGGTGCCGCCAAGCACCGCGGCCAGCGCCTGCAGGGTGGTCCGGACCACGTTGTTGTCGATGGACTGGGCCGTCAGGCTGCTGCCCGCGGTCTGCGTGTGGAAGCGGCACATCATCGAGCGCTCGCTGCGCGCCCCAAACCTGTCGCGCACGATCCGAGCCCACATCCGGCGCGCCGCGCGGAACTTGGCGACCTCCTCGAACAACTCGCTCCACGCCGCGAAGAAGAAGCTGAGACGCCCGGCGAAGCGGTCAACGTCAAGCCCGCGCTGCCGTGCCGCCTCGACGTACGCGATGCCGTCGGCGAGCGTGAAGGCGAGCTCCTGGGCGGCCGTCGCTCCAGCCTCTCGCATGTGGTACCCGCTGATCGAGATGGTGTTCCATTTTGGCAGCTCGGCCGCACAAAATTCGAACACGTCAGTGACGAGGCGCATCGACGGGCGGGGTGGGTAGATGTAGGTGCCGCGCGCGATGTACTCCTTCAGGATGTCGTTCTGAGTCGTTCCGCTGATGGCGCTGCGAGGCACGCCGTGGCGCTCGGCGGTGGCAACGTAGAAAGCCAGCAGGATCGGGGCGGTGGCGTTGATCGTCATCGAGGTGCTCACGCGGTCCAGCGGGATCCCGTCGAGCAGCGCCTCCATGTCCGCGAGGGAGCTGACGGGGACGCCCACCCGGCCGACTTCGCCCTCGGCCCGCGCTGCGTCTGAGTCGTAGCCCATCTGCGTGGGCAGATCGAACGCGACTGAGAGCCCGGTCTGGCCCTGCTCGAGCAGGTAGCGGAAGCGGCGGTTCGTCTGCTCGGCGCTCGCGAAACCGGCGTACTGCCGCATCGTCCAGAGCCGGCCGCGGTACATCGTGGGCTGCACGCCCCGGGTGAAGGGGAACTCGCCGGGCCGGCCCAGGTCGCGGTCCTCGTCGACTGACGACACGTCCGCGGGGACATAGAGGTCCGCGATCGGAATGCCGCTGGACGTGACGAACGCCGGGCGGCGCTCGGGATGCTCCGCGACGGCGCGCTCGCGAGTCGTGGCCCGCCATCGTTCGC
>Ga0209415_10004244_pt1 | contig 26364 bp, 20 predicted proteins | sample PeaSoiSIISIP2007_FD_187696 | JGI IMG/M metagenome (GOLD analysis project Ga0209415, IMG submission 187696) | Peat soil microbial communities from Weissenstadt, Germany - SII-SIP-2007 (SPAdes) (version 2) | ecosystem: Environmental > Terrestrial > Soil > Wetlands > Peat | place: Germany... | reverse complement strand
GGTGATGCTCGCTCCCTTCCTGCGCAAGTTCGGGACCTTCACGGTGCCGAGCTATCTGGGCCGCCGCTTCGAGAGCAAGCCCGTGCGCATCCTCGCCGCGGCGCTGATCGCAGTGCCGCTGCTGCTGCTGCTCGCGGCCGAGCTCAGCATGGGCGCGTTCGCCGCCTCCTGGCTGTCGGGACAGCCGCGCGCGCTGATGATCCTGCTGCTCGTGCTGGCGATGATCGCGACGGTGGTGCTGGGCGGCATGCGCTCCTTTACCTGGTCGAGCAGCGCGCAGGCGATCGCGGCGATCCTCGCGCTCATCGTGCCCGTCGCCATCGTCGCCGTGATGGTGACCAACTTCCCCCTGCCGCAGCTGACGCACGGGCCGCTGCTGCGCGCGCTCGTCTACAACGAGGCCGCGCAGGGCCTCCCCGTCGTCCCGGCGCCGTCGCTGCAGTTCATGATCCCGGGCGAGGGCTTCGCCTCCGTCGCCAAGCGCTTCACCGCCCCGTTTGGCAGCGTGGGCCCGACCGCGTTCGTCGTCGCCATGCTCACCGTGATGACGGGCGTTGCCGCCTCGCCGTGGCTGCTGCCGCGCGTGACCATGACGCCCGGCGTCTACGAGACGCGCAAGTCGCTCGGCTGGGCGACGGTATTCTTCGGGCTCACGATGCTGACGGCCGCCTCGGTGTCGGTCTACATGCGCGACTTCATCATGGACGTGGTGAAGGACGGCTCGCCGGCGCGGCTCCCCGACTGGATGCAGGAGCTGGTGCGGCTGGGTTTCATGCAGTTCGATGCGACCGCGAGCCCGCTGACGTTCACGAGCTTCAAGCTCGCGCGCGATACCGTGCTCTTGAGCCTGCCCGTCGCCGCCGGGCTGCCGAACGTGTTTTCCTACTTCGCCGCCACCGGCATCGTCGCCGCCGCCCTCGTCGCCGCGACGGCGGCGACGGTCTCCCTCGCCAACGTGCTGACCGAGGACGTCGTCAACGGCTTCTCCTGGGAGCCGATGCCGAAGGACAGCCGCATCTGGATCGGACGCATCGCCATTGCCGGCGTCGCCGTGCTCGGCGGCGCCTTCACGCTGCTGGCGCCGACCGATCCCTTGCGTCTGCTGCTCTGGTGCTTTGCCATCACCGGGTCGACGCTGTTTCCGGTGCTGGTGCTTTCGATCTGGTGGAAGCGCATGAACGCGTTCGGCGCGCTCGCGGGCCTGGGCTGCGGCTTTGCCGTCGCCGTGCTCACGATCCTCGCCGGCGAAGCCCACATCGTCGGCCTCGACGGCGCGCTCGCCGGCATCGTCGGGCTGCCGGCAAGCGCGCTGGGTGCGCTGCTCGCCAGCATCGCCACGCCGGGTCCGACGCGCGGCATGCTGGAGCTCGTGCGCGAGATCCGCATTCCCGGCGGCAAGGTCGTGTACGACCGCGAGATGCGGCTGATGCGCCTCAAGAACAGCGAGCGCGCTTAGCCGCTGCCAATCGACTTGCTTGCGTCGGGGCGCGGTCGTAAGGGTCGGGCCAACCCCATGGGATCGCTGCCGATGTCCGCTCCGCAACGCCTCAACCTCCATCCCGCGATCGAGCCCTATCGCAGCGGCCGCCTGGCGGTCACGGGCCGGCACGAGCTCTACTTCGAGGAATGCGGCAACCCTGGCGGCAAGCCGGCACTGCTGGTGCACGGCGGTCCGGGCGGTGGCTCCAACGCCAACATGCGCCGCTATCACGATCCTTCCGAGTACCGCATCATCCTGTTCGACCAGCGCGGCTGCGGCCGCTCGACGCCGCACGCCTCCATCGAGGCCAACACCACGTGGGACCTCGTCGCCGACATGGAGCGGCTGCGCGAGCACTTGGGCATCGCGCGCTGGCAGCTGCTCGGCGGCTCATGGGGCTCGACGCTGGCGCTTGCCTACGCGCAAAAGCACCCCGAGCGCGTTACCGACATGATCCTGCGCGGCATCTTCCTGCTCCGCCGCTGCGAACTCGACTGGTTCTACCAGGAGGGCTGCGGCTGGATCTTCCCCAAGGCGTTCGCGCTCTATCGCGACCAGATCCCGGCGGGTGAGCGCGGCGACATGATCGCGGCCTACCACAAGCGCCTCATGCACTCCGGCCCCGCCGTTCAGCTCGCCGCCGCCAAAGCCTGGAGCATCTGGGAGGGCTCGACGCTGGCGCTGATCCAGGAGCCCGAGCGCATCCGCCAGTTCGGCATCGACGCCTACGCGCTCGCGTTCGCGCGCATCGAGTGCCACTACTTCATCAACCGCGGCTTCTTCGATGCCGACGATCAGCTCCTGCGCGATGCGCCCCGCATCCGCGACATCCCGGGCGTCATCGTGCACGGCCGCTACGACGTGGTGACGCCAGTCAAGAACGCCTTCGATCTCAAAGAGGCGTGGCCCGCGGCCGAGCTGCGCGTCGTGGCCGACGCCGGCCACGCCATGAGCGAGCCCGGGATCATCCACGAGCTGATTGCGGCAACGCACAAATTCGGCCCCGCCGGCGCCTAGGTCGCGTCGTCCGCGCGCGTGCCGAGATAGTGCAGAACGACCTCGCGATGGTGCGGGCGGTCGCGATGCTCGGCGATGAAGATGCCCTGCCAGGTGCCGAGCAGCATGCGGCCTGCGCGCACCGGGATCGACAGCGAGGTCGCGGTCAGCGCCGCCTTGATATGCGCCGGCATGTCGTCAGCGCCCTCGGTTGTGTGCAGGTAGAGGGCGCCGCGCGGGGCGAGGCGCTCGAGCGCGTCGACGAGGTCGGTCTGCACGTCGGGGTCGGCGTTCTCCTGGATGAGCAGCGAGGCCGAGGTGTGGCGGATGAAGAGCGTCAGCAGGCCATCGGCCGCCGCGATCTCCTGGAGCCAGGTGCGCACGTCCGCGGTCAGCGGCGACAGCCCCGGTCCGCGCGTGTCGACGTGCAGCGTCTCGAAGGCCTGATCGAGGGCGGGCTTTTCCCGCGTGCGGGCCCCTTCGCTCATGCCGTCCGCGCCGTCACAGGGCCTTGCCGGGGGGGTGGTCCTGCTGCTCCTGCAACCTGTCGAGCCGCTCGTGGATCTTCTTGGCCATGGCCTCCAGGTAGTCGAAGGCCTTGTCAACGTCCTGCTCGGTCGGGAGCGTGAGCTTCGGCTTGGGGGCGCCGGGACCATTGTCGTTGAGCCCGAGCGCCTGATCCGACTGGTCGAGCTGGTCCTTGAGCGACTTGTTCTCGGCGCGCAGCCGGTCGATCTCGGTCATGAGCGCGTGCTGGCTGTCGTTCATGTCCTGGCAGGACCATTGGCCGGTCGTGCCGGTGCACAGCGACATGGCGCCCGTCTGGGTGTCGAGGCGCACCACCCCATTGGGCGTCGGCGACATCGAGTAGCGGCCGCCCGTGTCCTCGGTCTTGGGAGCCGAGGTCGCGGCGAGTGCCGCCCCCGCGAGACCCACCACGATCAGCGAAAAAACGACGAAGCTCGATCTGCGCATGCCGTCCTCCACGCTTGGCCGCCGGCGCGGCGGCACCTTCGAAACTCGAGCGCAGCATACCCCGAGACCAAGGCAAAAAAGGTCCGATTGGGCAAAGGTTCGCTTCTTTTTGGGGCGTTCCGGTCCCTTTTGGAGCGAAATCTGCGCTCCCCTTAACTGAACATTTACCGAGAATCGCCGAGCTTTAGGGTGAGCGGTTTGCACTTTTTTACGCGGCGTTGGATCGGCCGCACCGACCCCTCGAGAGCCATGCACGGGCGGGCGCGTAAGCCTGCCTTTCGCACCCGGAGGGCTCGAGGCTAACCGACCTTTCAGCGCGCGCCCCAAGGGACAGAGATGCCGACACAAGCTCCGAAGGAAGTGCAGGGCGGGCGAGCCGATGCCGCCCCGGCCGAGCCGACCCAGATGACGCGGCTGGAGCAGATGCGCGACCGCCTCGCGTCCTTGAGCGACGAGGCGCGCTCGATCCGCGCGCAGATGCCCCGCGAGTTCGAGCCGGACGTGGAGCGCATCCAGCAGCAGATGCAGCGCCTGGGCGAGCGGCTGTCGGAGCTGGGCGGCGGCCTCTTCCAGACGGCGCTGCCCAAGCCCGTCGTGCCCGAGGCCCTGACCCAGGCTCAGCCGCAGCGCCAGGCCGCGACCTCCGCTCGCGCACAGACCATGCCCCGCACCGGCGGCGACGAAGGCGCGCGCGTGAGCCGCGTGGCTCCCGACGAGGTGATCATGCTCGGTGGCCCCGTCAGAGCCGACAACCCGTGGAGCGATGAAACCGCGCGCGCGCTCACCCGCTTTTACGAGTCGGGAGAAGCCTTCCTCGGCTACGCCCGCGAGGCCGCGCACGCCGCCGTCAACGCCGTCAAGTCCAACCAGGCCGCGCCGCAGACCGCCGCGCCGTCGCACCTGCGCGCGCTGCCTTCGGCCCAGCACACCGGCCAGCATCACGACGCCCCCGTCGCGTCCTCCATCGAGCCCTCGTGGCTCGACCAGCGCCTGTCCGAGATCGCGATGCGCATCGAGCAGTCGCTCGCCGAGGTCAACCCGGAGAACTCGCTGCTGACGCTCGGGCGCCGCTTCGACCAGCTCGAGGCCCGCATGGGCTCGGCGCTCGAGGGCATGGCCACGCGCGCCGACCTGAAGGAGCTGCACATCGCCGAAGCGCAGATCGAGGAGATCAGTACCCAGCTCGATCAGCTCCGCCGCCAGTTCGCCCGCCTCGACGCCATCGACGCGCATCTCGGCACGCTCGCCGCGCAGCTTTCCGACGACCGGCTGACGCGCCTCTTCGCCAACGGCATGGGCTCCAGCCGCGAGGCAGCCCGGCTCGAATCGATCAGCTCGCAGCTCGCCACCATCGCCGGCCAGCTCTCGCACGAGCGCCTCGCCGACCTCATCAGCCAGAACGCCGTGCGCGGCGTCGACCTCGAGGAGATGGCCACGGCCGCCGCGCAGAAGGCCGCTGCGCGCTTTGCCGACCGCGAGGCAAGCGAGACGCAGACGCGCGATATCGGCGAGGTCCGCGGACTGCTCGAGAGCCTCATCAACGAGCGTCGCCACAGCGACGAGAACAACGCCAGCATGCTGGAGACCATGCAGCAGGCGATCGTCCGCGTGCTCGACCGGATCGATGCGCTCGAGATCACGCAGCCGGATGTCGACGCGCCCCCGAAGGCCTACGCGCCCGTGCCGATGCAGTCCGACGAGCCCGAGCACGCGGGGCACGCCTTCGCGGCGCCACAGGCGGGCGACGAGCCGCCAGCTTACGGCGCGCAGCCGCACACCTACGCGCCCGCTCGCGAAGAGCCCGCGTCCGACGAGCCTGCGGGAGGGATGTTCACCAACGCAGCGGCGCCGCAGGGGATGTTCGCCTCGCAACCGACGCCGCAGGGCATGTTTACCTCGCCGCCGTTCGATCTCGACGCCGCCTTCGCGACCGATCGCGACTCCGCGCCGTCCGACTACGTGATGCCCGGCGCATCCACGCTGCCGATCGACCCCCTGCGTCACGACTTCATCGCGGACGCCCACCGCGCCAAGCTCAAAGCCGCGAGCAAAGTCGACACTAAGCTCGACCCCAACCTCGGCCGTACCGGCGAGCTGGCGGCTCCGAAGGACCGCGGGCCGGTGCAACAGAAGGCCCGCAAGCGCCGCGGCTTCTTCCGCTCGCCGCGCGTGCTGATGAGCATCCTCACGATCCTTGCCATGATCCCCGCCGCGCTGTTCTTCATGCCGCGCACCCCCACGCAGGGCCGCGCCGTCCCCGCCGCCGCCGATCTGGCGATGCCGACGATGGACACGGCCGCCCCGGCGCCGGCGACGCCCGGTGCCGGCGACGCGACGGCGCCCGCGGCCGTGCCGCAGGACGGCGAGGATTCCAAGCCGCCGGCCAACGCCGCCCCGGCCACTCCGCCGGCTCCCGCCAAGCAGTCGCAGCGGCTGGTCCCCGACACCCAGACCGGCGGCCGCGCCTACGAGGACGTCGGCGCCCCTGCCCCCGACCCGAAGACGCAGGGCCAGGATTCAGCCTCGCTTTCACCCGCCGCCGCCTCCTCGCAGGAGGCGCGTTTGGCGTTTCTGCAGGGCCGCACCGTGCAGGTTGCGCCCAAGCCGATCCCGGCCGCGCTGATGGAGCAGCGCTTCATCGGCCAGACCGGCGCGCTCATGCCCGACGCCACCGGCAGCCGCCTGCCGCCGCCGACCGTCGGCCCCTATTCGCTGCGGCTCGCCGCCGCGCAGGGCGATGCCGCGGCCCAATTCGAGGTCGCCTCGCGCATCGCCGAAGGCCGTGGCGCCGACAAGGATGCCAAGGACGCGGCGCAGTGGTACCAGCGCTCGGCGTCGAGCGGCTTTGCCCTCTCCCAGTTCCGCCTCGGCACGCTCTATGAACTCGGCGCCGGCGTGGAAAAAGACATCGCGCGGGCGAAAGTCTGGTACGGCCGCGCCGCCGAGCAGGGCAACGTCAAGGCCATGCATAATCTCGCCGTGCTCATCGTCGCGCACGGCGGCGCGACGCCCGACTACGCGACCGCGGTGAAGTGGTTCTCGGAGGCTGCCGCGCACGGCCTTGCCGACAGCCAGTACAATCTGGCCATGCTGTACCAGAACGGCATGGGCGTGCCGAAGGACGTCCGCGAGGCCTACAAGTGGCTGCTGCTGGCCGCCCGCTCCGGCGACGCCGAGGCAAAGAGCCGCCGCGACGCGCTGAAGGCGACGCTCACCGCCGAGGATATCGCCATGGCGACGGTGGCCGCCGAATCCTTCCGCGGCAAGCCGACCAGCGCGATCGCCAACGATTCGCGTGCCGCCGGGCAGTCCTGGAGCCACCGCGCGCGCATCAACAATGGCTGACGCCGGCCGATCATGGCCCGCGGCGTCGGTATCTTTGCCGCGCGCGGCATAAACCGCCGCACGACCCGGCTCCGTCCTTGACACGACGCATGCTGTCGGAGCATTCGTGGCCGGGAAGGCGGCGCGAGGGTTTTGGCGCGGCCTTCCCCCTGCTGCCGGCCGCGCCAACGCGATGGCCTCATCTCATCGGGATGCGCTCATGACCGCCCGCCGGTCCGACGCGGCGCCCGCAGTGTCGTTCGACGCCGCCGGCGCCCTTTCCACGGCGCCTCCGGCATCGGGATCGGGTAGCGCTTTCTAAGGTTTGGTGCCGGGCGAGACCGATGAACATCTACCTGCCCATCGCCGAGATGTCCGTGAATGTCGCGGTCTTCTTGAGCATGGGCTGCGCGGTGGGCTTCCTCTCGGGCATGTTCGGCGTCGGCGGCGGCTTCCTGCTCACGCCGCTGTTGATCTTCATGGGCATTCCCTCCGCCGTGGCGGTGGGCACCGGCTCGATGCAGATCATGGCGTCCTCGGTCGCCGGCGCCATCGCGCAGTACCGACGCCGCAACGTCGACATCAAGATGGGTCTGGTGCTGGTCGCCGGCGGCGTCGTGGGCGCAATCGTCGGCGTGGGGCTCGTGCGCATCCTGCGCCAGATCGGCCAGTTCGACCTCTTCGTGTCGCTGAGCTACGTGCTGTTCCTGGGCGCCGTCGGCGGCCTGATGCTGATCGAGAGCGTGGGCACCATTCGCCGCGCCCGCTCCGGGCAGCCGGTGAGCGCGCGCAAGACCGGCCAGCATAGCTGGGTGCACGGGCTGCCCTTCAAGATGCGCTTCAACCGCTCCAAGCTCTACATCAGCGTGGTGCCGCCGGCCGCCATCGGCGCCTTCGTCGGCTTCATGGCGGCGATCATGGGCGTGGGCGGCGGCTTCGTCATGGTGCCGGCCATGATCTACCTGCTGCGGGTGCCGACCAGCGTCGTCATCGGCACCTCGCTGTTCCAGATCGTGTTCGTGATGGCCGTCACAACGCTGTTGCAGGCGGTGCAGAACAAGACCGTCGACGTGGTGCTGGCGATGCTCCTGATCGTGGGCGGCGTCGTCGGCGCGCAGTTCGGCGTCATTGCGGGCGGACGGCTCAAGGGCGAGCAGCTGCGCTTCCTGCTGGCGGCGCTGGTGCTGCTCGTGTGCCTGCGCATCGGCTGGGAGCTGGTCGCGCGCCCCGGCGAGCTCTATTCGATCGGCCCGCTGCTCGGGAGGCCCTGATGCAGCCGGGTGCCGCCGCGATGACGTGCCGGCGCCTCGCCGTGGCCGCCATGCTCGCGCTCGTCGCGCCTGCGCTCGCGCAAGACGCCCTGCCGTTGCCGCCGCGAGTGCTGATGGGCCCACGCCAGCCGCCGGCGGGGCCGGCCGGGCCGCGCAAGGATGCGGTCGAACGGGTGGAAGCCGACGTCTCCACCCGCAGCGTCGAGGTGACGACCGGCTTCACCGGCCACGAGATCCTCGTGTTCGGCGCCATCGACAACAGCCAGCAGCCCGAGGATACGGCCGGCAACTACTATTACGACGTCGTCGTGGTGGTCGAAGGCACGCCCTATGCGGTGGTCGTGCGCCGCAAGAGCGACATTGCCGGGGTGTGGATCAACACCTCCTCGGTGCTCTTCGCCTCGGTGCCGAGCTACTACGCCATCGCCTCGACGCGGTCGCTGGACCAGATCGCGGGGCCGGCCGTGCTCGAGCGCAACTCCATCGGCTTTGCCCATATCCAGATGACGCCGGCGGTGGGCGTCAAGTGGAACCTCAGCGACTACGAGCTCGCCGGCTTCAGGGCGGCCGTCATCCGCCTGAAGCAGAAGGAGCACCTCTACGTCGTCGAAGCCAAGGAAGGCGTCACCTTCACCGGGCGCAGCCTGTTCCGCAGCACCATCGCGCTGCCCGGCAACGTGCCGGTCGGCCCGCTGGTGGCGCGCACCTATCTCTTCCGCGACGGCGAGGTCTTGAGCGCGCACATCGCCCGCGTCACGCTCGAGCGCAAGGGCATCGAGCGCGTGCTGCACGATTTCGCCTTCCGCTATCCGTTCACCTACGGGATCATCGCCGTGATGCTGGCCGTGCTCGCCGGACTCTCGGGGTCGATGTTCTTCCGCCGCGAGACGGCCTGAGGCGGCCGGAGTAGTCCAAAGACGGTCAGTCGCCCCGCAGCAGGCGCGCGGCCACGGGGTAGAGGCCTTCCTGGCCCAGCAGCCACACGCGCAGGCCGTCGTCGCCGAACAGCGGTTCGAATGCCGCCTCGAGGATGTTGAGGCCGCCGGCATAGGTCCCAAACGCCGGCAGCACCAGGCGGCGGCCGTTGCCGACGAAGCAGGGGCGCCGGATCGAGAAGCCGTGCAGCGACAGCCGCGCCGCCGGATGCATGTGCCCGGCGATCTCGTGCGTGACGTCGCCGGCGGCCGGCATGTGCCGCAGCGTGATGCCCTCGACCTCGATGTCGCCGACGACGGTGCCCCCGAGGCGCTCGCCGATGGCGGGGTCGTGGTTGCCGGTGACCCAGATCCATTCCCGGTCCTCCTGCATGATCTGCAGGATCTCGAGCTCCTCCAGCCCGATGCGCGAGGCGGCGTCCGCGTCGTGCAGGCTGTCGCCGAGCGCGATGACGGTGGCGGCCTTGTAGCGGTCGATGACCTCGGCTAGCCGCTGCAGCGTCTCGCGCGTGTCGTAGGGCGGCAGCAACTGGCCGCGCGCGGCATAGGCGGAGCCCTTCTCCAGATGCAGGTCGGCCACGATTAGCGCGTCCTCGCTCGGCCAGTAGAGCGCGCCCGACATGTCGGCCCGGAACACCTTCCCGCCGATCGAGACGGTCTGGTCCTGGAAATCGTCGAAGGCGAGACGCTCCGGCTTCAGCTCGAGCATGCGGGCTCCTCTCGTTGCGCCTCTTCGATGAGCTCGGACGCCGCCTCGCGCAACAGGTCCTCGCGCGCGCGCCCCGCCACCGCCTCCTTGCCGATCTCGAGCAGGATCGGGACCGACAGCGGAGAGACGCGATCAAGCGGTTGATGCCTGATTCGTCCTTGCACGCGGCGGAGAAAATCGCCGAGCCGCGCGATGTCCAAGAGCCCTGTGGCCGCATCCGCCCACGCCGCCTCGATGAGGATGTGGCGGGGGTCGTGGCGGCGCAGCACGTCGTAGACGAGGTTCGTCGACATGGCGAGCTGGCGCCCCGTCTTTTCGCGCACGCGGTGTCGCCGCTCGACGAGGCCGGCGATGAGGGCGACCTGCCGGAACGTGCGCTTCATCAGGTTCGATTCGGCGAGCCAGGCGTCGAGATCGTCGCCCAGCATGTCCTCGGCGAACAGGGCGGCGAGATCGAGGCGGCCGTCCGCGATCATCTGCGACAGATCGCCGAGGCCCCACAGCGCCATACCGTAGTCGTTGGCGACGAAGCCCAACGGCTGCGCGCCGGCGCGGTCGAGGCGCCGCGTCAGCAGCATGCCGAGTGTCTGGTGCGCGAGCCGCCCCTCGAAGGGATAGGCCACGAGATAGTGGCAACTGCCGCGCCGGAAGGTCTCGATCAGCACCTCGTCGTCCGCCGGGATGACCGAGCGGCGCTGCTGCAGCTCTAGCCATTCGGCGACCGGGGTGGGCAGCTTGGCCCACGCGCGTTCGTCGGCGAGCATGGCGCGCACGCGGGCGGCCAGATGCGTCGAGAGCGGGAACTTGCCGCTGTTGTAGCTGGGGATGATGGGGTCCCTGGCGGCGGCGCGCGTCACGAAGGCTTCCGTGTCGCTCAGGCCCTCGAAGCGCAACACCTCGCCCGCGAGCACGAAGGCGTCGCCGGGGCGCAGCTGCTCGATGAAGTATTCGTCGACCTCGCCCAGCACGCGGCCGCCCGCGAGCGCGCCCTTGGCGCGCGCCGAGCGGCGCCCCAAGAGGCGCACCTTGATCATCGGCGCGGCGACGATGGTGCCGGCGTTCTGCCGGTAGGCCTCGACGAAGCGCGGGTGCGCGATGCGAAAGCTGCCGTCGGGGCCGGCTTTCAGCCGCGCGAAACGGTCATAGGTCTTGAGCGCGTAGCCGCCCGTCGCCACGAAATCGACCACGCGGTCGAAGGTCGCGCGCGTAAGCTGCGCGTAAGGCGCCGCCGAGGTGACCTCCTTGTAGAGCGCTGCCGGCTCGAACGGGCTTGCGCACGCCGTGCCGAGCACGTGCTGGGCGAGCACGTCAAGCGCCCCGTTGCGCGACAAGACCGCGTCCTGGGCGCCGGCTTCCGCGGCGTCGAGCGCGGCGCGGCACTCGAGCACCTCGAAGCGGTTCGACGGCACCAGGAGGGCGCGCGATGGCTCCTCCAGGCGGTGGTTGGAGCGGCCGATACGCTGGATGAAGCGGCTCGCGCCCTTCGGCGCGCCGACGTGGATCACGAGGTCGACGTCGCCCCAGTCGATGCCGAGGTCGAGCGTCGAGGTGGCGACCACGGCTTTGAGCGTGCCGGCCGCCATCGCCGCTTCGACCTTGCGGCGGCGCGTGGGGTCGAGCGAGCCGTGATGCAGCGCGATCGGCAGTTCCAGATCGTTGATGCGCCACAGCTCCTGGAACAGCAGCTCCGCCTGCATGCGCGTGTTGACGAACAACAGGCTCAGGCGGTTGCGCTCGATGGCGTCGTAGATCTCGTTGATCGCATAAAGCGTGGTGTGGCCCGCCCACGGCACCGGCTCGTCCATCTCCAGGATGGAGATCGCCGGCTTGGCGCCGCCCTCGGTGCGCAAAAGGTCCGCCATCTCGATGTAGCGGTCGCCGCCGCGTTGGGGCACGAGGTAGGCGCGCAATTCCGAGGGGTGCGCGACCGTCGCCGACAGGCCGAAGGTCAACAGCCCGGGCGCGAGCGTGCGCAGCCGCGCGATGTCGAGCGCCAAGAGGTCGCCGCGCTTGGTGGGCGCGAGCGCATGCAACTCATCGAGGATGAGGGTGTCGAGGTCGGCAAACAGGTGCCCGCAGTCGGGATGGCTCAAAAGCAGCGCGAGCTGCTCGGGCGTCGTCATCAGGATGTCGGGCGGGCGAACGCGCTGGCGCTGGCGGCGGGAGACGGGCGTGTCGCCGGTGCGCGTCTCGGTGCGCACGAAGAGCCCCATCTCCGCGATCGGCGCCATGACGTTGCGGGCGACGTCCACGGCGAGCGCCTTCAAGGGCGAGATGTAGAGCGTGTGCAGGCCGGCGCCCCTCTTCTCGCGCCGGGCTTGCGTGAGGCTGACAAGGCTCGGCAGGAAGCCGGCGAGCGTCTTGCCGGCGCCGGTGGGCGCAATGAGCAGCGTCGAGCGGCGCTGCTCGGCTGCCGTAAGCAGCGCAAGCTGGTGCGGCCGCGGCCGCCAGCCGCGCTCGGCAAACCAGCGCGCGAACGGCTCGGGCAGGGCAGGCTCGGCCGCCCCGCCGCCGCGCAAGCGCGCTGGAGGGTCCCCGACAGCCTTGTTCTTCCTGGCTTCCGCCGTGCCGCTTCGCACGGGCACCCCCTCTTCAGTCGAGCCTCTTCAGTCGAAAGTCGCCGCCGCCTATGCTATGGCGCTCGGCGCCCGGCCTGGAGTATGCAGCGCCCGGAACGGCAAAGGCGAGGAGCGAGGAAGCCATGGATAGCAAAACGTTCCTGGGCGGCAGCCCCGTGGGGGTTCTCGTCCGCCTGCTCGTGCTCTCGCTCGTGGTCGGCGTCATCCTCTCGGCGCTCGGCATTACGCCGCAGAACTTCTTCTTCCAGATCAACATCCTCTTGCAGCGGATCTACGACCTCGGCTTCGGCGCCTTCCAGTCGGTCGTCGAGTATCTGGTGCTCGGCGCCATGGTGGTAGTGCCGATCTGGCTCATCGCGCGCCTCGTCAAGACGGCGCGAGGGCCCGACCGAAAGCCCGACCAGACATCGTGAGCCTGTGGGCATTTGCCTAGAGGGCCTCGGCCTCAGCCGTCGAGCGGCTCGGCGGCCCATGTCTCGGCGTCGAGGCCGACGAGATCGGAGACCGCGCTCGCCTTGGCGGCGCGCACGGCTTGCGCGAGGTGCTCCTTGATGCGCCCAATAAGCCCCGGCCCCTGATAGATGAGCCCGGTGTAGAGCTGGATCAGCGTCGCGCCGGCGCGGATCTTGGCGAGCGCGGCGCCGCCGCTGTCGATGCCGCCGATGCCGATGAGCGGGATCGCGCCGCCGGTCGCGCGATAGACGCGCGCCAGCATCGCGGTCGAGCGGTGGAACAGTGGGCGCCCCGATAGGCCGCCCGCCTCGCGCGCGGCCGCATCCGTGAGGCCGGGCCGCGACAGGGTCGTGTTCGATACCGCGATGCCGTCGATGGCGTGCGCGACGAGCCGCGCCGCGATGGCCGCAATATCCTCCTCGGCGATGTCGGGAGAAAGCTTGACGACGATGGGGCGCCGCGGCTTGCCCTGGTCCGCGAGGCGCGCGCGCGCGGCCATCACGCGGGCGAGCAGCGCGTCGAGCGCCTCGGGCGCCTGCAGATCGCGCAGGCCCGGCGTGTTGGGCGAGGATATGTTGATCGCAAAGTAGCTTGCGACCTCGTTGAACGTCTCGATGCCCTGCACGTAGTCGGCGATGCGATCCGCGCTGTCCTTGTTGGCGCCGATGTTGACGCCGATCACGCCGCCGGTGGCAAGGCGCCAGCGCAGCCGCTCGAGCGCCGCCTGGTGGCCGCCGTTGTTGAAGCCCAGCCGGTTTATGACAGCCTGGTCGCGCGGCAGCCTGAAGATGCGCGGGCGCGGGTTGCCGCTTTGTGCGTGCGGCGTCAGCGTGCCGACCTCGGCGAAACCGCAGCCGAGCCCTAGCACCGCATCGGCCACGCGCGCGTCCTTGTCGAAGCCGGCGGCGATGCCAATCGGATTGGGGAGTGCGAGCCCGGCAAAGCGCGAGGCGAGGCTCGGGTGATCGGGGCCTGGGTGCGGAAAAAGCCCCAGCTCCAGGGATTTGAGCGTCGCCGCGTGCGCCCGCTCCGGCGACAGCAGCGACAGGAGCGGCGGCGCGAGCTCGAAGATCCTGCTCAGCATTGCAGCATGCCCGCGGGGAGGACGTGCGTGCCGTCGGCGGCGAGCTCCAGCGCGAACACCGTGCGCGCGGCCGAGGCCGGCAAGCTCGCGTAGAGGTGCGGGAATAGCTCCTCCACGCGCGAGCGCTCCCACCGCAGAGCCTCGCCGAGCGTCACGGCATCCAGCTCGATCAACACGAGATCGTGTTTTCCCTTGAAGTGCTTGGCGAGCGTCCCCGCGAGCTGGTGGGCCGCCGAGAGGTGGATAAAGCCATCGCGCGTGTCGTCGGCGGAGGCTGCGAGCGCGCCCGTCGCACGCGCGTCATCCCACGCCGCGCGTGTCGTAATTTTGAAAACCTGCCGGGACTCTCGCGGGTTCATTGCCTATCAGCTCCGCAGCCTGCGCAATTCCTTTGCATCGCGTGGCAACGCGCCGCGAGCCTGCGCGCCATTGTGTCGCCGAGCTTGTCGCATTTGGTCAACACCGGGCGCTGTTTGTTCCCCGCGCATGTGACCTTTTCCGTCGAGACGGCTGTCGCGATGCATTCAGTCATGATAGCTTCACACGAGGCTCGGGGCCGGGTCGTGGGGCGCCAAAGTCGCTGGCTAGTACAAAGCAATTCGAAAAAAGAAGTTCGATGTTCTCTGGTCTGCCAACAGCGTCCCTGACCGTCACCGATCTGTTCTCGTTTCCCTTCCACTTTTCGGTCCCGAGTTATCAGAGACCGTACTCGTGGACCACAGAGGAAGCGGGCCAGCTGCTCGAGGATATCCTTGGCGCGGCAGGCCTTTCCGGCCCTGAGACGGCCGAGCCCGACTACTTTCTGGGCGCCATACTGCTGCTCGACGCCGCCGGCGGCGAGTTGCCCAAGGCGCGCGACCGCGAGGCGCGCTTTTTCGAGATCGTCGATGGACAGCAGCGTCTTGTCACACTTGCCGTTATGGCGGCGGTTCTGCGCGATCTCGGCACGGAAAAACGGCGCTGGACGGGGCGTTACCGGCTCGATCAGTTCGTCGCCGCCGACAGTGCCGCGATCAAGCAGAAGGGCACGCGCTTTCGCATCGAGCTGAGGACGAGCGAGCAGGAGCTGTTCGAGAACCACGTTCAGACGCTTGGATCGTGCAAGACCGCGCCCGCGCTCGACGACCCCAGCGTCTCCGAGGAGCGCCTCTACGACGTGCGCGAGCACTTCATGCGCGAGATTTCGGCGCTCGACGAAGCCGAGCGCCGGCGCCTTGCCGATTATCTCAGCGATCAGTGCCATTTCGTCGTCGTGCTGACGCGCGATATCGACCGCGCGCACCGGCTGTTCACGGTGTTGAACCAGCGCGGGCGCGTCCTGCAGCGCAACGACATCCTAAAGGCCGAGCTTCTGAAGAGCGTCGCGCCCGACCGCGTGGCCGAGGCCCTCGACCAGTGGGAGCGCGCCTCCGAGCTGCTGGGCAAGAACTTCGAGAATTTCTTCAGTCATTTGTTCTACATCCACGGCACCGGCGAGAAGCGCATCATCGCCGGCATCCGCCGCACCGTGCAGGAGACCGGCGGCCCGGAAGCGTTCCTCAAGGACGTGTTCGCGCCGCTCGCCCAGGCCTATCACTGCGTGCGTTGCGCCAGCGACGTCGACGTGAACCTCGACGCCGAGGCGCGTCGCCATCTCGTGTACCTCTCGCGCCTGCACGAGGGCGACTGGGCGCCCGCTGCGATGCTGGCGCTGCAGCACTACGCCGACGATCCCGAGCGCGGCAATCTGCTGTTGAAGGAGATCGACCGGCTCGCCCATCTCTTGCGCCTGCTGTGCGCGGGCACAAGCAAGCGCGTGCGCCGCTTCGGCCACGTGATGGACCTCATCAAGTCCAACGCCCCGATCAAGCCGGGCGAGGGGCCGTTCCAGATGTCGCGCGACGAGGTGCGCAACATCGGCTACCACCTGCGCACCTTCTACAAGCGCGATCAGCCGGTCTGCAAACTGCTGCTGCTGCGCCTCAACGACGAGATGGCGCGCAGCGTCACCCTGCTCGATCCCAAGGATTACTCAATCGAGCACGTGCTGCCGCTGCGACCCGGCGCCAAGAGCGAGTGGCGGCGCTGGTTCCCCGACGGAGAGGAGCGCGAGGCCTGCACCGAGAGCCTCGGCAACCTCATCATCGTGACGCAGGGCCAGAACGAGAAGGCGCGCAACAGGGAGTTCGCGCGCAAGCGCGAGATCTATGGCGGCTTCGACGACAGGCCCGTGCTGCCCATCACCCGCGACGCGGTCGAGGCGACGGTCTGGCGCGCGCAGGAGATCCGCGCGCGCGAGGCGAAGCTCATGGACCTCATCCGCGACACCTGGGGGATCGATCTTCCCGGCACGCAGGCCTTGCGCAGCGACGTCGCCTGAGCGGGACCACCATGGGTGTCATCCTCGGGCTTGTCCCGAGGACCCACGGTTCGGCGACCTCCGTTTCTAGCCTCAGAAGCGCCACGTCGCCCCGACGCTCGCCGCGCCGGAGCGGGGGGAGAACTGGATCCTCGGAATAAATCCGAGGATGACAAAATGCTGCGGTCAGTGCATGGGCGCCCTCACGCGGCGGTGGTGAACTCGCCCTTCAAGGCCTTGTCGATCAGCGCGCGCGTCTCCGGCACCCCGTAGAGTTCGATGAAGCTGCCGAAGCGGGGCCCGCGGCTCTCGCCGAGCAGGATCTCGTAGATCGACGAGAACCACGCGCTGGAGACGCCCGGCTTCTCCGGCGTCGCGCCCTTGGCGTTGAAATCCTGATAGCGCGGGATGGAGCGGCCGACATCGTAGAGGATGGACTGGAGCTCGTCGGCGCCGGCGTCCGGCGCTGCCTTGGCGAGCGCCTTGGACAGCTCCGCGAGCGCGCTTCGCTCCACCTCGTCGGCGGCGCGGAAGCGCTTCTTCGGCTTCACGAAATCCTCGTAGTAGCGCACCGCGTACCCGGCGAGATGATCGAGCAGGGGATGGGTTTGCGCGCTGGCCTCCGGCGCGTGGCGGCGGATGAAACCCCACAGCACCTCCTTGTCGTGCGCGTTCGAGGCGGCGACGAGATTGAGCAGCAGCGCGAAGGTGATGGGCAATTCCGCGGCCGGCGGATCGCCCGAGTGAACGTGCCAGACCGGATTGTCGAGCCGCTCGCGCGCGCCCTGGCCCGGATAGGCCGCGAGCAGCTGCAGGTATTCGTCGACCGCCCGCGGGATCACGTCGAAGTAGAGGCGCTTGGCCGTCTTCGGCTTCTGGAACATGAACAGCGACAGGCTCTCGGGGTTGGCGTAGCGCAGCCATTCCTCGATGGTCAGGCCGTTGCCCTTCGACTTGGAGACCTTCTCGCCCTTGTCGTCGAGGAACAGCTCGTAGTTGAAGCCCTCCGGCGGCGTGGCGCCGAGCGCCTTGCAGATCTTGGACGACAGCGTGACGGATTCGATCAGGTCCTTGCCCGCCATCTCGTAGTCGACGCCGAGCGCGGTCCAGCGCAGCGCCCAGTCGGCCTTCCACTGGCACTTCACGCGCCCGCCCGTGACGAGCGTCTCGACCTTCTCGCCCGTGTCGGGATCGAGGTAGGCGACGGTGCCCTTATCGGGGTGGCGCTCGACCATCGGCACCTGCAGCACGCGGCCCGTGCGCGGGCACACGGGCAGGAACGGCGAATAGGTCGCGCGCCGCTCCGGACCCAGCGTGGGCAGGATGATGTCCATCACCTTGTCGTAGACCTTGAGCATCCGCAGCAGGGTCTCGTCGAAGACGCCGGCGGTATAGGCCTCCGTCGCCGAAATGAACTCGTAGGCGAAGCCGAAGCGGTCGAGGAAATCGCGCAGCATGGCGTTGTTGTGGTGCGCGAAGCTCGGGAACTTGCCGAACGGATCGGGCACGTGCGTCAGCGGCTTGTTGAGATACCCCTGCAGCATCTCCTGGTTGGGGACGTTGCCCGGCACCTTGCGCAGGCCGTCCATGTCGTCGGAGAAGCAGATGAGGCGGGTCTTGCGCTTGCCTTCGGTCAGCACCTCGAAGGCGTGGCGCACCATGCTCGTGCGCGCGACCTCGCCGAAGGTGCCGATGTGCGGCAGCCCCGAGGGGCCGTAGCCGGTCTCGAAGATGACGGTCTTGTCCTTGCCGCCCTTGAGCTTGTCGAGGCGCGCGATCAGCCGGCGCGCCTCCTCGAACGGCCAGGCTTTGGCGTCGACGAGCGCGGCGGACGGGGCGGCTTGGGTGGTCGGGTTCATTCCGGCTTTCACGAGATCGGGAGGGAAAGTTGAACGCAGGGGCGCTTGGCGTGCCGCAAACTAGTGCCAGACTTCGCGCGATGGAAGCGGGACCAATCGCCGGGTCGGCAAAGGAAAAATTCGCGCGCCGAGCGGCAGAGGAAAGACCTCGCAATTGCCGCAAGCCGCAGGTAGCAATGTAGCACGGCGCGCGAGCCATGACCTCGCGTAGCGCACCTCAAGAAAAGCCCATAGGGAGTGAACGATGAAGTCAATCTGCACCGCTGTTCTCGTATCCTGCGCGCTCGCCGCCTGGGGAAGCCCCGCCGGCGCCGCGAGCCTCGCCTCCGGCAAGAAGCTCGAGGTCAAGGTCGACCCCATGAAGGTGGACGAGGAATCGAAGGCGCTGTGGGACCGCTTCGGCGGCTGGTGCGCGATCGCCGAATGGCATCCTGCCGTCAAGTCCTGCACCGAGAGCAAGGAAGGCGAAGACACCTTCCGCACGCTGACGCTCGGCGACGGCGGCAAGATCAAGGAGAAGCTCGTCAGCAAAGGGCCGCTGACGTACCGCTACGCCATCGTGGAAAGCCCGCTCCCGGTCAAGAACTACGAGGCGCAGTTCTCCGTGACGCCCGACGACGACGACCAGGACGAGGTCAATATCGTGTGGGCCGCGACCTACGACGCCGCCGACGGCAAAGAGGACAAGGATGCGCGCTCCACCATCGACGGCATCTTCAAGGACGGCATCGCCAGCCTCAAAGATAAGATTGGCGACAAGGCCGGCAAGAAGGATTGAGAGACGTGCGCCCGGCAAGGGCGGCAAGGATCGGGGCTCGCGCATCGCCGCGGGCCCTTTCTATTTGCTCCTCGGCAGTGCCTCGGCGAACGATTGAATCGCGTCGGCGGCCGCCGCGAGGTTGCCTGCGCGCGTGAAGCCGCTGCCGCCGCGCGGCCCCAGATCGTGGTCGCCGTCCCCGGCCCAGCAAAAGCGTATCGACGGCGCGAGCTTGTAGCTCTCGACCTCGGCGCGGGCCCCGAACGGATCGCGTTCGCCCTGCACGATGAGGGTTGGCGCGCGCAGGTGCTCCAGATGCGCGTGCGCAAGGCCTCGGGCTTGCCCGGCGGATGGAACGGATAGCCCAGGCACACGAGCCCGGCGATGCGCTGCTCGCCGTATAGCTCATCGGCGACGAGGCTGGCGACGCGCCCGCCCATCGACTTGCCGCCGATCAGAAGCTTCGTCCCGCTCGCGAGCTTTTCGCGCACAGCCGCCACCGCCGCCTGGTACTCGTCGACGAGGCGCTCGGCCCGCGGCGGCGGACGCCGCTTGCCGTCCGCGCGCCGCTCGGCCATGTAGGCGAATTCGAAGCGCGAGACGCCCATGCCGCGCGCGGCGAGCAGGCTCGCGATCTTCTCCATGAACGGGCTCGTCATCGGCGCGCCGGCCCCGTGCGCCAGAAGGACGACGGCCTTGGCCGACGGCGGACCCTGGCTCAGGATATTTGTCATGAGCGGGTGTTGCCTGTTAGCCATAACCCGGGGGTCGCTTTTTGGACGAACAGGCATAGTATCCGACTGCTTTGCCATGCGATGGGGAGCAGGATGCGCCGCCAATTCCTTTATCCGATTATCGCGTTGCCATTCCTTGCGGTAGCCGGCGCGACGCTGGCGGCTGACCCCGCGGTCAAGGCGCCCGCCCCTCTTCCCGCACCCGCTCCCGCACAGAAGGCCGCCGCAGCGACCCCAGCACCCGCAGCCACGCCGGCGCCGGATGCCGCCAAGGATGCCAAGGACGCGGGCGACGCCAAGGACTCCAAGGACGGGAAGTCGGGCAAGAACGGCAAGAAGGAAAAGAAGCCCGTCGTCCTCGCCAAGACGCTGTTCGGCGCCGTCAAGACACCATCCCCGCTTGCCGCGCGCGCCATCGGCTTCTACTCCAAGGGCTGCCTCGCCGGCGGCGTGCAGCTCTCCGATGCCGGTCCCGACTGGCAGACCATGCGCCCCTCGCGCAACCGCGCGTGGGGCCATCCCAGGATGATCAAGCTTCTGCACCGGCTCGCCGACGACGCCAAAGAGAAGGACGGCTGGCCTGGCCTACTTGTCGGTGACGTCGCCCAGCCGCGCGGCGGTCCGATGTCGAGCGGACACGCGAGCCACCAGATCGGCCTCGACGCCGACATTTGGCTGACGCCAATGCCCGACCACGTGCTCTCCGTCAAGGAGCGCGAGGAGATGGAGCCGCTGATGATGGTCGACACCGCGCACAACGCGGTCGATCCCAAAGTCTTCGGCGAGAAGCAGGTGGCGCTCATCAAGCGCGCGGCCTCCTATCCGGAGGTCGACCGCATCTTCGTCCACCCGACGATCAAGAAGGCGCTGTGCCTCGCCGCCGGCAAGGACCGCAAGTGGCTTTCCAAGGTGCGCCCGCTGTGGGGGCACGACTACCACTTCCACATCCGCATCGGCTGCACCAATGGCGGCTGCGAAGGCCAGAAGCCGGTCGACGGCGACGATGGCTGCGGCAAGGAGGTCGACAACTGGCTGAAGATGGTGGCGAAGGCCGCGCCCTCGCCCAAGCCGAACGAGAAGGTCGTCGGCGCCAGCGACATGCGCAAGGTCACCATGGATCAGCTTCCCGCCGAGTGCAAAGCCGTGCTCAACAGCAAGGGGCCGACGGCGATCGCGGGCGGCGAGACACCGCCCGCCGACCCCGCGACTGCATCCGTGAAGAAGTAATCGGACGTTTGGGCTTCACTCCGCCGCTGCCACTCCCGTCGGCAGCGGACACGACACGCCCGTACCGCCGAGCCCGCAGTAGCCGTGCGGGACCTTCGACAGGTACTGCTGGTGATAGTCCTCGGCGAAGTAGAACTCCGGTGCCGGGAGAATCTCGGTCGTGATCTGCCCGAAGCCGTTCTTCGTGAGCATCTTCTGATACTCGGCCTTCGACCTCTCGGCGGCGGCGCGCTGCGCCTCGGTGAAGGTATAGATGCCCGAGCGGTACTGCGTGCCGACGTCGTTGCCCTGGCGCAAGCCTTGCGTCGGGTCGTGGCTCTCCCAGAAGGTCTTCAGAAGCGTCTCGTAGCTCAGCCTCTTGGGGTCGTAGACGACCAGCACGACCTCGTTGTGGCCGGTGCGGCCGGAGCAGACCTCCTGATAGGTCGGGTTGGGCGTGAAGCCGCCCGCGTAGCCGACGGCCGTGATCCAGATGCCGTCCGCGAGGCTCCAGAACTTGCGCTCCGCGCCCCAGAAGCAGCCGATGCCGAACATCGCCATCTCGAGGCCCGCAGGGAAGGGGCCCTTCAAGGGACGCGAGAAGATGTCGTGCTCGGCGGCGGTGGGGATGGGGGTCGGCCGGCCGGGAAGCGCGGTCTCGGCGGTCGGCATCATGGTCTTGCTCTTGCTGAAAAGCATGGCGTTCACCCGGGGTTGGGGAGGCTGTTGGCTTGGATATAATGCTAGTTCGAAAGGGCCGGCACTCCGTTACGTCCTCATGTTGTCGTGATCGCCGGGTTAAGAGTTGCGCAACCGGGCTTGGAGGGAGCGGCGCCGATGGCCGATGCGATGGCAGCGACGGGTGGGGCCGCGCCGGCGGCCTCGGGCAACGGCCCCCGCCCGACCCTCTATGCCGCCGGCGGCGGCCGCAAGTTCGCATTTTCCTTCATTTTTCTGCTCCTGCTGCCGTTCTTTGTCAGCCTGCCGCCGATGCTGTTCTGGCGCATCTCGCAAGGGCACTGGCAGGGCACCTTCGGCCTCGCGGTGCTCGCCGTCGCCTTCGCCTTCATCATGTTCCTCATCGTCATCGAGCTGATGCACTCGCTGATGGCGCGCATCGAGCTCGGCGATAAGGCCGTGAAGCTGACGCTGCCCTCTGGCCGCGGCCCCACCCCCATGCTCCGCTACAAGACGTGCGAGATCCCCTATGCCGACATCAAGGCGATCGAGACGCGGCGCGAGATCTACGGCGGCTCGATCGCACCGGTGCTCTTGAAGGGTGCGCGCCTCATCCTCAAGGACGACACGCCGGTGAAGCTCGGCTATGTCAGCGAGGCCGACAGCGACCCGAGCTTCCCCTATCCCGACATCGCCCACCAGATCGCCGAGCGCGCCGGCATCCCGGTCACCGACATGGGCAACGTGCGCCGCTCCGCGCAGAAGAAATTCCTCGGCCTCAAGACCGAGCTCATCGCCATGCCGGAAGGCACCGTCGAGGAATCGCAGATCGCGGAGCTCAACGCCAGCCACCGGCGCTGGGTGATGCGGCTGATCTTTCTGCTCGCCGGTCTCGTCGTCGTCGGCATAGCGCTCGACATCATCTTCCCGCCGAGCAGCGGACTGCCGCCGGCGCTGACGAGCTTCAAGAGCCTGATCGTGCGCCAGTTCGCTCCCGCGCCGCCAACGCCGCGCTGATCTGGCGCGATGGCTCGCACCCCTTGACCAAAGCTGTCATCCTCGGGCTTGTCCCGAGGATCCACCCAACCGCTCGCTGCTTACATTGGAAGTTGCGATGGGCGCCCGACTTTTCGCCGTTGGGAGCGTGTTGCGCGCTGGATCCTCGGGACAAGCCCGAGGATGACAAGTGAAATGCGTGGCGGCAGAGCTGATTGTCGCGCGCGTCAGTTCACGTGCAGCTTCATCTGCTCGCGCCGGCGCCCGAGGTAGCCGCACACGACCGCGAGGCCGCCGAACAGCGCCGAGGCAGGAAGCGCCAGCACGCTCGCGATGACGGAGTCCCACACCCAGGGCATCGTCACGTGCATGACGGTGGCGCGCGCCGTCAGCAGCGTCGAGGGCGCAAGGTCGCGCCAGTAGCCCATCACGCTCGTCGCCTTGAAGGGCGCGGTGCCGGTGAGCGCCGGCGTGGCGTCCGTCACCAGCGCGACGACCGCGACGAGGGCAAAGAGGCTGGCAAGAAAGCGCAGGACGGCCATGCGAAGCGTCTCTCCGGTTCAGGGGCTCGTCACGCGATACCCAATGACTTTTGCAGCTCTTTGAGGGCGGCGACCGCGTCCTGTCCGGCCTGCAGGAACTCGTCGACGCCGGCCGCCCGCAACGCGGCCTCGTTCTCGCCCGGGCGTCCCGCCAGCAGCACGCGGCTCGCGCCCGCGGCCTTCAGGGCCTTGGCGGCGTCTGCTGCTTGCTGCGCGTAGACGGCATCGGAGGAGCAGATGCAGGCGATGCGCGCGCCCGACGTCTTGAAGGCGGCGGCTGCCGCGGCGGCATCCGCGTAGCCGTCGCTGGTGAGGCCCTCGATGCCGCCGGCCGCGAGCAGGTTCCACGCCCAGGTCGAGCGGCGGTTGTGCTCGGCGATCTCGCCGAGGTTGGCGAGGAACACGCGGGCGCGCCCGCCCTTTGCGGCAGCGAACGCATCGGCGCGGTCGCGCAAGTCCTCGAACGCCTCGGAGAGACGATGGGGCGTCAGCGGCCGCACCTCCGCCTTGCCCGTGACCGGCGCGGGCGCGGCCAGGGCCTCGACTTTCACGCCGTCGTCGCCGAACAGCGGAAACACGGAGACGCCGGTCAGCTCCATGCGCCCCGTCGCGATGGCCTTGGCGCGCGCTTGCGCAACGCGCGCGATCTCGTCTCGCAGAGCGCCGGACGCTAGCGCGCCGACGATGCCGCCCTTGCCCTCGATGTCCTGGAACAGCGCCCAAGCTTTCGCCGCAAGCTCGGCGGTGAGCTTCTCGACGTACCACGACCCGCCCACGGGATCGGTGACGCGGCCGAGCGAGGATTCCTCCTGCAGCACGAGTTGCGCGTTGCGCGCGACGCGCCGGGCGAAGCGGTCGGGTGCGCCGAGCGCCCAGGTGTAGGGGAGCACGGTGACGGCGTCGGCGCCGCCGAAGGCGGCGGCCGCGCAGGCAGCCGTCGTGCGCAGCATGTTGGTCCACGGATCGCGCTTGGCCATCATGCGCTCGGACGTGACCGCCGTGATGTGCATGGTCGCGGCCGGTGCCTTGCAGGCTTCGGCGATGCGCGCGATGAGCGTGCGCGCGGCCCGCACCTTGGCGGCGCCGAGGAAGAGGTCAGTGTCGACGGAGATCGCGAAGGCGATCTGCGCGAAGGCCTGGCTCGGGACAACGCCCGCCGCCTCGAAGGCGCGCAGGTAGGCGGCGAGCGTCGCGGCGAGGTAGGCGAGCTCCTGGGCCTCGCTGGCGCCGGCCTCGTGGGGGGCCGTGGCATCGACCAGCACTGTGGCGACGTTGGCGCCGCTCGCGCGCGCTTCGCCGGCGAGCTGCACGGCCGCGGCGATCGCGGCCTCGACGGGTGCGCCCGCGCTGCCGAAGCGCGCCAGCGTCCCTATCGGGTCGACGTTGAGGAAGGAGAGGGCCTCGCCGCGCTTGACCTTCAGGAGCTTCAGCGCGCCGAGGAAATGCCGCGCGGCTTCGGGCCCGCGGACGCCGCCGCGAAGCTGCACCGACGCGTAATCGAGATAGACGCCGGCGAGCGCCGCGGCCATGTCGGAAGCGCTCGCAATGGCGATACCGGTCTGGCCCGGGCCCGCGATCTGCAGCACCACGCCCGAGGCGCCGCCCTCGAGCTCCTCCAGGATCACCTCATTGGCGATGCCGGCGTCCGGTGCCACGACGCGCTGGTGGATGTGCCAGCCGAGGCCTTCCGACCGAGCCTTCGTCCCGCGCGTGAAGGGAGCGGCACCGGGCACGGCGGCCTGCGCTGCGGGCAAGGCATCGGCGCGCGTATAGAGAGGATTGATGTGCAACCCGTCGGCGGTGCGGGTCACGAGCTTGCGGTCGAAATCGGCACCCTGCAGCGCCTTCTCGACGAGCTTGCGCCAGGACTCGTAGTTTGCCGGCTCGAAGCCGCCGGCGAGCGCGATTGGCGCACTCACGTCCGTCATTGCTTTGCGCTTCCCAATTTCCGCGTCCCTTCGTTTCTACAATCGGTCGGCGCTCTTTCGCACGCCAAATCCACAAGGTCGCTTCGTTTCGCCTCGCCCTGCTCCACCGGTTCGCTTCCGGTAAACCGCCCCGGCAACTGCCGTTTGCATAGCGTATTCGGCCATGCCAAGACGGCATCAGGCCGTCCGCAGGAGCGCAGCATGGCACGAAGTCGAGCAGCCGAACCCGCCAAGGGGCAAAGCCAGGCGGGCGCCGCGAGCCAGCCGGCGGACAAATCGGTGCTCCAGGACGGCAAGGTCTTCCTCGGCCGCAGCGTGAAGCCCGAATACCTTGAGCTTGCCCTCACCAATCGCCACGGCCTCGTCACCGGCGCCACCGGCACCGGCAAGACGGTGACGCTGCAGGTCGTCGCCGAGGGACTGTCGAAAGCGGGCGTGCCCGTCTTCGCCGCCGACATCAAGGGCGATCTGTCCGGCATCGCGGAGGTGGGTGAGCCCAAGGACTTCCTCTTGAAGCGCGCCAAGGAGGTCGGCCTCGCCACCTACAAAAACAGCGCCTCGCCGTGCGTCTTCTGGGACGTGTTCGGCGCCTCGGGTCACCCCGTGCGCGCGACCGTCGACGATATGGGCCCGCTGCTGCTTTCGCGCATGCTGGAGCTCAACGAGGTGCAGGAGGGCGTGCTGAACGTCGCCTTTCGCGTGGCGGCGGACGAGAAGCTGCCGTTGCGCAATCTCGCCGACCTGCGCGCGATCATCAACAACGTCGCCGAGCGCGCCAAGGAATTGCAGACCAAGTACGGCAACGTTGCCGCGACCTCGATCGGCTCCATCCAGCGCCGTCTGCTCGTGCTCGAGCAGCAGGGCGCCGAGCACTTCTTCGGCGAGCCCGCGCTCGAGATCATGGACTTCATCCGTACCGCTCCCGACGGCCGCGGCTACGTCAACATCCTCGTCGCCGACAAGCTGATGGAGAAGCCGCGGCTCTACGCGACCTTCCTTCTATGGATGCTGACCAAGCTGTGGCAGACGCTGCCCGAGGTCGGCGATCTGCCCAAGCCCAAGCTCGTGTTCTTTTTCGACGAGGCGCACTTGCTGTTCGACGACGCGCCCTCCGCGCTGCTGGAGCGCATTCAGCAGATCGCGCGCCTCGTGCGCTCCAAGGGCATCGGCGTCTACTTCGTCACGCAGAATCCGCTCGACGTGCCCAACACCGTTTCGGCTCAGCTCGGCAACCGCATCCAGCATGCGCTGCGCGCCTACACGCCGCAGGAGCAGAAGGCGGTGAAGGCGGCGGCGGAAACTTTCCGGCCCAACCCGAAGCTCGACACCGAGCGCGTCATCCTCGAGCTGCAGGTCGGCGAGGCGCTCGTCTCCATGCTCGAGAACAAGGGCGAGCCGTCGATCGTGGAGCGCACGCTGATCCGCCCGCCTGAGGGCCGCATCGGGCCGATTTCGTTGAAAAACTCCTCGGATAGGGCGGCGCGCCCTGAAAAGGGAGTGTGCGCTGTGCGCCGGACGCT
>Ga0209415_10004243_pt1 | contig 26367 bp, 34 predicted proteins | sample PeaSoiSIISIP2007_FD_187696 | JGI IMG/M metagenome (GOLD analysis project Ga0209415, IMG submission 187696) | Peat soil microbial communities from Weissenstadt, Germany - SII-SIP-2007 (SPAdes) (version 2) | ecosystem: Environmental > Terrestrial > Soil > Wetlands > Peat | place: Germany... | reverse complement strand
CGTGCGACTCGGTCGACACATGGTAGATACGCAGATTCAAAATGGCGACGTGACGGGAGCGGCGCAGACGGCGAGATCTCTTCCGCCAAGGATAGCCGCATTGCAGACGATCTTTATCCTCGCCAGGTCTGGTAATATCGATGGCGCGGAAAAAACAGCCGGGGTTGCGGGAGCTAAAATCCCCACCGCCGATTATCGCGGTATTGCCTACAACGCCGCCATGGGCGGTCATCTCGACCAACTTTTGCCGTGGTCGAAAAAATTTGACGATCATGACATTCGCTTCAATATTTTCGCTGGTGCGATCGAAGGAATTTTTGCAAAAGCCGCAATTTCCGAAGGTATCGATATCGACCCGGATATACCTTACTATTGGGAGCGATAGCCTTGCGAGGAAAATCATTCACCGCGGATTTAGATATTTGATGCGCGCAATTCTCGATTTGTATCCATAGACCTGTTCCACCTGACGAGCAGAGGGTTATCGCACTGTGATATTGGTACTCGCAACCGTCAAAAAGCCGCCCGGGAAATCGAACCCGATAGTCTTCAGTGTCCAAGATCCATCTGTGTTCCGCTGGAAGTGGGCATGCCCAATACCTGTATATGGACTTGGGGGGGCACCAAATTCGTTTGCGAATGGGACGTTGCTCAATTGAATGTCGACCTGGGTTTCGCCAAATACGGGCACAGCGTTCACGGCTAGCGCTTTTGCTGTGCCGCCGCCCAATGGGGCCTGGTCGAGCGCAGTTTGGGCAAGGTCTGTTGTAAGAACATCCGAAGCTACCACATTTCTAGTTGGCTGTATAAACGTGCCATTCGATGTACGTGGCCAGTAGAAATACCCAATTATTACGACTGCCGCAGATTCCAGAACGAACATTGTCACGGCACCAATGACGATTCCAGGCATTATTTTGCGCATGGTTCCTCGCAGCCCGCAACAAGATGCTCATTGCTCTTACCAGACAATGAACGCCAAGGTTCCGACATAATAAAGCCCTAATGGTTTGTAGACAAGGGCGGCGAATGCCTGACTCATCCTCCGTTTCGAGATCTATTTTTGATCAGCGCGAACAAATTGCGGTCCTGGCGCGCTAATAGATGAATGGTACCGCCAGCCGGGCTGGCTTTATCCTTAATCACGATGGATGCCGCCATGAATCGTACGGAGACGATTTTTTGGGTGTTCTCCATCCGCGCATTATATCAGACGCTCGCAGGCAAAACCCTTTCCTTTCGGGTCGCCTCGCCCATGCGTTACCAACGTATCTCGCTGGCCAACTTGGGCAGGAACACAGTGCAACGCTTAGATACGCTACGGGATGCCATCGGCGCGCATCCGGCTCTGACATTTATGGAAAATGAGGGCCAAACCATCGGCGGAATCGGAGGCAGCGACCGGTTTTCTTACGCGCAGCGCTTTGGCGATCCTGGTGAAGTCGCGTCAACCGGCGACGCCCGTAGTAACGGCGATGGGGCCGTTCATCGACGATTACCTTGCGGGGCGATCCGACATCAAGCCCAACACGCGGATCGGGTTGGGGCAGGCCCGGCGAAACCTTGTGGCGTTCTTCGGCGAGAGCAAGCCCCTGGCCGACATCAACGAAGGCGACGCCGAAGAATACTGGCGACACCTGATCGGCGACAAGAAGATCGGCGGCGTCGGCTTGGCCTTGAACACGGCCCGGCGACTGTGCGGACGCGCCCGGCAATTCTTCCGGTTTGCCGTCCGCAAGCGGATCATCGCCAGCAATCCATTTGCCGAGTTGAAGGGGCTGAGCGTGAAGCCCAATGAGGCCCGCCAATTCTTCATTACCCGCGACGTGGCGCTAAAGGTGCTGGATGCCTGCCCCGATCCCGAATGGAAGCTGCTATTTGCCCTGAGCCGCTGGGGCGGGCTGCGCTGCCCGTCCGAACACCTGGCGCTGAAATGGCAGGACGTGGATTTCGACGCCGGGCGCATCCGCGTGCCATCGCCAAAAACCGAGCATATCGAAGGCCGGGGCGAGCGATTTATACCCCTGTTTCCTGAGCTACGCGGGCCGCTGTTGGACGTTTTCGATCAAGCCCCGGAAGGGGCGATCTACGTCGTCAACCACTACAGGAAACCAAACAGCAACCTTCGCACCCATTTTAGGCGAATCCTACGCCGGGCCGGAGTGACGCCCTGGCCAAAGCTGTTTCACAATCTGCGCTCCAGCCGTCAGACTGAGCTTGCCGAGACGTTCCCCGCCCATGTCGTTTGCAAGTGGCTGGGGAACACTGAGGCCGTGGCGCAAGCCCACTACTTGCAAGTCACCGATGAGCATTTCCGGCAGGCTGTGACCACAACCGTAGACGCCTCGGAAAAAGCGGCGCAAATTCCGGCGCACCAACCGCGTCCAACCGTGTCTAACGGCGTCAAAAGTGAAAATTCAGAAGTGCAAAATCGCCCGGAAAAGCCGAGCGATTCGCAACAAACGCAAATTACTGGCTGGCCTCTATCGGAGTCGAACCGATATGCCCTTACGGGCATTGGATTTTGAGTCCAACGCGTCTGCCAATTCCGCCAAGAGGCCGAAATTTTAATCGCCGTCGGAAAAGCCGCCGCTCTCTTGCGCGTTTCCGACTGGTTCGCGCGATCGTACAGCATCCGTTTTCGTTTCGCCAGATTCCGCCGCCCATTGCAGCGAATTGCTCCGGACGAATAATCGCCATCCAATCGCGCGTTGGCAAGGCATCCAGCCGCATAAGGTAAACCTCCGGTGGTATTCTGTCCGATGCTCTTACGGAGGGCATCGATAGGCGAATGAATTACTTCATTATCACGGGTTGCGTCGTAGGCGGCTGGGCGATGCTGCGGATGATCGGAACCGAGCGAAGCCAGATGTTACGGGTCCTGGAAACCCGGCTTCGGCGGGAGGCCAAAAAGGCGGCTCAAACCTCAAATGCCGATCCCTCCGCCGTCGCCACCGTGCCCCCCGCGTCAAAACCGCCGCCGGCGCAAACTGCAAAACATTGACTTGCCGGCATCTTCCGGCGTACGCTAATGATAGCGTAAGTTCCCGCATCTCTATTGGTCTGTGCGCGAGGCACCCATGCAACAGCGACCTCTGCCGACGTTCACCTGGATTTTTGCGATTGCGTTCCTGGCCGTCCTGGCGGCCCTGGGCGCGGGGATCGTTCTCCTGCGGCATACCGGCGCGCCCATCGCTTCCGTCGCCACCGGCGCCGCCTTTCTCTGCGCGGGATATCTCGGACTTATCGGCATCCTCGTCACCCTCCCCATCGCCCTGAATCTGGCCGCCGCCCGAAGAAGCCACCTTCGCCATCAGGCGGAGTTCATGACCACGCTCAGCGACCGCCTCGAAGGCATCTCCATTCTGATGAATCTCATCAGCGAGCAGCAACTCTTGAGCGACCGCGCCAAGGCCGTCGCGTTCCGCGAGAAGGACCACGACGCCGTACGACGCGCCGTCGTCGAGGAAATCGCCCAGCAGAATTGGGAGGTCGCCTATCTGCTGGCCAACGACATCGAAACGCAATTCGGCTTCAAGCAGGAGGCGGAGGAGTTCCGCAAGGAAATCACCGCCAAGCGCACGGATGTCCAGCGGCGGGTCCTGGCGGAGATGCTGGCGCCGGTCGATCGGCACATCAAGGGCGAGGCGTGGGGCGCGGCGATGCAGGAAGCCCAACTCATCATGGAACGCTTCCCCGACGATCCCCAATGCCAGCGCCTGCCCGAGGAAATCGAATCACGCCGCCAACTCCGCAAGCAGCAGCTTCGCCAAAGCTGGCAGGACTCCATCGACCGTCACGACGTCGACGGCAGCATCGAGATCCTCAAGCGATTGGATCTTTATCTCACCCCCGCAGAGGCCGAGTCCATGCAGGAGATCGCCCGCAACGTCTTCAAGGAAAAACGCGAGGCCCTGCGCATCCGGTTCTCCCAGTCCGTCAAGGAACAGCGGATCGCCGACGCCATTCGCCTCGGCGAAGAGATCATGAACGACTTCCCCAACACTCGAATGGCCCAGGAAGTGCACGACATCATGGACTCGTTGCGGCAGCGCATGCACGAGCCGCAGTCCTCATCCGCGTAAACACGCGGTAGGCTTCGCCTACACGCGGGAGGCTTCGCCTACGCCACCGGAAAATCCCGAATGTCCAGCCCTGACCCACCGCCAAAGCCCGCCGAAACAACGCCGGAGGCCCGGACATTCTTCGCGCGCTATCCCGGGGTCATCATCAAGAACGTCGTCGGCTGGCTGCTGATGCTCTCCGCCCTGGTTTTGGGCAGCTTTTTCCCCATCCCCGTGGGCACGCCGATGTTCATCATCGGCTTTGCCATGATTTCTTTGCCGGGCAAGCGGCGATTGACCAGCGGCGCGCTCCGCGGGATTCCGATCAACCTCTACACGCGCAAGGCCCGGATGTGGCGATTGGCAGGGTCCCTTTTGTTGCCGCCGGGCTTCGTCTGGTTCCTGGCTTTTCAGCGGCATCCAATCGTGCATCCATCCCAGATGACCCTGTGGCGCCTGTGCGCCATTTATTCCGTCACCATCCTGGCGGCATGGGTGCTCACCTGGCTCGTGCTCTTGGCGGTCAACGCGGTGGTGAGGGTTCTGCCGAGGGCCCGGCGTCGCGTGCGGCCGTGGCTCCGGGATCATGGAATCAATCTTCTTCCCCCCCGCCGAAAGCCAAGGTTCCAGCCCGCCTCCCAGCGGCCAGACGATGAGAACATCCTGGAATTCGGCGGCCCCCGTCCCCCCCGCTGGGCACACGAGGAAAAGCATCCGGCCGAGGGCCAAAAATGAAAAGCCTGCCAGTGTTGAGATAAAGCGTTGAATTGAAAGGGCCTTTTATGCCAATCATCTCTCGCAAAGTGACTCCGCTGATTCAAGTTTTCGACATGCGCCGTTCGGTGGCGTGGTACCACGACGTTCTGGGATTTGAGGTCTTGCACACTCATGAGCCGGATGGGCATTTGTACTGGGCCATGCTCAAGCTGGGTGATGCGGTGCTGATGCTGAATGCCAAATATGAAGATCACCAGCGACCTGCCGAACCGCCCGAACGCGTTGACGGGCACGGCGACGTGACATTTTATTTCGATTGCCCGAACGTGGATGAAGCCTACGAGCTTCTTCGAGCCCGGGGATGCGACGTGGCAGCGCCGCGGACGAGATATTACGGCATGAGGCAGTTGACCGTGACCGATCCGGATGGATTTGAGTTGTGCTTTCAGCACCCCGCCAAATAAGTGAATTCACGATTCCGGCATGGGGTCGGCAGCCTGCGTTGCCGGGACGGGGTCGAGGCGTTTTCCCTCAAGAATCCAGATGATGTTCCGGAGATAGACGAACGACCCGAATGCCTGGCCCAGCAGCCCGATTGGATCGCGCCGCCATAGAAAATACGCCAGCAAGAGCAACGAACCGACGAGGCTCATCCACCAGAACATCGGCGGCACGATGCTGGTTCCCTTGCGCTCGCTGGCCAGCCATTGCACGACCATCCGGCCGGTGAAAAGCAATTGCCCGAACAAGCCCAGCCCCAGCCAGAACATCACCGTCGTGGAGGACGCGCCCAAGATGGATGCCATGCCTGCGCCTTTGCCCGATTGATAAATCCGGTCGGTCAATTCCTCGAAGCTCACCTTGTCGGTCGCGCCGCCGGGATGCCAGATGAAATATTGGTAATTCCCGCCGGCGTCGCGTTGCAGATAAACCTGGGCGCGGGAATCAGAGAGCTTTACGTCGGTGCGCACCGCATCGCCGAGGGGCGGGCGTTGACGAAACAGAGCAACGGCCACAACGCAAAGAATCCCCACGAACAGGACTTCGCCCACAATCAGGTAAAACCGTGACATTGCCGCCTCCAAGCCGAGTAAAGTGCCCCCGCGTCAGCTTTCGCCCTGCATCATTTCCGCCGCCGCGGCAGTGGCGGGATCGCTCACGAACGTCCGCACGAACTGGTGGTTCTCTTCCCTCGGGATCGGCACGTATTTCCCGGTCGCGGCGGCGACGATGACGCCGTGAGCATCCACCGCCTCGGCCGAGGTCGCAATGAGCTTGGCGCGGCTGGATTCCACGCGGGCCCTGAAGATCAGCTCGTGGCCCACCGGCGCCTTGCGCCTGAACCGTACGTTCATTTCCCCGCAGACGCAAAACCGCTTGCCCGCCCACGAGGCCGCCCAGACCATCGCCTCGTCGAAAACCGCCGCCAGCACGCCGCCATGCGCCATCCCCGCAAATCCAATGTGCTCCGCCCCCGGCGCGAACCGCGTCTGCACGATTCCCGTCTGGGGGTCAACGTGTAAATGCAGGCGCAATCCCTTGGCATTGCCCGGCCCGCACACCAGGCAACCGGCGGTGTGTGGCAATTCCAGCGGCATGATCAGGTGGAAACAGGCTCAATGGTCTCAACCGGCGCAGCCTCGAATTCCTTGGCCTCCCTCGCCATTCGGTGCAACACGTAAAGACTATTGAATCCAACGTAAAAATATCCCCCGGCAAAAATCGCCAAAAACGGCACTGCCTGCAGGCAAAATTGATAGCGCAGGCTGATCAATATCCAGCACGACATATAGCAGCCGAACGCGATCTCGACGATCGGCAAACTCACCTTGCGCAGGGTCCAGACCCCCGTGCTCTGCCAGGTGCGCTTGGCGATCCCGGTCACACCGTATTTCTGGGTCCGGACGAACTCGCTGGGCTTGCGGCGAATCGCGCCCCAAATCGCCTCGAGAACCGCCTTGCAGTTATTCAAGCTCACGCCCACGCCCAGCGCCATCAGCATCGGCATGTACAACAGCGCCTTCCACCCCGCCACGCGCCCGAGCAACTCGCGCTGCCCGAAAATGAAAAACGTGCTCGCCGAGCACGTCGCCAGAATGAACAAACTCACGCTGAAAAGGTATTGGCCCCAGGTATGGTGCGCCCGTAGCGGGCTGTAAAAGCTCAAGAACGCCGGGTACATCAGCACCGTCAACACCACCATCATGACGTACACAATCGTGTTGGTCAGATGAAAGAACGCCTCGGTCTTGACGCGCCACGGCAGGTGCTTGGAACGTAAAACCCTCGGCAGCAGCTTGATCGCCGTCTGAACGCTTCCCTTGGTCCATCGATGCGCCTGCTGCTTGAATCCGATCATCTCCGGCGGCAACTCGGCCGGGGCGCAGAACTGCGGAAGATAGACAAACTGCCACCCCTTCATCTGCGCCCGATAGCTCAAGTCCAGGTCTTCCGTCAGCGTATCGTGTTCCCATCCCCCGGCGTCGTCGATGGTCTTCCTTCGCCAGACGCCCGCCGTGCCGTTGAAGTGCATGAACCTGCCGCTGCGGTTCCGGGCCGTGTGCTCGATCACGAAATGCCCGTCCAGGAAAATCGCCTGGCTCTTGGTCAACAGCGACGCATCCCGGTTGAGATGATCCCATCTCACCTGTACCATCCCCACCTTCTCGTCGGTGAAGTAATCCAGCACGTTGTACAGGATGTCGCGCGGCGGCACGAAATCCGCGTCGAATATCGCGATGAATTCCCCCGTAGCCTTCGGCAGCCCCTCCGCCAGCGCCCCCGCCTTGTACCCCTTGCGGTCCGTCCGGTGCACGTACTTCACCGGATATCCCTTGGCCACCCACTTCTCGCACGCCTCACGCGCGATGCGAGCCGAATCGTCCGTGCTGTCGTCCAGCACCTGAATCTCGAATTTCTCCAGCGGATAGTCGATCCGGCACGTCGCGTCGATGATCCGCTCGGCAACCTCGCGCTCGTTGTACATCGGCAACTGCACCGTCACCCGCGGCAACTCGTTGAACTGGCTCTTCGGCTGGTAATGCTCGTGCCGGTGTTTCAGATAGAGATAGACCAGCAGGTAGCGATGAAAGCCGTACAGCGCCACAATCGCCAAAACGGAGATGTAAACCAAAACCACCAAATCGTCAGAGATGCGATCCAGCATAGGGATTTTGCAAGGGGGTTCCCTTTTTCCGTCGTCCCTTCAAGCGCAACGGTTGCGCGATTGTAGAGCATTGACTAAATTTGTGTCAATGGCGGGATATCACGAAGGAAGGCGCATTCTCTTTTTAGCGGCCGCACTTGCGCGGCATTTCCGACCCGAAAACCGTCACCGCAAGCCAAATACCCCGAAATGCGGAGCACTACTCTTGGGCCGGCGAAGATTTCGGTTCCGCGGTCTTTTCTTCCGCCGGCGCCGAATCCGTCCTTGTCTTCTTCAGCACCTGCGCCGCGAACCGCCGGCGCCGCTCGTTCCGCTTTCGCCGAAGCCCCGCGCTTCGCCGGATCGTCCCGCGCGGAACGTTCTCCTCAGTCAGGAGTTGCAACAACACCAGGCTTCCGCCGTCGCCGATGCGAAAATCGCTCAGCTTGATGATCCGCGTATATCCCCCCGGCCGATCCGCGAATTTCGGCGCGATCTCGTCGAACAGCTTTTGAACCACGGATTGGCCCGTGAATTCCTGTTCCTTGTCCGTCAGCCGGCGATCATTCAGGATCGAAATCACCCGCCGCCGCGCCACCAGCGTGTTCCGCCGCGCCAGGGTGATCAGCTTTTCCGCCATCGCCCTGACTTCCTTGGCCTTGGGCATCGTCGTGCGCACCTTCCCATGCTCGAAAAGGCTTTGCACCAGGTTCCGACGAAGCGATTTGCGATGCTCGCTGTCCCGGCTGAGCTGCCGGCCGAATAACCGATGACTACTCATTTTCCAATCCCACTTTCATTGGCGAGCGAACTACATTCGCACGCGAACTTCATTCGCGCGCGAATTCTATTCGCTGGCGGAAGTATCGGCGGCGCCGCTGGTCTGCGGCTCGGGACCGGCTTCGGCGGCGCCATCGTCGTCGGGCATCGTCGCCGCCGCCTGCGGAGCCGCGTCCAGGTCCATGCCCAGGCTCAATCCCAAATCCGCCAGCTTCCGCTTCACTTCGCGCAAGCTCGTCTTGCCGAAGCTCCGCACCTTCAGCAAATCCACGTCCGCCTTTTTCACCAGGTCGCGAACCGTCGCAATCTTCGCCGATTCCAGGCAATTGTTCGCCCGCACCGACAAATCCAATTCCTGGATCGTCATGCTCAGCTTCTGCTGAAGGTCCGGATCGATCATCGCCTTGGTCGCATCCCGCAGCGCCGTCACCGCCTCGTCGTTGGCCGTCTCCGTCCCCAATTCGAAGTATTGCACGAACGGGTTCAGATGCTTGCGGAGAATCTTGCTGGCTTCCACCAGCGCCATCTCGGGCGTGATCGTTCCGTTGGTCCAGATCTCCAGAATCAGCCGGTCGTAGTCCGTCTTCTGACCCACCCGCGCGTCCTCCGTGCTGTAGCGCACGCGGGTCACCGGCGAGTAAATGCTGTCCACCGCGATCAGACCGATCTCCTGCTCTTCGACGTCCGCGATGTTTTCCGCGGCGGTGACGTACCCGCGGCCCTTGGAAACCGTCAGCGACATGTCAAACGAAACGTCCTCCGTCAACGTCGCGACGAGGTGATCCTTGTTCACCAAGGTGATTGCCGGGTCGGCCTCGATCATGCCCGCCGTCACCGGGCCGGCCTTGTTCACCGTCAGCTTCATCTCCTTGTCCTCGTCGCTGTCGAGTTTCACGATGAGGCTTTTGACGTTGAGAATGATGTCGGTCACGTCCTCCATTACCCCGGGGAGGCTGGAAAACTCGTGTTCCGCGCCCTTCAGGCGGATGTGCGTCACCGCCGCCCCCTCCAGCGACGACAGCAAAATGCGCCGCAGGCTGTTACCGACCGTCGTCCCGAACCCGCGCTCAAACGGCTCGGCAACGAATTTCCCATACGTGTCCGTCGAAATCTGCTCGTCGCGAACGACACGCGACGGCAACTCTAAACCGCGCCAACGCATTCTCATAAAAAGGTTCTCCTGGATCTGCGCTTTCCACCGGATCGCTGAAGTTTGCCGCCCCAACCGTTAGGGGCCATCTGTCTTCCGCCTCGCCGATGGAATGCTTGAATGTTTTTTCTTCTTTAGAACTTCGTTTCTGAAATCCGTCGCTTTACACCCGCCGCTTCTTCGGGGGCCGGCAGCCATTGTGCGGCAGCGGCGTCACATCCTCGATGCCGGTGATCTTCAATCCCGCGTTCTGAAGGTTTAAAATCGCCTGCTCCCGCCCGGCGCCGGGGCCTTTCACCTTCACTTCGATTTCCATCATGCCCGCCTTTTTCGCGACTTGCGCCGCGTTTTCCGCCGCCCGCCCGGCCGCGTATGGCGTGCTCTTCCTCGCTCCCTTGAAGAACCCGCCCTTCCCCGCCGACGCCCACGCGATCGTCTCCCCGTTCGGGTCCGTAATCGTCACGATCGTGTTATTGAACGTCGCCTTGATGTGCGCGATCCCACGCGTTACGCCCTTGCGAATTTTCTTCTTCTTCGCCCCGGCCTTCGCGCCCGTCTGCGGCTTGGCTTGCTCACTCATGAATGCTCCAAATGGTCATTGGTCATTTGTCATTTGTCATTGGTCATTTGTCATTAGCAGAGACTTCTTTTACAAATGACCAATGACTAATGACCAATGACATCTACTTACTAAGCTCTTTCACACCCTTCTTCCCGGCGACGGTCTTGCGCGGGCCCTTGCGCGTCCGCGCATTTGAGCGCGTCCGCTGCCCGCGCACCGGCAGGCTCCGGCGATGGCGGCTGCCGCGATAACTCCCGATGTCGCGCAAACGCGCGATGTTCTGCGTCATCACGCGCCTCAACCCGCCTTCCACCAGGTAATCGCGATCGATGATCCCGATGATCTTCGCCAATTCTTCTTCGCTCAACTCCTTGGCGCGGCGCTGCGGGTCGATTCCCGCCTCACGCAAAATCACCCGGCTGTTGCTCCGGCCAATGCCGTACAAATACGTCAAGCTGATCCAGATCGGCTTGTCCGGTGGAATGTCCACGCCCGAAATACGCGGCATAGTTTTATCCCTGCCTCTGCTTGTGTTTCGTGTTCTTGCAAATCACGCGCACCACGCCTTTGCGGCGCACGATCTTGCAGTTCTCACAAATCCGCCTGACGCTCGCCCGAACTTTCATATTGTCATTACCTTGCCGTGCCCGGCCTTGCAATCGTCGAATTGGTTATCATAGCACATCGCTGAAATTCCCTCAAGTTCCCCCTCACGTTCCCGTCGGCGGCGCCGCCACCGGGGCAATTTCCACCGGCGTTCGCCCATCCGTCAGCACGTCCACCCCCGTATCCGTGACCGCCACGGTATGCTCGAAATGTGCCGCCGGCATCCGGTCCACCGTGAATACCGTCCACCCATCCCGGTAAAGGTCCACGTCCCGCCTTCCGGCCACCACCATGGGTTCGACCGCCAGCGTCATTCCCCGCCGCAGCACAAAATCCCCGCTCAATTGCTCCGCCGTCACGAAATTCGGCACTTTCGGGTCCTCGTGCATTCCCCGCCCAATGCCGTGCCCGACGAACTCCCGCACCACGTTGTACCGGTTCTTCTCCACGAAATGCTGGATCAGCCGGGCGATATCCGACCAGCGCCGCCCCGGCCGCATGTTCGTCAACGCCAAATCCAGCGATTCGCTGGTCACGTCCAGCAGGCGTTGCAGCGCCGGGCTTATTTTTCCCACTCCAACCGTCGTGGCCGTATCCGCGCAATACCCGTCCAGCGACAGCGCCAAATCCAACGTGACAACGTCCCCCTCCTTCAGCGTTCGCGGCCCCGGCACTCCATGCACCACCTCCTCGTTGATGCTGATGCAGGTATGGCCGGGAAACCCCTCGTTCGGCCGATACGTCGGAAAATTCTTCGACAGCGCCTTCGCCCCCGCTTTTTCCAACTCACTGTGCGCCAGATCGTCCAGCGATTGCGTGCTGACCCCCGGCACGGCGGCTTGGCGCATCTTGGCCAGAATCTCCCAACCCAGATGTCCGGCGCGCCGCATGCGCTCAATTTCAAACCGGCTTTTGATGATGATCGGCATGGCGAGCTCGAAATTCGAAACTCGAATTTCGAATTTCGAGTTTCGAATTTCACCTAATACTGTCTTCCCTTGATCCTCTTTCCCTTGCTCCCCGTGCCGCCGAGGAAGCCGCTGTAATTCCGCATCAGCAGGTTCGCTTCGATCCGCTGGATCATGTCCAGCGCCACGCTCACGACGATCAGCAGGCCCGTTCCGCCCAGAAACGCCGATATCCGCGCGTCGATTCCCATGCTGGTCGTCACCATCACCGGCACCACCGCGATGATGCACAAAAATGCCGCCCCCACGTAGGTGATCCGCATCATCACCTTTTCCAGGTAATCGGCGGTCCGCTTCCCGGGCCGCAGACCCGGAATAAAGCTGCCATAGTCTCGAAGCTGAGTGGCCATTTCCTTCGGCTGAAACTGCACCGTCGTCCAGAAGTACGCGAAGAAGTAGATCATCGCCGCTTCGGTCACCAGGTAAATAAACCTCCCCCGCGTAAATTCATTGTTCAGCCACGTGAGAAAGTTGTGAAATCCGCCGGTCTGGAACATGTGCTGCGCGATCCAGGCGAGAATCATGCCGGGGAACAGCATGAGCGATTGGGCGAAAATGATCGGCATGACGCCGCCGTGATTCACGCGCAGCGGCAGATACTGCCGCTGGCCGCCGTAAATCCGCCGGCCCCGCGTCTGCTTGGCTTGCTGAATCGTGATCCGCCGCTGCGCCTGCGTGATCAGGATCGATCCGGCCACGACGAAGACGAAGCACATCACCAGGAAGATGATCTTGCCCGGGGTAATTTGCCGTACGCCGCTGGCCTGCCCGGTCAGCGTGGTCTGTCGCGCCAGTTCGGCGATCGCGCCCGGCATGCGGGCCACGATCCCCGCCAGAATCACCAGGCTCACCCCGTTGCCCAGCCCGTATTCGTCAATCTGCTCGCCCAGCCACATCAAGAAAATGCTCCCCGCCGTCAACGACAGCAAGCCCATGAACCAGAAAACACCCGCGTAAGTCCGCTGGAACAGCGGCATCACGATCGGCCGCCCGCTCGGGCCTTGCTGCATGTACGCCAGCAGCATCACCGCCTGGATCATGCACAATGGAACCGTCGCGTACCGGCTCCATTCCTGAATCTTCTTCCGGCCCGTCTCCCCTTCCTTCTGCAATTTCTCCAGCGCCGGAACCACCGTCCCCAGCAACTGGAAAATGATCGATGACGAAATGTACGGCATGATCCCCAGGCTGAAGATCGAACTCTGCGTCAGGCTTCCGCCTGAAAAGATCGACACGTAGCTCGCCATCCGGCCCGCCGCGCTCGTGTCGTCCTGGTTCTTCTCGATCTCCTGCATCCTGGCCTGATCCACGCCCGGCAACGGCACCCAGAATCCGATCCGGTAAATCAGCAGCATGAAAAACGTGAACAAAACCTTGTTCCGCAACTCCGGCACTCTGAAGATGTTCAAAAACGACTTGATCATGCTTCACCGTCCACTCGGAAAGATCATACGCATCGGAAAGACCCGGCGGCTAAACAGAATCCGGCTTGGCCGGCTCGGTCGGCTCGATCGGCTCGGCCTTTGGCGCCTCAGGTTTCGGCATGGCGGCTTCCGGCTTCGCCTTGGCTGCTTCCGGTTTCCCCTTGGCTGCTTCCGGTTTCGCCTCGGCCGGCTCCTCGGTCACCACCTTCTTCTTCACCGGCTCCCGTGGAACAAACTTCTTCTTCGGCTTGGGAAATTCAAACGTCTCGCCCTTGATATTCTGCGCCGCCCCGCCCGCCGCCACGATCTTGGCGTGGGCCGACTTGCTGTACCAACCCACCTGCACCGTCAGCTTTTTGCTCAAATCGCCTTCCCCCAGGATTTTCACCGGCCGGGAACTGTTCGGCACCAGCCCCGCCTCCCGTAACACCGCCGAATCCACCACCGTGCCGTCCCTGAACGCGTTCAAGTCCGACAGATTCACGATGTGAAATCGCCGCTCGAAATCGTAGTTGCTGAATCCACGCTTGGGGAATCGCCGGAAAATCGGCGTCTGCCCGCCCTCGTGCCCACGCTTGATGTACGTTCCCACGCGAGCCTTGGCGCCCTTGGTGCCCCGGCCCGAAGTCTTGCCGTGGCCGCTGCTTTCCCCGCGGCCCTTCCGCGTGCGGTGCGTGTTCCGCGGCGCCCCGGTCGTGATGTCCTGAATCATGCTCATAACTTCCACCCTAACGCCCGAAACCTCGGGTTTCCTCGAACCTCATGCCGACACCAATTCGCCCGCGCCCTTCTCCAGCTTCACGCCACGCGTCTGTTCCACCTGTTCCCGGTTCTGAAGTTGTTTCAGCGCGGCAATCGTCGCCTTCACAAGATTCTTTGGGCTGGTTGACCCGTATGCCTTGGTCAGAATATCCGTGATCCCCACCAGTTCCACGCATGGCCGCACGCTCTTGCCCGCCGTCACGCCCGTGCCCGGCCGGGCCGGCACCAGCACCACCGTGCTCGCCCCGCTTGTGCCCTTGGCCGTGTGTGGAATCGTCGTTCCTTTCAGATTCACCTTGAACATCTGCTTCCGCGCGTCCTTGGTCGCCTTTTCAACGGCCGGCGGCACTTCGTTCGCCTTGCCGTAGCCGATCCCCACATTCCCTTTGCGATCGCCCGCCACCACCAGTGCCCCGAAGCTGAACGTGCGTCCGCCCTTGACCACTTTCGAGCATCGGTAAATGCGAACGACGGAAGATTCGATCCCGCTTTCATCGCCGCCGCGGTCGCGTCCGCCGCCACGTCCCCTGCCGCCCTCCTGCCGGCCCCGACGGCCTTCGCGCTGCCCCGAACCGCGCGACGGCTCGCGCGCCGTCGCAGGCACCGCCGTCACAGGCGCTGCCGCCGCGGCCGCTTCGGCCGAAGGCGCGGCTTGGGACGCCGCGGGTGTTTGGGGCACAGGCGCCGCCGACTGCTGATTCTCACCTTGCTGTTCTTGCTCAGCCATATTTCACTCGCTCTATCGCCAAAGCCCGCGGAGCTTGCTCCGCGCGGAATTGCACGACTAAAACAACCTCAAAACTTCAATCCCCCCTCACGGGCCGCATCCGCCAGTGCCTTCACCCTTCCATGATAGCGCCGTCCGCCCCGGTCGAAGCAAACCGCCGCGATACCCTTCTCTTTCGCCTTGACGGCGATGGCAATCCCCACCTTCTTGGCCGCCGCTATGTTCCCGCCGTTCTTCAGCTCGCCGCGATCCTCCGTCTTGACGCTCGACGCCGACACCAGCGTCTGACCCGCATAATCATCGATGATCTGCGCGTAAATGTGCTTGTCGCTGCGGAACACGCTCAGCCGCGGACGCTCGGCCGTGCCGAACAATCGCGACCGGATCGACCATTTTCGCCGAAGCAGACGCACCTGTTTTTTCTTGTTCTTATCAGCCATCGTCCGATCCTCTACTTCGCGGCCGCGCCGGCGCCGGCGAACGCCTTGCCCGGCTTGATCTTCACCACTTCGCCCTCGTACCGAACGCCTTTGCCCTTGTACGGCTCCGGCTTGCGAACGCGCCGAACGTCGCTGGCAAACTGACCCACCTGTTGCTTGTCCGGCCCGGTCACGTGAATCTTCGTCCCCTCGACTTTCACCGCCACGCCACCTGGAATCGGCACGCTGATCGTATTGGCGTATCCGACCGACAACACCAAGTCCGTTCCTTGTATCTCCGCCTTGTATCCGACGCCCTGCACTTCCAGCGACTTCTTGTACCCATTGGTCACGCCCTCGACCATGTTCGCCAGCAGCGCCCGCGTCAGGCCGTGCAGCGCCTTGCTTTGCCGCTCATCGTCCGGCCGCGTCACCACCAGTTCCTTCTTAGCCGAATCCAACACGACCTTGATCGTCGGATGCACGTGTTGCTCCAGCTTTCCCTTCGGCCCCTCCACACGCACCAACTGCTCCTGCACCGTGACTTTAGCGCTTCCAATGGGGACAGGTTTTTTTCCAATGCGGCTCATGATTATTTAGTTGTGAGTTGCGAGTTGCGAGTTGCGAGTAAATTCAAATGCTCGCAACTCGCAACTCGCAACCCGCAACTTCCTTTCATCAACTCACCGTGCACAACAACTCACCGCCGACGTTATGCTCCCGCGCCTTCCGGTCGCTCATGACGCCCTTGCTGGTGCTCACGACCGCGATTCCCATGCCGTTCAGCACCTTGGGCAGGTCGTCCACGCCGCGGTAGACCCGCCGGCCCGGTTTGGATTGCCGGTCCAGTTCGTGAATCACTTTCTCGCCGCTCATCGAGTATTTCAGCTTCAGCCGAATCTGGCCCTGCCGGCCGTCCTCGATCACGTCGAACTGCTCGATGTATCCTTCGTCCTTGAGCACCTGCGCAATGCCGTTGCAGATTTTGCTCAGGGGCACGAGGACCATCCGCCGTCCGACCCGGTTCGCGTTGCGAATCCGCGTCAGCATGTCCGCGATGGGATCTTGATTGTTCATCGCTCTTTTCTTCCTGATTGAGTGCCGGTCTTCACCAGCTCGCCTTCTTCAGCCCGGGAATCTTTCCCGCCAGCGCCAATTCCCGGAGCATGATGCGCGAGACCTTGAACTTCCGCAGCACACCGCGCGATCGGCCCGTCAATTGACACCGGTTCCGCGAACGCGTCGGGCTGGAATCCCGCGGCAACCTCGCCAACGCCGCGTAATTCTTCTGCTTCTTCAACTGCCATCGAAGCTCCGCGTACTTCTTCACGAGCGCCTCGCGCCGCTTCTGCTTCATCACCCAGGCCGTCGTCGCCATAAAAATTCCCGTCTAAAAACTAATTCGCCTGCTTGGCGGGTTTCTCCTCCGTCCGGAACGGAAACCCGAACTGCTTCAGCAACTCGCGGCCCTGATCCGGATTCGGCGCGGTCGTCACCATCGTCACGTTCATTCCCTGCTGAAACTGCACCTCCGCCGCGTTCACTTCCGGAAAAACCGTCTGCTCCGTGAACCCGAAATTGTAGTTTCCGCCCCGGTCGAATCCGTCCGCCGAAAAGCCCCGAAAGTCCCGAACACGCGGGATCGCCAGCGTGATCAGCCGATCCAGGAACTCGTACATCCGGTTCCCGCGCAACGTCACCTTCAAGCCCGTCTCCTGTCCCTCCCGAACCTTGAAGTTCGCCACGCTCTTCTTCGCCTTGCACCGCACCGGCTTCTGCCCGGCGATGATCCCCAACTCCTTCTCCGCCTGCTCGACCTTCCCCTTTTCTCCGGCCGTCATCAGCTTCCCCACTCCCATCGAAATCACGATCTTGTCCAGCCGCGGCACCGCCAGCGAGTTCTTGTATCCGAACTTCTGCCGAAGTTCAGGAACCACCTTTTCCCGGAAGTGGATCAGCAATCGCGGCATCGGTGCTGGCTCCTGCGGACCGCTCTCCTCCTCCTGCGTCTGCGGCGCCGCGCCCTTCGGCTTCCTTTCCTTCTTCCCGCCCCCCTCGGGACGCGGACCCTTCGCCTGGCCCTCGTGTTTCTGGCCTTCGTGCTTGCCGCCGCCTTCAGGCTTGCCGCCGCCTTCGCCCTTGGGGCCTTTCTGCTGCTTCTTCTTGTCCTGTTTCTCTTCTGACATATCCAACTCGATGGCTAAACCTTCCTCGATGGCTAAACCTTCACTTCTTTCCCACCGTTCCCAGGTCCGTCCCGCTGCCGACCGCGATCCGGTGTTTCTTCCCCTCCCGCGTTTCAAACCGCAGCCGCACGCCCTTGCCGGTCGTCGGATCGATCGGCATCACGTTGCTGATGTGGATCGCCGCATCCTTCTGGATCCGCCCGCCCTGCGGGTTCCGCTGCGACGGCCGAACGTGCTTCCACACCCGATTGATGCCTTCGACCACCACGCGGTGCTTGTCCGTCAGCACGCGCAGCACCCGACCCGTCTGACCCCTGTCAGCTCCGGCAATCACCATCACCTGGTCTCCCGCTTTAATATGTCGCGGCATAACGCCAACCTCTTGTCTCTCGGTCCCGGCCTGTGGCCATCTAAACTACTTCCGCCGCCAGCGACACGATCTTCATGAAGTTCTTGTCGCGCAGCTCGCGGGCCACGGCGCCGAAAATTCGCGTGCCTCGCGGATTGTTCTCCTTGTCGATCACCACCGCCGCATTGCGGTCGAACCGCACGTAACTGCCGTCCTCTCGCCGCGTCGGATGCTTCGTCCTCACCACCACGCAGCGGATGATTTCGCCCTGCTTGATGTCGCCCGTCGGCTGCGCCTTCTTCACCGCGCAGATGATCACGTCGCCGACATGCGCCACCTTCCGCTTGAACTTGCCCTTGCTGCTGCTGCCCCGCAGCACCTTGATGCACATCGCCTGCCGGGCGCCGGTGTTGTCCGCGATGTCCAGGTATGTCTGTTGCTGAATCATGGCTAATCAGTGCAAGTTTCAAGTTGCAAGTACAAGTCCGAAACTTGCCGCTTGCTACTGGCCGCTTGCACTTCCCTTACCTTTCTTCCGGCGCCTTTCCCGTCATCACTTCCTCCGCCGAGATCTGCACCGCTCGCTCGGGCGCTTTCTGCACGATCCGCAGCAGGCGGTGATGCTTGGTCTTGCTCAGCGGCCGGCACTCGGTGATCTCCACCGTGTCGCCTTCCTTGGCCTCGTTCTTCTCGTCGTGAGCGTGTAGCACCGTGCGCCGTTTCAGGTACTTGCCGTATTTCGGATGACGGGCCTGGTAGTTCACCACGACCTTGATCGTTTTGTGACCCTTGTCGGATGCCACCACGCCGAGGATCTTACGGAGCAGCGCTCGCTTGGGAGTTTGGACTGTTGTTGCTTCGGACATAAAGTTCTCGTTGACTATTTCGCCGGGGCGGACGCCGCCGGGGCCGCCGCTTTGGCCGCTTCCAATTCACGTTGACGCAGGACCGTCTTCAGCCGCGCGATCGCCTTTTTCGCTTTGCGAAGCTGGCTCGGGTCCTCCAGCTTTTCCGTCACCGACTGCGTCCGCAGCGTGAACAGATGCTTCTGCTGCTCCGTCAGCTCGTGCTCGACGTGACCCGTCTCTTTCTCTCGAATTTCCTTCATCTTCATACGTACGCCTTCACTGCTAGGCCACCGCGCGTCGCCGATGCACGAACCGGCACGGAACCGACATCTTGTGCGCCACCCGCGTCAGCGCCCGCTTGGCCGTCGCCTCGTCCACGCCCGTGATCTCGAACATCATCGTCCCGGGCTTCACCACCGCGCACCAATATTCCGGATCGCCCTTGCCTTTGCCCATGCGCGTTTCCAGCGGCTTTCCCGACACCGGCTTATGCGGAAAAATCCGGATGAACACGCGGCCCTCGCGGCGAAGATAGTGGCTACACGCCACCCGCCCCGCCTCGATCTGCCGCGCCGTCACCCACGCCGCCTTCAGCGACTGCAAGCCGTATTCCCCGAACGCCACCGTATTCCCGCGCGTCGCGTTCCCCTTCATCTTGCCGCGATGGCTTTTCCGGAACTTCACTCGCTTGGGCATCATTGCCATAAGTACACCGTTTGCTCGGACTGCCTGTTGCCTATGCCAATCATCGTCGTCCCCGGCGCGGGGCGCCGCCCGGTCGAACGTCAGTTTCCAAAACCTCTTCGCCGTACATCCCGCGATAGATCCAAACCTTCACGCCGATCGCCCCGTACGTCGTGAACGCCACCGCGAAGCCGTAATTCACGTCCGCCTGAAGCGTCGTCAGCGGCACCGAACCGATCGTCGACTTCTCGCTCCGGGCGATTTCCGCCCCGCCCAACCGGCCGCTCACGCCGATCCGGATGCCCTTCGCCCCCGCCTGCATCGTCGCATCCATCCGCATCTTCATCACGCGCCTGAAGCTGGCCCGCTTCTTGAGTTGCTCCGCGATCGCCTCCGCCACCAGTTGCGCGTTCAAATCCGGGTTCTTGATCTCGATCACCTTGATCGGCGCCACCTTCCGCTTGATCAGGTCTTCCAATTCCTCGCGCAGCTTGTCCACCTCGGCGCCCTTCGGGCCGATCACCAAGCCCGGCCTCGCCGTCTTCAGCGTCACCGTCACCTCTTCCCGCGTCCGCTCGATGAGGATGTCGCTCACCGCCGCGAACGGCGGCCTCCGATTCAATCGCCCGTCGATGTGCTTGCGGACCTTCTGGTCCTCCACCAGAAAATCCCCGTACGCGGACTTCGGCGCGTACCATCGGCTCTTCCAGTCCTCGGTGATTCCCACGCGAAATCCAATTGGATTGACCTTTTGACCCATACGCGTCCTTCATTTCCTCCGCGGGGGCTTCTCGCCCTCCGCGCGCTCATCCAGCGTCACCACCAGATGGCTCGTACGCTTCAAAATCGAATACGCCTTGCCGCGATCCTTCGGCTGAAACCGCTTGATCACCGGGCCGGGATCGACCCAGCACTCCCGCACGTACAACGCGTTCCGCGACCGAACGTCCTGCTCCGCCGCGTTCGCCACCGCCGAGCGAACCACCTTTTCTATCATCCCGCTGGCCCGTTGCTTGGCGAAGCGAAGCAGGGTGATGGCATCGTCCACGTCCCGTCCGCGGATCAGGTTCATCAGCAACCTGGCCTTCCGCGGCGCAATCCGTGCAAAACGATGCTTGGCTTCAAATGGCATAATCAACTCCCAAAACCAACCGCATTTACGACGCCGCCGGCGCCGGCGCGGGCGCCGTTCCTCCAGCCGCCGCCGCGGCCGCGGCCAGCGCCGCCTTCTTGCCGCTGTGGCCCTTGAATATCCGCGTCGGCGAGAATTCGCCCAGCTTATGCCCCACCATGTCTTCCTGCACAAACACCTTCAAAAACTTGTTCCCGTTGTGAACCTCGAACGTATGGCCCACGAATTCCGGAATGATCGTGCACGCCCGAGCCCAGGTCTTGATCGGCTGCTTGGCCCGGTTCTCGTTCAGCTTCGACACCTTCCGGAACAGCTTCTCGTCCACGTAAGGCCCTTTCTTTGCGCTTCTGCTCATTTCTGCTCCGGCTTGCTGGAAAAATCCGAAACCCGAAATCCGAATGACGAATCAAATCCCAATGACGAAATCCAAATGGCGAATAATCCTTTCGTCATTCGGATTTCGGATTTGATTCGTCATTCGGATTTCGGGTTTCGTCATTTTGATTTCTCAATTATTCACCGTCTGCGGCCTCTGCTGATGCGTTCCAAACTTCCGTCGCCGCAGAATCAACTTTTCACTGTTCTTTCTCGGGCTCCGCGTGATCCCGCCCTTCGATAGCACACCCGTCTTGCTCACCGGATGCCGGCCGCCGTTGCTGCGGCCTTCGCCGCCGCCCAGCGGATGGTCGATCGGATTCATCGCCTTGGCGCGCGTGTGCGGACGAATCCCCATGTGCCGGCTCCGGCCCGCCTTGCCTATGCTCACGTTGATCCAGTCCAGGTTCCCCAGTTGTCCGATGGTGGCCCGGCAAGCGCTTCGCACCCGCCGCATTTCCCCCGACGGCAGAATTATCACCGCCCATTCCCCTTCGCGCGCCCCCAACCTCCCCACGCCCCCCGCCGACCGAACCAGCTTCCCTCCCTGACCGGGATTCATCTCGATATTGTGTATCTCCAACCCCGTCGGAATATTCGCCAGCGGAAGACAATTCCCCAATTCCGGCGGTGAATCCGGCCCGCTCACGACCTTCGCCCCAGGCCTCAGTCCGTTCGGACACAAAATATACGACTTGGTCCCATCCTCATATTTGATCAGCGCGATGTTCACGCTGCGATTGGGATCGTATTCGATCGCCTCCACCACGGCCGTCGCCCCGTCTCTGCCGTTCCGCTTGAAGTCGATGAAGCGATACAGCCGCTTGTTCCCGCCGCCGCGATGCTTCGCCGTGATCACGCCATGATGGTTCCGGCCATTGGCGCGAATGCGCCCCACCACCAGCGACGCCTCCGGCTTGAACTTCGTCAGCGCCGCGTTGTAATCCAGCACCGATCCCGCACGCCGGCCCGCCGATGTCGGATTGTAATATTTAATAGCCATGGCAACGTCCCAGTACAACTCCATCTAGTACAGTTCGATCTAGTACAGTTCAATCCTCGAATTCTCTTCCAGCTGCACGATGGCGCGCTTCCAGTCGCTTGTCTTGGCCATCTTGGCGCGCGACCGCCTCGGCTTGCCCTTGCGGTTCATCGTCCGAACGTCCTTCACCCTCACGTTGTAGATCGCCTCGATGGCCCGGCGAATGTCCCCCTTGCTCGCCAGCCGCGCCACCTGGAACGCATACACGTTCCGCGTCTCCTGCAAATGCGTGCTCTTTTCGGTGACCAGCGGCTTGATGATGACGTTCGTGTAATCCATGATCCAACCTCTGCCGTCTTTGCCTATGCCAGAATCTGTTCCAATCCCGCCTTGGTCAAAAGCAGCGTCCGATTCCTCAAAATGTCCCACGCATTGAGCTGCGATACCGTCGTCACCGTCGTCCGATCCAGGTTCCGGGCCGACCGTTCCAGCGCCTCATCCCGCCCGTTCAATGCCAGCAAACAGCTTCGATCGATTCCCAGCGCCTTGTAAACCTGGGCCATCAACTTGGTCTTCGGCTCCGCCAGCTTGATTTCGGTCACCACGCGGACGTCGCTGCTCTGGAGCTTGGCGAGAATCGCGCTGTTCCGCGCCAGCCGGCGCACCTTCTTCGGAATCGCCTGCCGCCAGTCCTTGGGCCGCTTTTGCTTGGCATGCCCGCCGCCCTTTTTGATCGGATTGCGGATTCCGCCCGTGCGCGCGTTGCCGGTGCCCTTCTGCCGGAACACTTTTCGCGTCGCCCCCGCCACTTCGCCGCGGGCCAGCGTCCGCACCGTCCCCTGACGCTTGTTCGCGTGATACGCCACCAACGCCTGTTTCAGAAGGTTCCGGCGGACCGTTCCGCCCAGCTTGGCTTCGTCCACCTGGACGCTCTCCACCTTCTGCCCGGTCTGATCAAATACGGGGACTTCGATCATGACGCCACTTCTTCCTTCTTCTTCAACCTGGCGGTGATTGATTTCCTGACAAAAAGGAGCCCGCCGTTGGGTCCCGGCAAAGCTCCTTTAATCAGCAGCAGATGATGTTCCTTATCCACCTTCATCAGGGGATGGTTTCGCGTGGTCACGCGATCCATGCCCATGTGCCCCGCCATGCGCACGCCCTTCTTCGGCTTGCCGCACTGGCCGCGCCACGTCGCGCGCGAGGCGATCGTGCCCGGCGAGCGGTGCTTGCGCTCCGTTCCGTGCGAATTGCACTGACCGCCGAAATGATGCCTCTTCATCACGCCCGCAAACCCTTTGCCCTTGCTTGTCCCGATCACGTCCACGAATTGCACTTCGTTGAACAAATCCACGTCCACCTGCGCCCCCGGCTCCAGCGTCGTCGCTTCGCTCAGCCGGATTTCCCTGAAATGCCGCTGCGGTCCCACCCCCGCCTTGGCCGCATGGCCGATCAGCGGAAACCGGCTCAGCTTGGCTTTCAGGTCCCCAAACCCAAGCTGCACCGCGTTGTATCCGTCACTCTCCAACGTCTTCACCTGCGTCACGTGACACGGCCCCGCCTGCACCACGGTCACGGGCACCACCGCGCCCTTCTCGTCGTACACCCGAGTCATCCCGACTTTGGTTCCCAATAATGCCGGCGTCATGGCCGCACCTTTCAAGACAAAAGCACACTTACGACTCGCGGCCCTCCCGGGCGAACGGGTTCTTGGTTGAACCCCGCGGTCTTGACAGCAAAAACGCCCCTTAAATCAGGGGCGTATATCCATTCAAAAAATCAGGCCTTGATCTTCACGAAAACACCGGCCGGCACAACCAGGCGATTCAGCGCCTCCACCGTCCTGGCCGTGGGCTCGAAAATGTCGATCACGCGCTTGTGCGTGCGCATCTCGAACTGCTCCCGGCTCTTTTTATCAATGTGCGGACTCCGCAGCACGGTGTACCGTTCGATCCGGGTTGGAATCGGAATCGGCCCGCAAACCCGCGCATTGGTCCGTTTGGCGTGGTCGACAATCTCCCGCGCCGAGGCGTCCAACGCCCGGTGATCGTAGGCTTCCATCCGAATTCGAATCCGATCGCCTTGCATGCTTCCAAATTTCCTTCTCGGCGAATCTTCCTGTTCTCCCCCGTCTGCCGTAACTCACGCCGGCAACCGGGGAAAGACGAAGTAGTTTACTTATGGCCGCCCCGCCGTCAAGCCGTCCGCCGCGCGATTTTTCCCAAAAGCCGCCGCTACCCCACAAAGCCGGGGGATGGCCATCCCCCGGTCCTTCTACTTCCCCCTGACCTCCACGCTATTCGCATGCCCGCCCAGATGCTCCGCCTGGGCCATCGCGATAATGGCCTCCGCATCCCCCCGCAGCCCCGCGGCATCATATTTCGCCACGCTCGATCGCTTCAGGAACTCATAAACGCTCACGCCGCTGGTAAACCGCGCGGTGGTATTCGTCGGCAATTACCGCCCGACCCGTCCTGCCCCGGGTCTCATCTCAGCCCGATGGATGTGGAGATTGCCGGGAAGGTTGGTGATATACTTCGGCCCACATTTCTATCACTACTGAGCCATCAGCGGTGCGAGCACTTTTTTTACTTGAGGACGAGCCTGTCGAAACGCTGGACCGCGACGGTCTCGATCTTCGTGCGTTCGCAAGCATAGTCTCCGGCGCCGCAGTTGGCACGCGCGGTCCCTTCACAATTGGCGTATTCGGGGGCTGGGGCACGGGCAAGACTTCCGTGCTACGGCTTGCAAAGACGGAGATTGACGGCTCAACCTCCAAGAACGTTGTCACTGTATGGTTCAACGCGTGGCAATATGAACATGACCAGCATCCCATCGTCCCGCTGGTCGCGAGCATCGTCGATCAACTCCAGGCGCGTTTGATTGCGTCTAAAAGTGGAACGGAGAGGGTATCCGAAATTGTGCAAAGAGGCTGGTCAAAACTGACCAACGTATTGCGTGCGGTGATCTACGGCATAGAGGCGAAGGCTAAGGTCGCCGTGCCGGGGCTGGGAGATGTCGAAGTTGGCTTGGCCGCGAAAGAAATGATTGATCGCTATGAAGATGTCAGCCGTGCGGCGGACCCGCTTGTTGAGCGAACTTTGTATTACAACGCGTTTGAAGTACTCCGTCGGTCAGCGCCGAATCCGCCTGAAGGAAGGGTGGACGAAAACGTTGGCAAAATCGTAGTGTTCATCGACGACCTTGATCGCTGTTTACCCGAAAAAGCCGTGCGTTTGCTTGAATCCATTAAACTGGTGCTCACGCAGAAGGGCTTTATCTTTGTTTTTGCGCTGGACCGTCCGGTCGTCGAACGTTACATCGATGTGGCACTTCGGAGGTCGCTAGATGACGCAGAATTTGTGCCGCGCGGGGCGAAATATTTGGACAAGATCTTCCAGCTACCATTGGAGTTGCCGTCGCACTCTGCGCGCTTCGCTAAATACGTCAGCGCGACCATGCGGCGAGATATTTTCACTTCTGGAGCCGAAAACAAGTCACTTGCGAAGGTGGTCGAACCTTTGGTGAAAACGATCGGGGCCGCCATCGATTATAATCCGCGATCGTTCGTTCGACTGGTAAACAATCTTCTTGTCGATCTCCGCCTACTCCCTCCCGACCATGAGAAGGATACCGAAAAACAAGTGGCACTATTCGCAGTAACACGCTTGCTTCGTTATGGCCTAACAGTTGACCAATTCGACTATTTGGTAGGGCCGGATGCTGCCGACCTCCGAAAGGCTTTGGAGGGGGGCAGGGACGAGGGAAAGAGGCATTTGGATAAAAGTCCGACGAGGCGCACAGATAAATCAAAAACCCGGCAGCAACGTCTACTCATTCAACTGCGAGCTACTTTCGACGAGAGGCCTCAACTGCTGGAGTTGCTGGTAAGCGAAGCCGGTAAACGGTGGCTCGAGGACAATGATGGACGAAATAGGGTTATCCACTTTATACGCGAAACGCGAAAGGAGCCGGCCGATGCCGGACGCGCCGGAGGCGGAGGGGCCGATGTGACCCAAAGACTTCGAGGGCTGGTCAAGAATGATAAGCTTAGCGCTAAGGCCAACAATGATGTGTTGGGCGGCGATCCGGCTGTAGGGATTATTAAACAACTTACGGTCACTTACAGCGTGGCTGGCAAAATCCATGTGATCACTGTTCGCGAAGGAGAGACTCTGGAGATTCCCCAACCCGGCGATGGCGCCGGCGCGCTTGAGATCACCAGTGCAATGTATGCGGCACCCGATTGGATAACTAAGACGATTTGAATTGTCACAGGCACTCATTCGAACCACTAACCCCATGGTGAAGATAGGGCCTCGGAGTACGGAGGGAAAAAAGCGGAAGTCTCCGCATGTTCGTCCGGGGGAAATGATGTTTGCTTGAAATCGTTCGGATGTCTCAATTTCCTTTTCTCCGTATCTGCACGCTCTTCGCATGCCCGCCCAGATGCTCCGCCTGGGCCATCGCGATAATGGCCTCCGCAT
>Ga0209415_10004242_pt1 | contig 26367 bp, 26 predicted proteins | sample PeaSoiSIISIP2007_FD_187696 | JGI IMG/M metagenome (GOLD analysis project Ga0209415, IMG submission 187696) | Peat soil microbial communities from Weissenstadt, Germany - SII-SIP-2007 (SPAdes) (version 2) | ecosystem: Environmental > Terrestrial > Soil > Wetlands > Peat | place: Germany... | reverse complement strand
AATCAGTACGCGATCGACGCCATGCCAGAACTCAACGGTAAGGCCGACATCATGCGCTTCGAGATTCTTGCGCGCTACGGAGGCGTAGCGCTCGACGCCGACAGCATCTGCGTGCGCAAACTCGACGATGAGCTGCTGGAACATGAAGCGTTCGCGTGCTGGGAGAACGAAATCGCTCGACCCGGCCTGATCGCATGCGGCGCCATGGGCGGCATTCCCGGCGCTCGCATCTGGCGTGCGTGCGTGGAGGCCTGCAAAACCGCCGATACGAGCAAGCCGGCGTGGATTTCAGTTGGTCCGGGGCTACTCACGCGTGTCGCAGCGAGCAGCGGGGCCGAGCTGCACGTCTTTCCGGCCCGCATGTTCATCCCAAAGCACTTCACGGGCGTCAACGCGCCCGGCGATGCGCCCATCTACGCCACGCAGCACTGGGGAAGCACAGTCGGCTACGACAAGCTCGTGCCCGAGGAGCCCGTGCCCGACGGTCCGCTCGTGTCAGTCGTCATTCCCTGCTACCAGCAGGCTCGCTTTCTGGGCGACGCCATCCGTAGCGTACGCGCTCAGACGTACAAGAACTGGGAGATCGTGGTCGCGGTAGCCGACGAGGAGTCCGCGCGCACGGCGCTACGCTTCTCCAAGGACAACCTGACGATCATACACGACGGCGGACGCGGCCTCGCCAACGCGCGCAACGAGGCCATCAGGGCGGCCAAGGGCCCGTACATCCTGCCGCTCGACGCCGACGACATGCTCGCACCGAATTTCTTGGCCAAAACCGTTCCGCTCGTCACCGCCACCACGGTCGTGGGTACGTGGCTGCAGATGTTTGGGGCGCGCAGCGGCGTGCTGGCGCCCCCAATGGGCGAACGCGCGCTCTGGCTGACGCATAATCCGCTGTTTGTGTGCTCGCTGTACAGCAAGGCGCTCTGGGAGTGTGCCGGCGGCTACCCCGTGGCCCCATTCGGCTACGAAGACTGGGGTTTTTGGCTGTCGTGCGCCGCTCAGGGCGCGTCGCTTGCCGTGGTAGCCGAGCCGCTCTTTCGATACCGTACGCACGAGGCTCAAGATTCCGCCTTCTGCCTGGAGCACAATGACGTCTTGCGGGCCATGGTTCGCCTGCTTCACCCCGATCTCGCTAGCGACAGCGCGCAGAACGATCTAGCTGTCGTACGGGCGATGCCCGAGGTCGTGCGCGAGCGCATGAAAAGACGGCAGACTTGGTTTCCGGACAACGAGACGATCCGAGTTTGGCTCGGAGAAGGCTGATACGTCATGGGCATCAGTGAATTGCGCGGCTGGACTGACTTTCACGGCATCTACAACGAGGCCGCGGAGGCCGCGAAGGACGATTCCGTGCTCGTCGAGGTCGGCGTGGCGTTCGGATCGAGCCTCGCGTACCTCGCCCGGCGTCTCATCGATCTGAAAAAGGGCTCGAAACTCTACGCAGTCGACTCGTGGCCCGTCGATCATACGACATGGACCACCGATCCGTCGCTCGCGCTTCCAAAGGGTGCGTTTCACGCGTTCTGTGCCGGTATGATACAGCACGCTCCCGAAGAGCTGGAGCGGATCAACGTCCTCCGAGCGCCCAGCGTGTCCGTGGCTCGCCTCATTGCGCACTTGGGCGGCGCAAACTTCGTCTTCATCGATGCTGCGCACGACTACGACAACGTGAAAGCGGACATCGCGGCATGGCTGCCGGTCATGCGCGCCGGCGCGGTCATCGCGGGTCACGACCATAACGGCAATCACCCGGGCGTCGTACAGGCTGTGCGGGAGCAGTTTGGCGACGACTACCTGGTGCGCGGAAACAGTTGGTGGAAACAGCTTCCCTGACCGGAGAGAGACGTCCCATGAAGAAGGATCCCGCAGCGATCTACACGCCCGAGTTCTACATCGAGCATGCGGCCGGCCGAAAAGAATACCAGCGCGTTGCCGACGTCGTACACGAGCTGTTTCCAGAGCTGCGCGATGTACTCGACGTCGGCTGTGGTCCCGGATTCGCACTGCATCGCCTGCAAGAGCTTGGTCACTACGTTCGCGGCATCGAAGGTTCGGTGCATGCGCTCGGCGTATCGCCCATCAAGGACGCCATCAACATCGCCGACATCACCGTCATCGAGGCCGACGAGTTCGATGCTGCCGACCTCGTTGTGTGCACGGAGGTCGCCGAGCACCTGGACGCCGAGCACGCCGACCATCTCGTCGCGCTGCTGAGCGGCCTGGCGCGGTCGGCTATCTACTTCACCGCGGCGACGCCGGGTCAAGGCGGCCAAGACCACGTCAACGAGCAGCCGCGCGAGTACTGGGTGGCGAAGTTTGCGGCTGCGGGATGGGTGCTGGACGAGACGCGCACGTCGACGATGCGCCTGCGTCTGTTCGAGGTCGTGCGACACCAGATCTGGTACCCGCTCAACTCGATGATCTTCGTGCGGCCCGGTGCGGAGCTACCCGCGGCCGTGGACGTGGTCGATGACGCAGCGGCGGCGGACATCTCCGTAGCCATGGTCGTCCCTGTTTGCGGCTGGGACCCGGCGCGCATCGCGTCTCGCCAGCAGCTCAAGGCGCAGCTTGGGCCGCCACCGTCCTGGGTGACGCCCAAGTTGGTCGTCAGCGATCAGTGGACCCACGTTTCACGATGGTTCCGCAAGGCGGTCGAGTACGCACTGGACCAGAACACGTCGCACGTACTGGTCATGCAGGACGATTCACGCGTCGGTGGCCCTGACTTTTGGCGACAGCTACGTGGAATGCTCACCGCGAAGCCCGACAGTGTCATCGCCCTGTACACGACGCACGCAGACGCTGCGCATATGCACGCCGCTGGCCTGAAGTGGCTCGCGACGATGGACGCGATCCCGGGCGTCGCCTGGGTATGCCCCGCGCATACGCTGCGATCCATGTTTGCCTGGGAGGAAAAAGAGCTGCGGCCTGGATACGAGATGCGGATGCCCGAGGACGGACGCATCGGCTTGTACTGCGCGGTGCACGGCATCCCCATCCTGCAGTCGCTGCCAGGCCTCGTTGAGCACGGCGCGCCCGACGCCCTGCTGCCGAGCAATTACGGCAGCGACAAGCTGTCCAACCGCACGGCCTCGCTGACGTGGAAGCAGGCGGCGCTACCGGCCCACTGGCGCGGCCCCGCTCTCTGGGCGGGTCGCATGTTCAAAGACACGGCCGCGCACCTCGCGCGCAACGTGCGCGAATGGAGCGACGAGCTGATGGCCCACGTAGAAAGCGGGAGCCACCCTGCACTCAGGGAGGCCCCCGCTCTCGGAATCGTCCCGGTGATCGACCAGGACGCTGTCCAACCGGAACTGGTTACCAGTTCTCGATCGTGAGGTTGCCGATCGAGGCGTCGGTCGCCGCCACGGTGCCGATGGAGGTCGCCGCGAACACCTCGACCAGTGCGGAGCCGATGTAGCCCGCGCTCGCTGCCGAGGCCTCGTACATGATCGTCGAGGTCGCAAGGATCCACGACGAGCGCGTGAAGAAGAAGTTGTACGGGTTGCTGCCCGTGGTCTGGCGGATGGGCACGTTGCTGAAGGCCCTGGAGCCCGCGATGAGCGTGACCTGCTGCGTCACGCGTCCCGGGAAGAAGACCGGGTCGCTCGTACCGATGACCGTACCCTTCGCCGCGAAGGTCTTCCACTCCGTACCGGGCCAGAAGATGCCTTCCGGACCGATCCGCACCACGCTCCCGAGCGACGGGTTGACATCGCCTACACCGCCGATGACGGCGCCGTTCTGCCACCAGAGCGGACGGGTCAGCACCCAGTTCGCGGTGCCGCCGGCGCCAGCGTTCGTGAGCGTCCAGGGACCGGCGTCGACCGGTGACACGAGGTTGGTGATACCCTCGGGGATGAGCACGTTGTCGCCGACCGACAGCGAGACACCGTCCTGCGAGCCGAAGCTTCCGACGACCGATGAGGTGAGCGTACCGGTCCCGCTGCCCGAGTAGGCCGCGAGACTGGTGACGACCGCGCGCGCACCGAACGCGCCTTCCTTGAAGTAGCTCGCTTCCAACGCCAGCATCGCCAGCGTCTCGTCCATCGACGAGTAGTGCCCTGCCCTGTGTCCTCGGCTCATGATGTACCTGTTCTTTCGTGACTGACGGATTTGTCTGGCGCGGAGGGCCCGTGGGCATCGCGCACGCTACACGACCTCGTTGCCGTCAGAGTATGCTGGCTGGCAGAGCGGGTCAACAGCTAGCTGGATGGCTGTACACGGAGCGATCTACGCGATCCGCGTGCGCGCCGAGTGCGCGCTACGCCCCGAAGGTACACGCGTCTTGGCCCTCGAAGCGGTCGGTCGGGCCGTGTAGCGCTTGTACAGGGCGTACGCGATACCCGTGGCCGCGATGGCGCCGGCGGCGACCAGGATCGGCGTGGCGTAGTTCGTGGGGGGCGCTGCGGGCGGAGCTGGAGCCGGCGCAGGCGACGGCGCGGGGTTGGTCGGCAGCACCACGATCGGTGGCGCAGGAGGCGGCGCAGGGGCCGGAGTGGGCGATAGTGTCACGTTCGCGGGCAGCGCAGCGTCCTTGAGGTAGGCCTGGTACGCCGTGGTCGCCGCGGTGTAGGCCGTCTCGTAGTTGCCGGTCGTCATCCGGCTGCCGGCGGCATTTCCAATGAGCTGGTTGATGATGCCGCTCTGCGTGCCGACGATCGACATCGACGGGGTGCTCGACAGGGCCTGCTCGGCGGCGATGACGTCGCTGCACGCCGTGTCGCAGGCCTGCACGGCGTCGGTGAAGTCGTCGGTGGCGTACTGGTGGGCGGCGGCGAGCGTATTGGCGCGCACCAGATCGGCGTCGATCTGGGCGGCGGTGACGCCGAGGCCCGCGGGGGCGCCAGCGAGCGCGAAGGAGTGCGCCGTCGCACCCTTGGGACAGTTGCCACAGTCCTCCGACGAACCCGTGCAGTTCTGGCCCTTGTTGTCGCAGTGGTAGGTGATCGTGCAGCACGGTCGCATCGGGTTCGGACTGCTCGTGTCGCCGCCGATGCCTGTGCCACCGTCGAAGTACGACTTCTGTCGCGGATAGCACGTCGGTGGGTTGGTGGAGTAGTTGCACCACCAACCCGAACCGTCCGGCGCCTTGACGGGCCGGATGTCTGCGCCGAGTCCGCAGGTGATGCGCGGCTCCATGATTGCGCCGCACCCCGTACACGTCGGCCGGACGCCGCCGCCCGCGAGATCCTTGGCCGCCTGCACGCACGAAGCGCAGATCGTGTCGTCGCCGACGCCCACCTCGCTCTGTACGGCGGCGCCCGTACCGGCCCCGGCGGACGGCGGCGGTCCCCGCCCATCGAGCTGGCCGTCGACGATCGAGTAGTTCTCGCGCGTGTGGGTATCCAGCAGCGCGTCGAAGCTCGTGCGCACGCACTCGCCAGTGAACGGATCGAGCGCGAAGTCCTCCGGACAGGGCGCGCCGGCCGTACCGGTCGCCGGCGGCTCGTAGATGTAGGTCCGCACCGTACCTGGCGAACCGGGCGGCGGTCGGAACATGCCGTACCAGACGCCCTCGTGGACAACCTGCTGCCACGCAGAGCCCTCGGGCATCGTGCCGCTCGCAGGAAGCTCGGGCTGACCCGGCAGAAGCTGCAGAATGCCCACAGGTAGGCTTGGCGCCGTCTTCCAGCGGCCTCCGGGCGGAGGCTGGGCGCAGAAGCCGGCGAGCCCGTCGCCATCTACAGCGCCATCGGGAGCGCCGGAAAAGCCGTTTCCGTCGAGATCGACGCCCCTGGGCCCCAGCGTCGTGCGTACGCGCGGCTCGCCGACGCCGTCGCGCACCATGTCGAGCAAGTCGCCGACGCCTTCGGCCTTGCCGGCTCCGAGCGCCGTGGGCGACAGCGTCACGACGTCGAACTCGCAGGTGCCGCCGGCCTCGCAGCTCGGGCAGCACGAGTCCAGAGAGCCCATTCCGCACCTGCGGTTGCGCTCCGCGGCGGCGACGCGCTCGGCCTGTTCGCGCTCGGCGGCTTCGCGGCGGGCCGCGCGGGCCTCGTACATACGCGCCGCGTCAAACTTGTGCAGATCTTCGGCCTTGAAGCTGGACGCACTCATCGCGAGCTTCCTCCCTTGGTGCTGGAACCCTTCGCCAGCCAGCCCACCACGCCCCCAACGAGCGCCGAGACGCCGGCCACGCCGATGGCGGCCGGTCCGCTGACCCACATCTTGCTGCCCGGAGGCGGCGACGGCTGCAGCTGCAGGGCGCGCAGGTCCGCGCCGAGCGCGCCCAGAGCGTTCTGGGCGGCGGCAAACTGGCTCGCGGTTGGATTTCCGCCGGCGGAGACGACGGCGAAGTACGCGTTGACGATGGCCAGCTGCGCCACGGCGTCGCTGACGGGATCGAGCGTAGGTCCGGCGCCCTCGACGCCCGCACCGAGTCCAGACGGACCCACGGCGACGTCGTAGACGACCTTCGCGGCGTGCTCGGCGCGCGGTGGAAGACGTGGGAAGAGGAGCTTGCCCAGATCGGCCATGGCGCTACTCCAGCTCCAGGATGAGCGAACCGCCCACGCGCCAGTAGATCGCGTTGGGGAAGTTCTGCAGGAACTGCTCTTCGGCCGACAGACCGCCCGCGTAGAACGTGCCTTCGAGCCCGTGCGGCGTAACGAGCGCGGTACGCGTCGACGGGTTGCTCTGCCGCACGCTGGCGAAAAACGCGACCGTTGCCGGTCCGCGCACCGGGATGCCGAGCGAATCCAGGGCTCCATGCGTCCGCCATTGCGTACGCAGATCGTAGAAAGTGCCCTGCTTGGACGCAATCGCGCTGCCCCACGGCCTTCCGTTGTTCGGGGGGATATAGCTGGCGATGTTCGGGTAGATGCCGCCCGGCGCGATGCCCGATCCGGGTCCGTACAGAAGGCACGGCGAGTCCGCCCAGTAGCGCTTGTAGCTGACGGTGTCGCGCACCACGTCGGTGTACGGCGCCGTCACGCCCTTGGGGACGTCCGCGGCGTTGGGGCCACCGAAAATGTGGATGTGCCAGCTGATGTTGCCGTCGGTGAAGCGCCAGTAGGGGCTGGTGACCTCCTGCTCGACGACGTAGTACGTGGTGTCTTCTTCGCTGCCATGCGACTGGGCGTATCCGAGCGTGGCCAGCTGCCGGTAGCCGCGTACTTTCACGCACGCGCCTTCGCCGACCGTGAAGCTGGCGAGGTTGAAGAGGTAGCGCAGCTGCGCTCCGCCCGCGGACAGCGCCGGCGTAGCGAGCGTCGGCACACGCAGACCGACGGAATTGGTGCCGCCGAACGGATCGCCGCCGACCAGCTGCAGGTACTCGTCGAACCCGCTGCTGGCGATCTCGATCTGGCGCGGCCTCTCTAGTGTTCCCACGAACAGTCCTGCCTTCCGGCTCCCGCTCGGGGAAGCGTCAGCGGCAGCACCGCGCTGCGTACGCGTCCGAGATGTTGAAGCCCAGCTCGCGCAGACGCACGAACGCCTCGCGGTTGGTCATCTGCACCAGTTCGTCCCACACGGGAACGAGCGCTCGGAAGGTCACCACGACCTCCATCGGCGCGTAGGGCAGCGTGACCTTGGCGTTGAAGCTCATGATCAGCTGCTGCTGGTAGGTGAGGATCCAGCCTTCGCCCGGCCGCGAGTCGCCGTTGAACGCGTCGGCGAGGTTCACCAGGGGCATGAACTTGCCCGTGACGCCGTAGCGTGGCGCGCCACCCACGTCGAGCGTGGCTTCGAGGCTCGACTGGAAGTTGTAGTAGTAGTCGCTCTGGACCTGGAAGACGTTCTGGTTGGCCGTCGTCGACTGGTTGGAGATGCGGAAGAGCATCGTCGTGACCAGCGTGTCCTGCGTGATCTTGACGTCGCTGCCGACCTCGGGGATGTTGGGCGTGGCCGTGTCCGGGAAGGTCGCCCGGACGTTGATCATGTACGGCGCGAGCGGCAGACCCATCGCCTTGGCGAGCGCCAGCCGGGGACTGCCCGCTTCGAGCATCCTGTAGACGCCCACCGACAGCGGACCCATGTCGCCGTCGCCGCAGCCCAGACCCGGAGCGATCCCGAGCCCAGCAGCGTTGCGCTTGTCCTGCGAGCGGTCGAGGTCGCGGCGCAGGTCCGCCAGCAGCGCGTCGTACTGCTCGCCGGAGAGGCTGTTGCTGGACTGGTCGCTCATCGGGCTGCGCTTTCCTCGCTCGAACTAGCGGTCTACAGGGGGAGAAACGCGGCGCCGCGCAGCGTCGCCAGACACTGCGCGGCTTGCCGTGCGGACCCGATCAGGCTCCCTGCTGCGCCACGCGGACGCCGCAGTCTTCCATGATGTACGAACGCAGGTCGGGGTTGGCCGACAGCACGTTGTACCAGTCCTCGGTGACCTCGAAGCCCTTGATGCCGAGCGTCGTCTTGAACGTGCCGCTCTTGAAGACGGCGCGTCCGGTGGGCATCTGCTGGGCGACCAGGCCGCTGCCGTCGAGCTGAAGCTCCGCGGCGACGGGCAGCACGCCCGTACCGTCGAGCGTGGCGCCGATCTGCTGGCTGTCGACCACCGTCTGCGGGAACACGCTGTTGCCGAACGTGTTACCGTACTGGCTCAGGGCCAGGTACGCCTGCATGGTGTTGATCTGGTCCTGATCGTTGACCTGCATCAGCAGTCCGATGGGCACGCCCGCCTTGATGAGGTAGGGGATGCCGAGCTTGCGGAACTCGCTGTTGCCCTTGAGCAGCGAGTGGAAGTCGATGCCGCCGTAGGTGGCGCCGACGACCGCGTCGTCGTTGCTCGGACGGAAGACGCCGACGTTGACGCCTGCGTTCTGCGCCGAGCCGATACGGATGCGGTTGACCTTCAGGAACTGGAAGGGCGATCCGTACAGCGCGTAGTGCTGGTTGGAGCGCGCGACCGCGTTGATGATGTCGACCTCGGACGAAGAGCCGGTGCCCTTCTGCGCGTTGTCGGGCATGTACGCCGAGTAGCGCAGGACCTCGTCCATGATGTTGGTGTGCTGGCCGATCTTCCAGCGCATGTTGTAGCCGCGCACCATGTGCCACGCGGCGTAGTTGCTCCACCAGCCGTTCTCCAGGACGGCGGGCAGGTACGGCGAGGCACCCGACGCGATGCCGGCCGCGCCGCCGAGGGCGCCGTTGTGCAGGTCGTTCTGCGTGAAGACGTCCGGCGAGATGGGCACGAGGCCCGTGCCCTGGACGCCGGCGGGCGGCTCCCAGGCGTTGCCGAAGGCCGTCCAGCACATCGGCTCGGTCTCGACGTGGAAGAAGATCGCGCAGGCAATCATGTACGTGTTCAGCTCGCCCGGCTGCGCCATCGTGGTCTCGACGTAGTCGATGCCCGTGGCGTCCTTGGACGTGTTGAACGGATCGAACTCGGCCCCGAACACCTTGTTCACGGCCTGGTCGGACAGCGGGCCGTCCCAGCCGAGGCGGACCTGTTCGATGGTCTGCATGTTGAAGATCGGGCAGTTGACCGAGTCCTTGACCCAGTCGGCCCACGCGCCGACGCCGGCCTTCATCTGGGCGGGGTCGCGACCGGCCGCCGCGATCTTGCTGCGGTCGGGGACCATGCCGAAGCCGATCGCGGCGTTGCGCTCGCGGAGGTCGTCGGGCTTGATGTGCTTGTACCGCGGCTTGGCGGTGACGTTGCGGGGCTGGACGATGGACGGACGCTGGATGCTCATGGTGTTCTCGTGGGGTCAAAAGGCCGTGCAGCCCCTATAGGCGCGCCTGCACGGACGGTTGGCTGTGACTGGGGACCGAGATGGCCCCCGTGAATCGCGAAATCGTTGCGTTGCGGGTTACTGCGTCTCCTGATCGGAGCCCCAGTTCTTGGGGACGCCGAAGCGGTTGCGCGTGCTGCGCTGCTCGGGGAGCCCGGCGAAGGTCGGGCTGGTGATGCCGCCGCCGCGCGGGACCATCGTGCTGGGCACCGAGGGGATGCGCGGCACGTAGTTGACCGGCGGCTGCGCGGGGACGGGGACCATCGTGGCGGGCACCGACGGAATCGTCGGAGTGAAGGTCGCCGGAGGCAGCTGCGGAGTCGCGGGCTGCGAGGGCTGCGGCTGGACGATGGGAGGCGCCGGCGTTGCCGACGTGGACGACGGCACCGCAGGCGCGCCCGAAGCGGGAAGCGCCGTCGATCCGGAGCTGCCCTTGAAGCGGCAGCATGCGCCGACGCCCGTGGTGCAGTTCACGCAGCCGCAGCCGGCGTCGCCGACTCCGACCGGAAGCGTACCCAGGCCGGCCGTGGGGAAGTTGAGCAGCGACGGGTCCGCCGTGTTGCCGTTGACTTCCTTGATGGCAGCCGCGCGGGCCTCGCCGTCGTACAGGCGAGCGCCGTACGAGGTGCGTCCGAGCAGCTTGGCGAGCAGATCGGTCGCCGCCTTGCCGAGGATGCGCACGCCAGCGCCGAATCCGAAGAACTGCAGCGAGCTGCGGCCGACGGGGCTCTTGATGTACGCGGCGATGCCGAAGGGGACGCCCGTGATGAGCGCACCGGCCAGCCACCGCTTCCAGTCCATGGGAGCGAGAACGGCCGTGGCGTTGTACAGCAGCGGGTAGGAGCCCGTGGTCGGAGGGTTGTCCGTCCAGTTGGGCTTGCCGTCCGTGCCCGTGGGGATGCCCGGGTTGGGCAGCAGGGCGTGGGTCGCGAGAACGCGGTCGAGGGCGTCGGCGGCCACGAAGCCGAGGAGGCCCGTGAACGCGCCCACGGCCATCTCGGTCGCGTCCAGCGGGTTCTCCAGCGCGTAGCCACGACGGCTACGGCGCGACCCGGTGCGACGCGAGTGGCTGCGACGGTGATGCGAGCGGCGACGGCCGTGCGACTTGCGACGACGGCTGGAGCGACGACGCTTGCGCGGCGTCTCGCGGCTCATGTGCTTGCGCACGCGATGACGCTTGCCGGCGCGACGCGTGTAGTGCCCGCGCACCGAGTGACGGCGACGCTTGCTCGACCGACGCTTGCCGCTGCTGCGCTTGCGACGCGTCTTGCGCGGCTCGGCCGCCTCCTTGGCGCGGCGCCGACGAGAACGACGAGCGGCCACCGCGCTCTTGGTCATGCTCAGCTTGCGACGACCGCTGGAGCGGCGACGACCATGCTTGCGACTCGACTTGCGACGGCTCGACTTCTTGCGCGGCATCTCTGCTGCCTCCTTGGCGTGACGGCGACGACGACGAGAGCGCTTGCGGGGCTTCTCGTTGCTCATGTGGCTCTTGACCCGGTAGCGCTTCACGCGGTGGCTCTTGACCACGTGGCTCTTGACCTTGTGGCGACGACGCGCCTTGCGAGCCGCCTTGCGCGGAGCCGACTTGCGGCTGGCACGACGCGCTGCGGTGCGGGCGCGCTTGGTGTGGGCACGCTTGCTGTGCGCGCGACGCGTCTTGCGCTTCACGCCGCCGCCGGCCTTCGCCTTGCGTGCACGTGCGCTGGCTCGGGTCGCCTTGCGAAGGCTTTTCTTCTGCGCCTTGGTCATGTGTCCGGCCTTTTTTCTGTTGGCGGAGCGGCTACGTACAACCAGCTCTCTCGCAGAACTCAATAGACGCTTCCGCTTGGGCTTCGTCAAGCGGTTTTTTGACGAGCGGGCTCGCAGATTCTTCCTACGGCCACGGTGCAGCACCGGCGTGGCCGCGTGCTCGGGCGCATTTTCGCGATTTCGCGCGAGAATCTGCAGGTAATCCGCCGCCACGCACGCAGTATCGCTCAACCAGCGCGCTCGTACAAGCGCGCGGTCGTCACGGTACTTCCAAACCTGAGCGCGTCACCATGCAACCGGCGCCGAGTTCGCAGCGCAGATGCGAGCCGCGTCTGTACAGCAGCACTTCGCGCTTGCCCTTCACGAGAAACACGAGCCTGCGTAGTCCCGTGGGCTTATTGAACGCGTGCTTGAAGAAGTGCGGCGCGTAGTCGCCGCTGCGGAAGTACCAGATGCGAGCGAGCGGACCGACGAGCGTCCATGCGTCGAGTGATTTCGGCGGCAGATTCACCGTGCTGCGCTCGGCTTCGTAGTGCTTGCCGAGCCACTGACGCGGCAGACCTTTGGTTTCGTCATCCGTCGCGTCGCGCGTTCCGTACAGGGCGAGATCGGCGATGAGGAGACTGCACGCAGGCCATGCTTTGCCGTCGTCGTCGAACAGCATCATCGCGTTCTTCGGCGCGTCGACACGACGCTTGCGTCCGCGAGCGAGCGAGAAGCCTACCGTGTCGCCGAAACACGCCAGCACGACGTCACACCCTTCGCGTCTGCGCCTGCGACATCCTGCGCGTCGCCGCGTTCGACGACACGTGACGCGTCGGACGCTGCGAGATCCTCGCCGTGCGCGCGCTGCCGTTGACCTTGCGCGAGTGCAGTCCCAGGATCACGCCGCCAACGACCGCGATACCGCCGAGCGCGAGCCAGATCGGAAGGTTACTGGGCGCCGGCGGGTTCAATGCAGCCTGTCCCGCGCCAATCGCCTGCGTGTACAGCTGCATGATCTTGTTGGCGAGCGTCTGCGCTTCGAGCGCGTCGGTCTGGCTGGCCGTCGCCGAGTCGATCGTGGCGAGCATCCCGTTGATGCCCCACGCTTGCTGCGTGTACTTCTGCGTCGCCTGCGGGTATCCGGCCGCGTCGATTTCGGGACCGATGGTCGACGCGCCCTGCTGGCCGGCGGACTGGTACGCGAGCACGGCAGCCGGGTAATTGGCCGATGTCCACGCCGCGTTTCCGGCGGCGATCTGCGCACCGACGCTCGCCTGCAGGTCACTCGACGCCTGCGCGAAAGGGTTGGTGTTGACTGCCGACATGCTCAGGCCCTCTTCGCGATGGCGCTGCCGACGCTGACGACCTCGAATACGGTGTAGCCGACGACGGCCAGCGCAATCACGCCGCCCACGACCATGGCGGTGGACTTGGCCTTGTCGAGCAGGTCGCTGGGCGACGGCGCTGGCGGCACGACGGGCGTTTCGTGCTGCGGCGGCGGCTGGTACCACGGGCACGCATTGGCGATCGTCTGCTGCCAGCCGCCCGTGGGAGGCTTTCCGGTGCCCTGTACGGCGTTCGCGTAGCCCGCGAGCGTCGCCTGCGCCTGCGACCAGTCGCCAGGGAAGCTGTAGAACGGCGAGCACGACGTGTCGACGCTCGGGAGCGTGTCCGCCAGGCATACCGAGAGCGCGTCACGCGTCGTGATCCAGCCTGCGTAGAACAGGCGGAACTGCAGTACGCTGCTCTGCGGCAGGCATCCCGCGGCATCCGCGCTCGCTACGGCCGCCTCCGTCTGGTCCATGATGCCAGAGACTTCGAGCAGCTGCGCTCGGATCTGGTCGACGCTGTACGAGGAGCCCATTCCGGCCCTGCGTTGAGCTTGCGCGCGCGGCGCCAGCTGATCGTTGACCGACGCAGCGCCCATTCCGACCGTTCCAGTGCACGGACGGATGACCAGGGCGCCGTTTTTGATCGCGAACAGGTACTGCGCGCCGTCGACCGTGCTGATGATCGGCATGTTGTCGGCGCCGACGCTGTTGGCATACGCGCGCAGCGACGCAGACGGCTGCGTGAGCGGCGCGCCCCACTGCAGGCAGCCGATGTTGCCCGCGGGCACCCACGACATGCCGTTCCAGCTCACCCAGCGGCCGTTCTGGTAGCGCCGCATGCTGCCGTCGCCGCCGTGCATGGGCCGCTGAGCGCCGCCGCCACCGTGTCCATGGCCGCCGTGCGCCGCGACACCGGTGGGCAACGAGCCGAACGTCACGATTTCGGCGCCCGTACCGACGTTGACCGACGCGTCGGCCTCCATCGGGTCGTAGTACTCCTCGCTGTGCGCCTGCACGCCGCGTCCGACCGGCAGCGACGCGTGCGACGGGTCGCACTTGAGCCAGTGTCCGTCTTCGTCCTGCACGGCGATGAGAACGTGCTCCTGCGCGTTGGCGCCCCAGCTCTGCTTGCAGATGCGTACGGCGAAGCCGACGCACATCAGAAGCGAGCCGAGAAGGACCGATCCGTCGTCGCAGTCCCCCTTGCGAATGCACAGCCCCGGACGAAGGCACAACATCGCCGCCGGCGACACGATCATCTCGGTGCCTGCCGGATCGGGCGTGTAAATCACGCTCTGCCGCACGTTGTCCAGAAAGCACTGCGCTACATTGCGCGCCGTCCATCGTGCACGATCGCGTCCGTCGATCCCGGCCGCGCGCAGCACGTCGGCCGCGTACCCGCATACATCCTTGTCGTTGCGAGCCTCGCGCATCAGCCGCGCCATCTCGTCGAGCGAGATCTTCACGCCCGGAGCGCCGTTCGGGTACGGCGCATGCGTGAACTTGACGCCGTCCTGCGCGGCGCGCGACGGGCCCAGGTTCGAAAGGTCGCCGAGACCTACGTGGCGCTGGATGTACCGTTCAGCGAGCTGGCTCACACGGCTCACGATACCCCAAGCATGGCCACGCGTCAGCTACGCTGTCACTTTGGAGTGCATGACGTAGGCATGCCAGTAGAGCCTCGGTGTCCGCGCATGGCTATTGCCCGATGCCCTGCGTCGCGGCGCTGACCTGCACCAGAATGCTCGTCGCTCCCGCGCCCCACTTGATGATGATGGTGCCGCCCTGACCGCTCAGGACGAAGCTGACGGAGTTGCCTGTGACGGTCTTACTCGTGTACGAGGCATCCGGGCTCACGCTTGCGACGGGACCCGCGAAGGTTAGCTGCAGCGCTCCACCGTTGACGGCGCGTGCCGTGTATGCGCCGCCCGGCGCGCTCACCACCTGCGACTGCGTCTGTCCGGAGAACGGGATGGCCGGGACGGCTGGCGTCGGTGGAGGCGTCATCGTGGACGCGCAGTTGGTGCCGTTCCACGCCGTGTCCGGCGGACAGCCGTTGGGCGGCGGATGCGGGACGGTCGCGGACGCGCAGTTGGTGCCGTTCCACGCCGTGTCCGGCGGACAGCCGTTGGGCGGCGGATGCGGGCCGGTCGCCGTGGTCGTCGTCGTTCCGGTCGTTGTCGTCGTTCCCGCGCTCGTGCCAGCGGGCGCCGCCGCCGACGACTTCTTCTCCAGCAGAACGGCCGCCGCGATGACGCCCAGCGCTGCGGCGGCGCTGCCTCCGATCCAGAGCGCGCGCTCCTTGGAGCGCTTCTTCACGACGTCCAGCCCGTGACGACCCACACCATCGGCGTGGTCGCCGGCGAATACGACGACAGCGGCCCGAGCGACAGCGAGAAAGCTGACGACGCGACGCCGGTCACGCGGTAGGCATTGGTGCCAAACGGGTCGCCGCTGGGCCACCACGAGGGCGGCGCCGAACCCTGCGCGAGCGACTGCGTACCGGTGATCGTGCCGTTGCCGTACGCGCTATTCAAGCCGCTGACGATGGCCTGCAGGTTCGGGTCCGACACGCTGTCGGCGAACGCGAACGTCGCCCCCTGCGGAATCGAGACGATGTACGTGCTGACGCCGTTGACGCTCGACGCGGTGGGCGTAAGCGCCGACCAGACCGGGGTCGAATTGGCCGGCGCGGGGCCGACCGCGGGCGGCGGCGGCGTCGGCGTCTTCGCGCTGGCGCTCTTTTCGCCGAAGTACACGGCAGCGCCCACGGCCGACGCGGCGGCGGCGAGGCCGACGATCCACGCCGTGCGGCTCTTGGAAGCGCGACGGATCGTCGTTTTGAGGCTGGACTTGGCCATGATTCTCCTAGGAGTTGCTTACGATCGCCGTGTACGTGGCCGCGTCGAGCACACCGGACCCGTTCGCCGCGCCGAGCTGCGTACCGTTCTTGATGTTGTAGCCCGTCTGGAAGCAGTCGACGGCGATGCTGCGGTTGCCCGCGTCGGCCAGATCGCTCGCGCCGTTGATGCCCGTTAGCGAAACGGTCGGACACGGCGACGGCGACTGCGAAACGTACGCGTACAGGGCGCTCTGCACGGCGCTCTGCTGCGCGGACGACAGCGCGCTGTACACGTCGCCTGTCGTCGGCAGGTTCGGAGCAGGCGACACACCGTTGTCGGCGATGGACACGGTGCATCCGGCCGCCGCGATCGGGTAGCTGCCGCTCGCGCCCGTGTAGTCGAACACGATGACGCCGCCGTTGGGCGCCGGCGTCGTGCTCACGAGGCTCACGCCCGTGATCCCGGAGATCGACGGGTTCGAGGTCGAGGACGGGCACGTGAAAGAGACCGTATACCTGTGCCCCTGTACCAGCGTGGCGGTCACCTGGCCGTTCGGGCCCGGAGGAAGCGGCGTCGGCGTCGAGGACGACTTCTTCTCGCTCAGGTACACGGCCGTACCGACGGCGGCGACACCGGCGAGCGCGAGAGCGCCCAGCCAGACGGCGGTTTGCCCTGCCGGACGGCCCGCAGCGCCGCGAGCGCCCTTCGGTCCACGCGTGGATTTGCGTGCTTTCGACGAACGGCGCGACGAGCGCTTGCTTGCCATGGGCGTAGACTACGCCTGAGACGGTCGTAAGTGCAAGCCGGCTCGCAGATCAGAGGCGCGAGGCCCTCATCCGCCCTGCGTCTGGTCGCCCGTGTTGTCCGACGGCGCCGTGTACGAAACGCCGCCTCCGCCACCTCCACCGCCGGACGGCGGCGTAGCGGGCGGAGTCGCTGGAGGCGTCGACGGAGGCAGCTGCGCCGCGCTCGACTTCTTCTCCATCAGGATCACGCCGGCGACGCCCGCTGCGCCAAGCGCTGCGAGACCGATGATCCACGCGCCGCGACTGTTCTTGACGCGCTTGCCGACGCTTCTGTGGGACGAACGCTTGGAACGCTTGCTGGCCATGGCGCAAGACTACGCTGAGGGGCGCCGTATGTGCAAGGACGCTCGCTAAACTGTCGACATGGGCGCGTTGCCGATAGCAACGTCAGCTGCCAGACGCCGGATTGTCGATCACGGTGGTGTTGGTACCGGCCGGCACGGTTGCCGCTCCCGATACGTCCGTGCTTCCCGTGTAGCCAGTACCGAACCACTGATCGACCGTAGGCGCCGTCGTACCGTTGAATCCAGGCGGGTTTGCGAACGTGTACGCCGCGTTCCAGTTGCTCGACATAGGCACCGGCGGCGAGATGCTGTTGAGCGCAGCCTGCACGGCGGCGTACGTCTTCTTCCCGGGCCACCCGTCTGCCGTAAGTCCAGCGGCCGATTGCAAAGCCTCGTAGTACGGGATGTTCGCCGCGGTGTAGCCGGCGGCGTCCTGCGCCTTGTTGGCGTTGATCGCTGCAGCCTGCAGCGCCGTGTACGTAGTGGTCGGCGCGGGCGGCAGCGAATTCGGCGCCGCGTTCGCGTTCTTGTTCTTGAGCAGCAAGATCGCTGCGATGACAGCGGCTGCCGTTACGCCCGTACCAACGATCCATGCCGCGCGATGGGTGCCCTTACCCATATTCGCCGGCCTACGTGACATCTTGCGCGTGGTACGTCGACCGCTTGTTCGCTTGGTGGCCATGGGCGAGAGCGTACGACAAGGCGCCGCGCTCGTCTATGAGCTGGCTTGTTGAACGTGTTATCGCGGTTTGTGGCCCGAGATCTTGTCCCAGGCCTTGTCGAGAACGCGCCCGATGCCCCAGCCGGTCGCAGCGCTGATGATCAGCGTCGTCAACGTCAGTCCGCCGACAACCGCAGCTCCCGCTACGGCCGCTTTCTGGCCCGTCGACATGCCCGTGGACGGCGGCGGAGGCGCTGCCGTGTTCACGCCCGAGGCGCGCGTGACCGGCGACAGCTGCGTGTTGACCTGCGCGGGCATCTCAGCGCTTGTTCCGGCCGTACAGCCACCATGCGCCGGTGCCCAGCGCGACCGCGGCGACGCCGCCGGCGACGTAGTACGCCGTCTTGCTCGACGCTCCGCTTGCGGGCGGCGGCAACGCCTTCGTTGGCGTCTTTTGCCCCACGGTCGGCAACGCCATCGCCTGCTCGTACAGAGCGACCATGCCTTTGACGAGCCCCGCGGCCGTCGCGGCGTCCGATGCCGATGCCGAACTGGAACCGAAGTCGATCCCCTGCAGCACGGAGTTGTCTGCGACGGTGCCAACCATGACTGCGGCGTTACCGCCGGCCGCCTTGATCACGTCGCCGACGCCGTTTGCATTGGCTCCGGCTCGTCCGGCGGCCTGGTATTGCTGTACAGCCGCGTAGAAGTTGCCCTGCATGGCGAGCGCATCGCCGAACGCGATGGGCGCCGACATCGACCCAGCGAGCAGCGCCTTGGCCGACGCGAACGGATCGGTTGCGCCGAGGCCGCGACGATGCGCGCGTGTGGGAGCGAGCTGCGCGTTGATGCTTCCGTTCACTTTCGACCCCACTTCATGTACGCGGCGACGGCTGCAACCGACAGGACGCCTGCGCCGGCCACATAGTACAGCGTCTTGCTCGACGATGCGGGCGCGGAAGGCGTCGGTCCCTGGTCCGCATAGATCGTCGTCATGGTCACGGCGCCCGCCGCGAACGTTACGGGCGATCCGATGGTCTTGTTCGGCCCGGTGTAGTCGTAGACGACGACCATCGTCAGCGGCGACGGGTAGCTCACGCTCACGACCTTGAACTGCGTCGGGTCGACGGCCGCCTGCAGGCTCGCGATGGTCACCCCGGAGAACGCAGCCGGCATTGCGCCGCCGCTCGCCGTCGCCGTGGACTGGATGCGATGGCCCGGGATGAACGTGAAGACGCCGGCGCCGTACTTGGTGGCGCCTGCGGAGGTGACGATGGATCCGGAGTTGGCTGCTGGCGGCGGCGCGGGCGGCGGCGGCGTCCAGGTGACCGTCACGCTGTTGACGACGCATCTGTTCAAACTGCTGTCCCAGTGGTAGTTCGCTGGACATGCCGGAATCGCTACGCACGCGCTGCCGTTCCAGTACATACCGGACGGACACGACGGCGAACCGCTCACGGACGCCGAGACGACCGGGTACGAAACTGTGGTCGTACCCGTGTTGGGGTTCCACACCGAATAGGAGAACTGCGACGGGATCGTGAACGGCGTGCTGCCGCTATACACACCCCTCACCGTCTGCTGACCGTTCACGACCGGGCCGAGTAGAGACAGTCCGGCGACGAGCGCTTGCGGGATGGTGCTTGGCGCAAAGCTGCTGCCGACGTTACTGACGGTGATCGACCAAGCCTGGCCAGGCTGGATGACGGTCGCTGACGCGCCCATTCCGACGCGACGCCGCATAGCGGGCATCAACTGCGAGTTGAGTTGCATGTTCATCTCTTCCCGATGTGTAGCAAGTGCAAGTGCTGCGGCAGACGCGGCATGCGAATCGTGCCGCCTGTTTTCTTCCACACCTTGCCGAGTACAGCCTTCGTTGTCGTGCGTTTGTGGCGCGCGTAGAGGAACGCGCCGAGAAGTCCTGCGACGGCGGCCCCGGCGGTGTACTTGAGGGCCGTGGAGGTGGCGGAAGGCGCGCTTGCGGGCGCGCTACCCATATGCGCGAAGGCGCTCGCGACGTTTGCGAGCGTAAATACAATCTTCGCGCCCGTATTGATGTGCAAATGCGAGCCATTCATGACGCCATCGGGCTGCGTCACGTTGCCCGCTTGCTGCGCGAGCGTCGCGGCATACCATGGCGGAAAGCCACTGCATGCTGTGCCATTGGCCTGCCACGGCGCAGCGCTCGACGGGCCAATATCGAGCCCCGTACCAGGCGCGTGCGCACGGTTCCAGTTGTAGATGGTGTGCACGAGCACTTGCAGATCGGATGCAGGCGGCGTGATCCCGTTGAGGACGTACGCCCAGTTCAGGCGAAGCGCCGCACCGAACGCCGCGTTGAATGATGTCAACGTCGATGCCTCGTTGGCGGACAGTCCCATGGCGAGAAACATCGTTTCTCCCGCGGACGCTTCGCACTCGATCTGGTGCAGCTGCGGGAAAAACAGATCGATGTTGCGGAACGGGATGACGGAACCGCTGGACCCGTACTTTACGCCTCGCCACGAGAAGTATTGTCCGCCGTTGAGCGGGCTCGTGATCGGCAGATACCAGACGGCATCGTCTTGGAAGAGTCCAGACGCGTCCACCGGGAACTTGCGCCAGTTGGCGGACCCGGGCTGAATGCCGCTGTGATGCGTTGGATCCCATGCCGAGTCCCACGCAACGATGCATGCTGGCGTGTTGGAGCCATAGACGGCTGGTGCAGGCACGAAGTAGCTCGGCATCGTCTGGACAGTCAGACCTGGACAGACCTGAATGCCCGACGGGGCTCCCGGAAACAGTCCTGCTGCCTGCAAAAGGCCCACGACAGCCGCGACGCCGCCCACAATCGCCGCGCCGAGACCGGCGGACACGGCGCCCGCGCTGACCATGATGCCCACCATCGTACCCGTGAACATTTGCAGCAGCGCAGACGGCGGTGCGCCACTCGCTGCAGCGCCGAGTAGTCCCGTGACGATGTCCGCGGCGCCGCCGAGCGTCTGCGACCCGAGCACGTAGCTGGTCGCGGCCGATAGCGCGTCGCTTCCACTGATGCCGTTGTCCACCATGTTCTGCCAGGTGGAGCCAAGCGCAGAGACGGCGCCAGCGATGTTTAGACTCGACTGCCCCTCCGCGGTCATCTGCGCGGTGACCGTCGAGACCGCGGCTTGGTATTGTGGCTGGGTTGTGATGTCGCCAGCGGCACCCATGCCGCGACGCCTACGCACGTCGCGCACAGGCCCGAGCTGCGGATTTACCTGTGCAAGCTGCCTCACACATCGCAGCCTACACTGAAATTAGACGGCGGGGAACGATCCGCTGCCGGCGCCGTTCGACGCGGTAGCGTGCTGCGCCTCTTCGGGGATGTTTTCGACGACTTGGGCCTGCGTCGCGGGACTTTGCCCGACGCCTGCAGCGGCCGGAAGCTGCGAACTGGCTGCACGTGGCATCGTCGTCGCCTGCGCCGCCCTCTTTGCGAACGTCGATCCGATCTCGACGAGCGCGCCAAGCACTTCGGCGCCCTTTTCGAGCACGCCGGGGTTGCTCATGACGAAGCCTTCGAGGTCGATCCGACCGGTCTCTTTTGAGGCGGCGTACTTGAGCGGGTGTCCCCACAGGTCCTGCCCCGGCATGTCGATGACGTCGAACGGCAGCGTGGACTCGGGCTCGGGTGGGGGCGCCGGCTCCGGCTCTTCTTCTGCCTGTCCGAGTCCTGTCTGCATGCCGCTCAACGCCGAGTTCATCTCGCGAGCCACTCTTTTCATGACTGTGGCCTGCATGTCGGCCACCATGTTGCGGAACTGCGTCTCGACGCCGGAGAACGGCTCCGTAGCGGCGCCGACGCCAGTGCGCGCGGCCGGCGCGGGTGCCTGAACGGGCGCCGTAGCCTGCACGGGCGCCGCAGCCGGCTGCGCAGCGGCCGCCGCGGGCTGCATTCCGACCGGCATGCACCACGCGCGAGCCGATTCGACCCAGATTTCGCCGTTCGGGCCCCGGGGAGCGGGCGGCGGAGGCGGCGGGACGTGCGCTGCGGGCTGTACGACGGCCTGCGCAGGCGCCTGTCCGAAGCCGGGACCACCCGGAGCGCCCGATCCGCGCCTGTGCAGCGCATTCAGCTCGGCGCGCAGGTCGTCCAGCTCGTCGCGAAGCTCGTCGGCCTCGCTGCGCTCGTAGCCGGGGCGGCGCGGCCAGGGCTGCTGATGCTGCGGAGCGGCCCCGAAGCCCTGCTGGGGCTGCGCAGGAGGCGCTTGCGGAGCCTGCGGAGGCGTCGGAGGCCTCTGACGCTCCCCACGGGCGTACTCGCGCTCCTCGCGCATGTAGTCCATCATCCCCTTGACCGCGCCCGCCAGGCCCGCGACCTCCGTACGCAGGTTGGAGACCTCCGGATCGTGCATCGGCTGCTGCGGGTAGCTCGGGTTGGGCATGTACGCCGGCTGCGCAGGGGGCGCGCCATAGCCCGCCGGCGGCGACTGGGGCTGCGGCGGCTGCGGAGCGCCGTACATGGGCGCCGCGGGCTGGTACGGCTGCTGCTGGGGGATCTGTCCGTAGCCCGCGCCGCCCTGCGCAGACCGCGTAACGCCACGCGTTGCCACGATTTCACCTCGACTCGGGAACGAAAGGACCAGTCCGCGCCCGTAGAACGTGCCTCCGGGCTTCCAGTTGATGCTCACGTCGTACGTGCACGGCGCGTCGGTGACCACCATGTGCTTGTTTTCGACGCGCTGACGCAGCGCTTCGCCGGGGCTGACGTCGCCGCCGCCCATGACTTCACTGCCCTGCATGGAATCGACGACGTGACGGGCTCCCGCGACGGTGTGCGCGACCACGATCTTCGTGTCGAACGCCGATTTGCCGAGCTTGGCCAGGCAGCGAGGGTGTTCGCCGCCGTTCATCTCGTCCCACACCAGGTCGGCGTGGTTGCTCGACCACGGCGCGTTCTTCGCGTCGGGCGGCTCGGCCTGAGCCGGTGGCGGCGCAGCCTGCGTACTGGGCGTCTGCTGTGCTGTCGCTCCCACTCCGGTCCGTTCCCTTCTGGCGCTTCCGTTTCCACTGCCGTTGGCCCGCGGCGACGATACGCGCGGCTGCGGCGGCGCTGGCGGCGGCGCTGCAGGCGCCGGACGCACGCGCACCTCGCCCGTGTCGTCGTCGATCTCCGCCTCGATGTCGTTGTCGTCTTCCACGGCATCTCCCTCTTTCAGCTCAACACCGGCGTCGACGGCACGATCTCACACGCGATGGCCGCCTTGAGCAGCTGCAGCATCGGGTAGTTGTAAAACGGCGTCCTCTGGTCGCCCTTTGCGTCCGGAAACAGCGACTTGAAGAATGGCGTGATGACCACCGTGGGCACCGTCGTCAGGCCTCGACCCGCGTACGTGACGCTGATCTTGTCGACGCCCATGCGCGGCGTCAGTTGCGCGCCCGATCCGGCGCCCGTGGAGTCGTAGATGACCATGGTCGGCGGCTGCACGTAGCCGCTGCCCGCGGTCAGACCCGCGATTCCGGTGACAGCTCCTCCGCCGCCCAGCGTCAGCGTCGCCGTAGCGGGCGTACCGGCGCCCATGTTCGTGGTGATCTCGGCGACGAGGCGGTTTTCGCTCGTCGGAGGCGTCGTGGAAACAGGATCGACGATGGCGACGGTCGCCGGACCGAGGTAACCGGCGCCCGGATCGACCAGTTCGATAGCGAGGATCTGTCCGTTCGGGCCGAAGTTCGTGATGACGGCGATGGCCTGGTGACCGCCCGGCTGCAGCGGACCTTCGAAGACCAGATACGTCGACGCGCTGTAGCTATTGCCCGAGGTGACGAGGTTGAGAGAGTTGACCGCGAAGGGCGGCCCATTGGGCGCGGGTAGCGTCGCCGGATCCGGCCAGTAGCGCGTGTCCTGCGGCTGCACGGGAAAGAGCGCTGGCGGCAATCCGCCGATGAACGTCACCGTCGCCGTGCCTGGGTACCCGGTACCCGCATACACGAGGTTGGCGTCCTGCACGTTCAGGTACGCGATGGCGCTCGGGTACTTCTCGCCGCTGCCTTCCGGTCCGTACACGAGGTTCGCGCCGCCGGGACCGCCACCCGTGAACGAGATGACGGGCGGCAAGACGTAGTCTTCGCCGGCGCCCGTGACCGTGACCGACGCGAGCTTGGCATCCCTTTCGAGCACGGCAGTCGCCGTGGCAACGACGCTGGGTCCGAACGCGAGCTGGATGTCGCGACTAGCGCCCGTGCCGGTCGCCATGGTGACGTCGGACGTGACACGTAGGCCCTGCTGGGTCAGTAGGGCCACCGGTACGAGTACGCCGGCGCCGCCGAGTGTCGCCGGCTGCTGCATGGCAGTAGCGAGCGCAGCGGGCGAGCCACCCGTACGCGTGGCCGTGTAGATGAGGTCTACGAACGATGACATAGGCGCAGCCTACCAGCTCACTCTGCCGGCGTCGCGGGCTCGTTGAGGGGCCGAGTCGGCTCGGTGGACGCGGCAGACGGCTTGGCTTGGCCGTTGGCGGCGACAGCGTCGTCTTCCTCCTCGTTTTCCTTCTCTTCCTCCTCCTCTTCTTCCTCTTCCTCCTCCGGCAGCTCCACATTCTCGTGTACGCCTTCGCTCAGGTCGGCGAGCAAATCGCTCAACGCATACTCCGGCTTGAGCGTCTTGATGAACGCGATCGTCTTGGCTCGCTCCTCGTCCGCGCCTTCCTGGAAGGAGTTCTCCTCGACGTTGACCTCGCCGTCCAGCTCGATGCACTCACGGACGACCTCCGAGATCCAGACGTCGATCATGATCGCTTCGGCCGTGAACACGGGCTTCGGGTTCGCGCGATTGATGCTGTAGCGCATACCGATGGGCGTAGGCGTGGCCGCTACGGGCGCCTCCCTCGTGCCGGTGACGAACGAAGACGCCGGAACCGTGTAGACGCGCAGTTCGTCGGCGTCCTTGAAGACGTACATGACGACGTAGCCCGGGTTGAGCGGCCACGGACGACCGCGCCCGATGCGCATGGGCGTCATTTCGTCGAGCATGCCCTTCACGGCGGCCTCGCGCTCGGAGTCCTTCAGCTTGGCCCACGACGGAGCCGAGGAGCGGATAGTTAGCTGTGTCTGGATCTCCATTGCATCGTAGCGAGCGACCCAGATCGCGTCGGTCGTACGGGGCAGCTCGGCGATCTCGATGTCGTCGTCAGCTGCCTCTTCGTCGATTTGCTTCTGGATCTGCGCCCACGTGAGCGCCGTCACCGTCTCTACCTGCTCGTTGTCGGCCATGTACATGCCCTCCAGACCGTTGCGCTGAGTCGTGAACCTAGACATCTGCGAGCGGGCTGGCAAGCACGACGCGCGTGGAGCTGTTTTGTGCTAGTTTTGAGGCCGAAATGAACTTCGCCTGGATGAGTGATCCACAATACCTGGCCCAAGCGGGGCACTTTCTCGGCGGCGCGCTCGTCGTCCTCGTAGCCGGTGTCTTCGGGGGTGAGACGGTCGCTTTCTGGGTGCTCGGCGCCGGCGTCATGCTCGCCGCGATCAAAGAGTTCGTCTTCGATACGAGTGTCCTCGGCTTCGGTGAAGGCGACTCATGGTCCGACTCGCTGATGGATTTCTGCTTCTATCTGATCGGAGGCTGCGTGGGATTCGCACTGTTCGAACTGGCCGTGTACAGGCACGCGCTGGTAGCCTCGTAGGCCATGTACGCAGGCGCAGGCCAGTACAGCCCGTACGACCAGACGTACATCGGGCAGGGGATCACAACCGGGTACGTGACCGCCAATACGTTCGAAGTGCCGCAGTACGCCACCACGTGGACCACGTCATTACCGACCATCGCGCCCAAGCCGCCCAAGGAATGGCGCCGCAACGTCGTGCATGCGCCGCCGCCCGTCGAGCTGGCGATGTGCACGAAGCCGATACCAATGCCGCTGCCGATGCGCTCACGACCACACGGCGTCGCCTGGCTCGCGAGCGTACACGGCGGACAGCGGGAGCGGCGGGCGATACGGTCGCGCGTCGAGCGAAAAGACGCGGCGTAGCGTCAGTTTGGTGCGCTGACCTTCGTGACCTTCTTCTCTTCGAAGGAGTAGTAGCTACCTACGCCGCCAGTCGTGGGCGCTGCGACGATGACATGGTCGATGAACGCCGTGCTCGGACATGCTACCTTCGCTGCGTCGCGGATGTCCTGAGTCAGACGCTTGTCACTTTGTGAAGGTCGAGCGAATTCTCCACCACTTGGATGCCCATGGCTAACGACCCAGCCTCTCGCGCCGGCTGCAGCACCCGTGATCGCTGCCGCGACGATCTGTTCGATGTCTACAGCGACGCGATCGGGCTGTCCGCGCGCGATCTCGATGGGCGCACCGAGTAGCTCGCCCTGATTGGAGATGAGCAGCACGAAAAAGTGCTCTCCGCCGAGCTTCGCGTACCGCGGAGCCATGAAGTCGTAGACGTCGCGAGGCGTTTCCATCTTGATGCCAGTCGGTACGCAGCCGGGTACGCGCTCAACGATGGCTACGCAAGCGCCGTTGGTCGCCTCGCTAGCCGCTTCCGCCGTGTCGTCGACGTCCTTGCGCTTCTTCGGATGCTTCTCGCAGGCTTCATGGGCTGCGCACGGGGCGCATTCCTCGGCGCCGCCTTCGCGCGCGCCGCGTTTGGGCTGCGTCGCGGCGTAGTGGATGGCCTTGAGCAGCGTTTCGCGCGTCGGGATCTCAGCCCAACCTTCACTGCGGCTGTACGTCGACGATAGGCTGGGGTCGACAGCTCGCGCGGCTTTCCACAGCGTCAGCATGGGCGGACTGATGATGAGGTTGTACGCGTCGTCCCACGTCTTCTCGTTCGGGTCGTTGACGACAGCCAGCAGGCGCGCGCGCTCTGGCGCCTTGAGCTTGCCATGCACGTTCTCCAGCTTGGAGATCTCCAGCGGAATCACGTCTTCGTCGGCGCGAAAGGCCTCGCCGGAGCCCGGCGCACCGCCTTCCTTCTTGTAGAATCGAGCCCGGTCACCGTGTTCGCGAGCGCGCGGTCGCGGTCCCGTGTACACGTGTCCCTCTGGCGCCGGCTTTACAAGTGTCAG
>Ga0209415_10004241_pt1 | contig 26369 bp, 20 predicted proteins | sample PeaSoiSIISIP2007_FD_187696 | JGI IMG/M metagenome (GOLD analysis project Ga0209415, IMG submission 187696) | Peat soil microbial communities from Weissenstadt, Germany - SII-SIP-2007 (SPAdes) (version 2) | ecosystem: Environmental > Terrestrial > Soil > Wetlands > Peat | place: Germany... | reverse complement strand
TCCGACAACTCGGCCATCCCCTCCGCCTCTTCGCTCACGATACTCACCGATACGCGCGGCTCGACCGCGACCCGCGCGATACCGGCGCGCGCCAGCGGACGGGCACCGTCGACGGCCTGGCGAAACAGCGTCGCATCGTCGGCCGGCGGCGGCGGCGGAGCGGCCGTCGGGACGGGCGGTGTCGGCGGCGGAACGGGCTTCCGATGCGCGAGCGCCTCGCCCTTCTGACGCATCAACTTGGGCAGCTCGCTGAGCGGCGAGCGGAAGATCGGCTTCGACGAGGGTTTTTTGTCCGGGCCGACGGATTTGCGCTTGCGTGCCACTGCGCCCCTCCGCTCTTATTCTAGCTGGTCGCGGTCGGGCGCTCATACGCTCGCCGCGAGATCATCACGATGCAACCCGAGCAGACGCGATCCGATCTCGACACCACGCTTCGCCGATGGTGGCGCGGGACCGTCCGATGCCGCCAATGCGTGACCATCGCGCCGTGGTGGAAGTTTCCGCCGACGAGCCACGGCACGCCGCGCTACGGCCTGATGATCCTGGGCGAAGCGCCCGGCCGCGTCTCGCTCGACAACGGGCGCGGCTTCTCGAATCCGCGCAATCTCACGATTCGCCGCGCCTTCGCCCGCGCGATCGCGCCGCGCAAGCTCGAGCTCGAAGAGCTGTTCTATCTCACCGACACCGTCAAATGCTGGCCGGCAAGTCCGAGTGGTGCGAATCGCGTACCGCGTGAAAGCGAGGTGCGCAATTGCATCGCGCGCCATCTCGCCCCCGAGCTCAAAATAATCCAGCCGCGGCTGATTCTCGCTTTCGGAGCGCGCGCAGCGCGAGCCGCGCTCGGCTATTCGATCAAACTCAGCTTGGCTCACGGCATCCCGCATCGTAATCTTGATGGTGTACGCGTTATCCCGCTGATGCATCCGTCGACCGCGAATATCGCGGGGATGCGGCGGGCGGGAATCACTTCAATCGCCGATTACGAGAACCGGCTGGCGCGCCTGATGCGCGCCGAACTTCGACGGCTGCTGCCGGGAGGTGAATAATGCGGCGTGGATTACTTATCGGTGGTGCGATCCTTGGGCTCAGCGTGGTTGTCATCGCCGCGGTCTTCGCTTACGCGGCGCTGAATCTCAATTCGATTATCGCGGCCAACCGCGAGCGCATCCTCGGCAAAGTCAGCGACGCACTCGGCCGTCCGGTCGCGGTCTCGGCAATCAAGGCGAGTCTTGGATGGGGCGTGTCGCTCGATCTGAACGGACTGACGCTGGCGGATACGCCGGCGTTCTCGGCCCAGCCGATGGTCGCGGTGCAGAACGTCTATTGCCGGCTGGAGTTGATTCCGCTGCTCTCGAAAGACGTCCGGATCGTCCGGCTCGACATCCAGAGCCCCGAGATCCATGTGATTCGGAACGCCGCCGGCGAGCTCAACCTCGCGACGATCGGGAAGCAGCCCGGTAGTGAGCCGGTTAGCAAGCCCGCGCGGCGCCGATCGCGCGCTCTGCAGGCCTCGCCGATGGAATCCGCGGGCGGCGGTCCGGTGCAGGCGGGCGCGGGCGCGCTCGGCGCGCTGGCCCAGCTCTCGATCAAGAGCTTTTCGATCAGCGACGGGACGGTGGTCTACCAGGATTCCGCATCGAGTCCGAATCCGGTTACGATCCGCAAGCTCGACCTCGATGTCGAAAACTTCCGGCTCGACGCACCGTTCGATCTGAAGCTCGCCATGGCGATCCTCGGCAGTGATCAGAATCTCAAGCTCGCGGGCCGGACCGGCCCGATCGTGCGCGACGGCGGGATCGATGTTGACGCGATTCCGCTCGCGTTTGCGGTGGATATCGGACCGCTCGCGGCGGCAGACTTGCGCGCGATGAAGCCGCTGGCCAAATCGATTCCGAGCCAGCTCTCGATCGACGGTCCACTCTCGGCAGCCGCCAAAATTTCCGGCACGGGCGCCGCGCCGGGCTTCGATTTCAAGGCCGATTTCGGCGCTAATCATGTGGTCTATGCCGGGATGCTCGACAAGGCGGCCGGCGTTGCGCTCGCGATCGCGGCCGCGGGCTCCCGCGCCAACGGCAAACTCGATATCAAGGATGCGAACCTGACCCTGGCCGACCTCAAGGTCAAAGCCGCAAACCTTGTGATGGAGGGCGGGCGCTTCGCCGCGCGGCTCGACAGCAACCGCTTCGATCTCGGCGACCTGGGCCATACGGTCATCGCGCTGCAGAAGGAAAAAATCTCGGGCCAGGCGGAGCTGCACGCTAACGTCGCGATGGCCGCGAAGAAGCCCACCGTCGAAGGCACCCTGACGCTGGTCAACGTCGCGCTGTCGCCGGGCGGCAACCTCCCGGGGCTCAGTGGCTTGAGCGGCGATCTCAAGCTGAACGGCAATCGCGCCGATGTCGGCCCGCTCAACTTCACGCTCGGCACGCAACGCGCCACGCTGGTCGCGCACGCGAGCTCGATCCAGCCGCTCGCGGCAACCTACGAATTCAGCGCCGCGCAGATGAAGACCGCCGAGCTGGTTCCGTCGCGGCCCGCCGACGAGGTCCTGAACGATCTCAAGCTGAGCGGCAGCGCCGAGGGTACGCCGGGCGCGCCGGCCGTGACCGTCAACCTGACCTCGCCCTCGGGCAACGCGAACAACATCGCCTATCAGAACCTGAAACTCGCGGTGCAATATGCCGACAAGCGCGCCAATATCAAATCGCTGACGCTCGGCGCGTTCGGCGGCACGATTGGTGCGGCCGGCGAGGCCGAGTTCGCCGCGACGCCGCGCTTCAGCGTCACCGCCAATCTGAACCAGGTCGATCTGCAGCAGGCGCTGGTGTCGCAGAAATCGAAGGCCGCCGACATCGTCCGCGGTATCCTGACCGGCAATGTCAAAGCGGTCGGCGCGGGCAAGGATTTCGATCAGATCAAGCCGACGCTCGCCGGCAACGGCAGGCTCACGGTGCAAGGCGGCAAGCTGATCGGCGTCAACGTCGTCGCGACCGCGCTCAAGAAGGTCGACAATGTGCCCGGGATCGGCGCGCTGCTGCCGATGTCGGCCATCCAGAACCATCCGGAGCTCTTCCAGAATCCGAACACCGACATCGATAAGGCCGAGCTGAGTTTCGTGCTCCAGGGCCCGCGCATCTCGACCCACGATCTGAGGGTGCAGGCGGTCGACTACTCGATGCTGGGCGACGGATGGTTCGATCTCGACAAGCAGATCGACATGGCCGCGCATATCATCCTGAGCCGGCAGTTCAGCAGCGAGCTGCGCGCCGACAAGCAGAATATCGTCTACCTGCAGGACCAGAATGGGCAGGTGCAAATCCCGCTGCGGATAAGCGGCGAGCTACCCAAGCCGAGAATCGCGCCCGACGTCGGCGAAATCGCGCAGCGCGCGGCGTCGCAGGCGGTGCAGCAGAAAGGGCAAAATCTGATCAGCAGGTTCCTCGGCAAGAAGGGCGGCCTCGGTGGCTTCCTGGGCGGTGGAGGAGGCGGCGGTGGAGGCAACGGCGGTAGCGGTGGTAGCGGCGGAGGAAGTGGCGGCGCTGCTCAGCCGCCGGCGACCCCGGCCCCGTCGAATCCGCTGGGCGCGTTCAAGAATCTGTTCTGAGGACCTAACCCGGCCCTTCCCTCAAGGGAAGGGAGCTTTGAAAAACTAGTGGGCGCTTCGCGAACGGAAAACCGGTACCGGCTTCGCTTGCGCGAAGCTGTCCGAGATCCTTCGACTTCGTTCGCGTTGCTCACTTCGCTCAGGATGACATGAAGGGGCGTGGAGCGCCCTTCTGCAGTTTTGCAAAGGTCCCTTCAGGGAAGGGACGCGGAGCATCGCGACGCAGGGTTAGGTCAGAGCCGCAGCGTGACGATGGTCGCGCCGGCGCCGCCCTGATGAGGCTCGGCTTCGCGGAATGAATCGCTGTAGGGCGAGTCGGCGAGGTACTCATGGATCGCCTTGCGCAACGCGCCCGAGCCGATGCCGTGCACAATCCTGACCTCGGCGCGATTCGTGAGATAAGCCTGATCGAGGAACTCCTCGACCCGCCGGAGCGCATCGGCCGTACGCGAGCCGATCAGGTTAAGCTCGCCGCTCTCGGACGGAGCGACCACGACCGTCACCGTCGGTCCGCGCGGCGCCGGCGGCGCTTTCGCGCGGCGCAAGCGCTCGGGCGAGACCTCGATCCGGAGCGCGCCGCGTCCGATCACCGCGCGATTCTGATCGAGCTGGATGAGCTCGCCGCGCAGATCACCGACCTCGACCTGCTCGCCCACCCGCAGCGGGGCCTGCGGCGTCGCCTCTGGTCCGGATGGGCCGGCGGCTTCGGGAGCGAGGCGGGCGGCGCGCTCCGAGGCCGCGCCCACTATCGACTTGAGCGCGTCGCGCGGCCGCGCCTCGTTGCGGAGTTCGCGCGCGAGATCGATCCCCTGGCGGCGCAGGTCGGCGATCAGGCCTTCGGCCTCGGCGCGGAGCCGCGCGTTCTCGGCCTCGAACTTCGCGCGGACTCGATCAAGCTCGGCGCGAGTTTCGGCCTCGCGCCGGGCGAGCTCGCGTTCGCGCTCGGCGACGCGCTCGCGCTCCGCCCGCAGCGCATCGCGCTCGCTATCAAGTTGGCGCAGCACGCGAGCGAGCTGGATCGTCGCCTCGCCGCGCGCCGCCTCGGCCGCCGCGATGATCTCGTCGGGCAGCCCAAGCCGGCGCGCGACCGCGATCCCGTAGCTCTCGCCGATGGTATGCGGCCGCAGGCGGTAGAGCGGGGTCAGACGCTCGGGATCGAAATCGACTGCCGATGCTTCAAACCCGCCGCTCGTGTAGGCGTGCAGCTTGACGGCGGCCGAATGGGTGGCGATGCCGAGCAGGCAGCGGCGCTGCTTGAAGTAGTTCATCAGTCCGATCGCGAGCGCGGCGCCTTCGGCCGGGTCGGTGCCCGCGCCGGGTTCATCGAGGATCACCAGCGCCGGCTCGGCAAATGACGCGGCGATCTCACGCAGGTTCGCGATGTGCGCGGCGAAGCTCGACAGGTTGCGCTCGATCGATTGCTCGTCGCCGATATCGACGAAGCACGAGCGAAAGACGGGGAGGCGCGCGCGCTCGGCCGGGACGAGCAGGCCCGCCTGCGCCATCATCGCGAGCAGCCCGACGGTCTTGAGCGCGACCGTCTTGCCGCCGGTGTTCGGTCCGGAAATCACGATGCCGTGCTGGTCGGCGCCGATGCGGATATCGATTGGCACGACTTCGCGCCCGCTCGCTATGAGCATCGGATGGCGCGCGGCGATGAGCTCGAGGCCGTCCTCGGCGATTTCCGGCTCGCGGCATCCGAAACCCTGGGCGAAAATCGCCCCGGCGTTGAGCGCGTCGAGCCGCACCAGCGCGTCGAAGGTCATCTGCAGCTCGCGCACGTACCCGCGCACCATCGCGGTCAGCGCGGCCAGGATGCGCCGCTCCTCAGCCTCGGCTTCGCGCTCGAGCATCATGAGGCGGTTGTTGAGCTCGACCGCCCATAGCGGCTCGACGAACAGCGTCTCGCCCGAAACCGAGCGATCCTGCACGATGCCCTCCATCTTCTCCGCGTAATTCAGCCGCAGCGGCAGGACGAAGCGGCGATTGCGCACCGTGACGAGATGGTCGGAGACGAACTGTTCCATCCCGGGCCCGTTGAGCACGCGGAACAGCCGCGCCTCGAGATCGAGCCGGTCCTCGCGGATGCGGTTGCGGATGCGATTGAGCTCGGGGCTGGCGTCGTCGAGCAGGCCGCCGTCGTCGGCCAGCGCCGAGAGCATCGTGTCGGCCAGCTCCTTGGGCGCGACCAGCATCGAGGCGAGCGCGCCGAGCTGCGGGAACGGTTCGACGCGCGAGCGCATGAAGGCCGCCAGGTGGCGCGCGGCGATCACGAAATCGCGAATCCGGACCAGCGACGGTCCATCGAGCACCGCGCCGCCCCGCGCGGCGGCCAGCAGCAGGTGGCGCTGGTCGGTGAATTCGCCGATCGGGAGCGCGCCGGCATGGCTGCGCATCCCGACCAGCTCGGCGGCAAGGCGCAGGCGGCCGCGGACCTCGTCGATATCCGTTGCCGGCGCCATCGCGGCGACCGCGGCCCGCCCGGGCTCGGAAGCCGCCAGACCTTTGACGATCCCGAGTACCTTGTCGAATTCGAGGGCCCTTAAATCGCGTTCACGCATCGACGGTGGCCGGGGCTTCGCCCGGCATCTTTCAGACGGCTAGTATCTAGCCTAACTCAAGCCCCGGCGGCGAGCAGCAGGTCAGCGATGGAACGGATAGAGACCCGAATCAATCCGCAGAGCGAGGAATTCCGCCGCAATCGCGAGCTGATGGACTCCGCGGCGAAGAAACTGCGCGAGACCATCGCGCGCGTCCGCCTCGGCGGGCCGGAGTCCTCGCGCGAGCGCCACGTCAAGCGCGGCAAGCTCCTGGTGCGCGATCGGATTCGCGGCCTGCTCGACGCCGAGAGCCCGTTCCTCGAACTATCGGCGCTGGCCGCCTTCGGGATGTACGACGATGAGGCGCCGGCGGCCGGAATCGTCACCGGCATCGGACGCGTGCACGGACGCGAGGTGATGGTGATCGCGAACGACGCGACCGTCAAAGGCGGCACCTACTATCCGATGACCGTGAAGAAGCATCTGCGCGCCCAGGAGATCGCAACCGAAAATCGCCTGCCATCGGTCTACCTGGTCGATTCGGGCGGCGCGTTTCTGCCGCTCCAGGACCAGGTCTTCCCCGATCGCGACCATTTCGGACGGATCTTCTACAACCAGGCGCGGATGTCCGCGATGGGCCTCGCGCAGGTCGCGGTCGTGATGGGCTCGTGCACGGCGGGCGGCGCCTACGTGCCTGCGATGTGCGACGAGAACGTGATCGTCAGGAACCAGGGCACGATCTTCCTGGCCGGACCGCCGCTGGTGCGCGCCGCGACTGGCGAGCAGGTGAGCGCCGAGGAGCTGGGCGGCGGCGATGTGCATACACGCATCTCAGGCGTGAGCGATCATCTGGCCGACGACGATCATCATGCGCTCGAGATCGCGCGCGCGATGCTGTCGAACCTCGGCCCCGTGCCGGCCGCGCCGATCGGGCAGGATGCGCCCGAAGATCCATACTACGACCCGGCCGAGCTCTACGGGATCATCAGCAACGATCCGCGCAAACCGTTCGACGTGCGCGAGGTGATCGCGCGGATCGTCGACGGCAGCCGGATGCACGAGTTCAAGGCCCGCTACGGGACCTCGGTCGTGACCGGCTTCGCGCGCCTGTTCGGCTACCCGGTCGGGATCGTCGCGAACAACGGCGTGCTGTTCAGCGAATCGGCGTTGAAGGCGACGCACTTCATCGAGCTATGCTGCGCGCGCCAGACCCCGCTGCTCTTCCTGCAGAACATCACCGGCTTCATCGTCGGCAAGCGCTACGAACAGGGCGGCATCGCGAAGGACGGCGCCAAGATGGTCAACGCGGTCGCCAACGCGCAGGTGCCGAAGTTCACGCTTATCATCGGGGCGTCGAACGGCGCGGGAAATTACGGGATGTGCGGGCGCGCCTACCAGCCGCGGCTGCTCTTCATGTGGCCCAACGCGCGAATTTCCGTGATGGGCGGCGAGCAGGCGGCGAATACGCTACTCACCGTCAAGCTCGACCAGCTCAAGGCGCAGAACCAGACCATGAGCGCGGCGGAGCAGGCCGAGTTCATGCGCCCGACGCTCGAGAAGTACGAGCGCGAGTCGAGTTGCTATTACTCGACGGCGCGCTTGTGGGATGACGGCGTGCTCGATCCGATCGAGACGCGCAACGTGCTCGCGCTCGGCATCGCGGCCTCGCTCAACGCGCCGATTCCGCCGGCCGCGACCTTCGGCGTGTTCAGGATGTGACGCTCACGCCGCCGACGAGCTGCGGCGCGGGCGCTTCTGGATCTTTTCCGTCAGCCGCGCGACGGTCGCCGCTTTCTCGGCCGCGCGCTTGCGTTCGCGCTCGGCAAACTCCGGCATCACCTCGCGCGCGAAGAGCTCGTATGCGCCGCACAGCGCCTGGTGCGGCATCTTGCCGCCCTGGCCCAAGAAGATGATCTGATCGAGGCCGGTGCCCTCGAACGATCGGAGCAGCTCGCGCACCTGGTCGGGCGTGCCGATGCAAGCGATCTTGCCGAGCGGCAGGTTCACTTCGCGGGGATGGTTGCGGTATTCGTCCCAGAGATCGGTCTTGCCGGGATCGTGATCGGAGAGCGTCCAATAGTGCGCGAGCCCATAGGGGAAGAAGCCCTGGTTCTCGGCGGCGATCCGGCGCGCGTGCGCCTCGTCGCGATCGCAGAAGAACGGGTACATCACCGCGATGTTCGGGTTGATGCCCGCCGCAATCGGCTCGCATTCCTCTTCGAGCGTGCGGTAGTAATCGCGCGCCCACCCGGCCGCCTCCTCCGGCGACATGAAGGCGAAGCACAGCGCGCCCATCCCGAGCCGAGCCGCGGTCAGGATGGTCTCGTGGCGCGTACAGGCGAGCCATAGCGGCGGATGGGGCCGCTGATAGGGTTTCGGCACCAGGTTGCGGACCGGCACATCGATATACTTGCCGCGATAGCCCTGGAACGGGACCTCGACCAGCAACCGCGTGACCGCCTCCAGCCCTTCGAGCCACATCGCCTTTTTTTCTTCCATCGGGACGTGGAAGCCCTCCAGCTCGCTGATGCAGGCGCCTTCGCCGGTGCCGAACTCGATGCGCCCGTCGCTTACCAGGTCGAGCGTCGCGATGCGCTCGGCGACGCGCGCCGGATGATTGATCAATGGCGGCATCTGCACGATCCCGTGGCCCAGCCGGATGCGACTCGTGCGCTGGGTGGCGGCGGCGAGGAAGATCTCCGGCGCCGAGGAATGCGAGTACTCCTCGAGGAAGTGATGCTCGGCAAGCCAGAAATAATCGAAGCCGAGGCGATCGAGCAGCTCAGCTTCCGCCAGCGCGTCCTTGAAGTAGCGATGCTCGGTTTCGAGGTCCCACGGACGCGGCACCTGATGCAGATAGAATGCGCCAAATTTCATGCTCGGCTCCTCGCCTTCAGATTCAGGCTGGACAGATAAGCAAAATTATCAGGATTATAGAATCGCGAGCCAGTGTCGGTAACATGCGCTCGCAATGCTTTGTCAAATCACGTTTCACGCTTGCGCTGCTCAGCTCAGAAATCGGATTGAGATCACGATCAAGGTCACGCAAAAGGCAAGCGGCACCGCCCATCGCGAGATCTTCCTGATCATGAGCCCGGGGTCCTCGCCGCGAGTGCGATGGGTCACGTGCACGACCATCGCTTCGAGTATCGCGACAAATACGAAGACGTAGCAAGTCAGGAAAAAGGCATCGGAGAAGGTGAGATAGGGGACCTTGGGCAGGCTCGATGAGATCGCCAGCGCAAAGGCGATCACGGTCAGCAGCGTGATGACCGCGACCTGGATTTGGTTCTGCAGGTCGAAGGTTTCCATCCAGAAGATCGTCCAGGACAACATCACCATCAGGAACAGTGGCAGAAAGACCTTCCAAATCATCTCGATCACGTCCCACTCCGCGAGTGAGCTGTAGCTGTTGAATTCAGCCGAGGTCCAGCTTCGCGTCCGGTCAACATCGTAAACCACGGTCTGCAGGTTTCCGGCGAAAGGGTGGATGACGATCTGCAACGTCTGTGTATCGAACGGAAAACTACGCAAGAGGAATTTCGATGAGACCTCGGCGTCGAAGCGCTCCAGATAGTGCACCGTGCCGTCGGCATCCGCGGTAAGCGCGGTATCCTGGCGCTCCCGCGGCCGCACCGCGTTCACGATCTCGGGGCGCGGATGCCAGATCTGGTCGGGGGCGTAGCTTACCGGCAGGCCGCCGGGCCGCGCCGGATGCACCAGGCGCGGATCGCGCCATCGCGCAAGCAAGTAGGCATCGACCAGGAAGCGCTCAGTGGCCTCATCGATGGTGGGGATATTGACGATCGCGAGGCCGATCGTGACTTTGACCGGCTGGCCGTCGACGATCGGCGGGTCGAGCAGATCGGCGCGCGGTTGTGCGTCGGCGCGGACCGCCGCAAGTGTCAGAATTGCAACAACCGCGATCGTGAGGGCTGCGATCTGTCCCCGATCGCGGCCCGCTCTGTTCCCCCTCGGAATCGTCAGCCCTCCGGGCCGAGCATCTTCTCCGGCCGCATATGCTTGTCGAACTCCTCGCCCGAGAGCAGCTTGAGCGCGATCGCCGCCTCGCGCAGGGTGATACCGTCGCCGTGCGCCTTCTTGGCGACCTTGGCCGCGTTGTCGTAGCCGACGATCGGCGCGATCGCCGTCACCAGCATCAGCGAGTCGTGCAAATGTTGATGCAGCCGGCGGCGATTCGCCTCGATCCCGAGCGCGCAATGCACCGTGAACATATGGCAGGCGTCGGCCAGCAGCCGGATCGAGTTCAGGAGGTTGAAGATGATGACCGGCTTGAAGACGTTGAGCTCGAAATTGCCCTGCGAACCGGCAAACCCGATCGCCGCATCGTTGCCCATCACCTGCACGCAGACCATCGTCATTGCCTCGGACTGGGTCGGATTCACCTTGCCCGGCATGATCGATGAGCCCGGCTCGTTCTCGGGCAGAATCAGCTCGCCCAGGCCGCAGCGCGGACCCGAACCGAGCCAGCGGATGTCGTTGGCGATTTTCATCAGCGAGCAGGCCAGCGTCTTGAGCGCCCCGGAAGCCATCACCAGCGCATCGTGGGAGGCGAGCGCGGCGAACTTGTTGGGCGCCGAGCGAAATGGCAGCCCGGTCAGCTCGGCGATCACCTGCGCGGTGCGCTCGGCAAACTCGGGATGGGTGTTCAGTCCGGTGCCGACGGCAGTGCCGCCAATCGCGAGCTCGTAGATGTCGGGCAGGACCGCATCGATGCGTTTCAGATCCGCATCAAGCTGTGCGACGTAGCCCGAGAACTCCTGGCCGAGCGTGAGCGGCACCGCGTCCATCAGATGCGTGCGGCCGATCTTGATGAGCTCGGCGAATTCGCGGCTCTTGGCGTCGAGCGCGTCGCGCAGCTCGCGGACGGCCGGGACCAGCAGATGGACCAGCTCCTCGGCCGCCGCGATATGCATCGCGGTCGGAAAAGTATCGTTGGAGGATTGCGACATGTTGACGTCGTCGTTGGGATGGAGCGGCTTTTTCGAGCCCAGCTTGCCGCCCGCCAGCTCGATGCCGCGATTGGAGATGACCTCGTTGGCGTTCATGTTGGTCTGCGTGCCGCTGCCGGTCTGCCAGATACGTAGCGGGAAGTGATCGTCGAGCTTGCCGCTGATGACCTCGTCGGCCGCGGCGAGAATCAGGCGCGCTTTCTCCTCGGGCAGCTTGCCGAGCTGCCGGTTGACGATCGCGGCGGCCTGCTTGAGAATCCCGATTGCGCGGATCAACGGCCGCGGCATCCGGTCCTCGCCGATTGCGAAATGAATCAGCGAGCGTTCGGTCTGGGCGCCCCAATAGCGATCCTGGCGGACCTCGATCGCGCCCATGCTGTCGGTTTCGGTGCGCGTCGGGGCGACGGTGACGGTGTCGGTCGGTTTCATTTCAATACCACCCTGGTTTGTGCTAGGCGTTGGCCCCAAGCATCCGCCGGTTATTGTAACCGAGATTTCGATCGTGCAAAGTGGCCGATGCTCGGGCTTTGCGTGAGCCTGGGATCCGGCCGGCGCCGCGGCGTCGCGCGGACTTTAATTCGCGCGCGCGCCGCGATAAGTTTGGCCGTTGGAGGAGAAAAGAGTCAGCCATGCCATGGGTCATAACCCGCCTCTGCATTGATTGTGTGGATACCGGATGCGTCAGTGTCTGTCCGGTCGATTGTATCTACGAGTATGTCGGGTCCGACAAGGAGCATTTTCCCAACCAGCTCTACATCAACCCCGACGAATGCATCGACTGCGGCGCCTGCGAACCGGAATGCCCGTGGCAGGCGATTTTCGAGGAGCCGGCAGTGCCCGAGGTCTTCAAGGACGATACGGCGCTCAATCGCAAGTCGGTGGAGCTGAGCGATCAGTTCAAGGTCAAGGCCTTCGGAGCTATCGAACATCCCACGCCCGAGCAGGTCGCGGCCAACAAGAAGAAATGGGGCCTCGATCCCAACGCCTGAAGAGACCTAAGTTTCGCCAGTTGATTGGATAACCGCAGCCGGACGATTTCCGTCCGGCTGTCGAGCGTTCACGTTTGTCATTCTGAACGGAGTCTGCGGAGTGAAGAATCCCGGATCCGGGATTCTTCGCTGTGCTCAGAATGACAGGATGAAGGCCTCTGCTGAGCGTCCCTAGATAATCCGCTTCTGGCCGTGCTTGAAGCCGCCCTGCTCGCCGACCGCGGGTTCGCGGCTGCGCTCCTCGCGCCCCCGTTCCCGTTCCCGATCGCGGTCGCGGTCGCGCGGACGGCCTTCGCGTGGCGGCGGCGCCCCGCCGCCCACCGGGCTAATTTCGATCGAGCGCAGATAACCCTCGCCCTGCGAGCGCGTGGTAATCAGCGGATCGTCCTTTAACGCCAGATGTACGATGCGCCGTTCGCGCGGTGGCATCGGCTCGAGCTGGACCGTGGCGTGCTCGCGCTTGGCCTGCTCGCCCATCGAGAGCGCCATCCGATGGATCTGATTGCGGCGGCGCGCCCGGTAGGACTCGGTATCGAGCACGACGGTGGTCGCTTCCTTGACCCGGCGGGCGAGGATGCGGTTGACGATGTATTCGAGCGCATCGAGGGTCTGGCCGTGGCGGCCGATGAGCAGGCCGGAGCCGTCGCCCTTGATCTGGAGCTCGACGCTTTCGGGATCGTGCTCGCCCTCGGTGATCTCGCCCTGCTCGCCCATCAGGTCGAGGATGCTGCGCAAAATCTGCGTCGCCTCGCGGGTCTGTTCGGTGCGATCCTCGATACGGCGCGTATCCGGCCCCTCGCTCTCGCCCTCGGATGCCTCGGGCTCGCCGCTCGCGGCCCGTGGCGGAGGCGGCTCGCGACGCGGGGCGCGCTCTTCCCGCGGAGCGCGATCGTCGCGCGATGGCCGCCCGCCGCGCGAACGCTGACGCTCCTCGCGCGGCGGACGCGACTGTGGTGGCGGTGTGGGACGCTCTTCGGCTGCGGTTGGCGCCGGCGTTATCTGCTCCTCGCGCCGATGCATCGGCGCATGGCGCGCCGGCTCGGTGCGCGACGCGGGGGGAGCGGGCGGCGGCGAGGCGACCGCGCTGGTGGCGGCCTCGGGCGGACGGCGCGTGACCCGCACGCGCGCCTGGCGCGCGCCGAGTCCCAGCACGCCCGAGCGCGGCGTGCTCAGCACCTCGATGATCACGTCGGCTTCGTGGGCGCCGAGCTCTTCGAGCGCCTGCCGGATCGCAGCCTCGACGGTTGCGGCGGTCTGTTCGGTCGAAATACTCGTACTCATGGGTTTGCCGGGGGCATCTGTTGAAATTCGTAGTTTAGGAACACCTGCTGGAGAATACCCAGCAGGTTCGACGACAGATAATAGAGCGTCAGGCCGGCGGGCAAAGTTAGGAAAATCACGCTGAACATCAGCGGCATGTACATCATCATCTTCTGCTGATTCGGGTCCGGCTGCTTGGGCGTCAGCCATTGCTGCAGGAACGAGGTGGCCGCCAGCAGGATGACCATCACCGGGATGCCGTGCAGGTCGGTCATCGGGATCGCCGGCATCCCCGGGATCGTCAGGCAATCCGGCGCCGAGAGGTCGCGGATCCAGAGCATGAACGGCGCCTGCCGGAGCTCGAAGGCGTTGAGGAACGCCTCGTAGAGGCCGTACAGGATCGGAAGCTGAATCGCCATCGGCAGGCATCCGCCGAGCGGGTTGACGTGATTGCGCTTGTAGAGGTCGACCATCTCGCGGTTGAGCCGCTCCTGGTCGTTCTTGAACTTCTCGCGGATACGTTCGACCTGGGGCTGCAACCGCTGCATCCGCATCATCGAGCGCTGCCCCTTGATCGACATCGGCAGGGTCGCCAGCCGCACCAAGATCGTCAGCAGGATGATAGCAACCCCGTAGTTCGGCACGAAATGGTAGAAGAGCTGCAGCGCGCGCAGCAGCGGCAGCGCGATCACGCCGAGCAGGCCGAAATCGATCGCCTTGGAAAGCGCGGGATTGACCGCCTCCAGGATATTGAGCTGCTTGGGGCCGAAGTAGATCAGGCTCCTGACCCGCGCCGCATGGTCGAACAGGATGCGGGCGTGGGCCTGGTCGTCGCTGTAGGTCATCAGCAGCGTGCCCTCGCGCGGCTCGATCGGCAGATAAGCGGAGAGAAAGTAGCGATCGCCGAAGCCGGCGTAGGTGATAACCCCGGTCGCCGAAGCGCTGGCCTTTTCAAGCTGCTTCTCGCTCTCGGTGAGCGCCTTGCCCTGCACGTCGGCCTGCAGCTCGGGGATGTCGCGAAAGCCGGTGCCCCGCGTGGTGAGCGAGCGGCTCATACTGAAGCCCGACTGCGCCATGCCGCCCGCGGCGCCGGCGAACGCGACATCGAGGCCGAAGGCGTAGCTGTCGTTGAAGGTCACACGCTTGCTGACCTCGAGGCCGTTGCGGGCCTTCGCCGTCATCACGATCGTGAGCGGCTCGCCACCGCGGGCTTCGAGTTTAGCCGGCGCGTCGGTCGTGTAGATCAGCGCCGAATCGGTGAGCGTCGCACCGCCGACGTTCACCATCAGGCCGAGCGGCAGCCGCTCCCCGGCGCCATCGCGCACCATCTGGTAGGCCGGACTGCCGGGTGCGGCGCTCTCGCGATACTGCTTGAGGCGCAGGCTCATCAGCCGTCCGCCGCGCGTCGTCACGATCGCATCGTAGAGCCGGGTGTCGACCTCGATTTGCCGCTCGGGCACCGGCGCCGCATCGACCAGCGAGTTCGCGATGAATTGCGGGACGGTCGCCGGCGAGGTCGCGCCGTTGGCCTCGGGATGCGCATTGCCGCCCGAGGCCGCCGCGCCGGGACTGGCGCTGCCCTGCTCCTGCCGGTTTTGAACCGGAGGATAAAGCCGCTTCAGGACCAACTCCTGGTAGGCGAAGATCAGCACCACCGAGAGCATCACGACGATCAGTAACCGGGTATCCAACTCCCTTTCCTCAGACCCTCGCGATCCGGTCCCGTCCGGGCACCGGGTCCTCGCCCCATCCACCCCGCGGACGGCATCGAACGAGCCGCCTCAGCGCGAGCCATCCGCCGCGGCCGAGGCCATGCGCCGCAATCGCCTCGCGCGCGTAGACCGAGCAATTCGGATGAAAGCGGCAGGCGTGGCCGAGCACGGCGGTCATCAATGGCGACAGGATGGCGCGATAGAGAGCGAGCGTCGCGAGCGCCGCAGCGGTAAAAAATCGCGCCGCTCCGGAATCCGATCGGACGGCGTGCGAGCCCGACGGCGCGACGGACACGTTCACAGTCGTTGACCGATTGCGACGGTTGCGGAGTTGAGCTCGCTCAACGTGACGGCCGTATCGATCGCGTCCGCCCCCGGCTTCGCGATCACGATCATCCCGGTCTGCGCCCGCATCATTGCGCGCAGCGTGCGCCGGAAGCATTCGCGGACCCGGCGTTTGATCCGGTTACGAACCACGGCGTTGCCGATTCGCCGCGAGACTGTGATTCCGAGGCTGGTGCGCGCGGGCTCCCGCAGACGCATCGCATAGACCACGAAGTGCGCGCTGTGGGCGCGGATTCCATGACGCTGCAGCGTGAGGAAGTCGGCACGGCGGCGGATGCGATCTTCGGCGCGGAAGCTCTCGGCCCCAGGCGAACGATCTACCCGGGCTGTTTGGCCGGAATCGTGACCGCGAGTCGTCGGCGTCCCTTGGCGCGGCGCCGCTTGAGCACCGCCCGTCCGCCGGGCGTCGCCATGCGGGCGAGAAATCCGTGAGTCCGTTTGCGTCGCCGATTGCTTGGTTGATAGGTCCTTTTCATCGGAGCAGGCCAATTTATCTCAACTTGCCGGCCGGCTCGGCCGGTCTCGGGTTTTTCCTGCAAAAGCCGGGATCTATCGATGGGTCGCGGCTTTCCAATCGAACCATACCGCGACCGGCGGGGCAAGCGGGTAGACGCCGCGGTCGGCTGCGGGGTTCAAGCGCGTGTGGTTTGGTCCTCCACCCGGGCAAGTTAGCTCAGGACCTGGTTGACCACCAGCTCGAACTGCCGAAACGGCTCCGGCTCGCCGATCACCAGCTCGATATGCTCCATCCCGGCCGCCTCCAGCGCGGCCAGCTTCTCGCGGCACATCTCAGGCGGCCCATAGACGGCCCATCGATCGAGCGTGCCATCGGAGACCGGGTCGCCATTGAAGTAGAGGCTCATCGCGCTCCGGATGCGCTCGTAGCAAGCCTTCGGCTCAGGCCCGACGTTGATCCAGACGTCGGTGGCGGTGGTGAGCGCGTCGGGCTTGCGGCCATGGCTTACCGCGGCCTTGCGCAGCGCGCCGATCGAACGGCGAATCTCGTCGGGCGTCGCCATGATCGTGAGCCATCCGTCCGCCAGCCGCGCCACCCGGTCGAGCGGTCCCGGCAGGTACTTTTCACCTGCGCCCGCGACGTTGCCCGATTGCGCCGAGAACTCCTCTGCGCCGGGCTGGTAGATACCGGCGGCGATCCAGATCGGCGGCGGACTCTGAATCGGCCGCACCGGCAGGTTGACCCGCGGATGAGTCCCCGACCAGAGCGCCCGCAATTCGCCGACGCAGCGCTCGAGAATCTTCCCGCGCTGGCCAGGCGTGATGCCGACCTCGGCACACTCCGCGCCGACGCCGTGAGGCGTGCCGCCGCCGATCCCCAGCGCCAGGACCGTGCGCCCCTCGCTCGCGATATCGAGCGTTGCCCACGACAGCGCGAGCATCACCGGATGCCGAAAATGGGGCTGAATAATCGCCGCGCCGAGCCTGACCCGGCGCGTGCGCGCCGCGACCGCGCCAAGCGTCGCGATCGGCTCGAAGCGCGGACTATCGAACAGGCTGTCGCCAACCATCACCGCCTCGAACGGCGAGTCGTCGGCCATCTCGGCAAGCCGGAGCATCCCCTTGAATCCATACGCCGGGGTGGCGAAAGCGAGTCGATTGTTGAGCTGAACCGAGTAAGCGGCTTTCATTGTGAAGCTTGATCCTAGTTGGATGATACGGGCCGCAAACTAGCTTGCCATCGCGCGACCGTCAAACTAGCGTCACAGATCCCGATGAAGGGCTTGCGATTTCTTGAGCAGCGGCGGAGTAGATGCTCCAGTTTCAGCGAAGCCGGTACCGATTCACCGTCCGCGAAGGGTTCCTCGTTCGCGAACCGCTCCTCCGTTTTGCAATGCTCTCCGGTTTGGGCAAAACTCGCTGATACGTCTTGATTCAAAACGCTAACGATAATCTCCAACGGCCACTCCGATGTACGTCGAAGACACTATCGTCGCGCCGGCGACCGCCCCCGGACGCGGCGCAGTCGCGATCGTGCGCCTGTCGGGCCCGGCGGCGCATCGTATCGCGCACGTCATCTGGCGTCCGCTCAAGCCGTCGGCCCGCTCCGCGAAGCCTGCGCAGCGGCGCTTGCGGCTCGGCGAAATTCACGATCCGGCGTGCGGCACGGCGCTCGATCGCGCGATGGCGGTGTTCTTCAACGCTCCCCGGACCCTGACTGGCGAGTCCGTTGCAGAACTGCACTGTCATGGCGGTACCTATCTGGTCCGGCGCGTGCTGGGCCTCGCGATCGCGGCCGGCGCGCGCGCTGCGGAGCCGGGCGAGTTCACCCGGCGCGCATTTCTGAACGGCCGGATCGATTTGAGCGCAGCGGAGGCGATTCGCGACCTGGTCGAGGCGCGCGGCGAGCGGGCGCTCAGGCTCGCGATCGCGCAACTCGGCGGCGCGCTCGCAGAGCGGGTCGAAGGGATGCGAGCGCAGGTGATCTCCATCCTGGCGCACCTCGAGGCCGCCATCGACTTCGCAGATGAAGACCTCGAGCTGCCGCAGCCGGAACAAATCGCGACTTCAATCGCGGCGCTCGCCGCTGACGTTGCAGTCCTGCACGCAAGCTTCGAGCGCGGCCGCATCCGGCGCGAAGGAATCCGAGCCGCGATCGTCGGACGCACCAACGTCGGCAAGTCAAGCATCCTGAACCTGATGCTGGGCGCGGAACGCGCGATCGTGACCCCGATTTCCGGTACCACCCGCGACGTGATCGAGGACACCATCGAGCTCGGCGGCTACGCCGTAATGCTGCAGGATACCGCCGGCGTGCGCGAGCCCGGCGATGAGGTCGAGCGCATCGGCGTCGAGCGGGCGCTCGAACGAGCGCGCGATGCCGAGCTGTTGATCGCGGTGTTCGATTCCGCAAGTCCGCTGACGGCCGAGGATTTTCGCGTGATCGCCCTGGCCGCTGAGCGGCCGTCGATAGCGCTGCTCAACAAGCGCGACCTGCCGGCGCAGATCGCGGCCTGCGACCTGCAGGCGAGCGGGCTGCGGGCGCCAGTGATCGATTTCTCGGCGCGCACGGCGACCGGCGTCGAGGCGCTGCGGACGGCGCTGCTGGCGGCGATTGAAGCGGCCGCGGGCGGTGACGGCGCCGACGATGTTGCAATTTCGCGCGTGCGTCATCGCGAAGCCCTGACGCACGCGCTTGAAGCGCTCGGACGGGCCCGCGACAGCACGCTCGCCCGGATGCCGCCCGAGATTGTCGCGGTCGAGATGAACGCGGCGGCCGAAGCGCTGGCCGCTATCACCGGCACGATCGGCAGCGAAGACGTGCTCGACCTGATTTTCCGCGAATTCTGTATCGGCAAGTAATTCGACTTAGGGAACCACCGCAATGCCCGCGATGCCTTGGAAATCTTTCGGGAAAATCGATAGCGAGCGCGAGTATCTCGCTCTGCTGACCTCTCTCCCGCTACGCTCGCGCTGGCGTATCCCTTGGGTTTTGATCCATACGCGGCGGATCGTTGCTCAGTTGCAACAGACACCGGGCCTGGTCGGCTTCTCGATGTACGCGCGTCCGCTGCGCCGCGATTTCTGGACGCTCTCGGTCTGGGAGAGCGAAGCCGCGCTGCAGACGTTCGTCGGGAAGGGCGCGCACACAATCACGATGCGCGCCGTCGCCCCGCACATGGGGCCGACGCGGTTTATCCGCTGGCGGATGCGCGGCGCGGAGCTTCCGCCGAAGTGGGCCGACGCCTTCGCCCGACAATCGAAGTCGGGGTGAATGTTTCGGTGATGGCGCGACTAAGTCTGTCAGAGGACTGGTTTCTCTCCTTGAAGGGAAGGGCCCGAAGCGAAGGTCATTCAGCTCTTTAGCGGAACCGAAGCGAAAATTATCACTCACGTTCCTCTTCCTTTTAGGGAAGGGACAGGGGTTAGGTCGCAGAGCTGCTGACGGAGAACTGGAACGGGCTTCGCTGGTGCGAAGCTGCTGTTCCTCCCCCAAATTTTGGGGGAGGGCTACGGAGAGGGTCCGATTCGCGGCGCGGATGTCTGATGCGCCGCGATGCTTTCTCACTCGTCATCGACCCACGCCGCGCGCATCAGAGAATCGCGCGGCTGCTGTGGACCCCCTCTCCAACTCTCCCCCGAATCAGGGGGAGAGGGTATGAGCTTCCTGGCGGGAAAATTGCCCGAACCTTTTGCGGGCCGCGGCGCGATCGGCGATAATCGTGCGCCCGGATTCCTATGCCCTACGACGTGATAGTGGTTGGCGCCGGCCATGCCGGCATCGAGGCGGCGTTGGCGGCGGCCCGGATGGGCGCGGCGACGCTGATGCTCACGCTCAACCTCGACCATATCGGCCAGATGTCGTGCAATCCGGCGATTGGCGGAATCGGAAAAGGCCACCTGGTGCGGGAAATCGATGCACTCGGCGGCGAGATGGCGCTCGCGATCGACGAGACCGGAATCCAGTTCCGCTTCCTCAATACTCGCAAGGGGCCGGCCGTGCGCGCCCGCCGCGCCCAGGCCGACAAGGCCGCCTATCGCGCGCGGATGAAGCGCGTGCTCGAACGGACGCCCAACCTGAATCTCCGGCAGGCCTCGATCGAGCGGCTGATCGTTGCCGACGGCGCAGTGCGCGGCGTCGAATCGCAAATCGGCGAGGCCTTCGAGGCGCCGAACGTGATCCTGACCACCGGCACCTTCCTTCGCGGCTTGGTCCATGTCGGCCTCAAGAACTATCCGGCCGGCCGCGCCGGCGATTTCGCTGCGATGGGCCTGAGCGGCCATCTGGCTGAGCTGGGCTTCCGTGTCGGGCGGCTCAAGACCGGGACCTGTCCGCGCCTCGACGCGCGCACGATCGATTACTCGGAGCTCGAGCTGCAGCCGGGCGACGATCCGCCGCCGCCGTTTTCATTTCGCACCCGGATTATCGAGCGCGAGCAGCTTCCGTGTCATCTGACCCATACCAGCGCCGAGACCCACGCGATTATCCGCAGCGGACTCGATCGCTCGCCGATGTACTCGGGCGTGATTACCAGCCGCGGCCCGCGTTACTGTCCGTCGATCGAGGACAAGGTGATGCGTTTCCGCGACAAGGAGCGTCATCAGATTTTCCTTGAGCCCGAAGGGCGCGACACCGTCGAGGTCTATCCGAACGGACTCTCGACCAGCCTGCCGCTCGACGTTCAGATCGCGATGGTCCGCTCGATAAAAGGGCTGGAAAAAGCCGAGATCATGCGGCCCGGTTACGCGATCGAGTACGACTTCTCGGAACCGCGCCAACTGCGCCCCTCGCTCGAGACGCGGCTTGTCGCGGGACTCTTTTTCGCCGGCCAGATCAACGGCACCACCGGCTACGAAGAGGCCGGCGCGCAAGGCCTGATGGCGGGAATCAATGCGGCGCTGAAGCTCCGTGGCGAAGCTGCACTGGTGCTCCATCGCGACCAGGGATATATCGGCGTGATGATCGACGACCTGGTGACGCGCGGTATCGGTGGCGAGCCGTACCGGATGTTCACCTCGCGCGCCGAGTATCGTCTGACGCTGCGCGAGGACAACGCCGACCGTCGCCTGTCGCCGATCGGGGAGCGGCTAGGGCTGCTGGATACGGCATCGACCGCACGCGTGAAACATAAGACGGAGCGGGTCGCAACGGAAATAAAACAGCTTTCTGAAATCAATATCAATGCGAATATCGAGATAAATCAGGAGCTTACGGCGATCGGCTCGTCGCCGATCAGTCAGTCTGTCCGGGCGATCGAGCTGCTGCGTCGTCCCGAGGTCTCGTACGCCGCTCTCATGCGGATGGCGCAGCGCGCGTCGGTGCTCGACGTCGACCAAGCGGCGGAGCTCGAGGTCGAGGTCAAGTACGACGGCTACGTTCGCCGGCAGGCGGAATCGATCGAGCGTTCGCGGCGGCTCGAAAATACCGCGATTCCCGAATCGTTCGACTATGGCCGGGTCCCCGGGCTCTCGACCGAAGCCAGGGAACGTCTCGATGCGGTCCGCCCCGGTTCGCTCGGTCAGGCGGCGCGGATGCCTGGAATCACGCCGGCGGCGGTCTCGATATTGGCGGTACATCTAAGGAGTGGCGATGGCGGCAGAGCAGCGTAGCAGGTTTGTTTCACGTGAAACCCGGCCGGCCGCCGGTCGCCGTGCGTCGACCGCTGGGCGCCATCCGCGGGATCCGGAGGCGATCGGCAGCGAGGTCCATCGCATCGTGCAGGACGAGGCGCGGCGCCTCGGGCTCGATCTCACGCCCGCGTTCTTCTCGAGGATGAGATCCTACGCGGTGTTCCTCGCTGTCTGGGGCGAAAAGATGAGCCTCACTTCGCGCCCGCAGGATCCCGACGATCTCGCGTTCCATGTGACCGACAGCCTGATGCCGATCGCGCTCGCCGACGCCGGCAAACTCCCAGGGCTCAGTCGCGCGCTGCAGTCGGGCGGGGAGGTGCTCGATCTCGGCAGCGGCGCCGGCTTTCCTGGACTGGTACTCGCCTCGGCGTCGCGAGCGCACCTCACGTTATGCGAGGCGCGGCGCAAGCGGACCAGCTTCCTGACGGTCATCGCGGAGGAGCTCGGGCTGTTCGATCTGATCGTCAAGGGTGATCGCGTGACGCCGTCGACCTTCAGTTCCGTCTTCGACCTGGTGACGACGCGCGCGCTGGGTGATGCCGGTAACTTCCACGGCGTAGCGAAGGCGGCGCTCAGGCGCGGTGGCCTCGCGATGCTCTACGCGAGTCCGCGCCAGGCCTCAGACCTGGCGGCGAAGCGGATCGCCGGCTTCGAGCTGGCCGCCAGCGCGCCGTACGAACTCATCCGCGACCGCGAGCCGGTTCAGCGCGCCATCCTGATGTGGCGCAAGGCCTGATCGCTCCGCAAATCTCCGCACTGTGCAAAAAATCGCGACCGGCGATCGGCGCGATTTGCTTTCGCGTCCGAGAATTGATTCTATGGATCGTGTCCAGTCGGCCGATTCATCGTTTCACGTGAAACTCTGAAGCGACGGCCGGCAGGATACCAGCCGCGGCTGCTCCTGTAGCGCGCGGCGATAATCGGTGGGCTGGTGGTGGCTGTGGGCCGCGTAATCGCGATAGCCAATCAGAAGGGCGGAGTCGGCAAAACCACGACGGCGATTAACCTAGCGGCCGCGCTCGCGCAGTCGGGCGCGCGCGTCCTGCTGGTCGATCTCGATCCCCAGAGCAACGCGACCTCGGGCCTGACGCGCGATCCCGCCGAGATCAAGTCCGCTGCGACGCGTGTGACGATCTACGACGCGCTCATCGAGCGGCTCTCGCTCCCCGCGATCGTGCGCCAGGTGCGCGAGAACCTGATGCTTGCGCCGGCGGGCGCCGACCTGGTCGGAGCGGAAATCGAGCTGGCTACGATGGAAGGGCGGGAGCTGCGCGTCAAACAGATCGTCGAGTTCGCCAGACAAGAATATAACTACGTTCTAATTGACTCGCCGCCATCGCTCGGCCTGCTTACGCTCAATGCATTGGTTGCCGCCGACTCGGTGCTGATCCCGCTCCAATGCGAATACTATGCGCTCGAGGGGCTCTCCGCGCTGCTCGGCACGATTCGGCGCGTTCGCCAGGCGCTCAACCCAAGCCTGAGTATCGAAGGAATCGTCCTCACGATGTTCGATTCGCGCAATCGCCTGAGCCGCGATATCGAGCGCGAAGTGCGCGGCCATTTTCCCGACCAGGTCTTCGCCGTCGTCATCCCGCGCAGCGTGCGGCTCTCCGAAAGTCCCAGCCATGGACTCTCGATCTTCGAGTACGAAGCGCGCTCGCCCGGCGCCGAGGCTTACCGGCGGCTGGCGGCCGAAGTCGCGGCGCATACCGAGCAGCCGTCTGCGCACTCATGATGCGTGCTGCATCGCCATCAACTGAAATCCCGGAGGTACTGGAATGATACGCAAGAGCCTGGGCCGCGGCCTCGACGCGTTGTTCGAAAGCACCACCGAGGTCCATCCCCCGCGGGCTGAAAATCGTCCGGAGACCCCTGAAGAACGCGCGATCGTGCTGATCGCGGTCGAGCGGATCGAGCCGGGGCCCTTTCAGCCGCGGCGGCATTTCGACGAGCAGCGGCTCCAGGAGCTACGCCGCGCGATCGAGGCCCAGGGGATCATCGAGCCGCTGGTGGTGCGTCCCCGGGCCAGCGCGGGCGCCGACGGGATGCCGCATTTCGAACTGATCGCGGGCGAGCGGCGATTGCGCGCGGCGCGCGAGGCGGGCTTGGCGGCGGTGCCGGTAATCGTGCGGGCGCTCGACGATCGCGCGGCGCTCGAGATGTCGCTGGTCGAGAACCTGGCGCGCGAGGATTTGAATCCGATCGATGAGGCGCGGGCGCTCAGCCGGCTCCATCGCGACTTCAACCTGACGCACGAGCAGATCGCAGAGCGGGTCGGCAAGAGCCGTCCGTACGTCAGCAACGCGGTGCGGATGCTCGAGCTCGCGCCGCCGGTGCTCGCGATGGTCGAGGCGGGGCGGCTGAGCCCCGGGCAGGTTCGTCCACTGCTGGCTCTGGAATCGGCCGAGATGCAGATCGCGGCGGCGAATCGAATCGCCGAGCAGGGCATCACGGCGCGCGGCGCGGAGCAGCTCGCGACGGCGCACAAGGCGCGGCGCATACCGGCGAATCGCGGGCGCGGCGAAGGCGGAGTCGAGCGCGATCCGAACGCGGCGGCGCTGGCCGAATCGCTGCAGCGCTCGCTCAAGCGCAAGGTCAGGATCATGCGGCGGCGCGGCCGCACGCCGGGCCGCGTCGAGCTCGATTATTACGACGATCATGATTTGACGGAGCTGGCATCGTTGCTAACGGCCGCCGCCGCGCAGCGCCGGATAGCCGACTGAGCTCTTCTAATCCCCTCCCCCAAGTCTTTGGGGAGGGTTAGGGTGGGGGTCTAAATCGCGGCGCTGATGTCTGTGGCGCCGCGATGCCTTCCTTCAAATTCGAATCGCCGCGCCACGGTCATCCGCGCGGCTGATGCGGACCCCCTCTCCAACTCTCCCCCAAGTCTGGGGGAGAGGGTAGGAAAGAGCGCACAATTTCGATGGGATTCGTTACGAGCCTCCGAAGCATGGCATCCTGAGCGAAGCGAAGGATCTCGCGCGGTCCTCCGCGCGATTAGGTAGAATTCGCCAAGCAGGTTTTCAGTATGCCGATTTTCAAGCTGCCGGACAGACCAATGGTTACTCGCGAGGTCAAGGCGAAAACTCTCGAGAAATATGTTGCCGATCAGCTCGCGACAGGGTTTACGAGGATTTCCGAAATTGTATCGCGAAGAATCCAAGTCGAGGTTGGGCGGTTATTTCTGATCACGCCCGAAGAGTTCGCCCTGGAAAAGATTGAGAGCCAGGCGCGTGAACGAAAGGAAGTGTGGAATTGGGATCCGGGGAGGCGCATGGCCCGTCGCCGACCGGATTCTTGCTGCCCATATAAAGTCGTACTTGGCGCGCAGAGGAAGTCGGGTGGTGATTCAGGATTTCGAGTCGACTAAATTAGACCCGATTTTCAAGGACGATCCCCTTCGCTCCTTCTATAACGGTCACACGCATTGGGAACTACAGGGCACGGATATTCCGCTCGACAAGATTGAAGAGTGCATCGGAGACGCCAGCCTTTGGCCGTGGTTGTGTTACTTTTGCAAAGAGCGTTCGCGCGAAAACCGGGAACTGACTGATGCCGACTTTGAAGAAGTGGCGGAACATTTGGTCGGCGTGGGCGTTCAAGTGTTGCACGACAGCTATGTAATTTGGTGGCGCGTCGATTTGCAGCCTTTCCCAATTGCGTGACACGCGAGCCGATTCTGATCCCCTCCCCCAATCGGTGGGAGAGGGTAGGACGCGAGCGATAAGAGAACGCAGGAGATCCCCATGAGCCGTATCAACATCGAAAAGGTCGATCACATCGGCATTCGGGTGCGCGATCTCGATCGCGCGCTCGCTTTTTACCAGGTGCTTGGGTTCAAGCTCGCCATACGCGTCACTTTCGACCCGGTGGCGATCATCCGCAATGAGCACGGGGTGGAGATCAACCTCATCATCAACGCCAATGCAGGCGATCCGGAAAAGAACATCCTGATGGACCTGGGCGATAAATACGCAGGCTATACCCACGCCGCGCTCAGGGTCGCGTCAATCAACGATACGATAGCCGCTCTCAAGGCGGCGAACATCACGATCACGCAAGGCCCGTCGAAATTCGGTGACGACGGCGGGGTCTCGCTGTTCGTGCGCGATCCGGACCGCAATGTCATCGAATTGCGTGGACGCGACACGGGCGACATTCCGGGCGTGGCCCAGTACACGAACGTGAACTGACTCGAAGCCAGTTCAAGCTTCGAAATAGCGCGGCCGATCGAGGTCGGAGATCAGCACGGCTCGAGCCTCAACGTCTGTGCAAAGGAGAGCCGCGCGGTTTGGCACGATCAACGCCGGCCCTTGCCGATGCGGGGCGTTCTGATAGATCAGGCGCTGACCGAGTCGATCGCTGGAGGTCCTTCCCGATGGCTACCAAATCTCGGCCTGTGCTGCTGCTCGGCAGCGTTCCGCTTGCGTCCGCCGCCGAAGTTTTCGAAGCCGCCGGCACCACGCTCGGCGAACTTGCGCGACGGATCCCCGATGGCGAGACGGGAAAACCGCGGCTCGACTGGGTCGGATGCCAGGCCGGGCCGTTTCGCGATGCGGTAGGCCTCGAGCCCGCCGGTAATCGGACCGTGCCGGGCGCGCCGCCCTTCGTACTGTACGGGATAAAACCCGGGATTGGGGCCGCGGGTGTCAAATTCGGGCCGCTGGGCTACGCCGCTTGGGCGATCGAATCCTACAAGGATTTCACGCGGCTGCGCGCCGCGGGCAAGATCGAGAAAGCGACGCGGATGCAGGTCAGCATGCCGACGCCCTTCGCGGTCGCTTTCAGCTTCAGCGCACCGGCGTCGTTCCCGGCGATTTGGCGAATCTACGAGCGGCGGATGTTCGAGGAGCTCGCCG
>Ga0209415_10004240_pt1 | contig 26369 bp, 22 predicted proteins | sample PeaSoiSIISIP2007_FD_187696 | JGI IMG/M metagenome (GOLD analysis project Ga0209415, IMG submission 187696) | Peat soil microbial communities from Weissenstadt, Germany - SII-SIP-2007 (SPAdes) (version 2) | ecosystem: Environmental > Terrestrial > Soil > Wetlands > Peat | place: Germany... | reverse complement strand
AGCGGGGATGTTTTGGAAGCTTCGAATTCTCCGCGCCGAGTACACCGCTGGACCCGCGGTCGTTTCTGAGTTAGTTGCGCAGGCTGACCGGGTCTTCAGGCATCGACATGCGATCTATTTTCTCGAGACGCTTGCTGCAAGGGCTTGGTGGGAGCGACGCGAATTTGGTAGTTACACGCGTGAAACCGAACAAGACCTCATCCTTTTCCACACTCTCGGAGCGCGAGGCCTCCGAGCCTCGCTGTCGGCACAAGGCTTTCTGACACCGACCACCTCGCGGGTCGGGGTCCAGCCCACGGGCTAGCTAACGGCCGGTTTTGCCCAAGCGTGCGACGTGCCGCGGGCGCTCCGCGGTGTCGGCGTTGAGACTTTGGCCGCGCCATCTGACGAGAGAAGGTTGCGGATGAGCGACGAACTTGCTACGACGCCGACCAACGTGGGATCGAACTGGCTCCCCGCGTGCTTGTGCAGTTCGTCGACCGCTCGGCCGAGCGTCAGCGCTTGCCGGTACGGTCGATCGGTCGTCATTGCGTCGAGAGTGTCTGCAATCATGATGATCCGCGCGCCCAGGGGAATCTGGTCTCGACTCAATCCATCTGGATAGCCCGATCCGTCGTAGTTCTCGTGATGATGACGAATCATAGCTTCTACCGGACCTCTAAGCCGCGCGGCGGTGGCGACCAACTGAGCACTTCGGACCACGTGCGTGCGCATTACCATCCGCTCTTCCGGGCTTAAGCGCCCTTCTTTTCGCAGAAGAGGTGCGAACTCCTCATAGATTTTGCCGACATCGTGTAACAGCGCCGCTCTCTTGATCGCGTCGAGCTCGCTCGCTGGCAGCCTGAGTTCACGCCCAATGGATGCAGCGTATTCGGCCACGCGTCTCGAATGACCCGAAGTGTATGGGTCACGCGCTTCCATAGCCTTAACCATCAACTCAAGCTTCTCTTCCAATTCCTCCTGCAGTTGGAGGTTCATTTGATACAGCTGTCGCACGAGGAACAATGGAAAAACTAGCACTGCCAAACCAAGCAACTGGAGTTTGACGTATAGAAACACGAGTAGCACAGCAAGCGTGCTCGAGAACAAATCCGTGACGAGCGCTCCACGACCAAGCCTGTCCCACGCTTCCCGCACTGGCACGCCGCTGCTGAACGAAACAGCGAGGGCGACACTCCCGTGATTCACGAGGAAGAACGTTAGAACTAGAGCGATGAACGGGATGAGGGTGAAAGAAAACTCATCGAGACTAACTGAGCCTCCGAGGGCGCGATACGCTAAGCCGCTCAAGCCAACAGCCAACATGTATTGCGCGGTGTTAAACCACACCCGAACAAACGGCTTGCGACGAACGAACGTATCTACCACTAAAGCGGTGGCGCCTGCGATTAGCATCGGCCAGGGGTGCCCGAAGACTGCGACCGATGCGATGAATGGAATGAAGCCAACAGATGTGTTCGCACCGCCAAACGGCGTCCTGAAGAAGAACGAATCACTGATGATCGCGAGGATGGCAAAGGCAGCTAAGGCGTTCCAGAACTTGGACGCACCGTCACCGGGGAGGGACCACGGACGGAGGCAGAGAACGAGGGCGGCAGCAACCGACACCGCCCCTACGAGCAGATATATCCGAATCCCGACAGCGCTTCGCCTCAATTCGCGTCCATTCTTGAACTGTTAGTGCGTACGTCGAACGAAAGACCAGGGGACCCCAATTCGTCGCTACCAGCCGAGCAGTCCTTCCGCAGAAATCGCCCTCGCCAGCAACGCAAAAATCGCGGCGAGGACGTGAAAAATCCCATGGACCATGGAGCGTCACCCCCTTTGCGAGCCTTCGAGAATTCTCGAGAGACTAGGAGTGGCACGCCTCGCTATGGCGTACCCGACGCTCCGCTCGTTAACTTTTCGCTCAGCTCCGCTCTGGGTAGCGGCTTACGGGGGCCCCTTATAGGAAATGTCTGACGACACCAGAGTCAAAGTGTCGTTAGAACGTCGTCACTACTCGCTTGGTCACGTTTACTACAACCACCAGATCTCTATGCTGCTTTTCGCCGAGCAAGGGCGTCTCGCATCGCCTCGATCACAGTTTCGATCCCGTCCGCCTTGCTCACGATCGTTCTGACACCGACTGCCTCGAGTTCGCGCCGCACCTCGTCTCGGATGCCGCCAGTCACGACGATGACCTCGGCATCAAGCAGGCGACCAGGCTCAAGAAGCCGCTGGATGACCTGGACTGCGTTGAGGTCCGGCAGTGCGAAATCCAAGACGATCAAGGATGGTCGCACTCGCCCAATCTCCAAGAGCGCGTCCACTCCATTAGACGCCTTGACCACCTCGACATCCAAGTCCGACCGCTCAATGGTCCGCGAGAGGACCTGGAGGTACGCGGGGTCGTCCTCGACCACGACGACGAAGTTGCGCCCGAGCGCCGCTCGAAGGTCCGGTGGCATCGGCATGTCGCGCTCACGGAGGAAATTCGCGAGCTCCCCCGCCGCGACCCGGCGACGCCCAGTCGGCGTCCGGTGTCCCTTGAGCAACCCCTGGTCAATCCAGTTCGCCACCGTCGCTGGCGACACCTGGCAGACCCGGGCCACGTGCTGCGTCCCCCAATACTTCCGCGTCTGGGTCGTACTCACAGAACCGGAAGTACCTCCAAAATCGGAAGGCCGCAAGAGCGACCACCGTAACGGACGGACAACATGACAAGGGGGTATCAACGGGAGGTCAACAGAATAGCAACACGTTCTACTGCAATAACTTATGCCATCGCTGGGGCCTTCTACCTGCGCGCGTCAGCCCATCGGTTCGTGGCGTCGAGCACCGCCAGCACCGCGCTCCGCTCCGCGCTCTCCCGAATCTCGCACGTTCCAGTTAGCAATTGCGCCTCGCGGCCGCCTAGGCCGTGAACCGCTACGAGGACAAAGTCCCGCTCAAAGGCTTCAATGATCTGGGCGCCTTCCAGAGCCACCGAGTTGTCCGGCAACAAGTCATCCAAACACTGAGCGGCGGCTCGCGCGGCGGCCTCGACCCGGTTCCGGGAGGTGTCGGTCCCCTGCTCTTCGGCCTCGGCCTCCCTCCCCTCGAACGCCAGCCGAACACGCACCATTACCCGCTGCGGGCGCTCCGACGGGCGTACCTCAAGAGACCGGAACACGACAACCCGCTTTTTCGCCCGTTCGTTGATGGCCTCGTGCTGGAGCGCTTCGATCGGACGCTCGTCCGATGTTTGGGCTACACTGATTTTGCGGTGGTCGATCCGCATCCCGAGTTGCGCCATGAGCGCCGACTCGATGTTTCGGACGACCTGCTTGGGCTGGACGTCGGTCGTGGTGAGAACGTGAATCTCCGTGATCTCTCCCTGCCCGTTCGCCACGACCCGCGCCGACAGCACCCCCGTGAGACTCGTGATGAGGTTCTCGAGGCGCTTCACGCCCCAGGGGTCGAGCGCTGGCCCATTCGCCATCGTTAGCGATCCCGCCTCCCGGTCCCCCGGCTGCTCAAGCGGATCCAACGGCGTCACGCTAAGCCCTCCCCCGTGGCCACGCGGTTGCGTCCCTGCTGCTTCGCCCGGTAAAGCGCCCGGTCCGCGGAGATCAGCACGTCCTCCTGCTCGGGCCCGAAGCGCGCTTCGGCGACTCCTATGCTAACCGTCACGAGGCCCGACGGATAGCCCAGCCGGCGCCCCATCCGTTCGATGTCGGCCCGCACCTTCTCACCCACCGCCCGTGCGCCGTGCAGGCCCGTGCCGACGAGCACGAGGACGAACTCGTCCCCACCGTAGCGGGCGGCGAGATCGGTCGTGCGGATCAAGGCGCCGAACTCGCGGGCGCTGTTGCGCAAGACGTCGTTCCCCGACTCGTGCCCGAATTCGTCGTTCACGCGCTTGAAGTTGTCGAGATCAATGAACAGGACGGCGAACGCCTCGCCGGTACGGGAGCTGCGCGCCGCCTCGCTCGCCAGGCGATCGCGAAGCACGCGGAAGGTGGCGAGCCCGGTGAGCGAATCAACGGCCGCCTGTTGCTGCGCCTCCGCCGCCTGCTTGTCGAGGTAGGGTGGGCATGACCGGAGCGTCGTTCGCCGCAGTGCGGCGGCCTCGGCGAATGCCTGGCACGTCCCATACCCGCACGCACCGCAGTCCCACGGTCGGCCGTTCGGGGCGAGGCCGATCTCGTGCAGGGTCTCTTCGACGATGTCCGCTGGAGGCAGGTGGGTGGAACGTTCAATGGAAAAGACCGCGCCCACTTGGACCGCCCGAGCGAGGCCCGGATCAACCACGGGGGCCCGGGCGCGCCCGGGCTCAGTGGCATTCACGATTTGCCGGCGCCAGAAGAGCTCCTCCCGTGGGCCGAGCAGGGGATGATCGAGGCACCCCTCGCACGGGAGGATGTCCACGAATCCCAGATCGATCCGGTCCACCGAGACAGCCCGCGCCAAGGCCTCGAGTTGCCCGAGACCGCGGACTTTGCGGAAGCGGCGGCTCGCCTGATTCTCGGTGATGAGCACATCGAGCGGCAGACCGCCCGCCGTACTCCAATGCCGACGCCGCTCCTCCGGCACGCGATTGAAGTGCGCGGGCTGGGCGTCGACGCGCACGTCCGATCGGGCGATGAGCTCCTTCAAATCGGCGAACGTAATCGCCGCGTCGATGTCCTCCCCGCCCTCCGTGAGGCACACTCCAGCGTAGACGAGCTTGGTGTGAGCGCCGTACATCCGTTTCAAGTAGCGGGCTTCGGCGGCCACCGGCGTCGCGATCGGGGCGAGGTAGGGAATGAGCTCTGGATATTGTGCTTGCACGGTCTCCACGATGACCGGGCAGGTGCTCCGGATCATTGTACCCCACCCCTCGTCTTCCCAGAGCCGCGTGTACTCGCGCGCGACGAGCTCATCACCGAGCACGCCACGGTGGACGATCTGAAATCCGGCGGCGTAGCACGCGTTGACGAGCTGCTCCGGCGTGGCGGGATAGAAGTACGCCGCTGCCTCAACCGAGAGGATCAGCGTGGCGCCGTCCTTCACGAGCTCAAGGGCCCGTCCGAGATCTCCCGCAGCGGTGATGGCCTCATGGGGGCAGGCCGGAAGACACATGCCACACCGCGTGCACACGTCGTCGAGGATCCGCACCTTGTGCTCCTCGACCGTGACCGCATCCGCGGGGCACACCCGCACGCACGCGAGACACGCGACGCAGAGTTCGGGATCGACCCTAAACTCCACGACGGCTCCTCGCGGGCGCGCTGCGCAAGACGTTGTCCCTACGTCTGCTAGACAAGAGCGTACTCCTTCAGCTTGCGGTACAGCGTGCGCTCCCCGATTCCCAGCAGCTCCGCCGCCTTGCGTCTATTCCCGTTGGTCTCGTGCAGCGCCGCTTCGATCGCCGCGCGCTCGACGTCCGCCATCGTCATCCCCGAGTGGTATACGACTTCGGGCTCGGGCTGCGCCTGGGCCTCGATCGGAGGGCGGGGCGGCGTGTGCCCCACCTCGATAACCTCCACGTGCGGGGGCCGCTCATCGAGCCGCCGGCGCAGCTCCTCGACCTGCAATTTGAGTTCCACCAAGCTTCGAAAGATGAACTCCAACTCCTGGCCCGCTACCTCCCGGGTCGCCCCGGGCAGACGCGCCGGCAGGCCATAGGTCCGCTCGCGCACGTCGCGGGGAATGTCGGCGGCCCGGACCTCGCCGGCGGGCGCCAGGACGACCATGGATTCCACCAAGTTGCTGAGCTGCCGGATGTTGCCCGGCCAGTCGGCGTCCACGAGAATCTGCAGCGCTTCAGCGGTGACGCCGTGGAAGGGCCGATCATGCGCAGCGGCGAACTGCGCGATGAACCTCCGCACCAAAAGGGGGATGTCCGTCCGCCGCTCGCGCAGCGGCGGCAGGTAGATGTATAGCACATTCAGCCTGTAGAAGAGATCGTCCCGGAACAGGCCGAGGCTGACCGCCTCCTTGAGCGACTTGTTGGTCGCCGCCGTGACGCGCACATCGACCTTGATGGGCTGGGTGCCGCCGACGCGGAAGAACTCCCGTTCCTCGAGCACCCGCAGCAACTTGACCTGCGTCGCGGGCGGCATCTCGCCGACCTCATCAAGGAAGATCATGCCCCCGTCGGCGAGCTCGAAGCGTCCGAGGCGGCGCTCGGCGGCCCCCGTAAACGCGCCTTTCTCGTGTCCGAAGAGCTCGCTTTCGAGCAGCGTATCGGGAATGGCGGCGCAGTTTACGGCGATGAAGGGCTTGCCGCGCCGCGGGGACAGATCGTGGAGGGCCTTCGCCACGAGCTCCTTGCCCGTGCCCGATTCGCCTTCGATGAGCACGGTCGAGCTCACGGGCGCCATCAGCTCGATCTTCACCAAGACTTCCTGGATCGCGGCCGACTCCCCGACGATGCCGGTGCGCTCCTGCAGGCGGCGCCGCTCGATCAGCCTTCGCACGGTGCCGACCCCTTCCACGGGATCAACGGGCTTCCCCATCCACGCCGTCAGGCCGAGGTGCCGTGCGAGGCCGGGTGCGTCGGGCTCCGTCGCCTCAACCAGACCCAGGGTCGAGATCGAGCGATCACGCGCGAGAGCGAGGATGTGACTGGCCACGGTCTCGTGTAGTGCGCCGGTTAGGACCACGCAGTCTGGGGTCCTGCGCTCCACGGCCTGGCGCAGGTCGTCGAGGGTGGACGTCAGCGTCGTTTCAAACCCGGCCTGTTCGAGTTGCGCGTTCAGCCGGACGGCGGGCTCGAGATCGTCGGTAGTGATGAGGATCCGGTCGGCCATCAGTGTTCCGTGCGCGCGCCGGTCAGGAGCTCGACGGCGTGCGGGAGAAGGGGGCCGAGAGTGGCCAGGCCATCGCGCACCCCGGCAGGCGAGCCCGGCAGGTTGACGATCAACGTATGCCCGCGCGCGCCAGCGGTGCCGCGGGACAGCCATGCGCGCGGGACCTTCGTCGCGGCCCTGACCCGTAGCGCCTCCGCCAAGCCCGGGGCGGAGCGCTCGAGCACCGCTTGGGTCGCCTCCGGCGTGACGTCCCGCGGCGCGAGCCCGGTACCCCCGGTGGTCAGGATAACGTCCACCTCCCCCGAATCCGCCCAGCGTACGAGCTTGCCAGCGATCCGATCAACCTCGTCGGGCACGACGCTCCGCACCGCCACCGCAAACCCCCGAGCGCCCGCCCAGGCGGTGATCAGGTCCCCCGAGCGGTCCAGACGCTGCCCGAGCGCGCCAAGGTCGGAAATCGTGAGCACCCCCACCCGAATCACGCGCGGCTACGCGCTGGCTCGGCGCGTCCGGTGAGGAACGAACGGCAATTTCACGAGCTCCGCCGGAGTCCGGGTGCCGCGCACATCGATCTCCACCGCCGTGCCCGGCTTCGCGCGCTCGATCGGCACGTACGCGAGCCCCACCGCACAGTTCGCGGTAGGCGTGACCGTTCCGCTGCGCACGACGTCGACCTGGGCGCCGTCCACGTACACGGCGTAGCCGGGCCGAGCCACGACGCGGGGGGTGAGGACCCGAAAGCCCACCAGCCGCCGCTTCGCACCGGCGAGCTTCTGCCGGCGCAGGGCTTCCCGACCCACAAACTCGGCACCCTTGTCGAGCTTCACGATCCACCCCAGTCCCGCCTCATATGGCGTCGTCGTCGCGTCGATGTCCTGCCCATACAGGGGATACGCGGCTTCGAGCCGCAGAGTGTCGCGTGCACCCAGACCACACGGCACGGCGCGGCCTTCGCCCGCCACCGCGTGCCACACCTTCTCGGCGTCCTCGCCCCGGCAGTACAACTCAAAGCCGTCTTCCCCCGTGTACCCGGTGCGCGATACGAAGCACTGGACGCCCGCGAGCGTGCCGCTCGCGAAGTGGTAGTAGGCGATTTGGGAGAGGGGCAGCGGCGTAAGCGGCGCGAGCAACGCCTCCGCCTTAGGCCCCTGGACCGCGATCAGCGCCGTGTCATCCGAGACGTCGCGCAAACGGGCGTTGGCGCCGGGCTTATGCGCCACGACGTGCTCCCAGTCCTTTGCGATGTTCGCCGCGTTCACGACGATCATTAACCGGTCATCGAAGCGGTAGACAACGCAATCGTCGACGAACGTGCCCTCATCGGTGAGGAGCGCAGAGTACTGCGCCTGCCCCGGAGCAAGAGCGCCTACGTCGTTCGACGTGATTCGCTGGACCAACGCCGCCCGGTCAGGCCCCGTAACCTCGAACTCCCCCATGTGGGAGATGTCGAAGACTCCCACGCCTTCGCGCACGGCCTTATGCTCGGCGACGATCCCACCCTTGTAGTGGACGGGCATTTCATACCCGCCAAATGGGACCATCTTCGCGCCGAGACGCACGTGCACGTCGTGCAGCGGGGTGCGCTTCAGGTGATCGGTGCTCATTGCCCTCCCAGTCAAGTCATCCAAGCAAGAACGCGAGCAGTGCCTTCTGTACGTGGAGGCGATTCTCCGCCTGATCCCACACGCGCGACTGCGGACCGTCAATGACCTCGGCTGACACCTCCTCCCCGCGATGTGCGGGGAGGCAGTGCAGGAAGATGGCGTCCCGATCGGCGAGCGCCATCAACGCGCGGTCGACCGTGTAGCCGCTGAACGCGTTGCGCCGCGCCTCGGCTTCGTCTTCCTGGCCCATCGACGCCCACACGTCGGTATTGACGACGTGCGCGCCCGCGACCGCCTCCTCGGGGACATGCGTCGCGGTCACACACGCCCCCGCGGCACGAGCGTGCTCGAACATCCCGCGGTCGGGCTCGAAGCCGGCCGGGCATGCGAGTCGCAGCTCAAAGCCGAGCACCGCGGCGGCCTCGATCCAGGTGTTCGCCATGTTGTTGCCGTCGCCGACCCACGCCACGCGCTTCCCCTCCCACGTCCCCAGCGCCTCGCGAATGGTCAGGAGATCGGCGAGGATCTGGCAGGGGTGGAGCAGGTCGCTCAGCCCGTTGATCACCGGCACGCTGGCGCAACGGGCCAGCTCCTCCACCTCGGCGTGCGCGTACGTGCGAATGAGGATGCCATTCACGTAGCGGGACAGCACGCGGGCCGTGTCCCGCGTGGGCTCCCCACGCCCGAGCTGGATGTCGCGCGCTGAGAGAAACAGGGCCTGGCCCCCGAGTTGATAGGTGCCAACCTCGAAGGACACCCGCGTGCGGGTGCTCGACTTGGCGAAAATCATGGCCAGCGTCTTCCCCGCGAGGGGAGCCTCGCGGTAGGCGCCCCCCTTCATCCGTCCGGCGAGCTCCATGAGATACACGATCTCGTCACGACGGAGGTCGCCGATGGCAAGAAAGTCCCGTTTGGCCATGGATTCCCGGCGGTCGGTCAAAATGACAGTCCCTGGGGGATTCTACCCGCCTCAGGAGCCTATGACAAGATCAGCCTAGCAGGCAGCGTGCTAGAGGATGTAGCGGCGGAGGTCCTCGTCGCCCGCGATTTTGGCCAGGCGCTCACGCACCGCCGCGGCGTCGATCACGATGTGCTTGATGGGATAGTCGGGAAGCGCGAACAGGACGTCCTCAAGGAGGGTCGTGAGGACGGTGTGGAGGCGGCGCGCGCCGATGTTCTCGAGCTGCTCGTTCACCTTCGCCGCGATCCGGGCCACCTCGGCGACGCCGTCGGCCGTGAACTCGAGGGTCGCCCCTTCGGCGGCGCACAGGGCGGCGTACTGCTTGGTGAGCGCGTTCTCGGGCTCGGTCATGATACGCACGAAATCCGCTTCGGCGAGGGGCGAAAGCTCGACCCGGATCGGAAACCGGCCCTGGAGCTCGGGGATCAAGTCCGACGGCTTCGAGACGTGGAACGCGCCGGCCGCGATGAAGAGGATGTGATCGGTGCGCACGTAGCCGTAGCGCGTCTGGACTGTCGAGCCTTCGACGATCGGCAGGAGGTCGCGCTGCACGCCTTCCCGCGAGACATCGGGGCCGACGGTCCCCCGCTCGCCCGCGATCTTGTCGATCTCGTCGATAAAGATGACGCCGTGGTTCTCGACCCGATCGAGCGCCTCACTCACGACGTCGTCCATGTCGACCAGCTTCTTCAGCTCCTCGTCGATCAGAATGCGACGCGCCTCGTGGAGGTGGACCGTCCGCCGCTTCTTCCGTTTGGGCAGCAGCTCCTGGAGCATTTCGGTGAAGTTGACGTCGGGACCCTCCATGCCTGGCGGCGGCTGCATCATTTCGAGCGACGGGAAGTTCTGCTGCTGCACCTCGATCTCGACGTCCCGCTCCTCGAGCTTCCCGTCCTTCAACTGTTGCCGCAGCTTGTCGCGCGTGCGACGCCGCCGCTCCTGCGCCTCGGTGTCCGCCTCCACGGCCTTCGGCGTGACGTCGCCCTTCGAGGACACGACGAACAGGGCCCGGCTCTCGGCCCCTTCCCGGCCGGGCTCGCTCGCCTTCGGCCCGGGTGCGCCCGTCGCGGGCGGCGAAGGCGGCAGGAGGATGTCGAGCAGCCGCTCCTCGGCCCGCGCCTCGGCATCGGGGTACACGTCGTCCTCTCGCTCGGTCCGCACCATGTTGATCGCGACGTCGACGAGCTCGCGGATCATCGACTCGACGTCGCGCCCGACGTAGCCGACCTCGGTGAACTTGGATGCTTCGACCTTGAGAAAAGGCGCCCCGGCGAGCCGCGCGAGGCGCCGGGCGATCTCGGTCTTTCCGACGCCTGTCGGGCCGATCATGATGATGTTGTTCGGGAGGATCTCGTCGCGGATGTCGTCAGGCGCCTGCGCCCGGCGCCAGCGGTTGCGGACGGCGATCGCGACGGCCTTCTTCGCCGTCTCCTGTCCCACGATGTAGCGGTCGAGCTCGGCCACGATCCGCCGCGGGGGCAGCTCCTCGAGCCAGGGGAGCTGTTCCTCGGCCGGCCGCTCGCCGCCCGTCACCGGTTCGTCGGGGGTCCGGGTGGGCTCGGCCATCAGAGCTCGAGGACGGTGATGTGGGTGTTCGTGTACACGCAGATCTCGGACGCGATCTCGAGCGCCTGCTGGACAATCTCCCGCGCGGAAAGGGACGACGCGCGCAGCAACGCCCGCGCGGCGGCGAGCGCATAGCTGCCGCCCGACCCGATGGCCAGCACGCCGTCGTCGGGCTCGATCAGCTCTCCCGAACCGCTGATCACATACCCGTGCTCCCGGTCCGCCACGACGAGCAGCGCCTCGAGCCGACGGAGTACGCGGTCCGACCGCCAGTCCTTGGCGAGCTCAACCGCCGCCCGGGGGAGATTGAGGGGGTAGCGCTCGAGCTTTTCCTCGAACTTCTCAAACAGGGTGAAGGCGTCCGCCGCGGCGCCGGCAAACCCCGCGAGAATCTTCCCACCCTTCAGCGTGCGCACCTTGTTCGCGTTCGCCTTCATGATCGTGTCGCCCACCGTGACCTGGCCGTCACCGCCAAGCGCCACGTGGCTGTCCCGGCGGACACAGAGAATCGTTGTACTGCGGATCGGGGAGCCTGTCACGCAGGTCTTTCTCTCATGCTCTCGGATGGGCGTCGTGATAGACCCGCTTCAGGCGCTCGACGGACGTATGAGTATACACCTGCGTGGTACTGAGCGAGGCGTGCCCGAGCAGCTCCTGCACGGCTCGCAGGTCCGCCCCGGCGTCGAGCAGGTGGGTCGCGAAGGAGTGACGGAGCGCGTGCACGTGCAGCTCGCGTGCTCGGGCGAGCCCCCGGAACAACCCCTTCACCGCGAGCTGCACGCCCCGCGCGCTCAGGCGCCGGCCTCGCTGGTTCAGGAATACCGCACCGTCCGCGCGCGACGCGAAACGGGCGTCGCGGATCCGATAGTACCGCCGGAGCGCCGCTCCCGCGTGCTGCCCGAGGGGCACGATGCGCTCCTTGCGGCCCTTGCCCCGGACCTTGACCTGATCGGACACGAGGTCGATGTCCTCGGTGTTCAGTCCGGCGAGCTCCGAAAGGCGGATACCCGTCGAGTAGAACACTTCGAGCATCGCGAGGTCGCGCACGGGCTGAAAGTCCCCGGCCGCGGCGGCGGTGGTGGCCTGCTCAAAGGCGAGCTCGACCTCCGCGCGTTCGAGGTGCGTGGGCAGCGTGCGGCCGAGCTTCGGGGTGCGGGTGGCCTTGGCCGGATTCCCGATGTTCTCGCTCAGCCCGAGGAACCGATAGAACGTGCGCACCGCCGACAGCCCTCGGGCCGCGGAACGCTTGCTCAACCCCCGCCCCTGCAATGCGCCGAGGAAGGCCCGCACCGCCGTGCGATCCACCTGGGCCCACGTCCACCGCCCGCCGTAGTAGCCGTCCAAGAACGCCGCGAGCGCGCCCACGTCCCGGGCGTAGGCTCGCACGGTGTGGGGCGAGTCGTTGCGCTCCTTCTCGAGAAAGGCGACGAACCGCTTGAGCTCAGGGGCCGTCACGCAGGCACGGTCCGCTCGAGCGGCGCGGCGAACGCGTCAATCGCCGCCAACGCCCGCTCCACCAGCTGCCGCCGCCGCTCGCCCTTGTCCCTGCATGGGCTTTCGAGCGGCTCGAGCAGCCCGAAATTCGCGTTCATCGGCTGAAAGTGCTCGGGCTCGGCCTCCCGCAAGTACCGGTACAGCGCTCCGAGCATGGTCGTGGGCGGAGGTACGACGGGATCCTCGCCGTCGAGCAGGCGGGCGAGGTTCAGCCCGGCGAGCAAGCCGCTCGCAGCGGACTCCGTGTACCCCTCGACCCCCGTGATCTGGCCCGCGAACAGCAGGCGCGGGTCGTCGCGGGCCGCGAGATGCGCGGTCAGTGCACGCGGCGCGTTCACATACGCGTTGCGGTGGATGCTCCCGAAGCGCAGGAATTCGGCTTGGGCGAGCCCGGGCACCGTGCGGAACACACGCTGCTGCTCGGGGATCCGCAGGCGCGTCTGAAACCCCACGAGGTTCCACATTTGCGCCGCCCGATCCTCCTGGCGCAGCTGGAGGACGGCGTGGGGCTCGCGCCCGGTGCGCGGATCGGCGAGACCGACGGGCTTCATCGGCCCGAACCGCAGCACGTCGCGACCCCGGCGCGCCATCTCTTCAACGGGCAGGCATCCCTCGAAATACGGCGTCTCGTCGAACGTGTGGTGCGGCTCAAAGGGATCGGCCGCGCCAAGCGCCGCCCAGAACGTGTCGTACTCGGCCGAAGTGAACGGCGCGTTCAGGTAGTCCTGCCCCCCGCCCTTCCCGTAGCGAGAAGCTCGGTAGAGCAGCGACAGGTCGAGCGACTCGGCGGCGACGATCGGCGCAATGGCGTCGAAAAAGGCGAGGGCTTGAGCGCCCAGGCGTCGCGCAATCGCTTCGCTCAGCCCCTCGGACGTCAGCGGCCCGGTCGCGATGACGGCGGGCGAGGGGAGCTCGCGAACCTCGGCCCGGACCACGCGGATCCGGGGATGGCCCCCCACCTTTGCTTCGACCGTCGCGGCAAACACCGCGCGGTCGACGGCCAGGGCCGCGCCCCCGGGGACCCTGGCCTCCCGCGCGGCGGCGAGCACGAGGCTGCCGAGCCGGTCCATCTCGGCCTTCAGCAGCCCATGCGCGTTGGTCAGCTCTTCGGACTTGAAGGAGTTGCTGCAGACGAGCTCAGCCAGCCGGTCGGTCTGGTGCGCGGGCGTCATGCGCACCGGCCGCATCTCATACAGCGTGACGGTTACACCGCGGTTCGCGAGCGCCCAGGCGGCCTCGCATCCCGCGAGCCCGCCGCCCACGACTACGGCGTTCAGCTCGCCACCGATTCGGCGGGAGTCCCCTCGGTGAGTGGCACCTCGTGCGCGCACTTGAGACACTTGCGGTAGGCGCCCAACGCCTTGGTCTGGCGCTGTTCCATCCCTACGAAGCCGCAGCTCGGACATGGCACGGCCACGGGTCGGTTCCACACGGAGAAGTCACACTCGGGGTAGCGCAGGCATCCGAAGAAGTTGCGCCCGCGCCGGGTCCGCCGCTCGGCCAGGTCCCCGACTCCGCACTTCGGGCACTTGATACCCAGGGGCACCGGTCGCGTGTGTTTGCAGGCGGGATAGCGTGTACACGCCAGAAACTCCCCGTAGCGGCCGGTCTTGATGACCATCGGCGCCGCGCACTCCTTGCACACCTCGTCCGTGGGCCGGTCAGGGACCTTGTCGCGCCTGAGCGGCTTCGTGAACCGGCATTCGGGGTAGCGGGCGCACGCGATGAACGGCCCGAACCGACCGCTCTTCACGACGAGCTCGCCGCCGCAATTCGGGCACTTGTCCCCTTCGAGGGCGGACAGGTCGTGCGTCTCGCGAATCAGCTGCTGCAGATCGACCGCGGCGAGCGCCTGGGAGAACGGCGTCCAGAAGTCCCCGAGCACTTGTTGCCAGCCGAGGTCGCCTTCCTCGATCTTGTCGAGCTCGGTCTCCATTTGCGCCGTGAACCCGACGTCGAACGTGTTCGGGAACAGCCGCACCATGATTCGGCACACGGTCTCGCCCAGATCGGTCGGCGTGAACCGCCGGTCCTTGGTCGTCACGTACATCCGCGCCTGCAGCGTGGAGATGATGGTGGCGTAGGTCGAGGGCCGGCCGATACCCAGCCGCTCGAGCTCCTTCACGAGACTCGCCTCGCTGAAGCGGGGCGGCGGCTCCGTGAAATGCTGGCTCGGCGTGACCTTGTGAACGACCACCTGGTCCCCGGCGGCGAGCGCCGGTATCGGGGCGAGGTCGTCCAGGCTCTTGCCTTCCTCGGGCTCGTGCGCCTCCTGGTAGAGGCGGTGGTAACCGTCGAACACGACCCGGGACCCCGTAGCCCGGAAGAGGTAGCGGCCGAGATCGAAATCGACCGTCGTCGTCTCGTAGACCGCGGGGTTCATCTGCGACGCGACGAATCGCCGCCAGATCAACTGATAGAGCTTGAAGAGATCGGCTTCGAGGTGCGCGCGCACGTCCTCCGGCCGGCGCAAGACGTCGGTCGGCCGGATCGCTTCGTGCGCATCCTGGACGCGGGAGCCGCGCGAGCCGCCGAACACGTTCGGGGCCGCAGGCAGATACCGCGCGTCAAACTCCGTGCCGATGAACGCACGGGCCTGCGCGAGCGCCGAGTCGGCGACGCGCGTCGAGTCCGTGCGCATGTAGCTGATCAAACCCACCGGGCCGTCGGCGCCGACGTCCTGGCCTTCGTAGAGCGCCTGCGCGGCGCGCATCGTGCGCTTGGCGGAGAAGCCGAGCTGCTTCGCCGCCTCCTGCTGGAGTGTGCTCGTCGTGAAGGGCGCCGAGGGGCGCTTCTTGCGCTCCTTGCGCGTGACCTCGGCGACGACAAAGGGTCGCCCGAGGGCTTCCGCCGCGATCTCGTGGGCCGTGGCGGCGTCTTTGATCTCGGGTTTGTGACCGTCGAGCTTGTGGAGGCGCGCCTGGAACGGCTGGCCATCCTTCTCGAGGTCCGCCTCAATCGTCCAGTACTCCTGCGGGACGAACTTCCGGATCGCGTCTTCCCGCTCGACGATGAGCCGGAGCGCGACGGTCTGCACGCGGCCGGCCGACAACCCTGTCTTCAAGCTCTTCCAGAGGAGGGGCGAGGCCTTGTAGCCCACCAGCCGGTCGAGAATGCGCCGCGCCTGCTGGGCGTCGACCTTGCGCTGGTCGATCTCCCCGGGGGAGGCGAGGGCTTCGGCGACCGCTTCGCGGGTGATCTCGTGGAACAGGACGCGGCGCACCTTGCCGCCGTTCCCGAGCTGTTCGGCGAGGTGCCAGGCGATGGCCTCGCCTTCGCGATCCGGATCGGTGGCGATCAGAACCCGGTCGGAGGCTTTCGCGGCCTTCTTGATCTCCGAGAGGGTCTTCGCCTTGCCCTTGATCGTGACGTACTTCGGCGTAAACCCCTTGTCGACGTCCACGCCGAGCTCACGTTGGGGCAAGTCCCGCACGTGCCCGACGGTCGCCTTGACCGTGTAGCCCTGGCCGAGGTACTTGCCGATCGTCTTCGCTTTCGTCGGGGATTCCACGACGACGAGCGCGCCCCCGCCGTTGGCACGGCTCGCACCGTTCCGGGCGCGCCGACGGCGCACGGGCTCGTCGGCGGGCGGGGCTTGGGACGACTCCTCGACGACGAGGGCGCCCGAGCCGTTGGCAGGGCTCGTACCGCTCCGGGCGCGCCGACGGCGCACGGGCTTCGCGTCGGGCTCGTCGGCGGGCGGGGCTTGGGACGACTCATCGACGACGAGGGCGCCCGAGCCGTTGACAGGGCTCGTACCGCTTTGGGCGCGCCGACGGCGCACGGGCTTCGCATCGGGCTCGTCGACGGGCGGGGCTTGCGACGACTCATCGGCCGCCGGAGCGGCGGCAGCGCGTTTCTTTCGTGCCACGTGTCTGCTAGCCTTCCATCCGCGGCGGGGATCGCATCTTTACCACCCCGCCGCTTTTTGCGCAAGCCTGACCACTTCCGCGGCGACCTGCACCGCGGTCTTGCGGTCAGTGTCCACCGTTTCGTCGGCCTGCTGATACGCGGGCCCGCGCTCCTTCGACAACTGGCGCATGAGGGCCACCGGATCCTCTCCCATTAACAACGGGCGGGTTCCCTGGGGTTCAGCGCGCTGCGAACACGTCTCCGGTCTGGTGCGCAGATAGACGATGAGCGCGCGGGCCTTGGCCTCGGGCACGGCGCCCGGCTGCGCCGCCCAGCCACCGCCCGATGCGATGAGCGCCGGCGTTTCGCTGCCGAGCGCCGTCGCCATTTCCTTCTGCTCGAGGGCACGAAACGCGGCCTCGCCCTTTTCGGCGAAGATCATGGCGATCGGTTTGCCCTCGCGCCGCAGGATAACCCCGTCGATGTCGACGAAGCCGGCGTGGAGTTGTTCGGCCACGAGGCGACCGACGGTGGTCTTGCCGGATCCCGGAAGGCCGATCAATACGACGTGCCGTTTCACGACGCCGCCCCCTTCGGTGTGCGCGTGCGCACCTGCACCTGATACCCCTCCCAGTTGCGCTTCGTCTCGCTCAAAGCGTCCCCGCCGAACTTCTCGAGCAGCGCGTCGGCGAGCGTGAGCGCGATCATCGCCTCGGCGATGACCCCCATGGCCGGTACCGCGGTCACGTCGGAGCGTTCGGATTGCGCCTGGGCTGGGCCGCCGGTCTTGAGGTCGACCGTGCGGAGCGGCGACATGAGGGTGGAAATCGGCTTCATCGCAACGCGAACCACGAGCGGCTCGCCGGTCGTCATGCCGCCTTCGGTTCCCCCGGCGCGGTTCGTGGCGCGGTCGAAACCCGGCAGGATTTCATCGTGCACCTCGGATCCCTTGCGCCGCGCCGCCTCGAACCCGAGCCCGAGCTCGACGCCCTTCACCGCCGGGATGGACATGAGCGCCTGGGCGAGACGCCCATCGAGCTTGCGGTCCCAGGACACGTGGGACCCGAGGCCGACGGGCACGCCGAGGGCGACGACCTCGACGATCCCGCCGAGCGTGTCGCCCGCCGCTTTCGCGGCGTCGATTCGGGCGATCATTTCCCGCTCGGCCTCGGGATCGAGGCATCGCACCAGGCTCTCGTCCGCCACCGCGTTGAGCGGCGTGGGCAGCGGGAGGGGCACCCGGGCGACGACGCCACCGAGCTCGACCACGTGGCTCCCGATCTCCACTCCGAACGCCTCGAGCAGGATCCGGCACAGGGCGCCCGCGGCGACGCGCGCCACGGTCTCGCGCGCGCTCGCGCGCTCGAGAATGTCGCGTGCGTCGCGCCGATCATACTTGAGGACGCCGACCAAATCGGCGTGCCCCGGGCGCGGGCGCGTGACCTGGCGACGCCGCTCCTCCCCCGGAGCGTCGGCCTCGGGAGCCATCACGTCCTGCCAGTGCTCCCAGTCGCGGTTCCATACGAGCATCGCGACCGGCGACCCGAGCGTCTCTCCGGCGCGCACGCCGGCCAGCCACTCGATCTGGTCGGCCTCGATCTTCATCCGCGCCCCGCGCCCGTAACCACCCATGCGCCGCTTGAGCTCGACGTTGACCCGGGCGGCCGCGACAGGCACCCCAGCCGGCAAGCCTTCGACGATCGCCACGAGCCCGCGGCCGTGCGATTCGCCCGCCGTCGTGAACCGGATGATCATGAGAGCTTCCCCGACGCCGCTAACGCACGAGCCCGACCATTGCGTCGGGCTCGCGCCTTCGCCTGGGCCGCGTGACGTCCCGGGGTCACCGGTGGGGCGCGCGTGGCACCATTATCCGCTGCAACCGCGCAGTCGGATCGGGGTTCGGGATCGTCGGCAACCGCACCATCACGAGCCCGGTCGTGGTCACGCCGAACAGCAGCTGGTTCCCCGAGGCGTCCTTGGCTACGCGCAGCGGGCCGATGATCGGATCGCGTACCGGGATGGTGCCGATCTCGTTGTAGAAGAACGTGTCGAACACGAGGATGTTGCCGCTCGGGTCGGCCACGAAGACCACCCGATTGGTCGAGTCGGCCGCGCCGCTCCCCGTGCCGGGGGTCCCGCCCTGACCCGCGTAGAAGGCGTGGAGGTAATTCATGTCCATACCCTCGGCGCCGGTCGACACCGGCGAACTGCCCTTCAACCGCAGCCCCTGGTCGAGATAGTAAATCGAGTCGGCCCGGACGAGGTTCGTCTGGCCATTGAAGTTCGTGGCGATCGACGACACCCGCACGCCCGTGTTGCTGATAAAGTCGCTCACGTCGACGGCCGGGGACATCCCGTTGTCGAAGTCGTTGTCGCCTTGGTCGTAAGCCTTCGGATCGGAGGCGTTGGTATCGGGCGGTGACGTCACACAGGAGGCGAAGGTCGGAGCGCCGTGCGACAGGCGCGCCTTCGAGGTGTAGGCCATCGCCCGCTGATACTGGTCGGCCGACGTCCCGCCCTCGCCCATGAACGCGGCCGTGAAGTTCCCCGAGTTCCGGGCGAAGGTGGAATCGCCGAGCCCGAAGTTGTTCAAGTTGATCTCGACACCCGCGCAGGCCGAGAGGATCGTGTGACGGTAGTTGCCGTACAGCGATCCGGGACGGATGAGCTCAACGCGAAGTGTATCGGTCGCATTGTTCGCCGTCGTTTGCCCGATTTCCCAGAACATATGACCGAACAACTGCGTCGTGTCCGTGGAGTTGACGAGCTTCTCCATCCGGATCGTGCCGGCGCCGTTAAACGGCGATGCGCTGCTCGCGGTCGGCGTCGTCGAGTAGATGGCGAAGATGGAGTCGGGCGCACAGGCGGGCGGGGCGCCGCCCGTGCGGCAGACCGTGGCGACGTACTGCGGCCGGTCCGACAAGTCGTAGATCGTGATCTGCCCCTCGTAGCCGCCCTGGGGGAGGTTCTGGACCTTGTAGACCTCGATCAGATAGTTGGGCAGATCCTGCCGCCACGAGAGGCGCCGCGAGGCGGTGTTCACGATCGAGAGCTCGGTACCGCCGGCGTCCGCGACGACGACCGAGTCGCCGTAGTTACCGAGGGTGTCGTGCGGCCACAGCGCGATGCCCCAGGGCTGCGGACCCGCCACCGGAATGCCGCCCGCCACGAACGTCGTGTTCGCCGTCTGGAAGACCTCGATGCGCGAGAACGGCGTGTTGGTCAGGTACAACTCGCCACGGTTCTTGTCGTAGATCGCGTCGGCGATCTGACTGCCGAACGGCAGCCCGACCGTGACCCCGGCCACGACCTGCGCCGAGTCCGCCGGCGGCGGCGGTGTGACGAACCCGTTCGTGCTCGAGAAGCCGCAATTGCGCCGCGCGGCGCCGTCGCAGGCGTAGCCGTCGACCAGCACCGACGTCGGGAACGTGGCGAGCACGCTCCCGAGACTGAGGCTAAAGCGCTTGACAACGTCCGTAAGCCCACCGCCCACCGGGATCGTATCGAAGAGGATCACGTTGTTGGGCGGCGCCGACAGCCGCACGCGGAAGCCGATCCAGGAGATCGCGCTCGGATCGGTGGCGTGCACCGAGATGCTGTCGCTCACTTCCACCCGGACACCCAAACTCTCGCTCACCTGCGGCGGCAAGGTGTCGTTCGCCGCGGACTGGACCGTGACCGTGACGGAGTTCGTCGTGCTCCGCCGGCCGGTTGAATCCTCGGCGAAGCCCGTAACGGTGAACGTCCCGGTCGACTGCACGACGTTCAGCGTGTCGACGAAGTCGACCGAGTCGGCGTAGGGCAGCGTGTAGACGATCGAGTCGACGGGTGGCGTCGGATCCGTCGCGGCAGTGGTCGGCGACACGAGGAAGCCGATGCGGCTGATCCCCGCCAGTTGGGCGGCCGCGACTTCAACGGGCAAACTCTTCCCGGTCGCCGCCACGGCCCCTGGGGCGGGCTGCAGGAGATACGTCCGCAGGGCCTGGACGTTCGCCAGGAAAATGATGAGCGAATCCTGGGTGAAGTTCCCCGCGCCATCCGTCGCCCGTCCGACGATCTTGATGTTGCCGCCCGCGCCGGAGGTCTTCGGGAAGGAGACCGCGATCGGCAGCGTGACGGTCGTCACGATCTGGTTAGCGAAGATCGTGTCGGTCGTGTCGATGAAGCCGCCGCTGAAGACGAGCCGAACATCGTTCAGCGCGAGGTTGTCGGTCGCGGCGACCGTGAACGTCAGACCGTTCGCGATCGGCTGCGTATCCGCCGAGGTCGTCATCGTGATCGTCGGGGGGACGAGGTCCTTCATGAATCCCCCCGGATTGCGCGCGGACTCGCACCCCCAACCGGCGAGCGTCAACACGCACAGCGCCCAGCGCATCGCGTTCCTCCTTGCCATATCGCGACTCAAGGACCTAGTTCCCGCCGCTGGGCGCGACCAAATCATCGACAATGTGCGGCGTGATCAGAATCAGCAGATCCTGCCGGTCCTCTTCCTGATTCGTGAACGAAAAGATCTTGCCGATGAAAGGCAGATCAACAAGTAGCGGGATGCCGGTCTTGGACTCCGTGACCTCGGTCACAGTGAGGCCGCCGATCACGGCCGTCTCGCCGTCACCGACGAGCACCTGATTGTCGGCCTGTTGCGTCTGGAACGTGAACCCGATGTCAACCGACGCCGGGACGACGTTCGAGCGCTCCGCATGCACCTCCATCAGGATCTGCCGGCGGGCCGTCACGTGCGGCGTCACCTTCAGGTTGATACCGGTCTGTTCGAAGTCCACGGTCGCAACGGGCGGCGTGGAGCTCCCGTTCGACGCCGAGCCCACATCGATCACGCGGATCGGCACCCGGTTCCCGACGAGGATCTGCGCCGGGCGGTTGTCGAGCGTCGTGATGACAGGCTCCGCCTGGATGTCGTCCAGCGACAGCGAGTGCAGCGCCTGCAGGAACGACGTGAGGGTGAAGTTCCCGAGCGCGGTCGAAAAAATCAGGTTCAGGGCCGGATTGATGACGGCCTGGTTCGCGTTGCCGGTCGCCGAGAGCGAGTTCCCGCCGATGTCGATAACCGTCTGCGAGGGGCTGTAGAACTGCGTCGGCACGGTGCCCGTCGGGACGCCGTTCGCGTTGTTGTTCCCGGGCTGGGCGCTCGAGGGAATCGGCCGCTGGACGAGCGTGTTGAAGAACTGCGTCTGCGACCCGAGGTCGTATTGGACGCCCATGTTCTCGATGACGGTGCGGTCCACGAAGATGATCTTCGCCTGGATCGACACCTGCGGCGTGCGGACGTCCAAGCCCTGGACGAACTGCTCGATGTCGTTGATCCGGTTCTTCGTATCCGTGATGACGAGCGAGTTGTGGGACGTGTCGGCGACCACCGACCCCCGGCCCTTGGACACGATCGACTGCACGGCCGGCAGCAGGGCCGTGACCTTCGCATAGTTCACCCGCACGAGGCGCGTCTCGACCGGGACGGTCGAGTCCGCCTTCGCGAAGTCGGCCTTGTTGAGCACGTTGATGATCCCGCCATCCAGCACCTGATACGTGAGGCCCTGCGACTCGAGCACCGCCGCGAACGCCAAGTCCCACGGCTGGTTCTTCACTTCGGCCGTGACGGTCCCTTTCACATCCTTCGCCACGACGATCGTCCGCCCGCTGAACGCGGCGAACCCCGCGACGACGTCCTCGATATCGGCACCGTCCCAACGGACCGTGATCCGCGGCACTTCCGAGGCCGCGCCCGCGTGGGCGTGCGTCGCGAGGTACCGCGCGATACCGCCCTGCGCGTCGACGTCGGCGTCCGACGAAGCCGCCGCCGCGTCCTCGAGACCGCCCTGCGGGGCCAGCGCGAGACTGCCAAGAGGCAGCACGCTGTCGCTCGGCGCGGCCGCGGCGGCCGGGAGAGTTGCCGCAACGGGGGCGGACGCCGGGACAGGCGCCGGCGCCTCGCTCGACCAGCTGGCGAAGGACACGGGTCCGTCCGTGCTGAACTCCACCCGCACCTCGGAGTCGCCGCGGATCACCTGGTAGTCATGCAGGGCGTCGAGATCGACCACCACGCGCACGACGTCCGGCTGGAACTGGGCGCAGCGTACGTTCTTGACGCCGCCCCGCTTTGCGCCGTCGTAGGCGTCCCCGACACTGTGAAGCCGCGCGCCGACCACATCGAGGACGAGCCGCGCGGGATTGCTCAGGGTGAAATCGCGGACCTCGACCGTGCCCCGGAGGCTCACGACGACCGCAACCTTTCCGTTCGCGGGGAGCACGCTCACCCCGCGCACTTCCGCGGGCCCGGGGTCTTCGCGAGCCGCCCCGGCGCGGGCGACCACCACGAGGGCCGCGATTGCGGCGAGAACAGCGATGCGCTTCATGGCATCTCCTCTTGCTTCGCCAGCTGCAGGCTCTCCTGCCGCTCGAAGCCGAACTCTTGCACCGTGAACACGATTTGCCGTGGCTGGATCTCCCGGACTTTCAGCCGCCCCATGACGTCGCCCGTCTTGGCGCGATAGCGCTTCCCATTCGTGATGTCCCGCAGGACCGCGACGCTCCGCACGGGAAAGCGGGAGTCGTAGTAAACCCCGACGAGCTTGAGGTCGGAAATGAGCGGCCGGATGTCCCCCGACTTGAGCAGGGAGACAAACGGGTCCCGCCCGCCGCCTTCATACGAGAAAACCTCCCGCAGGAGCCCGACCGAATCGCTCTTCGCCGTGTCGTGCGCGGCGGCCGCGGGCGGCGGTGGGACCTGGGCCCCGGTCGCTGTGACCGCGAGCCCGAGCCAGACCGCGAAGAGGGCGCCCCGCGTCACGGCTGGGTTCCCACGCCCCCGGCGCGGCCACGCTGGCCTGCGGCTTTCGCTGGGGGCGTCGGGGTGGTGGATTTGACGAACGTGCGGATCGCGAAGTCCGCTTCGAGCAACGCTCCAACCGTGTCCGACAACAGCCGCTGGGCCGCCGTCGACGCGGTCTTGAGCGACAGATCCTCCGGCACCACGATGCGCGGCAGGCTCGCGATGTCGGAGAGGTACTCGCCGAGCTCGTCGTAATGCCCGAGGATCTCGAGGCGATATCGGTACGTGTCGAACGGCTGCCCGGGATCGACCGGCATGGGATCGATCTTGTTGATCGTGACCCCGCGCACCTTGGCCTTCGTCGAAATGTCGTCGATCAGCGTCGGGACCTCGTTGCCGTCAGGCACGAGGCGACGCATCGTCACGAGCATCCCGCGGTAGCCGTCCACGCGCCGGCGCAGCTCGTCCACCGTTCCGGCGGCCAAGTCCTGCTTCACCTTCACCAGCACGGTCTGCAAGCTGTCGATCTCGGTCTTGTCCGTCTCGATCTGGGTGCTGGTGGGGAGGTAGTAGTACTTCCAGAACGCGTACCCACCCACGCCCGCGAGCAGGGTCACGAGCAGCATGACCTGATTGCGCTGGTCAGTCGGGAGCAGGGCCATGGATTACTGCAGCGACTCGGAGAGGGGAATCGTGTGGATGTACACGGAGTCGGCCACCTTGAAGCGGGCCGTGACCGAGAAGGCCGTCACGGGGCGATCCTGTTCGACGACGGTCTGCGAGCTGGCCGGGACCACTTCGGTGAGCCACGGCGAGGCCGCGAGCTGACGCAGGAACGTGGTGTACGCCTGGATGTCGACCGTGCTGCCGGCGATCTGCACACGGACCGGCGGGGGCGCCGGAGGCGCTTGGGCACCCGCCGCAGCGCCGGGAGCCGGGGTGGCGGTCGGAGGCGGGGTCGGGTTAGCCACCACCGACAGCGTCGACAGCCACGTGTAGGGCGGTAGTGCCTTGGCCACCTGATCCAGGATGTGCGGCCAGATGTAGCGATCCCGGTCGATCGAGCGGATGATGCCGATCTCGGTCACCATCGAATCCCGCACCTTCTCCCATTGCCGTTTCTGGGCGAGCACCGCGTCGAACCGGCGCTCCTCGATCCGCACCGCCTCCAGGCGCGAATTGAGGACGGCGAGATGCGTTCGGCTCGTCACGAAGAGAGCCAGCGCGCCCGCGAGTACGAGGACCCAGGCGCCGCTCGCCGCGAGTAGCCAGGGGTTCGTAATGCTCGCCACCAGGGCCCGGAAGTCCGGGAGGCGAAGCTTGAGCTTCCGCTCACCGGCGGGCTTCTTCTTGCCGGGCAGCAGGTTGATCTGGATCATGCCGCGCGCCTCAGCGCCAGGCCAATCGACAGCATCAAGAGCGGCGCCACCTCATCCGCCGACAACGACTCGAACGCCGTATCCCGGACCTTCAACCGCTGCAAGGGGTTGGCAGGCTCGATCGGCACCTTGAGGCGCTCGGCCAGGGCCTCGCCAAGCCCGGGGATCCGAGAGCCTCCCCCGCTCGTGAACACCCGGGAGAGGGTGCCCGGGGACCGGGAGGCGGTCGCGAGGAAGGCCGCAGCCCGCTCGACTCCAACCGCGATCTCCTCCCCCCGGGTCGCCACATAGCTCGCCAGGTCGGGGTTCTGGATCGCGCCCTGGACCACCTTCTCCGAGTCCACGGCCGACAGCCCCTTGTCCCGCTGGAGGTCCTCGCGGAAGCGCCGCGTCCCCACCGCGAGATCGCGGGTGAGCACCGGGACGCCGTCCTCGAGAATGTTCACGTTCGTCACTTCGTGCCCGATGTTCACGAGACCGATCACGCCCTGCATGGCGTCTGGGTAGTTGAGCTCGAGCGCGTTGTGGATGGCAAACGCGTCCACATCGAGGACCTCCGGCTCAAGACCGGCTTCGCGCAGCAGGCTGACCCGGTTTTCCACAAGCTCCCGCTTCGCCGCCACGAGCAGCACGTTCATCTGCAGCCCCTCGGCATCGGGATCGAGGATCTGGAAGTCGAGCTCCACGTGGCCCATGTCGAACGGGACGTGCTGCTCGGCCTCCCAGCGGATCACCTCGCGCGCGTCCGCTTCTTTCATTCTGTCCATCTGAATCTTCTTGACGATCACGTCCCGGCCCCCGACCGCCGTGACGACCGTCTTCTGCTTCATGCCGGCGGTGGAGAACAGACCGCGGATCGCGTCGGCCACGAGGCCAGGGTCCATCACCTCGCCTTCGACGATCGCGTCCGTGGCCACCTCGGTCATCGCGACGCTCACCAGCTCGGGCTCGTCGCCCGAATGGTCGATCGCGGCGACCTTGATGATCCCCGACCCGATGTCGAGCCCAAGGGAGGTCTTCTTCCCGCCGAACATCTTGAACAGCGCCATAAGAGCCTAGAGCCGACGCAAAAGGAGGCGGCTGGTTGAGGGCAAGCTACAGTAAGACGCACCCCTTAACCTGTCAAGCCTCGAACCTACACGAAATGACGCCATTGAAGACGCTGAGCTACAATAACTTAATCGTCTCAGAGCGCCCCTCTGAACCCCCTCCAGGGGCTTACCAAGCGACTGCCAACATCGACGCTAAGTAATTAATCTACAATTTGTTACGTTGATCTTCCTGGCAACAAAAAGCCCGCTCCGAGCGGAGCGGGCGACGTCGCCACCCGTAAGGGGAGACGAATGGTCAGTTCTTCAAGAAATCGACGTTCACCACGAGGGTCCCGGTCGTCCCCGCGACGTCGATCTGCGCCAGTGTCGAGACATCATTCGACACGCTCGAGCCGTTCGTCGCCCACGCCACGGCCGCGCGCTGGGCCGCCTCGAGACCCGACAGGCTCGCGTTTGACGCAACCACCGTGGCCGTTACTTGCAGGGTGCCACGACCTTGGCTGTGTGCGGCACGAGGCAACATGAACGAGCCGAGTGCTGCGAGCGCGAGTACGGTCAGGGTCTTCGGGGCGTTGAACGAGCGGACGGTCATCGGAATCTCCTCGTGCCGGGTGAGTGGCGTCGTCTTCTCCCCTCCCAAAAGCACGGACCGTGCCCGACTTCAATAGCACTGTAAGTCGTTTTTCCGCAAGCTGTTATCTGCAGTCAATCCATTCGCTCCGTGCGCTGCGATCGTAAAGTTTCTTGACACCAAAGGGTGTTGCGCGCCGAGGCTGAGGCGCAAACATTGGTGCCCGGCCTGTTTCTCCTCGCTGTCCAATTTCATGACAGTAGCGGGTGTTTTCGACAGTTCGGCACGGCGGTTGCCCTTAGGAGGCGCAGTGAGAGCGCCGAGAGCGCTGTAAGCGAAGCCGCACCACTA
>Ga0209415_10004239_pt1 | contig 26373 bp, 21 predicted proteins | sample PeaSoiSIISIP2007_FD_187696 | JGI IMG/M metagenome (GOLD analysis project Ga0209415, IMG submission 187696) | Peat soil microbial communities from Weissenstadt, Germany - SII-SIP-2007 (SPAdes) (version 2) | ecosystem: Environmental > Terrestrial > Soil > Wetlands > Peat | place: Germany... | reverse complement strand
AAAGCCATTGTAGGAGACGGCGTAAGGAGAATCAGAGGCCCTTTTTGGGCCTCTGATTCTCCTTACGCCGTCTCCTACAGTCAGGGAATGCGGCTCGTTTCGGCGACTTTGTCATTGGCCCTGCCCCCGGGCTCCAGCCGCTCATGAGCGGCTTGACAGCGGAGCGCCAAAGGTTACGGTTAGATGACAACCAGCCATGAAGAAAATGGGCAAACCAGGCCCGAATCGTGCCAGCAGAGCCGGGAGATCAGAGGCTCAACGAGACGAGTTGGCTTCCCGGAGGAAGTCTTTCCCGATCGTGGGTATTGGCGCGTCCGCGGGAGGCCTGGAGGCCTTCAGCCGCCTCCTCAAGGGCCTGCCGCTGGGCACCGGGATGGCCTTTGTGCTGGTACAGCATCTGGACCCGGCGCATGAGAGCGTGCTGGCCGCGCTGCTCGCCCGCTGCGCTTCCCTGCCCGTGTCTGAGATCACCGATAACCAGCAGGTCGAGCCTGACCACGTCTATGTCATTCCGCCCAACGCCAGCCTGGCCATCGCCCACGGCCGCCTGCGGCTTCAGAAACGCAAGGACAGCGACCAGGCGCAGCGGGTCATTGACTCCTTTCTGGTATCGCTGGCGCAGGACCAGCACGAGCGTGCCATCGCCGTCGTCCTCTCCGGCACCGCCTCAGATGGCACCGCCGGGTTGGAAGCCATCAAAGCGGAGGGCGGCATCACCTTCGCCCAGGATGGGACAGCCAAATACGACTCGATGCCGCGCAGCGCGGTGGCGGCCGGATGCGTCGATTTTGTCCTTTCGCCCGAGGGCATCGCTCTGGAGCTGGCGCGGCTCGCAAGACATCCCTTTGTGACCGGCGCGGGGACGCCCTCGCCGGGAAGTTCAGCTCGCGCCGTGGCCGTGAGGTCTGGCAGCACCTCCGCCGGCGACGAAACCGCGCCCGCGGCATCCGAACGCGGCGGCCGGCCGGCGCTGCGAACGGAAACCGGCTTTCAGCAAATCCTGGGCCTGCTGCGCAAACACTCGACCATTGATTTCTCGCTCTACCGACCCAGTACCATCGAGCGCCGCATCGCCCGGCGGATGGTGCTAAACCGAGCGGATACGGTGGAGGACTACGCCGGGGCTCTCCGCGGAAACGCCACGGAATTGGAAGCGCTCTGCTCGGACCTCCTCATCTCGGTAACGAGCTTCTTCCGCGATCCGGAGGCGTTCGATGAGTTAAAGCGCAAGGTCTTCCCGAAATTGCTCCCGCCGCAACGGCGCGAGCCCGCGCGGGTCTGGGTGCCGGGCTGCTCGACGGGCGAGGAGGCCTACTCCATCGCTATGGCGCTCCTCGAGTCTTGCGGCCCAGCCGCCTCGGAGACCAGGCTGCAGGTGTTTGCCACCGACGTCAACGAGGCCCTGCTGGATCGGGCCCGCCAAGGGCTTTATGCCAAGGCCCTCGCCGAGCAGATCTCACCGGCGCGGCTGCGCCGGTTTTTTGTCGAGGAACAAGGCGGCTACCGGGTCAGCAAGCGGTTGCGGCAGCGGGTGGTGTTCGCGCGCCAAAACCTGCTGAGCGACCCCCCTTTCTCGCGCTTGGACCTGATTAGCTGCCGCAATGTGCTCATCTACATCGAATCGAATTGGCAGAGCACAATCCTGCGCGCGTTCCATTACGCCCTCAGGCCGGCCGGGTTCCTGCTGCTGGGCAAGTCCGAATCCATCGGGCCGTTCACCGACCTGTTCGAGCCGGTGGGCAAGAAGTTCAGAATCTTCGCGCGCAAACCCGCCGCCACGCCGCTCTGGCGGCTGCCTCGCCCGAAGGCTCGCTCCGCGGAGAAACCAGGGCTCCGCCCACCCGGACGCGACGAGCCCCCCAAAGGGGCGCCGCTTGAATTGAACGCGCTGCGCGAAGCCCAACGTCTGACGATCAATCGCTTCGCGCCGCCCAGCGTGCTGCTCGATGCCGGCCTGCGAGTCCTCGAATTCCGCGGCGCTACCGGCGCCTATCTCGAGCCGCCTCCAGGCAAGGCCAGCTTCGATTTGCTCAAGATGGCGCGTCCGGGGCTGATGCTGCCCCTGCGTGCCGCCCTCCAGCGGGCGAAGAAGGAAGGCAAGGCGATTCGCCGGGAAGATGTGCGCGTGAAGACCAATGGCGGCACGCGTTGCGTGGACCTCGAGGTCGTCCCTCTCAAGAATTTGAAGGAGCGGTGCTACCTGGTTTTCTTCGAGGAAGTCCGGCCCCGGGACCGCGGCGATGTGGCGCGCAAAGGCCGTGAGCGAGTGGACCAGGCGGGCGCTGCCCCGGAGGCGCTGCCCACACCGGCTCTGGCGCGGCGCCTCCTTGAGTCCGAACGGGAGCTGGCGGAAACGCGCGATTACCTTCAATCCGTCCAGGAGCAGCAAGAAGCCGCCAACGAGGAGCTCCAGGCGTCCAATGAGGAGATCAGTTCCGCCAATGAGGAACTGCAAAGCATCAACGAGGAACTGGAGACCTCGAAGGAGGAGCTCGAATCCGGCAACGAAGAGTTGATGACCCTCAATGACGAGCTGGCGCGGCGCAACAAGGAATTGGACCACCTCAACGGCGACCTCAACAACCTCCTGGTCGGGGTCAACACCCCCATCCTCGTGCTCGGCCGCGACCTAACCATCCGGCGCTTTACACCGCAGGCAGAGAAGGTTTTTAACCTGCGGAGCAGCGACGTGGGCCGCCCCTTGCACAACATCCGGCACAATCTCGACTTTCCCGACCTCGAGCCCTTCCTGGGCGGGGTCGCCGTCAGCTTCCGGGAGCATGAGCGTGAGGTGCGCGACCACGCCGGCCGGTGGTATTCGTTGCGCGCGCGCCCCTATTTGACTCTGGACAACCACGTCGCCGGCGCCTTGTTGAGCCTGGTGGATATTACGGCCCTCAAGGAGGCCGAGCAGCACATCACCGACGCGCGGGACTTCGCGCAGTCGGTAGTGGAGTCGGTGCCGCCGTTGCTCATTCTGAGCGGGGACTTGCGCGTGCAGGCGGCCAATGAATCCTTTTACCAGGCCTTCCGCGTCACTCCTGCCGTGACCGAGCATCATCTGATCTATGAATTGGGCAACGGGGAGTGGGACGTTCCGGGGTTGCGCCGGTTGCTCGAAGAAATCCTCCCCCAGGACAACCGGTTCAAACATTACGAAATAACCCGTGAGTTTGAGGGGCTCGGCCGGCGCACCCTGCTGCTGAGCGGCCGCCGCATGCAGAGCCGGCAAAACATTGTGCTGTCCATCGAGGACATCACGGAGCGCAAACAGGCCGAAGAGGCCCTGCGCCAGGCCAAGGAGGAGCTGGCCCAGTACGCCGCCCAGCTCGAGCAATTCTCCCACGCGCTCGCCCACGATTTGCGCGCGCCGCTCCGCGCGATGCAGAGCTATGCCAGCCTGCTCGATGAACAGATCGCCGCGAGCCAGGATGCGCAGAGCGCGGATTGGTCGCGCCGCATCAAGGTGGCTGCGGCCCGCCTCGACGAACTGGTTCGGGATTCCCTGGACTATAGCCAGATCCTGCGCCAGGAACTGCCGCTGCAAGCGGTGGACGTGGCCGGCCTGCTGCGCGGCATCCTCGATACTTATCCCAACCTCCAGGGCCCGGCGGTCGAGATTAAGCTGGAGCTGGAGCGGTTGCTGGTGCTCGGCAACCAGGCGGCCCTCACCCAGGTCTTTTCCAACCTCCTGGGCAACGCCGTCAAGTTCGTCAAACCCGGCGTCAGTCCGCGCGTGCGGGTCTGGGCCGAATCAGTCCCAAGCCCGGGGCCCGCAGCCGGCGAGCGGACCTTGCCCGGCATCCAAGATGAGGCCGCGCTGGGCGCTTCCCGCTCGGAGCCTTCCCGGGTCCGCATCTGCGTGGAAGACAACGGCATTGGCATTCCGGCAGCCGCGCACCAGAGGATTTTTGAGATGTTTTACCGGCTTCACCGCGAGAGCGAATACCCCGGTACCGGCGTCGGGCTCGCCATCGTGTCCCAAGCCGTCAAGCGGATGGGCGGACGGGTCGGCTTGCAGTCGGAACCCGGACAGGGCAGTCGATTCTGGATCGAACTGCCGGAAGCGGTCACCCACTAAAAGGTGGTATCGCAGATCATGTCCTGGGCCAGCGCCGCCCGCGTCCTTTGAGGACCGCCGCCATCAGCTTGGCATCCGGCATCGGCACCTGTATGCTTCTGAGTCCCTCGAGTACGTCACCGCACGTCTGCCACGGTTCCGGCAGCTCCCGCAAAATGACGTCCGAGAAGCTCTCCCCAGGCGCCTTGAGTTTTTTCAGCCGGGCGAAGGCTTCGGTCCTAACGGTGAGGGTTTTGTACGACATAACACACAGAGAATACACGAGCCTTTTTGGCTCGGCAAGACTTCAGGTGACACCCAAATCCTCGCCTGGAGGTGCTTGCATTGTCCCAGGCCGAATGCGAGTTTAGCATTCACGCTGGCGGGAAGATTTGGCTTTGCCTCGTCCGGCGCAGAAAGGAAAAGTAAATGAGCGAAGTGCGATTGTTGGTTGGGACGCGGAAGGGCGCGTTCGTCTTGACCTCGGACGGCAAGCGCCGGCAGTGGGCGATCAGCGGCCCTCACTTTGCGGGGTGGGAGATCTATCACCTCAAGGGCTCGCCCGTTGAGCCAAACCGGCTCTACGCCTCGCAGTCGAGCGGCTGGTTCGGCCAGAAGATCCAGCGCTCGAACGACGCTGGCAAGACCTGGGAGGCGGTCGGTGACAAGTTCGTGTACGCGGGCAACCCCGGCACTCACCAGTGGTACGATGGCACGCAGCGCCCCTGGGCGTTCAAGCGCATCTGGCATCTCGAACCGTCGTTGGCCGAGCCGGATACCGTTTATGCGGGCGCAGAAGACGCCGCCCTGTTCCGCTCTGCGGACGGCGGCCAGACCTGGGAGGAACTCGCCGGTCTGCGCAACGCCAAAGGCCACCTCTGGTCGCCCGGCGCCGGCGGCATGGGCCTCCACACCATCCTGCTGGACCCGAGCCGCCCCCAGCGCATCTTCGTCGCCATCTCCGCCGCCGGCGTCTTCCGCACCGAGGACTCCGGCAAGACGTGGCGGCCGGTCAACCGCGGCCTGAAGTCCTTGTACGAACTGCCCGACCCGGATGCGGAAGTCGGCCACTGCGTCCACCGCATTGCCCGGCACCCGTCGCGCCCGGGCGTCCTGTTCATGCAGAAACATTGGGACGTCCTGCGCAGCGACAACGCGGGCGAATCCTGGGACGAGGTCAGCGGCAACCTGCCCTCCGATTTCGGCTTCCCCATCGCGGTGCATGCCCACGAGCCGGAAACAATCTACGTCGTCCCCATCAAGAGCGACTCGGAGCATTTTCCGCCCGAGGCGAAGCTGCGTGTTTACCGCAGCCGAACGGGCGGAAACGAGTGGGAAGCGCTCACCCGCGGCCTGCCGCAGAGCGACTGCTACGTCAACGTGCTGCGCGGCGCGATGACCGTTGACTCGCTCGCTCCCTGCGGCGTTTACTTCGGCACCACCGGCGGCCAGGTTTACGCCTCCGCCGACGCCGGTGACGCGTGGACGCCAATCGTCCGGGACTTTCCGGCGGTGTTGTCCGTCGAGGTCCAGACTTTGCCATGATACGGATCGTCCTGCCCTTTCATTTGCGGCGCCTGGCGGAGGTCGAGGGCGAGGTGCAACTGCCGGTTGAGCAACCAGTCACGCTGGGCTCGGTTCTCGATGCCCTCGAGGCGCGCTACCCGGTGCTCTGCGGCACCATGCGCGACCACGTCACCTTGCGCCGCCGCCCCTTCGTGAGGTTCTTCGCCTGCGAGCAGGACCTCTCCCAGGAGCCGCCGGACACCCCGTTGCCCGGCCCGGTCGTTACCGGCGCCGAGCCCTTCCTGGTCGTGGGCGCCATGGCGGGTGGATAAGGGAGGCGCGAGGGAATACCGCTCGACAATGCCGGCGGAGTGCGGTAACAACACCGGCGAGCCGAAGGCGAGCAAATGGCAACGTTGCGAATCATATCCGCGGGGTTCGAGGAGCGGATAATAGAACTCAGGCTGGGGGTCAACCGTTTTGGGCGAAGCGCGGCAAACGATTTTCAGGTTGAGCATCCGACCATCTCGGGCAGTCATTGCCAAATCGTCCTCGGCGGCGGGGGCATCCTGGTGCGGGACTGCGACTCGACCAACGGCACGTTCATCCAGGACCAGCCAATCCGCGAGGCGAAGTTGTCCACCGGGCAGATTTTGCGCCTGGGTGAGGTCGAATTCCTGGTCGAGAGCGCGCAGGTGACGGTCGCCATCCCCAGCTTCGATCTGCCTCGGCCGGCCCCACCCGTCATGCTGGGGGACGGCTCGTTGATCTGCCCCCGGCATCCCGAAGCGCGAGTGACCCACCAATGCACCCACTGCCGGGAGGTCATGTGCGAGGCCTGCGTCCACCGCCTGCGCCGCCGCGGTGGCAAGACGCTCAACCTGTGCCCTTTGTGCAGTCACAAGTGCCAGCCCATTGCAGGTGAAAAACGCAAAAAGGAATTCTCCTTTCGTCTCTTCAAGAAGACCGTGAAGGTGCCCTTCCTGAGATCGAAGACTTCAAGGGAGGATGGGGAGGGCCTTTGAATAGCCTCCTTGGTCTGGCAGTCCTCCTGATGGGCGGCCTTGCCGCGCCGGCGCAAGCGCCGCCGGACCGGTTGCCGGGCACAGCCACGCTCACCGCCAGCACCAACCCCGTGGCAGAGATGACGGCCGGGATCGACCAGTTTCTGACGCGGGAACTCGAGCGCTCGGTCAAGGAACGGTCCAAGTTCTGGAATCGCGATTTCTCTTCGTTCGCCGCATACGAGAAATCCATCCAGGCGAACCGGGAGCGGTTGCGGCGAATGATCGGGGCGGTGGACGCCCGGACACCGGCGGCCCCGGCGGATGCGGGGAGCGACGCCGTCATCGTTGCCCAAAGCGAGGCGTTCACCGTCGAGACGGCGCGGTGGGCGGTCTTTCCCGGGGTTCATGGCGAAGGACTTTTGCTCCGGCCCAGGGCCGCGCCGGTGGCCTGCATCGTGGCGATTCCCGACGCCGACCAGACCCCGGAAATGGCGGCCGGCCTGGCGCCGGGACTTGCGGCCGGACGGCAATTCGCGCGGCGGTTGGCCGAGAACGGCTGCGAAGTGCTCGTGCCGGTCCTGCTGGATCGGCAGGACACGGCGTCCGGCAACCCGCAGATTGAGCGGTACACCAACCAGCCTCACCGGGAATGGATTTATCGCCAGGCCTTCGAGGTGGGCCGGCACGTGATCGGTTATGAGGCGCAAAAAGTCATGGCGGCCGTGGACTTCTTTCAAGCCCAAACGCCGAGGGGCAATGGTCAAGGCCCGAAGATCGGAGTGATGGGCTATGCGGAAGGCGGATTGATAGCACTTTACAGCGCGGCGCTGGACCCGCGCATCGACGCCGTTTTAGTGAGCGGCTACTTCGATTCGCGGCAAAGGGTATGGGAGGAGCCGATTTACCGCAACGTGTTCGGCCTGCTGCGAGAGTTTGGGGACGCAGAAATCGCCAGCCTGATCGCGCCGCGCCGCCTGATTGTCGAACACAGTCCGGTGCCGGGCATAGACGGTCCACCGCCAGCGCGCCCCGGGCGGTCGGGGGCGGCGCCCGGGAAGCTGAGCACGCCCGACTACAATTCAGTGGAGACGGAATGCGAGCGGGCGCAGGCGATGGTCGAGCGGGGCGCGGGCAAGGGATTCGCGCCGCCGACTCTCATCTGCGGCAACGAAGGGATGGTCTGCGGGCCCGGCTCGGACCGGGCTTTGACGGCCTTGCTCAATGGCCTGGGGAGTTCAATCGAGCAGGTGAAACGGCCCGGGCCGGCCCCGGCAATTCTGCGCGAACCGGGCGACCCGGCGGGCCGGCAGAAACGCCAGGTCGAGGAACTCGAGGAGTACACGCAGAAGTTGAGCCGCGATTGCGAGCAGGCGCGCGCCGAGTTTTTCTGGAATGACGCCAAGGCGGGTTCGCCCCAGGAATGGGAGACCCGGCGGGTCGGTTTCAAGAACCTGTTTTGGGAGGAGGTGCTGGGCCGTTTGCCGGCCCCCACCATCGCCGCCAATCCGCGGTCGCGCCCGCTCGAATGGCCGCCGGGCGGCGCCCAGGCCGGGGAGCGGCGCTGGACAGGCTACGAAGTGAGGCTCGAGGTTTATCCGGAGGTTTTTGCCTGGGGCTGCCTGCTGGTCCCGCGAGACCTCACACCGGGCGAGCGGCGGCCCGCAGTCGTCTGCCAGCACGGCTTGTCCTCCGGTCCCGAAGACCTGATCAACGAAGACCCGCAGAGCCCGCCATTCAAGTATTACAAGGGTTTTGCCGCGCGCCTGGCCGGCCGGGGCTTCGTCGTCTTCGCGCCGCAGAACCCTTATCGCTACGGCGAGCAGTTCCGCCCGCTGCAACGCAAGGCCAATCCCCTCAAGCTCTCGCTCTTCTCGTTCATTATCGCCCAACACAGCCGGCTGCTGGACTGGCTGGGAACGTTGCCGTTTGTCGATGCCGGCCGCATCGGGTTTTATGGCCTGTCCTACGGCGGAGCGGCGGCGCTACGCGTGCCGGCGGTGCTCGAGGGCTACTCACTGTCAATCTGTTCCGGCAATTTCAACGATTGGGTCAGGAAAAATGTCTCCACCGATGCTCCGGCCAGTTACCTGTTCCATGAGGAATACGAGATGCCCGAATTCGACCTGGGGCACCGCTTCAACCATGCGGAAATGGCCGCGCTGATTGCTCCCCGCCCCTTTATGGTCGAGCGCGGCCGCGCGGACAATGTGGGCGTGGACGAATGGGTCGCCGGCGAATATGCCAAGGTGCGCCGGTTTTACGAGCAACTTGGCATCGGCGACCGCACGGCCATCGAGTTTTTCGACGGCGGACACACCATCAACGGCATCGGCACTTTTGACTTTCTGCACCGACACCTGGGCTGGCCGGGGCCGTGACCGGCATATTTCGCGAGCGCGGCCTCAAATACCGAACCCCGGGCGGTAGCGCTTGCGAATGAGCGGTGCGGCTTGCGGCGCGTTGAGGGCCCGCATGTTTTTCGCGTCCCACTCGATGGGTTGCTGCAACCGCACCGCCAGGATACCCACGAGCAGCGCCTCGGTGAACGGCCCCGAGTAGGCGAAGCCGGCTTTGGCATCGGCCGGTTTCCGGTCTTTGCAGGCCTGTATCCACTCGGCTCGATGGCCGATCGAGCGGGGGATGGTCTTGGGGGGAGGTTTCAGGGCGTTGTGCCGGCTCAGCGGCAGCAGCCGCGGCGGGCCGGACCAACCTCCGCAGAGCATCGTCCCCTCGGTGCCGAGGAAGAGGATTCCATTATCGGGAAGGTTCTGATCGGCGTCCAGGTCCGGCGGCCGGGGCGGGAGTTTGCCGCCGTCGTACCAAGTCATTTTCACCCCCGGGCGCGCGCCGCGCGCGGCGAACCGGGAAGTGATGATCTGCCAGGCCGGATAGGTCTCGGCGCCCAGGGCCGAACTCTGGGCCTCGACGGACACCGGGGCGTCGAGGTCCAGGGCGTAGAAGGCCGGGTCGAGGTTATGCACTGCCATGTCGCCCGGGGCGCCGTTGCCGAAATCAAACCACGCTCGCCATCCGACCGGGCAATAGGCCGGGCTGTAGGGCCGCACCGGGGCGCTGCCGAGCCAAAGGTCCCAGTCCAGGCTGGCCGGCACCGGCACGCTCTCCGTCGGCCGCACCGCCGGCTGTTTCCACCAGTTGACCGGCCGGTCCGTCCAACCATGGACTTCGCGAACGGCGCCGATGACCCCGGCTTGAATCCACTCCCGGATCTGGCGCAGACCCTCGCCGGCGTGGCCTTGGTTGCCCATCTGCGTGACCAGGCCGGTCTCGGCCGCCACCCGAGCCATCACCCGCGCCTCTTCGATGGTGTGCGCCATGGGCTTTTCCACATAAACATGTTTGCCCGCGCGAAGCGCCGCCAGGGCAACCGGGGCGTGCATGTGATCCGGCGTAGCGACCAGCACCGCTTCGATGTCCTTCCGCTGCTCGAGCATCGCTCGAAAATCTTTGAACCGTTCCGCCTTGGGGAACGCTTTGAAGGTCCCGGCGGCCCTGGCCCAGTCCACGTCGCAAAGCGCCACGATGTTCTCGCCCTTCATCTCGTCCAGATCGCCCGCGCCCTGCCCGCCAACGCCGACCCCGGCGATGTTCAGCTTGTTGCTCGGGGGCGTTTGGCCCTGGCCCAGCACCTGACGCGGCACGACCTGGAACCCGAGCAATGCCGTGGCTGTGGTTCGTAGAAAAGCTCTTCGTTTCATAAGCAGTTAGGTCGGCATTTTCCTAAACCTGGCGAGCCCCGTCCACAAGTAATTTGCATCGCTCCGAGGCAAAACGAGAAGTTGGCTTGCTATTCAATAACGGCTCCTGGCTCGTTATTGGCGAGCACCCGATGATCACTCTCCATCAACTCTCCCCCTATATCGGCAAGTTCAAGTCCTCGATGGCGGCAGGGCTGATCCGCCAGTTTACAAGTGCGGGTGATGTACTTTATGATCCACCCAAGCCGTTTACCATTTACCATCTTATGGCCCGGGACAACCACGGGCAGAACATTAACAGAACGGGCGAATCGCCTTAACCACTTATGAGTATTGTCGATTGTCGGACCGACCCTTTCAAGGCCTATTCGGGAACGCCGTGAACGTCGACCTTGACTTCCTCTTTTGACGCCCAGGGCTCATGGACATCTCTCCTCTCTTCGCCCGAGGGCGACTAACTGGTGTGGCCGGGTTGCTGATCCTGCTGAGCATAGGATGTGGAGTGCAACGGGGTAAATTCACGGCGTCTGAGGGAAACTCGTGCTGGCTCTCGCCCGGCGCCGGTGTGATCGATATCGTCGAGGGTGAGAAGGGCTGGCTTGGCCGGGGCGGTCCTCCGCGACCGCTCCTTTACATCGTTATCTTCTGTCCGGGCGTGACAACCGGCCCCACGGGGCAGTCCACTGAGCACGACACCCTCGTAAGCAGGTTCGAGCACACCTGGGGCTTGCGGCCATCTCCGTTCTCCATACGATTGGATTGGGACCGAGAAAGGGACACAGTCTCGGCGGCAGGCCGGACTTTTCAGCGCGAAAAGGGCAACGTCTTCGTTCTTCGTCGTCAGCCGGACGGCCGATTCGTCGCTCAGCAACTCCCGAGCCTCCAGGACACCGTTGATTTTCAGGCAGTCCTGCGACATGTCAAGATCTGTTTGCCGAAGGATCCGGATGTCGCCGCCTTGGCGGTGTCGTTGTAAACTTCGCGTTCGCTCGGGCGGGCCTACTTGGCATCGGCCTTCTGGATTTCCAGGGCGAGGGCTTTGGCGTCGCCGGCAATGGCGGCGGCTTCTTTTCGGTCCAGGTTGTTGGCCTGGAAGATGGCCTGGATGTCGCCCGTAATATCGGCGAGCTGGGGTGGCGGGATTTTTTGCGGGTTAAGGACGGCGTTGACGTCCTGGAAAAGCCGTTGGCGCGTGGTGGCGGAGAGGAGCTTCTCCGAAAGCGCGGAGGAAAGGCTCTCGGCCAGTTTGTTGGCGGCGAGCTGAGAGGGCTTGTTCGGGCCCTGGGCAGCAGCCATGAGGTCCCGGGCCAGTTGTTGCTTCATGGCCAGGTTGGCGGGGGCCTCGGGCTTGATGGCGATGAGATCCGCCCGGAGCCTGACCAGGATCTGCTGCTGCGGAGTCAGGGGACGGGCCGGGGCTGCGGGCGCGGAGGCGGCCCCGGGCGCTGCCGACGGGACCGCCGGAGCGGGAGAGGGCACGCCCTGCTCGACGTTGTTCTGGTTGCGTATTTCCTTGGCGCGCTGTTTGATGATGACGGCCGAGCCTTGGGCGAAGGCGGTTCCACTGCCCAGCAGAAGGGCTCCCCCGACTGCGAGAGCGAAGCTTGTTTTCATAGAAATCAGCGGTGTGCTGTCGTTCCGAGGATGCAGCCGCAGAGGAGAGTTGTCAATCTTTTGTGATCGTTTTGAGCGTTTCCTCAAGTCGCCGGCGCAGGCCCTCCCGCTCGGCGTCGGAGGCCTCGCGCGGGACCAGGAGGGGTCGCTCGAGGAAGACCTCACATTGCGCGAAGGGCAGCGGGATTTGGAATCCGTCCCAACTGTTCAAGCGCAGCTTCCAGCTCAGACGATACGAGACCGGAACGATGGGCAACCCGGTAAGTTGGGCTAGGGACATCACTCCCTCCTGCACCACGTAGCGGGGGCCGCGCGGCCCGTCGGGAGTCAGGGCCAGATCGTAACCGCGCTCGGCCCAGGTGGTCAGTTCCAGCAGCGCCTGCGGGCCGCGCCGGCTCGAAGAACCGCGCACCGGCTGCACCTTGAAACACTCCAAAACGCCGGCCAGGAAGGCGCCGTCTTTGCTGGCGCTCACCAGGGCGGCCAGACCCGAGGTCTGCGCGCGGGGCCGCACATAATCGTGGTAAATCTCGAGGCAAAGCGGCAGCCGATTATGCCACGTGCAATAGATGGCCGGGCCCACCGCGCCGTCCAGGAGGCCGGAACGATCCCGGTAACGATAACGGATGGTCCACGCCAGCGCGCGCACGAGGCCAAAGACGGCCCAAGCGCCCGCCCGTTGATGCCACCGAGGGGCGTGCGGAATGACCAGCCTGCCGGCTCCGCTCGCGCGGTGCCGGGGGGGGCAGTTTTCAGGCGAGGGGCTCACCGTTCAGCTTTTCTTCAGGCAGGCCCGGACCAACTCCTCGACGGTGGCCTGCGCCCCCAGCGCGGTTTGCGTGCGGCGGACGGCGTCGTGCGCCTCGAGTTGCTTGAAACCCAGCGCCATCAGCGCCAGCACGGCGTCATTCACGCGTTGGTCCGGCCCCGAAAGGGCGCGTTGTGCGCTGGCAGCCTCCCACGCCCCGGCAGCGCCAATCTTGTCTTTCAGCTCGACCACCATCCGCTCGGCGGTTTTCCGGCCTACTCCGGAAACCTGCGATAACACCTTGACATCGCCGGTCGCGACCGCCCCGCGAAAAGCCACGACGCTGATGCCGCTGAGGACATTCAGGGCAATCTTAGGACCAATCCCGCTGACCGTGTTGATGAGCAGGCGAAACAAATCCCGCTCGGCGCTGCTCATAAACCCATAGAGGGTATGAGAATCCTCCCGCACTACCAACTGCGTGAGCAGCTTTACCGCCTGGCCCGCCGGCGGCAGTTTGTCGTAGGAGGAGAGCGGAATCAGCACCTCGTAGCCGACCCCGCCCACCTCGATGGTGGCTTGCGTCGGAAGCGCATCAACCAACGTGCCGTGCAAAAAACTGATCATAATTCAAGATCCAAACCTCGCCCTTCGGAGCTTTCATCCTACACCCGCTTGGGCAGGCTCAGCGAGTAGCGGCCGGTTTCCTGGGCAAAGGTCAGCGCCAGCGCCAGCGCGTCAGCGGCATCCGGGGCCGGGGCTTCGCGCAGATGCAGCAGGCGCTGCACCATCTTGGCCACGGCCAGCTTTTGAGCCGCGCCGTAACCGACGATCGCCTGTTTGACCTTGCGCGGCGCTAACTCGTAAATCTCCAGGCCCGCCTCCGCCACGACCGCCAGCGCTGCGCCCCGCGCCTCCCCCATGATCAGGGCCGTCTGCAGGTTCTGCGCGTAAAACAGCCCTTCCACCACGCAAACGGTGGGATGATGGCGCGGCAGCAACTCCCGGAGCGTCTGGACGATCTTGACCAGGCACCGCGAACGCTCCCATGCGCCCGGGCAGGAAATCGTGCCCTGGGCCAGCGTTTGCGGATAGGGCTTCGTCAGCCGAATCACCCCATAACCGGTCCCGCGCAAGGAAGGGTCCAATCCGAGCAGCAACTCGTGCCGGGGCAGGCCGCGGGACCCGCCGCACTCGAACACGGGCCGCGCCGCGCGGCGGGTCCCGCTCAGGCGTTCCTGCATCTGCTTGAATTGTTGGGGCGTTACGGGCATCAGTTCAGCGAAAGATCCTCCGGCATCTGGGCCAGCAATTTGTATTGCCAGCCCTTCTGGCCCAGGATCTTTTGCCAAAGAGTGCCCGGATCGGCATCGAAGACCAGGTCCAGCGATGCCGGATGCGTCAGCCAGGCCTTGCGCTTCATCTCCTGCTCGAGCTGGCCGCCGCTCCACCCCGCGTAGCCCGCAAAGAGCCGCACCTTCCGAGTCGGGGAAAAAGATTGGCCAATCTCGATGAGGGTCTCTAGCGAATGCCCCAGGCTCAGGTTCGGTATCACGGTGTCTTCCTGCATAAAAGAGTCCGTATGCAAATAACTCAGCGCCGAAGGTTGCACCGGCCCCCCCACGTAAAGCGGACAGACCTTGAGCGATTCGGGCAAATCGACGACCATCATCTCTCCAACGCTGCTCCCGGAAGCGCGGTTGAGCACCAGACCAAAGGCCCCTTCCGCATCGTGCTGACAGATCAGCACCACCGTCCGTTGGAAAAACGACCCCCCCAGTTGGCCGCTGTCGAGTAGCAACTGGCCCTTCAAATAGTCTTTGCTCCCAGCCATATCGCCGGATTCGAATTGGTTTGGCTCGCAAGGTTCAACTTGCCCTGCCGGCACAATCTGGACTAAATTCACGCCATGTCAAAGCTTTGTCTATGGCTATTGCTCCTGATGACGCTCCTGGCTGCAGCCGGGTGCAGCACTTCCTCCGGCAGTCGCGAGTATGTTCCAGGCAAGGGCTGGATCCAAAACGATTAGGCGCCGCGAGAACTCGCTTCAGCCGCCAGCCTCCGGTCCGAGCCCGATTTCAGGGGCAGCAGGAGGCGCCGCCGCGGGATAAATCCGGGCTGAGGTAGGGAATGCCCAGGGACATCCCGCGCAGGATGAGGAGCAGTCCCAGAAGGCAGACAGAAATCGGAATGGCTTGGCGCAGCTTCAACCGCCAAGCCAGGGGGACAAGTCTTCCACCAAGCCCGATGGCGAGCATCACGGGCAAGGTGCCGGCGCCGAAGGCAGCCATGTAGCGAGCACCGGCCAGGATGCCGGAGGTGGCGGCCGCCCCGGCGCAGGCCACATAAACCAACCCGCAAGGCAACAAACCGTTCAAGAGGCCCAGCGCCACCAGCGATCCAAACGAGCTGCGGCGCAGCAGGAGCGACATCTTCGGCTGGAACCGCTCGAGCAGCGCGGTGAGCGGACGCCACAAAGCAAGCCGGCGCGAGACCAGCAACCCGGCCAGCAGCGCGGCTCCCAAGCCAACGGACAACCACCGCTGCAACCCCGCCAGGAACAGGGTCCTGCCGACCAAGCCAAACACTACGCCGAGCGCGGTGTAGGTCAGGATGCGCCCGAGGTTATAGCCCAGCCGGCCCGCCCAAAAGCGCGGTCCCGAGGTCCCGGCGCCGGGCATGGCCAGCGCCAGCGGGCCGCACATGCCCGCACAGTGGGCGCTGCTCACCAAGCCCAGAATGAAGGCGGTCCAGCAGTCCATAGAAAAAGCGGCTTAGCGCCAATGCAGCACAACTTGAACAATCTGACTGGTTCTTTTGGCGAGATCATACTGTCCAAGTTATTTACTGGTTTCGCCAGCAGGAAGGCGTAGCGCAGACTTCCAGTCTGCTGTATCGCGGATTTCCAATCCGCCGATGCGACCAGGCAGGTACGGCCTGCCGACTGGAAGTCGGCGATACAGCAGGTTGGAAACCTGCGCTACGCTGCCTCGGGAGCGCGGCACCGACCTTAGGCTGTGAGCTATGCGGGTTGGGCGGGGTGATGACGACCCGTTGGTCGATGAAGTAGTCTTGGCCGCCAACGGTCCACGAAACGCGCACCTCCCAAAGGCCGGGCCGCAAGTTGGCCGCGTCGAGGTTCTGCACGCCGTCGCGGTCGGGCTGGAGCGCGAACTGCCGGTCCTGATCCATGGCCGAGGGGCGGTAAAGCTGGATGCTGCCGGTGGCATGGCCGAGTGCCTGGCTCGGCGGCAGGGCTACCCGGATGAGCTTTTGGCTGGGGTCGTAGGTGACGGAAGCGAGCCGGGCGCGCTGCCGGGCGTGCTGGATGCGCTCGATTTGCCCTTGGTAACGGACCTCCTGCTCGTAGTAATCGGGGGCGACGAGGTCGGCCGGGTGGCGGTTGCAGAAAAAGATGAAGGTTGCGCAACCCAGGATGGCCAGGGTGAACCAGGCGATGATGCAAACCGGCCAGGGATTCCAGCGGGGAGGCGCGGGGCCGGCAGAGGCGAGCGGTGTTTCCATAGAGGGGGTTGTGAGAGTTAACCGGAGAGAACACAAAGAACGTGAATATTCAGGTCGCGCTTAGGAGCGCGGACATCCTTGTCCGCCGAACGTGGTAGGTCGCCCGAAGCGGACAAGAATGTCCGCGCTCCTATGCGGCGGCTCGTCTCACGGCGACCTGAACAGCTACCAAAGAACACAGCCCGGCCAGCCGGAACCAAAGGGTTGGAGGATGGGACCAGAACCTGCAACCTTGAACCTCGAACCTTGAACCTCGAACCTTGAACTTTGAACTTTGAAGCAGTCAGGCAGTTCTTTGCGATCTCTGCGTTCTTTGCGGTTAATTTCGTATCGGCTCCTTTCGCGGACCGATGAAGACGGTCTTGATTTTATCAATGCGCTTGCCGGCGGAATAGACGCCCACCACGAGGGGGGTGTTGCCGGAAGCCAGATTCTCCGGGGCGATCTCGACCAGGACGGAGGCCTCGGTTTGTTTTTCGGCCGGGATGTTCAACTGGCCTCCCAGGACCGTGAGCGAGCCGGCGGGGTGCTCGAGCTTCAGTTCGACCGGCCGGTCGTAGCGGGTCTTATTCGTGAGCTTGAGCAGGTAGAGGTTGCTGAGCTTGCCATCCGGGGCCTGGTTGAACAGGACGCCCGGCGCCCGAAGCAGGGTGATGTCCACGTCCGAGCGCGTGAGCAGGAGCGCCGCCAGGCCCGCGGCCAACGCCAGCAGGACGGCGCAATACCCGGCCAGGCGCGGCGTGAGCCGCGGCCGCTCGCCTTTCTCGATGCCATTGAGCGAGGCGAACCGGATGAGGCCGCGCGGACGGTGGATTCGGTCCATGACCTCGTCGCAGGCATCGATGCAGGCGGTGCAGTTGACGCATTCCATCTGGGTGCCGTTGCGGATATCGATGCCCGTGGGGCAAACGCTGACACACTTGAAACAATTCACGCAATCGCCTCCGCCCCGCGCGGCGCGTTGCGGGGGGCTTTCACGCCGGGACCAGGGCCCGCGTTTTTCTCCGCGTTTGTAGTCGTAGGCGACCACGATGGTGTGCTCGTCCAGCAAGGTCGATTGGAGCCGCCCGTAAGGGCAGATGAAAGTGCAGGCCTGCTCGCGGAACCGGGCGAAGAGGCCGTAGAACACCAGCGTGAAGAGGAGCATGAAGGCGAGCCCCGCCAGGTGACGGCGCGGGTCGTCGGTGACGATTTGGCGCAGTTCATCCAGACCGACGATATAAGCGAGGAGGGTGTTTCCGATGACGAAGGAGAGGACAAAGAAGAGGGCATGTTTGGCCCCCTTGCGGGCGAGCTTGCCGGGGGACCAGGGGGCCCGCTCGAGCGCTCTCTGCCTGGGCCTGTCACCCTCGATAAGATACTCGAGCCTGCGGAAGACCATTTCCATCAGGACGGTCTGCGGGCAGGTCCAGCCGCACCAGAGCCGTCCAAAAGCCGCGGTGAACACGGCAATGCCCGTCAGGAACAACAGGAACCCCAGGGCAAACACCAGGTTGTCCTGCGGCCAGAAGATGACTCCCAGAACGGAGAACTTCCGGTCGATGACATTGATCATGAGCAAGGGGTTGCCGTGGATGGTCACAAACGGCCCCCCGAACATCACCGCCAGCAGGAGCCACGTCAGCCAGGTGCGCGCCCGGTAGTAGCGGCCGCTGGGCTGCTGCGGGTAAATCCACTGGCGCCGGCCCTGATCGTCGGCCGTGGGCAGGTGGTCGCGAAAGTCCGCCCGGTCCACCGCCTTGACGGCGCCGGGTTTATTCATACTCGCTCGGGCCGGTTTTGACCGGCGCCAGGTTTTCGGGCGGCTTAGGGTGGAGGGGATGCGTGCCGCGCAGGGTGTAGATGAAACTGGCCACCTCATATATCTGGCGGGGAGGGAGCGAGTTCTTCCAGGTCACCATGCCTTTGGCGGGGACGCCATTCCAGATCGTGCGGACATTGTCGACGAAGTTCGAGCCGTGAATCCAGTAGTCGTCGCACAAATTCGGCCCCACGAGGCCGCCGCCGTCCGGGGCGTGGCAAGGCGAGCAGAGCTGCGCGAAAGTGGCCCGGCCTCGGGCCAGAACGTCCGGGTCTTTGGAAGGCTGGAGGGCAGCGATGGTGTTTTCAAATCCCTGCATGGCTTGGGTCTTGATCCGGTCGCCCAAGGCCAGTTCCTGCTGATATTGCGCCGCCATGAGGTTGCCCATGTGCAGCACATGGTAATAGATCATATAGCCCGCCGCAAAGAGGGTGCTAAGGTTGAAGAGCCACACCCACCAGCGCGGGAGCTTGTTGTCAAGTTCCTGGATGCCGTCGTAGTCGTGGTCCAGGAGCAACGGGTCTCGGGGATTTGAGTCGTCATTCATGGGGATTCAAGGGTTTGGGAAGGCAAAAGGATAAAGGATGAAGGCTAAAGTCGGAGTTGAGTCGTCATTCGTGGGGATTCAAGGGTTTGGGCGGTTCGTTCAGTTCAGTGTCGAGCGGCGCCTGAGCCATCCGGTCCAGGTGGCTCTTCCGTTGCAGAAGGGCCCAGGCCAGGACGCCGATGAAAACGGCGCCGAACAGGCACAACGACAGGATGCCGTACTGCTCGATGCCGCCGAGATGTCTCAGGATACTGTGGATCATGTGTGAGCCGGATGTTTCATAGGCCTTCGCTAACCGGAAGGCGTAGCGCAGGTTTCCAACCTGCCGTATCGCGGATTTCCAATCCGCGGGCCGTCCGTCTGCGTGGGGTGCCAACGCGTGTCGCACGCTTTGCCGACTGGAAGTCGGCGATACGGCAGGTTGGAAACCTGCGCTACGCGGCCCAGGGAGCCTGGTAGCGCTCTTACGCTGTGAAGCAGGCGGGTTAGAATGTGGTGGATCATTAGTTCAGCCTCCGCCCGGCGCTTTCTTGAGGTCAGTGCCCAGCCGTTGCAAATAGGCGATGACCGCGATGATCTCGCGGTCGGCCGGCGCGTTGGTAATCGAGCCGGTAGCCAGGTTGGCCACCACCTGTTTGGACTGTGCCTGGATGCTCTTTCGCGCATCGTGGATTTCTGCGTCGGCATAAGGCACGCCCACTCTGCGCAGGGCGCGCATCCGGTCGCCGATCACGGTCGCATCGAGGTGGCGGCTGAGCAGCCAGGGGTAATTGGGCATGATTGACTGGGGCGAGGTCGAGCGGGGGTTCTCGAGGTGGTTGTAGTGCCAGGCGTCGGGATACTTTCCGCCGATGCGGTGGAGGTCGGGGCCGGTCCGTTTGGAGCCCCAGAGGAAGGGATGGTCATAAACGAACTCGCCGGCCTTCGAATACTCGCCGTAACGCTCGGTCTCGGAGCGGAACGGCCGGATCATCTGCGAGTGGCAGCCGACGCAGCCTTCGCGGATGTAGAGGTCGCGACCGAGCAGCTCAAGCGGGGTGTAGGGCGTGACGCCGGCAATGGTCGGGACGTTCTCCTTAATCAGGAACATCGGCACGAGCTCGATCAGTCCGCCCACGATGACCGCCACGGTCGCCAGGATGGTGAAGGTGACCGGCACGCCCTCGAGCCAGCGATGGCCCAACCTGACCGATTCGCGGCTGGCGGCGGCATCGAGCGCGGGCGCCTTGGCCTCCTGGTCGCCGATAAACTGCCCCGCTTTGGCGGTCTTGTAGAGATTGACCAGCATCAACACGACCCCGATGAAGTAAAGCGAGCCGCCAATCGCGCGCAATTGGTACAACGGAATAAGCCGGATGGTCGACTCGAGGAAATTGGGATACTGGAGGAAGCCGTCCTTAGTGAATTGCTTCCAGATAAGGCCTGCGGTGATGCCGCTGGTGTACATCGGCACCACGTAGAACATCATCCCGAGCAGGCCGACCCAGAAATGATAGTTGGCGAGTTTGGCCGACCAGAGCTTGGTGTTATAGAGGCGGGGGAACAACCAGTAGAGCATCGAGAAGGTGAGGAACCCGTTCCAGCCCAGCGCGCCGGTGTGGACGTGGGCGATGGTCCAGTCGGTGTAATGCGACAAGGCATTGACGCTTTTGACGGCCAGGGTGGGGCCCTCGAGGGTGGCCATCCCGTAAGCGGTGACCGCCACGACCATGAACTTGAGCATGGGCTCCTGGCGGACCTTGTCCCAGGCGCCGCGCAGGGTGAGCAAGCCGTTCAACATGCCGCCCCAGGACGGGGCAATGAGCATGATCGAAAAAACCATGCCGAGCGACTGCGCCCAGTCCGGCAGGGCCGTGTAAAGCAGATGATGAGGGCCGGCCCAGATGTAGATGAAGATCAAGCCCCAAAAGTGAATGATGGAGAGCCGGTAAGAAAAGATGGGGCGGTTGGCCGCCTTCGGCAGAAAATAGTACATCAGGCCCAGGTAAGGCGTGGTGAGGAAAAAGGCGACGGCGTTGTGCCCATACCACCATTGCACGAGGGCATCCTGCACCCCTGCATAGATCGAATAGCTCTTGAACGGGCCCGCCGGAATCTCGAGCGAGTTGATGACGTGCAGCATGGCCACCGTGATGGCGGTGGCGATGTAAAACCAGATCGCCACGTACATGTGCTTCTCGCGGCGTTTGAGAATCGTGCCCAGCAGGTTCACGGTGAAAGCCACCCACACCACCGCGATGGCAATGTCGATGGGCCATTCCAGCTCGGCGTATTCCTTGCTGCTCGTAAGGCCCAGGGGCAGGGTTATGACGGCGCTGAGGATAATCGCCTGCCAGCCCCAAAAGTTGAACCAGCTCAGCGCGTCGCTGAACATCCGCGTCTTCAAGAGCCGCTGCGTCGAATAGTAAATGCCGCAAAACATGCCGTTGCCGACAAAGGCAAATATCACGGCGTTGGTATGCAGGGGCCGAATGCGGCCGAAAGTCATAAACGGGGTGTCCAGGTTCAGTTGGGGCCAGAACAACTGGCCGGCGATGAGCAGCCCCACCGCCGTGCCGACCAGGCCCCAGATGGCCGTCGCTATCGCAAAGGCGCGCACGACATGGTTGTCGTATTTGAACGTCTCGATTCCGCCGCCGCCCGGCTCCGGTGGTTTGGCAATGCTCAGTGCTTGTGGGTCAATGCTCATTTGTTCAACGTGTTCGACTCATTTAACTCTTGGCTCTGCCCTTCTTCCTCGGCCAGCACGCGCATCGAGGGCGTGAACGTGTCCTCGTATTGGCCCGAGCCGACGGCCCAGACGAACCCCGCCAGGAAGGCCAGGGCCAGACTCAGGCTGGCCAGGATGAGAATAACGATTACGGACATGGCGTGGAAGGGTCGAAAAAAATCCGAAATCCGAAATCCGAAATCCGAAAGAAATCCGAAATCCGAAATCCGAAAGCAGCAGCGCGCGCCGCAACGCTCTCGTTTCGGATTTCGGGCCTTCGGATTTCCTTCGGATTTCGGGCCTTCGGATTTCGGATTTCCCCGTTCGGGCCTTCGGATTTCGGACTTGTTCTCATACATTTAGCTCGACCCTGGCCGCGGCCCAGCGGGTGGCGGTGCAGGCAAACAGGACCACCGAGATGGAACTCAAAGGCATCAGGATCGCACAAATCACCGGTGACAGGACGCCCAGGGCCGCGATGCTGATCCCGAGGGCGTTGTAGAGGGCCGAGATGGCAAAGCTCCAGCGGACGAGGCGCGTGGCCCGGCGCGCGAGCTGCAGGATTTCGGAGAGCCGCGGCACCTGGCCAGCCTCGAGAATCACATCGCTGGCCGGGGAGAAGGCGCCCACCTTTTCCACCACGGCGACCCCAACCTCGCTCTGCTGCAAGGCGCCCGCATCGTTCAAACCATCGCCGACCATCATCACGGTCCGGCCTCGCTCTTGCAGGCCGCGGATGAATCGCAGCTTGTCCAACGGGCTTTGGTCGAAATGCATCTCAGCCTGGCCGCCGAAGAAGGCCCGAAACCGCTCTCGTTCCCTCGAATTGTCGCCGCTCAACAGGGCCAGCTCGTAATTTCCACCCAGCCGGCGAAAGAGTCCTTCGGCCTGCGGCCGCAACGTATTGCCCAGCACAAAGACCCCGCGCAACTCGCCGTCGATGGCCAGGAAAACCGCACTGCCGGCCGGCAGTTTCGACTCAGGCACCGACACGCCGGAGCTTTCCAGCCAAGCCCTCGAGCCCAGCCGCAGAGCGTGGCCCGGCACGCTCCCGGCGAGACCGCCGCCGGGAGTCTCGATGAACCCGGTCACCGGCTCGAGCCGACCCCGGCCGGCCACAGATTCTCCGATCCTCACCGAGTGCGGGTGCCGCGAATGCCGCGCCAGCGAGTAAACCCAGCCCGCCTCCTCCTCGCTCAACCCTCCGCCCCGAGACTCCGGACTCTGGACCGTGGACTGTGGACTGTGGACTGTGGACTGTGGACTGTGGACGGCAGGCTGTGTCAAAAACTTCGCCGCTCCCGCCGTCGTCAGCGTGCCCGTCTTATCGAACACGATGGCACTGACCTCCGCCATCCGCTCGAGCACGAGGACATTTTTAAGAAAGACCTGGCGGCGCGCCAGCAGGCGTTGTGCGGTGCCCAGCGTGAACGGCGCGGCCAGCGCCAAGGCGCAAGGACAAGCGACGATGAGCACCGAGGTAAAGGCTTTGACGCCCTGCGCTGCCTGACCGGCCGCCAGCCAGGCAAGTCCCGCGCCCGCCGCCACCGCCAGCACGAGCCAGGTGAATCGGCGGCTGTAGCGATTGGTCAGCGTGTTAAGATCCTCGCCGCGCCGTTTGAGGAAGGCCTCCTGGTTCCAGAGGGAGGCCAGATAGCTCTGAGAGACAGGCTTGATGGTCTCGACCTCGATGGCCCCGCCGAGCTGCTGGCCGCCGGCATAAAGATAAGCGCCCGCCTCTCTCGCCACCGGTTCGGATTCGCCCGTGACGAAGCTGTAATCGACGAGGGCCTCGCGGCTGATGAGCCGCGCATCGGCGGGAATGAGGTCGCCGTGGCGCAAGAGCAAACGGTCCCCGGCCTCGACGAGGGAAAGGGCCACGTTCTCCTCGCCAGCGGCGGTTTTCCGCGTCACGGAGAGCGGAAAAAAGCTCTTGTAGTCCCGATCGAAGGCCATGCGCTCGTGCGTTTTCTGCTGAAACACCCGGCCGCAAAGCAGAAAAAACACCAGGCCCGACAATGAATCCAGGTAACCCTCGCCGCAGCCGGAGACAATCTCGAAGGCGCTGCGGGCATACAAGGCCGCCATGCCGAGCACGATGGGCACGTCGAGCGTGAGCACCCGTTGGCGGAGCGAGAGCCAGGCCGAGCGCCAGTAATCGGAGGCGCTGTAAAGGAGGACGGGCGCCGCCAAGGCCAGGCTCAGGCCGCCAAAGAGCTTCTTGAACAGCGGCCCGCTCAAGCTGTCCAGCCCGAAATACGCCGGCAGCGTGAACAGCATGATGTTCCCGAAAGCGAACCCGGCAATCCCGGTCTGGAGCCACCGCCGCTTGCGGCCCGGGTCGGCCTGCTTTTGCCCCCTCTCCAATTCCCGGAGCGTCAATTGGGGCTCGTAGCCCATCGAAGCCAGCAAGGCCACCAGCTCGCTCAAGGCAATCTTCCCGGCCAGGAAGGCGATCGTCACCTCGCGTTTCAGGAAATTCACCTGGGAGGCGCCGATGGCCGGGTGCAGCCGAAAGAGGTTCTCGAGCAGCCAAACGCAGGCCACACAATGGATCGCCGGGATGCGCAGGGTGAGCCGGCTGAGACGGCCATCGCTGAAGTCCAGCAATTGTTGCTGCACCGAGGGTTCATCGAGGCACCGCCAGCGGTCCCGGCCCCGGTCCCGTTGGCTTGGCCGCACCCCCGGGTGCCGGGCCAGGGCGTAGTAACCCTCGAGCTGGTTTTCAGCCAATAAATCATGCACCAGCAGGCACCCTTGGCAGCAAAAGACCTTGTCCTCCTTGACCAGACGGGGGCCGCTGCACGGTTCGCCGCAGTGAAAACAGGCGGCGGGCTCCGCCTTGCCGGCCTGGGGTTGGCCTTCGCGGACGCGGGCGGCGGGGATAGTCGGCGCCGCCATCCGGGTCGGCGCCGCTTCCGTCATCATTGTGCCAAACGCAGCCACTTTGTCGTTTAGCGAGCGTTATACCCGATTGCGGAGATAACTTACAAGACTTTTGAGCCGTTCAGCAGCAACCCTCATTTTGGCCCTGGAGTGAGAGAGGCAGGGCGGGATTTGAGCTTTGCTGCAACCTAACCCTGGCCAACTCAACCCGCCTGCATGGACGGGAAAGGATAAAGCGTAAAAAGGAAGCGACGCGGAATTGCACGATCCGGCGATGGGCATATTCGGAAACGGTTGAGGCAGAGTGAGTTGTGAAAAGCACAGGCAACGAAGTGAGGCGGAAACAGCGCAGAAATGGTGCAGAAATGTCAGGCAGTCGGTGCGCCTGCGCTCCGCTACGGCACGGCAGGCAGTCCACGGTCCACAGTCCACCCGCCTACGCCGAGGCTTCGGCGGGCAGGCGGTCTGCGGCCGGATGTGCCCGCTAAAGACGAAATGACGCGAAGCCGGATTCCACCCGCCTGCGCTCCTCTACGGCGCGGCGGGCAGTCCACCCGCCTACGCCGAGGCTTCGGCGGGCAGGCCCGCTTGCGCCGGCGCTTCGGCGGGCAGGCGGTCTGCGGTCCAAGGTCGGGCGGCCAGGGCACCGGCGGCGGTGCGAGAGGTGATAATTGCTCATAATTGCTGATATTTGGTCATAATCGGCCAAGGCGGCTGCGCGGGTTCTTTTTGTCTGGTGGCCGGGGCGAGGCGGACTGTTTTTTATTTTTTTCCGGGATTTTCCGGGATTTTCCGGGATTTTGCGCTTGCAGGGCCAGCTTAGGCGGTGGAAATAAATAGAGGCGGCAACCTGCCTTGTTCTTTTGCCGCTGGCTTCCGCCTTCGCCAAGGCTACGGCGGACAAGTCGGCGGACAAGTCGTTGCTGACTTGTTACAGATCCGGGATATGCGCCTCGTTCACGGCTCGCCGGGCACCAAAATCCCTGCGGCATCTTGCCACCTTTATTTATCTCCACCGCCTTACCGGGCGATCCTGAATTGGCGGAGGCCGGGCGGTCCCGGCTGGGCCGGGCGAAGCGGGCAGAGCGGTGTCGTTTCATGGGGACTACTGTATATCAAAGCTACACATACTGTCAAGCGAAAAAACAGCCTGGGGACCGGGGCTTCCGGGCCACCTGACGAAAGTGGCTGGACATGGGGCAGCGGACGTGAACGCGACGGCCGGTCTGCTCCCGGCCTCGTCTGAGGGTTCGCAGCAAAAGTTCGCGGGGTCGGTACGGGCGGAAAATGGACTTGCGGTGGCGGCCACGGTTAAACGGCGGCACCGGGAATGCGGACAATCACGATGTTATCTTGTATTCTCCGTATGCCGGGAGAACCGGAGTAAGTAGTTTCATCGCAATAACCTATGGGTCAGTAAGGCGTCGTCTCGGGCTTAAAGAATGGCAGGCGACACGGCGGGGGAAGGCCAATTCCGGCGCTCGTGCCATGCGGCGGTTGGTTTTCCCCGCCAAGGAAGGGTCTGGAAAGCGGATCTTCGGGCGGCCAGGGCCTCCAGAAGGGACGTTCGCTCCTCCATGGCGCGTCACAATTGCCCGGGGGCATTCCAGACGCTACTCCCAATAAATCCCAATCCATTTCCGGAGTGTGGGTTTGAACTCCGCGCCTCCCGGACCGGTGGCAGCCGCTGACCCCCAGTCTTTGGTCATGAAGTAAGCAAGCAACCTGTGGTGGCCATCAATGACAGACAGTTGCGCCCCCCTCTGTAGGAAGGCGATCACTGAGGGCACGCAACCATGCTCATGGACATACGCCAGAATGCGGATGAGGCGTTGCCTGCCGTCGGTAATCCCAGTGCCGTAAGCGTTTGGCACGCCGCGAACATAGGCGGCACTCATCTCCAAGAGCGTTCGCCACGATTCCTCGTCGAGGTCAGAGGACTCGAGAGGGCCCTCCTCCCGCCGCCACCGAACACATGCCCAAAATGCCAGGGGTCTGCCGCTCAGAATCCCTCGCCATCTTCCGAGCGGCATCGAGTTCTCGTCGAGATCTGGTGGCCAGCCCAACAGCTCTGCGTAGGGTGCCAGCCACTCCTTCAAAACCTCATCGGGGGTGTGCGGGAAGTCGGCTTGAAGCACCGAAAGAGCTTGGGTTGTCGGTTTCGTCACGCTGCAAAACACTGAATAGCCGTTTACCGCCATGCGACGAAAGTCGGCTAGCCAAACACCTAATATGCCCCGGGTGCCCGAGCCT